>Ga0136624_1000183_pt1 | contig 21091 bp, 21 predicted proteins | sample AntDrymUQ4692206_2_FD_104802 | JGI IMG/M metagenome (GOLD analysis project Ga0136624, IMG submission 104802) | Polar desert sand microbial communities from Dry Valleys, Antarctica - metaG UQ469 (22.06) | ecosystem: Environmental > Terrestrial > Soil > Desert | place: Antarctica: Dry Valley... | reverse complement strand
GCCGGCACCGTCTGCGGACCGGCCACGCTGACCGGTCCCCGCCACGGTGCGGACCTCGTCGGTGTCCAGATCCACCGCACGCACCGCGTGGTTCCCGGTGTCGGCCACGTACAGCGTCCGCCCGTGCACCGCCAGCCCGTGTGGGGAGTGCAGCCGTGCCTCCTGCGCGCCGTCGCGCAGACCCGGCGTCCCGGCGCCGAAGCGGCGCAGCTCGCGGCCGTCGGGAGCGCACGCCACGACTTGATGGTGTCCCGTATCGGCGACATAGACCGCCTCGGCACCGACGGCGATCCCGCCGGGGAACGCCAGCGTGCCGGGCGGGCCGGCCTCGGGTCGCAGGGGTAGAGGCGAGCCGCTCAGCAGCGCGCGCTGCTGCTCGAGCACGCCGCTCAGCGCCAGCAGCAGGGGCGCCGCGTCAGGCTCGCCGCTGGCTGCCCCGACGATCCGCCCGTCGGCCCCCACGATCACCAGGGTCGGCCAGGCACGCACCGCGTAGGCGTCCCACAGCCGCTGGCCGGCGTCGACGACCACTGGGTGCGTGATGCCGTGGCGGCGAACCGCCTCGGCGACCAGGCCGGGGTCACGCTCGGACGGAAACTTCGGCGAGTGGACGCCGACGACCACGAACGCCTCGTCGGCCAGCTCCCGCTCGACCGCTGCCAGCACGGGCAGCGTGTGAAGACAGTTGATTCAGGCGTAGGTCCAAAAGTCCAGCAGCACGACCTTGCCGCGCAGGTCGTCGGGCGACAGCGGACGCTCGACGTTGAACCAGACGGCATCGGTCGGTAGCGCGGGCGCGTGGATGCTTGGCATCGCGCCACGTTACTCACCCGAGCGCGACTCGCCCGAACTTGGGCGATCCGTTGCAGCCAGCACGTGATCACGTCGGTACTCATCGACCGACGGCCCGCCGAGCCGCTCCAGACGCCAGGTCACATAGGCGTAGGTGACCAGCAGCAGCGCGGCGAACGCCGGCCATCCCGTGGCGATGCGGGCCACGGTCAGCCAGCCGACCTCCTGGCGCTGCACCAGGATCCACTGCACCGCGGCCTTGCCCAGGTACAGCGTCGCCCACGCCCAGGTGATCTCGGAGTAGGCGGGGCGCACACGGGGATGCCAGTACCACTGCAGCGGCCAGCGGTAGATCGCGGCACTGGTCAGCGCAATCACCGGCCGGCGAACCAGGATGCTGACCACGGAAACAACGCCGAGGACCGCATTGCTCACGATGCCGGGCAGGAAGTAGGCGCTGGCCTCGCCCGCCACCAGCGCGAAGCCCACGGCGATCAGCGTGCCGCCCAGCCCCGACAGCGCGTAGAGCAGCCGCTGCCGGCGCAGGAGGCGCGCCGCCACCAGGACCAGGCTGAAGCCAATCGCCACGGCCGCGCCAGTACCCAGCCCACCCACGGCATTGGCCAGGACGAACACCACCGGCGGCGCCACGGTGTCGACCAGGACCGACCGGTTGGCCAGCAGGTCGCGGGCGCCGTAGGCCGTTGTCGGCGTCGAGGATGCCGAGGGCCTGGTCATCGGCGCTGGCACCAGGGGCAGTAGGTGGTGCCGCGGCCGCCGAGGACGACCTTGCGCAGGTTGGTGCCGCAGCGCCGGCAGGCGCGCCCCGCCTGGCCATAGGCCACCAAGAAATCGGCGTTGCGACCGGACTCGCCGTTGACCATCCGGTAGTCGCGGAAGGTAGTCCCTTCGCGCTGGATCGCCTCGCTGAGCACCTCACGGATGGCGGTCCACAGGGCCAGGGAGCGCTCGCGGCCGACCCGCCGGGCATGCGGATTGATCCGAGCGCGCCACAGGGCCTCGTCGGCGTAGATGTTGCCGACCCCGGCGACCGGGCGCTGGGTCAGCAGCCACGGCTTGACCGCCATCCGGCTGCGCCCCAGCGCCGCATGGAAGCGCACCGGGTCGAAGTCGTCAGACAGCGGCTCTGGGCCGAGCGCGGCGAGGGTGACCAAGCCGCGGTAGTCGCCGGCGGGCACTACCGCCAGCGTGCCGAAGCGGCGGACGTCACGAAAGTCCAGCACGCTGGCGCCGAGGTTCCTCGCCTCGACAGCCGAGTTGCTGGCAGCCGAGGAGTCGTCGAGGGTGAAGGTGGCCCGCACATAGGCGTCGGGCTGCCAGCCGTCGGCTTCTCCACGGAAGCGGAACGACCCCGTCATGCCCAGGTGAGCGACCAGCTCCAGCCCGCCGTCGAGCTCGCCGAGCAGGTACTTGCCGCGGCGGCGCAGGCCGAGCACGCGGCGGCCCGCCGCCCGCTCGAGGGCACGAAAGCGGAGCTGGCGTTGAGCGGACACCGCCGAGATCCGCCGTCCCTGGAGGCGCGGCGCGAGCTGGCGGCGGACGCTTTCGACTTCAGGAAGCTCTGGCACGGCTCGCCATTGTCGCGTCTCTGCCGGTCGCGGCGCACGGAGCTTGGCGTACGCACCGTCAGCGGGCGACGCTGCTGGCGCCACCCTCCCAGCAGCCGCGCACTCTTCGGCTGCTCCTCACGGGGAGTGGTGAAGTTCTCGCGACCCGCTGCCGATAGGAACAGCACGCAACGACCGCGGGCTCGATAAGGAATGACATGCAGGTGATGCGGGGTGACCCCTTGACCAGGCCACGGGCCAACGCCGGGCTGAGGCTGCCGCTGGACGTGGGGGCTGCGGCGTTGTTCCTGCACGAGCAGGCGGCGCTGCTGGCGAATGGTCTCGGAGGAGACAGCAGCACGGTACGCGACACGCTGGCGGCCCATGGGAACTCCCACGAGCGCTGGCTGACCCTGGTGACCGAGACCCGCACCAGCCTCGGTGACGACGCCGCGCAACGCGTCGCCGCGCTGTACACCCTGCATGGGCGCGTGGCCGAATCCTTGGCCCGCCGGTCCAGCGATCTGCTGGACGACGCGACCGCCTTGGCCGTCCGGCAGCTGCTCACCGAATGGCTCGACCGTCTCACCGACGCCACCCTCGCCACGCTGCGGCGGGAGGATGTGCCCGGGTAGAGTTCGAGCCTCGACGAGCCACGGCATCGTGCCCCCCGTGGCCAACGGAAGGCCTCAACCATGACCGGCGCGTTCCGCGTTCCCGCCCCCACCAACGAGCCGGTCCGTGGCTACGGCCCCGGCAGTCCCGAGCGCGCAGCCTTGACCGATCGCCTTGCCGTGATGGCCAAGGAACGCCTCGAAGCCCCGATGGTGATCGGCGGCCGCCCGGTGGCCGGGGCGTCGACGTTCACGGTCACCGCACCCCACCGCCACTCCCACGTGCTGGCCGACGTGCAGGCTGCGGGGCCCGAGCACGTGTCCGCGGCGATCGAGGCGGCGCTGGAGGCGCGCGCCGAGTGGGCGGCGACGCCGTGGACGCAACGCGCAGGGATCTTCCTGCGCGCCGCCGAGCTGCTCGGGGGACCCTGGCGGGACGCGATCAACGCCGCCACGATGCTCGGGCAGTCCAAGACGGTGTACCAGGCCGAGATCGACGCCGCCTGCGAGCTCATCGACTTCTGGCGCTACAACGTCGCCTTCGCCGAACGCATCTACGCCGAGCAGCCCGTCTCGGCCCCCGGCACCTGGAACCGCATGGAGCACCGCCCGCTCGAGGGCTTCGTCCTGGCCATCACGCCGTTCAATTTCACGGCCATCGCGGCCAACCTGCCGACGGCTCCGGCGCTGATGGGCAACGTCGTGGTCTGGAAGCCGTCGGAGAAACAGGCGTTGGCCGCCCAGTACACGATGCAGCTGCTGGAGGCCGCCGGGCTGCCACCCGGGGTGATCAACCTGGTGCACGGCGACGGAAAGATGACCGCCGAAGTCGCGATGGCCCACGAGCGCTTCGCCGGACTCCACTTCACCGGCTCCACCACGGTCTTCAAGGGGTTGTGGCGCCAGGCCGCCGAACGCATCGACGACTACCGCAGCTACCCACGGCTGGTCGGCGAGACCGGCGGCAAGGACTTCGTGCTTGCCCACCCCTCCGCGTCAACCGACGCCCTGGTGGTGGCGCTGGCCCGGGGTTCCTTCGAGTACCAGGGGCAGAAGTGCTCGGCGGCGAGCCGGGCCTACGTGCCGCGCTCGCTGTGGCCGCGCGTACGCGACGGGCTGGCCGACCTGGTCGGCGACATCCCGATGGGCGATGTCGCCGACCTGTCCAACTTCATGGGCGCGGTGATCGACCAGCCCGCCTACCAGCGGCTCACCGAGGCGGTGGCCAAAGCCCGTGCGGACGGCGTGGAGGTCCTGGCCGGGGGCGGCGGGGACGACCGCGAAGGTTGGTTCGTCGAGCCGACCGTGCTGGTGTCGGAGGACCCCACCTCCGACACGATGGTCCGCGAGCTGTTCGGCCCCCTGCTGACGGTGCACGTCTATGACGACGCGCGCTATTCGGACACCCTGCGCCTGGTGGACCAGACGTCGCCCTACGCGCTGACCGGGGCCGTCTTCGCCGACGACCGTGGGGCCGTGCAGGAGGCGCTGACCGCGCTGATCGACGCGGCGGGCAACTTCTACGTCAACGACAAGCCGACCGGTGCGGTCGTCGGCCAGCAGCCGTTCGGCGGTGCCCGTGCCTCCGGCACCAACGACAAGGCCGGTTCCGTCCTGAACCTGCTGCGCTGGGTCTCACCTCGGGCGATCAAGGACACGCTGGTGCCACCCGTGACCTGGCAGTACCCCCACATGGGCTGACGGCGTGAACGAGTGCTGATCATCGCCAACGCGCAGGCCGGCTCGGCACAGGACGAGCGCCTGCGGGCGGCATTCGACGTCCTGCGCCGGCCGGGTGAGCCCGAGGTCGTCCGCTGTGCCTCGCCCGATGACGTGGACGACGCCTTGGACCGGGCACAGGGGCGGCGCATCGTCGTTGCCGGCGGCGACGGCAGCATGCACCTGATCGTGAAGCGGCTGTGGGAACGGGGCCCGGAAACGCTGGCCGCCACCGAACTCGGTCTGGTGCCGCTGGGCACCGGCAACGACCTGGCAACGGGGCTGGGACTACCCGAGGACCCTGCCGAGGCCGCGCAGGTGTGCCTCGACGGCACCGTGACCGTGCTGGACCTGATCGACACCGACCGCGGCGAGATCGTCGTCAACGCCTCCCACGCCGGTCTCGGCGCCGCCGCCGCGGAGCGCTCCGAAGGCCTCAAGCCCGCGCTGGGCCCCGCCGCCTACCCCCTCGGGGCGCTGGTCGCCGGCGTCCGAGAAGCCGCCTGGCAGCTGCGGGTGACCCTGGACGGCGAGGTCGTGCACGGCGGCAGCACGCTGATGGTTGGCATCGCCAACGCCCCGTCGATCGGTGGGGGGACCCAGCTCATCCCTCGAGCGCTGCCTGACGACGGCGAGCTCGACCTGATCGTGGTGAGCGCGGTCGGCCCGGCGGCGCGGCTGGCATTCGGGGCGGCGCTGCGCAACGCGACCCACCTCGACCGCGACGACGTGCTGCACGCCCGAGGTCATGAGGTCGGCATCACCGGCGACGCGGTGGTGCACGACCTCGACGGCGAGTTGTACGACGAGTGGCCGTCCGCGACCTACCGGGTGGTGCCCGCAGCCTGGCGGCTGCTGACCTCGCGCACACCTAACGAAGCGGGAACGCACTGATCAGCGCGCAAGCGGCGGTCAGACGCGGCTCGCGCTGATGACCCGCTGCTCGCGGACGGCCGCATCCAGGAACTCCTCGGCGGCCGCAGGGTCCAGCGGCCGCGCGAACAGGTAGCCCTGCCCCAGCCGGCACGCCAGCTGCAACAACCGCCCCGCCTGCTGCGGCTCCTCGATGCCCTCGGCCACCGTGTCAAGGCGCAACGTGCGACCCAGCTCGATGATCGTCGAGGCCACGGCGAGCGCCTCGCCGTTGTGGACCAGCCCGTCGATGAACGACTTGTCGATCTTGAGGATGTCCACCGGCAGCTCGCGCAGGTACGACAGCGACGAGTAACCGGTGCCGAAGTCGTCGATGGCGAGCCGCAGGCCCAGCGCGCGGAGGGTGCGCAGGCGGTCGAGCCCCACCTCGCTGCGATCCAGCAGCGTCGACTCGGTGATCTCCAACACGATGGTGCGAGGATCGACGTGCGTGGCGGCCAGGGTGTCGGCGACGTCACCGACCAGGTCCGGATGGGCCAGCTGCACGGCCGACAGGTTGACGCTCATGGTCAGGGCAGGCAGCGTCGGGTACCGCTGATGCCACTCGTGCGCCTGCCGGCAGGCCGTCGCCAGAATCCAGCGCCCGATGGGGATGATGAGACCCGACTCTTCTGCCAGTGGGATGAAGTCAAGGGGTGCGATCAGCCCCCGTTGAGGGTGTCGCCACCGCACCAGGGCCTCCATGCCGTTCACCAACCCCGTGGCCAGCACCACGGTCGGCTGGTAGTGGATCACGAACTCGCCGCGCTCCAGGGCGCGCCCGAGGTCGGACTTGAGCTCCAGGCGTGCCATGGCGGCGGCGTGCATCTCGGGCTGGAACAGCTCGAAGCCGCCGCGCCCGCCGCGCTTGGCGATGGACATGGCCGCGTCGGCAGCGCGCAGCAGCTCGTCGGCTGCCGCCAACTCGGGCGAGTGAATGGCAACCCCGATGCTGGCCCGCATGGCCACCTCCTTGTCGTCGACCGTCGTCGACTCGGACAGCGCCGTGCTCAGGCGCCCCGCGATTCGCATCGCCTCCTCGGTGTCGTCGACGTCCTCCAGCAGCACACCGAACTCGTCGCCTCCGAAGCGAGCGACGCTGTCGCCCTCGCGTAGGTACAGCTGCAGGCGTGCCGCCACCGTCGTCAAGACCTGGTCGCCCGCGTCGTGGCCGAGGCTGTCGTTGACGGTCTTGAAGTCGTCCATGTCGACGAACATCACGGCCAGCACGGTGTCGTGGCGCTCGCGGCGAGCCAGCGCGTGCCGGACGCGGTCGGTGAACAGCACCCGGTTGGCCAGCCCGGTCAGCGGGTCGTGCAGCGCCTGGTAGGACAAGGCATCCTCCAGCGCCTTGCGCTCCATCACGTCCCGCATGGTCAGCACGACACCGTTGATGCTGGCGTCGTCGGTGAGGTTGCGGGCGAGGGCCTCGACGGGCACCCACCTGCCGTCGTTGTGCCGCAGCCGCCACTCCACCCGCGGGGTCTCGCCGGGGTTGGTGAACGCCTCCTCCAGGTAGGCAACCGCCGCGACCCTGTCGTCGGGATGCAGCAGATCGAGCAGACGCTGACCCACCATCTCGTCGGGTTCGCGGCCGAGCACGTGGCGCGACGACGGTGTCTGGTAGCCGACGGTCGTGTCGCGACTGACGACCGTCACCAGGTCGGAGGCGTTGTCGATCAGCGAGCGGAAGCAGCGCTCGCTGCGGCGCAGGGCGCGTTCCTCACCGGCCTGATACTCGGCGAGCTGGCGATCCCGCAAGTACCGCCGGAACAGCAGCGTCCAGAACAGCGTCGCCAGACCCATGACCAGAATGAACCCGAGGCGGACCTGCAGGTCGGCACGCCGCTCTCGTGTGACGGCACTGGCTCGCAGGTCGGTGACCGCATCGCCCCAGGAATCCAGCGCCCGGCGAGTGTCGGGCTCGCCCACCGCCTTGGCGCCGCTTGGCCCCCTCGGGTCCAAGGTGGCCCGGTCGGCGGCCACGGCCGCATCCAGTGCCACCAGCGCCCGCGTGGCCTCGGCCGTCGGGGCGCCGAAGGAGGCCATTCGGGCGAGGCTGTCCCCGGCGTGGCGGACCATCGACTGCTGCGCCGCGGCGGCCACAATCGCCTGACCCGGCGTTCGGTTGGGCTGCTCGTAGGCGAGGTCCTGGTCGGCGTACGTTGACGACAGGTGCTCAGCGAAGACGAACGCCGCGCGCGCGTCCGTGGCGGCGACGTGGAACATCCACATCGCCGTCAGCTCGGCCACCATGACGGCCAGCCCCACGAGCGGCTCCACCCACTGACGCTTGCGGCGCGGGATGTCGCGGTTCGCCGGCCCGGCGCTCGCCGCGGTCTTGTGGCCCCCCATCACTCCTGTCCGGTTCGCCCCGCTGCGTAGCGGCTGGAACAGACATCGGTCGATCAGCGGCCTTCTTGAGCCCTGGGGCCCGACCGCGGCAGGCGGCCCTCAGCGGGGAGCCATCCGCAGCGCCCCGTCGAGTCGGATCACCTCGCCGTTGAGCATCGGGTTGGCCACGATGTGGCCCACCAGGGCCGCATACTCAGAAGGCCGTCCCAGCCGGTTGGGGTGGGGGACTTGCGCGCCCAGCGACTTGCGGGCCTCCTCAGGCAGACCCGCCAGCATGGGCGTCTCGAACGTGCCAGGGGCGATCGTGCACACCCGGATCTGCTTGTCGGCCAGGTCGCGGGCCAGGGGCAGCGTCATACCGGCCACGCCGCCTTTGCTCGCCGAGTAGGCGGCCTGGCCGATCTGGCCGTCGAAGGCCGCCACCGAGGCGGTGTTGACGATGACGCCCCGCTCCCCGTCGACGACATCGGCCTGCACCATCAGCTCCGCCGACAGCCGGATCACGTTGAAGGTGCCGATCAGGTTGATCGTCACCACTGTGGTGAACTGGGCCAGCGGCAACGGTCCCTTGCGGCTCAGCACGCGCCCCGGTGTGGCCACGCCGGCGCAGTTCACCACGATGTGCAGCCCGCCGAGCCCGGCGGCGGCTTCGACCGCCGACTGCACGTCGCCCTCGTCGGTGACATCCGCGGGCGCGAAGACCACCTGGCTGCCCATGGCCGCGGCGGCCTCCTCACCCCGCGACGACGGCAGGTCGGCGATCACGACCTTGGCGCCGATCCCGCTCAGGGCCTTGGCGGTGGCCAAGCCCAAGCCCGACCCCCCGCCAGTGACCAACGCGACCTTGCCTGCGACCTCCATGCGCCCGGACTGTAGCCCAGATCCGTCGGCGCTTTGCGGGTACAGGGGTCGGATGGGACCATGGCAGCGATGAGTGACACACTGCCGGCCTGGACCCCGTCGTCGTGGAACGCGCTCGCCGCCGAGCAGCAGCCGGACTGGCCCGATCCCCAGCAGCTCAAGGCCGCGCTCGCCGACCTGGCCGCCATGCCGCCGCTGGTCTTCGCCGGGGAAAGCCGAGCGCTGCAGACCCAGCTGGGTCGTGTTGCCCAGGGCAAGGCATTCCTGCTCCAGGGCGGCGACTGCGCCGAGACGTTCGCCGCGTTCGGCGCTGACGCGATCCGCGACAAGCTCAAGGTCCTGCTGCAGATGGCGATCGTGCTGACCTACGGGGCGCAAATGCCCGTTGTCAAGGTCGGACGCATCGCGGGGCAGTTTGCCAAGCCGCGCTCCGCGGCCGTCGAGCATATTGACGGGGTGGGCTTGCCCGTGTGGCGTGGCGACGCGGTCAACCGGCTGGACGCCACCGCCGAGGCCCGCCAGCCCGACCCCACCCGACTGCTGCGCGTGTACCACCAGTCCGCCGCCACGCTGAACCTGCTGCGCGCGTTCACCCGCGGCGGGTTCGCGGACCTGGAGAAGGTCCACGTGTGGAACCAGGAGTTCGTGGCCGCCTCGGCGGAGGGGCAGCGCTACGCCGCGGTCGCCGAGGAGATCGAACGGGCACTGCGGTTCCTGCGTGCCTGCGGCGTGGACGTGACCAACGACCCGACGTTCCACACCGTGGACTTCTGGACGTCGCACGAGGCGCTGTTGCTGGGCTACGAGGAAGCGCTCACCCGACAGGACTCGCTGACCGGAGACTGGTACGACTGCAGCGCGCACCTGCTGTGGATCGGTGAGCGCACCCGCAATCCCGACGGCGCGCACGCGCACTTCCTGTCCGGCGTTGGCAACCCGGTGGGGGTCAAGCTCGGACCCACGGCCACCGCCGACGAGGTGAGCGCCCTGGCCGTCCGGCTCAACCCCGACAACGTCCCGGGACGGCTGACGTTGATCACGCGCATGGGCGCCGCATCAGCCGGACGTGTCCTGCCCGAGCTGGTCCGCACCGTGCGCCAGCAGGGCCTGGCGGTGGTGTGGTGCTGTGACCCGATGCACGGCAACACCTTCCTGTCCGGCTCGGGCTACAAGACGCGCCGGTTCAGCGACGTGCTGGACGAACTGCGAATCTTCTTCGCCGTCCACGCGCAGGAGGGCACCGTGCCGGGTGGGGTCCACATCGAATTGACCGGCGAGGACGTCACGGAGTGCCTCGGCGGCGCCCAGGACATCGCCGACATGGATCTGGCCTACCGCTACGAGACCGCCTGCGATCCCCGCCTGAACAATCAGCAGGCCTTGGAGCTGGCCTTCCAGGTCGCCGAGATGCTGCGCCCCTGATCGTGTCGGCTCGTTCTGGCGCCGAGGCTAGTAGCGGCAGGCGCCGGTGGAGTCCGGCTCGTTGCGGGCGATGGCATCGGCGACGTCGCCGCGTACCTGTGCCGCCGTCAGGGCGTAGCCTGTCCCCGGCTCGGCGGCTGCCGCGGCGAAGACCACGCCGCCGACCTGGCCGGCACGGGTCACGAACGGCCCACCGGAGTCCCCACGCTCCACGGCGGCACGCAGCGTCAGCACATCGCGGTCCACCAGACCGCGCCCGTAGATGTCACGGCCCACGGCCCGTCCGCTACCGCGAACGGCGGCGGGTTCGGCCACCAGTTCCCGACGACCGCCGGGGTAGCCAAGAGTCGCGCCCTCGGTGCCGCGCCCGGGAGGCTCACTGACCCAGTCGATGGCCGGCGCGTCGAGGCCCGCCACGGCCAGGACGGCAAGATCGATGTCGCTGTCGACGTGGACTGCCGTCGCCGGTAGCTCGCCGCCACGGCTGCGGACTCGCAGCTGGTCACTGCCCGCCACCACGTGTGCGTTGGTCACGACGTACCCCGTCTGGGTCACGAAGCCGCTACCCGAGGACACACCCCCGCAACCCAGACCCACGACCTGCACCGCGCTGGAGGCACCGGCCGCCTGGGCCGCTGCCACCGCGGCTCGGCTGGGTTGGTTCACCGGTGGAGCGGTCGACCCATCGAGCCCACTGAAGACCTGGGGGAATCCCTGCTGGTCGAGGTAGCCGCCGACTCGGCCGATCAGGTCCGGCGGCGGCGGCAACGTCCGAGTGACCGCTGTGACGATCTGAGAGCCGCGGACCAATCCGGCGACGCCGCGCGTTGGTCCCTGGGCCAGCACCGACCCGAGCAGCCACACCGTCAACAGCAGCCCAGTCATCCCGACCGCGATGCCGGCCGTGCGGTCGAGGGCCGCGGCACCGGCGCCGTACACCACCGAGCGCAGTCGCAGGCCGATGGCCATGCCCGCCCCCTGACCCACCACCACGGCAAGCAGCAACAACCCGAGCGTGAGCAGTGACAAGGTTGGCCCGGGCTGGGTGACGAAGCTGCTGGCCAGCCGAGGCGCGAGGCCCGCGCCGGCGAACAACCCCACGACCGCCCCACCGAAGGCCGCGACCTGCGACAGCGCGCCCCGACGGAATCCCCGCGAGGCGGCCAGCACCAGGGCCAGCAGCAGGGCCAGATCGACGACGTTCACGCCTCGATGGTAGAGACAGCACCGCTGGCAAGGGGTGGCCGGCCGGTCGAGGCCGCTCGAATCGACCCTTCGGTGTAGCGTCGCAGCGATGTTCGGAATCGACGATGTTCGCGCAGCCGCCGCCCGCCTTGAGGGCGTCGCCAACCGCACGCCCGTGCTCACCTCGCGCACCCTGGACCGCCTGGTCGGGGCCAGCGTTTACCTCAAAGCCGAGTGCTATCAGCGTGGCGGCGCGTTCAAGTTTCGCGGGGCCTTCAACAAGCTGAGCAGCCTCGACGCCGCGGAGTTGCGGCGTGGGGTGGTCACCTATTCGTCGGGCAACCACGCCCAGGCGGTCGCCATCGCCGCCCAGCTGGTGGGGACGACCGCCACCATCATCATGCCGACCGACAGCCCGCCCGCGAAGCTGTCGGCGACCCGTGGCTACGGTGCCGAGGTCATCTGCTACGACCGCTACACCGAGAAGCGCGAGGAGGTCGGCGAGGCACTGGCGGCCGAACGCGGCGCCACCTTGGTGCCTCCGTACGAAGACCCGTTGGTCATGGCCGGGCAGGGCACCGTCGCCACCGAGCTGATCGACGAGGTGGGCGACCTGGATGTCCTGCTGGTGTGCGTCGGCGGCGGGGGGCTGATCGCCGGCTGCGCCACTGCCGCCAAGGCGATGGTGCCAGGCATCGAGGTGTACGGGGTGGAACCAGCGGTCGGTGACGACACCCGCCAGTCGCTGGCCGCCGGCCGGCGTGTCGAGATCCCGGTCCCGCGCACCATCGCCGACGGCCAGATGGCCCCGACGCCCGGCCGCCTGACCTTCCAGGTCAACCGCTGGCTGCTGGACGGGGTGCTGGTCGCCACCGACGACCAGATCCTGACGGCGATGGCGTTCCTGTTCGACCGTATGAAGGTCGTGGCCGAGCCCAGCGGCGCCTGCGCCCTCGCGGCGCTGCTCGCCGGCGCCGCCGATGTGGAGGGCCTGCGCGTCGGTGTGACGATCTCCGGCGGCAACGTCGGCCTCGCCCGCTTCTGCCAGCTGATGGCCGACCGAACAGCCTGAAGGCTCAGATCAGGGTACGGATTTCCCCGTCCGAAGCGTGCAGCACCGCGCGCGCCGCCTCGTGCAAGGCCGCGTGATGGTGGCGAAAGACCTCGATGGCGTCGTCGGCGTCGTCGGTCTCCGGATGCGACTCGACCGGGTCCTCGCGGTCGTCCAACGCCTGCAGGGCGGCGTCCCAGTCTGTGGTGGCGGCCGCGCGCCGTAAGGCCATGTTGGGCGCCTGTAGCAGAGCGCGCTCCAGGTCCTGGATGACGGTGAGCACGACGTCGGTGGTGGTGCGCACCCCGGGGGTGGTCAGCAGGTGCAGCGCCTGCAACTTGCGCATCGCCATGGCCATCACCAGCTGCGGGTCGCCCAGCTCGTTGACGGCGGAGTCCACCGCCCTCAGGTCGATGCTGACCGACCCTGGCACGGCGAACCAACGGCGGAGCAGGTCGAACAGCACCTCTGCGGAGGTGCGCGCAGCAAGCAGCTCGGCCGGCTTGGGAATCTCCTCCATCGGCGCGAGGCTATACCGTGATCATGTGACGGCCGCCCCCCAGCTGACAACCGCCGCAACGCCGGCTGTGGACCGACGTAGCGCACGCTGTGGATTGACGGAACGCACACTGTGGATTGACGGAACGCACACTGTGGACTGATATAGCGACATGGACGACGCCACCGCGCTGCTGGTCACCGTCACCGGGCGAGACCGGCCAGGCGTGACGTCGGCGCTGTGTGCGGTGATCGCGGGGCAGGGCGCCCGCATCCTGGACATGGAGCAGGTGGTGATCCGCGACCGGCTCACGCTGGGCATCCTGCTGTCGCTCGGCGGGGAGGAACAGTCGGCTCGCGACGCGTTGCAGGCCACCGGGGCGGAACTCGGCGTGGCGGTGGACTTCGAACCGGTGGCGGCGAGACGGCCCCGTGCCGAGGTGCCCCGCCACTACGTCACGGTGCTCGGCCAACCGTTGCGCGCCGAAGCCATCGCCGCCATCACGCAACGGATCGCCGACTGCGGCGCCAACATCGACCGGATCGTGCGCCTCTCGCGCTACCCCATCACCAGCTACGAGCTGTTGGTGTCCGCCGGCGACCCCGCGCGGTTGCGGTCCGAGCTGTCGGTGGAGGCGGCCGCCCAGCGCGTCGACGTCGGAGTGCAGCGGGCCACGCTGTACCGCAGGGCCAAGCGGCTGATCGTGCTGGACGTCGACTCCACCCTGGTGCAAGGCGAAGTCATCGAGCTGCTGGCCGAGCAGGCAGGCTGCGGCGCACAGGTGGCGGCCATCACGGCGGAGGCGATGATGGGCGCGTTGGACTTTGGCCCGGCGCTGCGCCGCCGTGTCGCCCTGCTGGAAGGGTTGGAGGTCAGCGCCCTCGACCACGTCCGCGACCATCTCGTGCTCACCCCCGGGGCGATGACGCTGGTGCGAACGCTGCGGCGTCTTGGCTTCGTGCTGGCCATCGTCAGTGGTGGCTTCACCCAGATCACCGACGTCCTCAAGGCCAAGCTCAGCCTCGACTACGCCCGGGCCAACACCCTCGAGGTCGTGGACGGACGCCTGACCGGGCGGCTGGTGGGCCCGCTGGTGGACCGCGCCGGCAAGGCCAGGGCGCTCGAACACTTCGCCGCGCAGGCAGGCGTGCCCCTCTCACAGACGGTGGCCGTCGGCGACGGCGCCAACGATCTGGACATGCTCGCGCGAGCCGGTCTGAGCATCGCCTTCAACGCCAAACCAGTCGTGCGCCAGGCCGCCGACACGGCCGTCACCGTGCCCTACCTCGACGCGGTGCTGTTCCTGCTCGGCATCACCCGCGAGGAGATCGAGGCCGCCGACGCCGAAGACCCAGGGGGGTGGGCCAGCAGCTGACGTATCATCGCGTCGCGCGGGAACTGAGTCCCTGGTGCAGCGAAGCGGTAGGACACATGACAGTTCTCAAGTAGCGAAGCGGTAGGACACTCGACCATGCTGCTGCGGAGCAAGAAGCACACCAACCCGCTGTTCGACCCCGAGCGCCTGCGGCTCCTGCTCGACGAGCAGCGGGTCGAGCGCGCGTTGACCGACCCCGACAGCGTCGACCTGCTGACCTGGAACGTCTTCTCGACGCTGGACACCCACCGGGACCGCACCTGGCTGGCGTACCGGTTGCAGGCGCTGGGCGGGCCCGGCGTCACCGCACCGGTACGACTGTCGCTGTGGACCGGCGCGCATCGGGAACCGCTGCTGCGGCCCCCCGCCGGGTACGTTGCCCACGTCCACGAGGTGGCCAAGGCGCACGGAGGTGACGACGCAGCGGTCGGCGACTTCACCGCGCCGGTTGAGGTCCCCGTTCGCCTGGAGTCGCCGGGAGTGCTGGCGCTGATCGACACCACCTTCGCCACCGTTCCCAGCGGGCGGGGAGGCCGGGACCGCTTGGTGGAACTGATCGACGTCGGCATCGACGCGGCCCGCCGCCTCGGCAACACGCTGACCGTCGGCGTCGTCTACGCCTCGGGTACCGCCGCGGCGGGCGAGCTATCGGCGCGAGTCAACTCGTTGCGCGAGCCGGACGCCCTTGCCGCAGCACTGCCACACCGGACGACCTTGCCGCCGATTACGTTGCGCGAGCTGTCGTGGCAGCAGCTGATCCGGACCTGGCAGGCCGAGGCCGGCTATCTGGAACTCGGCGGACAGCCGGTTCGCGGCTTTGTCGAGTTCTGTCACCGCCGGGGGCTCGTCTAGCGATCTACTCGCTGACGTTGGCGTCACCGCCGGCCGCCTGCGTAGCCTCCTTTTCGGTGTCGGCGCCCGCGTGACGCAACTGCCCGCTGGCGTCTTCCAGGTGGGCACGGATGAACCACTGGAACTGCTCCAGCTGTTCGCTCTGCGCGATGAGCAGATCCTGGGTGACCGGGTCGAGGTCATCGAAGGCTTCGATTGCCGTGCGGTGATCGGCGTTCAGGCCGTTGTAGGCCAGGTCGAGGGCTGCCATGTGCTCCAGCGTCCCGGCCCGGCCGATGCGGTAGTCGTCCCAGGAGCGGTGGCTGGCGATGTAGCCGGGAGTGCCCCAGGGCTCGAAGCCCAGCGTGGCGATGCGCTCGGCCACCACGTCGGCCATCGCCCGAACGGCATCGACCTGCGGGTCCAACATCTGGTGGACACCGATGAAGTTGGGTCCGACCACATTCCAGTGCACGTGCTTGAGGGTCAGGCTCAGGTCCAGCAGGGCGTTGAGCCGCTCCTGCAGCGTGCCGGCCACCTTGGTGGCCGCGGCCTCGTCCATGCCGGGCACGGTGTACTTCGCCTTGGGCGCCATGGTCGCTCCTGTTCGCTGTTCGATGAAGAAGGCTCCGCCACCCTTCCCAGCCCTTCCGGCGGACATACGTGGCGCAGGAGTTGACGTCCCGCTTGTGCAGCGCCACGGTTGTATCTCCGCCCGACCGCGACCAACCAGGGATCTGATGAACATCGCCGCCGCGACCGATCCGCTCGCCGAGCGCGCCCGCGCTGTCGCCGAATCGGCGACCTTGGCGATCGACAGCAAAGCCAAGGCGCTCAAGGCATCAGGCGCCGACGTGATCGGCTTCGGCGCCGGTGAGCCGGACTTCCCCACACCGGCTCACATCGTGGCCGCGGCGCAGGCAGCCTGCGCCGATCCGGCCACGCACCGCTACACCCCCGCAGCCGGTTTGCCGGCCTTGCGTGCCGCCATCGCCGCAACGACACGGCGCGGCTCGGGACTGGAGGTGCAACCTGATCAGGTGCTGGTGACCAACGGTGGCAAGCACGCCTTGTACACCGCCTTCCAGACACTGCTTGACCCCGGCGACGAGGTGCTGCTGCCAGCGCCGTACTGGGTCACCTACCCCGAGCAGGTGCGCCTCGCCGGTGGCGTTGCCGTGGCACTGCCCACCGATGCCGGCAGCGGGTTCATGGTCACCGTCGAGCAGCTCGAGGCCGCGCTGACCCCACGGACGAAGGCGCTGGTCTTCGTCTCGCCATCCAACCCGACCGGCGCGGTGTATCCGCCGGAGGCGGTGGCAGCGATCGGGGACTGGGCGGCTCGGGCCGGCATCTGGGTCATCACCGACGAGATCTACGAGCATCTCGTCTTCGACGGGGCACAGCACGTCAGCATGCCCGTGGTCGCGCCACAGCTACGCGACCGCTGCGTGGTGGTCAGCGGGGTCGCCAAGACCTACGCCATGACCGGCTGGCGGGTCGGATGGGCGATCGCGCCGGTGCCGGTGACTCAGGCGATGACTCGCCTGCAAACCCATCTGACCTCCAACGTGGCCAACGTGGCCCAGGTGGCGGCACTGGCCGCCCTCGAAGGCGGGCTCGACGACGTCGCGGTCATGCGCGCCACCTATGAGCGGCGGCGGCTGGTTGCCTACGACAGGCTCAACGCCATCGATGGTGTCACCGCCCCGCTGCCGCAGGGCGCGTTCTATGTCTTCGCTTCGGTGCAAGGCGTCTTGGGGCGCGAGATCGGCGGTCGCAAGCCGACGACGTCGGCGCAGCTGTGCGAGGTGTTGCTCGACGTCGCCCAGGTGGCACTGGTGCCCGGCGAAGGCTTCGGCGCCCCCGGCTACGTCCGGCTGTCGTACGCGCTGGCCGACGACGATCTGACCGAAGGGCTGGACCGCCTCGGCCGCGTGCTGTCAGTTGGTTCACCGAATGAGGCATAGTCCGCCTCCGCAACGGTGAAGGACAGGCAAACGCCCGCCCACTGCTCAGGAGGAAGCAGCAACCATGGCGGCCTTCCGCCTCTTCAGCCCAGCGTTCGAGCATGATCGGCCCCTGCCCGGCCGCTACGCCGGGGAGGACGACGGCGTGTCACCGCCGCTGCAGTGGACCGGCGTCCCCGCAGGCACCAAGGAGCTGCTGGTCGTCTGCGACGACCCCGACACCGACACTGGGGTCGTCACGCACTGGATCGTGTTCGCGATCGCCCCTGATGCCGAAGGGCTACCCGAGGCCCTCCCGCGCGACGCCTACCTCGAAGAGCCCATCGAGCTGGTGCAAGGGCTCAACGAGTTTGACGAGGTCGGCTACTCCGGTCCGGAGCCTGACGACGACCGGGGACCGCATCGCATCTTCTTCCGGATCTACGCCCTGGACGCCGAGCTGACACAGCTGTCGCCCGGCGCCACCCGCAACGAGCTGCGGCAGGCGACCAAGGGCCACGTGCTGGGTGGTGCCGAGCTGGTCGGCATCGCCTGATGGCGGCACTGCGATGAGCATCACCCGGGGCGTCGAGCGCGGGGTGGCGACGCTGACGATGGACGACGGCAAGGTCAACGCCTTCGACCTCGACTTCTTTGCCGAGCTCGACGCGATGCTGGACGACTGCACGGAAGACGCTGCGGTGGTGATCGCGGGGCGGCCCGGCATGTTCTCGGCCGGTCTGCACACCAGGCTGGTCGCCGAGCTGGACCGCGACGGCATGGCGCGGCTGCTGCGAGCCTTCGGGGCCACCATGTTGCGCGTGTGGCTGGAGCCCCGGCCCGTCGTCACCGCCGTCGGCGGGCACGCGGTTGCGGGCGGGACCGTTCTGGCCATGTGCGCCGACCATGCCGTCGCCGCTGCGGGTGACTACCGCTGGGGGCTGATCGAGACCACCCTCGGTGTGCCGCTGCCAGGTTGGGTCATCACCATCGCTCGGGGCAATGTGCGCGCCGATCGGCTCGATGGTCTGCTGCTGCCGGGGAGGTCGGTAGATCCACCGCAAGCCGTCGAGGCAGGCTTCGCCGACGAGCTGGTGGCACCGGCCGAGGTGCTGGGGCGCGCTCAGCAGGTCGCCGTGCAGCTGGCCGAGCTGGACCGGCCCACCTACGCCGAGACCAAGCGCCGGCTGCGAGGCGCGCAGGCCGACGCTGCGCTGGCCTCGATGGAAGTCGACCTGCGCGGGCTGCTCGACGTGCGCGAGCGCAGCAAAGCCCAGCAAAGGTAAGGTTTGGTCACACTATCGTGACCAAACCTGCTACCTGCGTGGCTCCGGCACCTGGGGTCAGCCGGCGACCTCGTCCAGCCAGCGGCGCAGCACCGCGGTGCCGTCCGTCACGGGGTCGGTGACCGTTCCGGCGCCGCGCAGCCGGCTGGCGGGACGGTCGGAGATGACCAACACGGGGCCGGGGTGGTTCACGGCCAGCAGGGAGAAGTCCCCATCGCCACTGCCTAGCACCAACGGCTCGTCGGTCAGGCGATAGGCGGCGGCGAGGCGGAGGTCGGCCTGCTGCCATCCCTCGACAGCGATGACCGTGGCTCGCGGCGGCCAGGCCACCGACGCCAGCGCCCGAGGGCTGCCGGCCACCACGATGCGCATCCCCCCAGCCGGAAGTGCCGCCACGAGAGCACGCAGCTGTGGAGCGCTGAGGTTGTCCGCGTCGATCAGCACCTGGATCACCCGGCGTTGCCCTCCCGCGCTGTGGATTCCCCCGGCGACCGCCCGAGTTCCATCGGCCTGTCGCAGTCGCCCGTTAGGCTTGGCCGATCATGACCAGCAGCGTTGTCGACCGCCATGTTCAAGGCGCCCCAGCCGTCCCAGGCGTTTCCGAGGCCGATCCGGCCGGCTTGCGGCTGTCGTTCTCGCGGGTCGACACCTACCGATCGTGCCCGCTGAAGTTCCGCTTCGCCTACATCGACGAGCTGCCGTCACAGCCTGGTCCGCATCTGTCCTGGGGCTCGTCGATTCACGCCGCGCTGGAAGCCTGGTGGGATCAGAAACTGCCACAGCCACCGCCGGTCTCCAGCCTGCTGCAAGCGCTGTACGACCACTGGGACGACGAGGGCTTCGCGGGCATGGACCGCGACGAGAAGATCACCTGGTACCGCCATGCCCAGGATGTCCTGCGTCGCCACCACGCCCACTACGCCCCGGCGTACGTCCCGGCCGTCGCCACCGAGCAGTGGTTCGAGCTGGACCTCGGCGACGACGTGACGGTGGTCGGCTCCATCGACCATGTGCAGCGCACCCCGTCGGGTGGGCTCGGGATCGTGGATTGGAAGACCAACCGCAAGGCCAAGACCCGCCAGCAGGTGTCCGGCAGCCTGCAGCTGGCGATCTACACGCTGGCCGCCGCCCAGCTGTGGGGCACGGAGCCGGATTGGGTGGCGCTGGACTTTGTGGTCCCGGGCCTGCGGGTGCAGGTCGACCGCAGTGACATCGACACCGGGCAGGCGCTGGTCGAGATCCGCGAGGTCGCTGGGGCCATCCGCGCCGAACGCTTCGACCCGACACCGACCGCGTTGTGCCCGTGGTGTGACTGGCGGGCCGCCTGCCCGGTGTTCCAGGGTGAAGGTCCCGACGTCACCGGGGTGGCCGTGGTGGAACTGCAGCGGCTGCGGCGTCGCAGCGAGCGCGACCAAGCCAGAATCGCCCAGCTCGAGCAACTGGTACGCGACCGCCTCGGCGAAGACGCCACCGTCGAGATCGCCTGACACATGCCCGCCGGGGCGTTTACCTACCAGCAGTCGCGCCGCCTCTTCGATGCCGCCTCGTACCCCGGCGAAGGAACCTCTGTTCTGACGCTTGCTCCGGCGTCGGTCTCACGAACCGGACGAGGCAGTGGGCCGCCCCAAACCGGCGCGGATCCGGAGGGAGCGGCACCCTGAGCGCGACTAGCTTGCTGCGGGCCTGGGCAATCCGTGATGTTCCTGAAAGCGCGGACGCGGATGCCACGCAGCCGCAACCTCACACAGGGCTTCTCGAGTTGCGGTTCGACCTCGAAGACAAGAGGCGCCGCGTCACGTACTGGATCACCCCTGAGCGGAGGGTCGTCCTGCCGACGACCTTCCATCAGCAACGCGACAACGAACGGACCGAGATCGACCGGGCCCGCGCGGCGATGGAAAGGTGCCGCGCTGAGCAACACACGACGAATAGGCCGGGACCGCAATGGTCCCGGGCGAGTCGTGGCGCGATGCCACGCATGCGGCGCAATGCCGCTCGGAAAGGACAGTGCAATGCCTAGAAATACCAAGTGGGAGGAGCTGGGCGCACGGCGATCCACCGACGATCCCGAAGCGCAAGAGGCCTACGAACAGGCCCGGATCGATTTTGAGCTTGCCCAACTCGCCTACGACCTGCGCAAGCGGGCAGGATTCACCCAGAAGGAACTGGCGGCGCGCATGGGCACTACGCAGTCGGCCATCGCGCGTCTCGAAGGCGGCGGAGCCAGCCCCACCTTGATCTGCTGAAGCGCCTCGGTGATGCAACCGGTGCCAAGCTGGTCCTCGCCGTCAGCGAAGACATGGAACTTGACGCGATGCAGGTCCGCCTCTGTACCGAGCAACTCCAGACATAGCAAGGCGCTCCCCATCCCAGGGGAAGGGGGCGCTGAACGCGTTTGCGGTGTGCGGCTTTCCCGAGGTGACGTAGATGGTCACGACGGCGATCTCGATCTCAGGATTGTCGGTGAGCGTGGCGCACAGTTGATGGAGGGATACGTCGTCGAGGTCGGTGCCGGGCGTGGCGAGTGTGTCCGCCATCTCATCCGAAGCTGCGTGGCATGCCCTCGCCGGCGCCACGGGCGAGCCGTGCCGGCGGATGAGCCATACATGGCACAGGGTCACACCAGAGGTGTTGTGGGGGAGCCGGCCGATAAGCCGGAAAGGGACGCAGGG
>Ga0136624_1000182_pt1 | contig 21151 bp, 21 predicted proteins | sample AntDrymUQ4692206_2_FD_104802 | JGI IMG/M metagenome (GOLD analysis project Ga0136624, IMG submission 104802) | Polar desert sand microbial communities from Dry Valleys, Antarctica - metaG UQ469 (22.06) | ecosystem: Environmental > Terrestrial > Soil > Desert | place: Antarctica: Dry Valley... | reverse complement strand
GTGGTGGTCTAGGAGGTGGTGGTCTAGGAGGTGGCGCTCTGCGCGTCGTTGAGCAGGTTTTGGAACTGTTGCTGGATCTGCGGGTTGTTGGCCAGCGACAGGCCACCGACGATGGCCGCGATGGCTAGCAGCAGCGCGAGCACGCCCATGATCAGCCCGCTTACGGCGAGGCCCTTGTGCAGGCCGCCGAGCGTCTTGGCCTTGCCGATGCCGACGAACCCGAAGATGGCGGCGATCAGGCCGAACAGCAGGGCGGCCGGACCCGTGAAGATCAGAAAGAAGAAGGTCAGCGCCATGAAGCCGAGGACGAACGCCGCGATGGCGCTGCCGTTGCCGTCGGTCTGCACGGGGGCCGGCGCGTACTCGCGGTCGGTGGCGGCCCGGCCGTTGGTCGCTTCAGTCTCGCGACGAGACATGCAATACCTCCAGATTGTTCGGGGATGCCCCCCTACCCGTCGCACACTCTCGCAATCCTCACCTCACTCACGCAAAATCGGCGAGAGGCGTTAGGCCATGCCGAGGCGTGGGCACATGGTCATCCCACACATCAGGAGGGTTACATGGATACCGAAGAGATCTCGCAGGTCCGCGGGGCGAAGGTCATCGACCTCAACGGCGACAAGATCGGCAAGGTCGAGGAGATCTACCTGGACAAGGAGACCGACAAGCCCGAGTGGGCGCTGGTCAACACAGGGATGTTCGGCAGTCACTCGACCTTCGTTCCGCTGCAGGGCTCCAGCCGCCAGGGCGACGACCTGCAGGTGTCGTTCGACAAGGAGCAGGTCAAAGACGCCCCAGGCGTGGACGCCGGCAAGGAGCTCAGCCAGTCCGAGGAGGCCGAGCTGTACCGCCATTACGGCCTGGACTACAGCGAGGCAAGCTCCGACAGCGGACTGCCGGAGGGCGGCACCGGCACCGGGGTCACAGACACCACAGGCACCGACGCCACCACGGGCGAGGTGCAGGACCGCTCCATGTCGGACATGAACGCCGACGCCGGCTACGGCGACCGCCCGCTGGGGACGGCCGAGGTCGACCAGGGCGACACGTCCGGCACGACCGACACCGGCCACGACACCAGCGGCCCATCGACCGACGACGCGATGACGCGCTCTGAGGAGGAGCTGCGCGTCGGGACTCGCGAGCAGGAAACCGGCAAGGTCCGCCTGCGCAAGCACGTCGTAACCGAGAACGTGACCCAGACCGTGCCGGTACAGCGCGAAGAGGTCCACATCGAGCGCGAGCCGATCACCGACGCCAACGTTGGCGACGCCACCTCGGGACCAGCCATCTCCGACGAAGAGCACGAGATGACGCTGTCCGAAGAGGTCCCCGTCGTGGACAAGCAGGCCGTTCCCAAGGAGCGGATCCGCCTCGACAAGGACGTCACCACCGATGAGACCCAGGTCTCCGAGGACGTCCGCCGCGAGGAGATTGACGTCGACGACGACTCTCGGCGCTGAGCGACACCGATCCGCCGCAGGCCCGCCATCTGCAACTGGATGGCGGGCCTCGGTGTGCCGGTCGGCGCGGTTGACACGCCCGTCGCACCACGCGACAGTTATCCGCGACCGACGGCCGACCGACGGCCGACCGGCGGCCGCGCAGCGGCCGCAGTCAGGCATGACTAGCATGCATGCGGTAGTAGACGTCGCGATGCCTCCCCCAGACCCAGGCGGGTTACGCGACACCGGGCAATGAGCCAGGAGGCATCGGGCATGTCAGACCGCTGGGCGTACTGCGCGACCTGTGTCCGCTGGTTCTACGGTGATGCTGTCGCCGGTGACGCCACACTCCCGCTGTGTCCCGTCTGCTCCACGGAAGCGGCGACGGTCGAGGAACGATCGACCGACCAGGAGCACTCGGCCAATCCGGCGTGATGTTGTGCTAGCGGGTCATGCCGGCCCGTCTGGCTGGTGCTGGACGCAGTAGCGGGTCGCGGGGACGGCTTCGAGGCGCTCGTCGGGGATCGGCTTGCCATCGACTTTGCAGAGCCCGTACGTCCCCTCGTCGATGCGTTGCAACGCCGCATCGACCTCGGCAAGGCTGATCTCCACCGAGTCACCGATCGCCTGATCCTTGCTCCGCTCGAACGTGTCGCTGGCCGCATCGGCCGGATGCTGATCGTAGTTGGCCAGTTCGGCGACCGATTCATTCTGTGCCGCAACATTGGCCTCGACGGCCTCCAGGGTTGAGCGCAAGCGCTCGCGCTCCTCAGTCAGCAGCGCGCGGGCCTTGTCGGCGTCCATCAGTGGTGCTCCTCCTGATCGTGGTGGACGGGACGCGCGCTGCGCGCCAGCTCCTCGGGTGACAACTCCGGCAGGGAAGGTGTCGCTGCATCCGCCTCTTCCTCGCTCAACGGGCCAGCGTCCGCCGGCGCTACGTCAGCAGCCGGATGGTCGAGCGCGCCCCGCTCCTCACCGGCGCTGGGGACCATCACCGGCTCGTCTGGTGGCTCCCAGGCCACATTCTCGTCTAGCGACTCCTGCACATCGGTGACGATCTCGCCACCCATCTCGCCGGTTGCCATCTCGGTCGCTCGCTGCGGGTCATCCGGGCTGGCGGAGTCCCCCACCGCGGGTTGCTCGGCGTCGGCGCTACCGGCGGCTTCGCGCAGGTTGGGGTCGACCCACAGCAGGTTGCGGACGACGTCGGCGTACTCCTCGACGACCAGGCCTGCCGCCGACGCCTCCTCGGCAGTGGCGACCGCTCCACGCAGCACCACGCTACCGTCGTCGTCGTCGTCGAGGTCGAGGTCGATGCGACTGGCGTCCACGGCGGTCGCTTCATCCAGCGCGGCACGGATGACGTCAAGATCTTCAGTGGCCATGCGCCCGACGTACCCGCTTGGGGGGTTCCGTGCACCCGGTCGACGAGATCTCGTTGTCGCTCAGCGGCTCCGTGAGCAAGGCGCCAGTTTCCAAGACGTCCGCGCCTGCCTGCGCTACCTGCGGTCGCGTGACCTAATCGAAGCCTCGGCGCGGCACTCCCGTGATAGAAGGAACGCGAATCCCCACCCGGCAACATCCGTGACTAGGCTGACCTGGCAATGCTGCGCGAACCGGTCATCGAGCATCGGGTGAGTGTGGTCAACGTGCGCGTCCGCATGGTGCGCTGACGGTACGTCTGGACTGAGACGCGGGTACCACCAAGTCAACCGGCTTGCTTCCCTCCCTGCGGAACAACTCAGAGGTCTAGACCACGACGGTAGTCAGCCAGTGGACACCGGCAACGGAGCCGCCGGCGGGCAAGATGCACACCCTTATTGAACTTCGCGGACCGGGGACGGCGGGAGGCGCGGAGCATCTTGCCGGGAGGGGCATAAGACCGCGAGGCTGTATCGATTGGCCTCTTGTGGTGGTGGGTGGGACGGTGAACTTGCCAGGGTGTCAGCGCGGTGGGCGCCGGCACCAGGTCGGGTGGGGGTGATCCAGATGTCGGGTCGTCGGTGGCTTGTAATCGGGATGTGGCGTTGTGGTCGATGCTGCCGGGGTCGGCTGCGCTGGCCAGGCACGGTGGCAACTGGCATGTGGTGGAGCGGGCCAGCGTCGCCAGCGACGGCGGCGAAACGAACGAGGGCTTCAGCGGGGCGCCGGCGGTCAGTGGCGACGGCAGCATCGTCGCCTTCACTTCCTAGGCAGACAGTCTGGTGCCGGGCGACAGCAACGAAAGCGAGGATGTGTTCGTCCACAACCGGGTGACCGGCCGCACTCGGCGGGTCAGCGTCGCCAGCGACGGCAGCCAAGCCAGCGGCGGGAACAGCTCGTCGGCAGCGGTCAGCGGCGACGGCCGCATCGTCGCCTTCTGGTCCGCTGCGGACAATCTCGTGCCCCGCGACAGCAACGGCATCGTCGATGTGTTCGTCCACAACCGGGCGACCGGACGCACCGGGCGGGTCAGCGTCGCCCGCGACGGCAGCCAAGCCGCCGGCCCGAGCCTCGGGCCCGCACTCAGCGGCGACGGCCGCACCGTCGCCTTCCAGGACACGGCGAACCTCTGGTGCCCGGCGACAGCAACGGCAACTACGACGTGTTCGTCGCGAAGCGGACGTCGCCACCGGGCTGCACGATCACCGGCTCCGCAGGCGACGACCTGCTGATCGGCACCGCCGGTGACGACGTGCTTGCGGGATGGGCGGCCACGACCGGCTGTTGGGCCGCCGCGGCGACGACCGGCTGCGCGGCGGGCTCGGCCCTGACCGGCTGCGTGGCGGGCGGGGCGACGACCGGCTGTTCGGCGGACCGGGCGACGACCGGCTGTTCGGCGGGCCCGGCGACGACCTGCTGCGCGGGCGACCCGTCTAGCACCGGGTGTTCGACAGGCCGGCAACGACCGGCTGTGAGGCAGCCTCGGCGAGGACCTCCTGAGGGGCGACCTCGGCGACGATGCCCACGACGGCCGGTCCTGGGGGGGTGGTTACCTGTAACGATGCCGCCGCAGCGACACCTGTGGCCTGCGGCGGCTGTTGACCGTGCCCTGACCCTCGCCGCCGACCATCTGCCCCAACCGTTGAGGATGGCGTTGCGGATAGCGGCGGTGTATCCACGAAATCTCGAACGCTCCGTGAGCCGCGCACCTCCCCGACGACGATGTAGAGATGCCGGCGACCAGCTCCTCCGGGCTCGGCTGCAACGAACGCCGCGCGCTCGCCGACAGCGCCGACAGCGCCGCCATCGCGGGTGTGGCGGCACTGGACGAAGCCGCGTTCCGCAACCCCGGCAGCGTCCGACTAGACCCCGCAGCCGCCGAGTCCCTGGCGGCCCGCAGCGCACGGGGTTAGTCCACCCCATTTGGGGGGTATTCCTTTCCCACCAGTCGACCCTGACCCTGTCGGCGCATTCCGCTCTTATTCAAGAGGAGGCCTGCGTGACATCAAAGGGTGCAACCCCCCGGCGTCGTGTCGAACGTGCGATGGCATTGGACGGCGGCAAGCCGCTCGACCAGTACGCCAGCGACCGGCACTGCGCGCGGCCGCAATGCTCGGCGCGACTGTCTCGCTACAACCCCAACCTCACCTGCGCCGCGCACGGAGGCTGGGCGGAGAGTTCGCAGCCACGTCGGCGCAACCGCCGCGCTCCGGTCGCGGAGTAGCCGGCGGGACCGGTTAGTCCGTGAACACTGGCGTTCCCCAGTCGGGTGGCCGGGCCATCCCCCGAGGACTCGTATCGGCTGGCGAAATCGTTTAGGGTCGAACGGTGCGGCAGCCGGCGCGGATAGTCAGGCCGTCGGCTGCCGCCGCCAATAATTGCCGCATGAGCATCGACACTGATGTCGCCATCGTCGGTGGCGGCCCCGCCGGTTTGAGTGCGGCCACGTGGCTCGCTCGCCACCGGCGCTCCGCTGTCGTGGTGGACAGCAGCGAGTACCGCAACCGCTGGGTCGACTCCAGCCACGGTTACCTGGGCAACGATCCCACCTCGCCGGACGAATTGCGCGCCGCGGCCCATCGGGACCTCGCTCGCTACGACTCAGTGCGCGTCGTCGCTGACCGGGTAACGACGGTAACCGCCGACGGTGACGCCTTCACCGTGCAGCTCCAGCAAGCCGGTCGGATGACGTTCAGCCGCCTGATCCTGGCCACGGGGGTCGCCGACCAGTTTCCGTCGGTGTCCCGGTTCTTCGACCATTACGGGAGGTCGGTCTTTCACTGCCCCAGCTGTGATGGCTACGAGACACGGGGCGAGCCAGTGGTCGTGATTGGCTGGAGTCCGGACATCGCCGGCTTCGCCGCAGGGCTGCTGGAGTGGGCGTCGTCGGTGACCGTCGTCACTGACAGGCGCCGCTTCGAGGGCGATTCGCGTCATCGCCGACACCTCGGCGACCTGGGCGTGGCGGTGCTCACCGACGAAGTCGTCGAGTTGTGCGGCGAACGGGGCGCGTTACAGGCGGTCCGGCTGCGCGACGGCGGGCTGCTGGACTGCTCCTTCGCCTTCTTCTCGATCGCGCACCGGCCGCGCAACCAACTGGCGCTGGACCTCGGCTGCGAGGTGGTCGACGAGGGCTGCATCGTCGTCGACGACGAGGGGCGGACCAGCGTGCCGGGTGTGTACGCCGCCGGTGACGTGACCCCCGGCCTGCAGTACGTGCAGGTCGCTGCTGCCGACGGCGCTCGTGCGGGTACCGCGTGCGCGCTGTCGCTGCGCGACGAGGCGCTGGGCTAGGGGCTACGGAACGGCCCTTCATGCACGCGCAGCTCGAAGCTGCCCTGATTCGAACGCAGGGAGAGGACCGGCTCGCCGGCTGGCAACTCGGCCTTGGTCACCGCACGGGTCAGCGGCCGGCGGTCCAGTGTCGCCAGGACGTAGTCGCTGTCGTCGGCGGCCACCGGCGTCACCGGGGTCGGCTGCACCACCCGCAGGTGCCGCCACTGCCGGTCGTACAGCCACGGCCCAATCCCGGATAGGCGGTGGACCACGACGGTCGCGGGTGCGTCAAGCCGCGCGTCGAGCCGGTCGAGGGCACCCACGGCATCAGCGGCGAACTGCCGCCACTCCCCCGTCCGCCCGATACCGGGGGCCATGCCGTACAAGGGCGTTGTCAGGGTTGCGGTGATACCGCTCGCGGCCACGACGACGCCGACCATGGCGCCCGCGACCGTCATCAGCGGCGACCTGGCCAGCGGCAGCAGCGCCGCTGTGCCGGCGACCACCAGCAGCGTGGCCGTGGCACCGCCAAGGGCCTCGTACCACAGCTCGTTGCCGACAGCGGTGACCAGGACGAAGCCGCCTGCCATCAGCATGCAAGCGGCCGCCAACGGCCCGCGGGCGGCGGGGTCACGCCGGCGAGCCGCCCACAGCGCTCCGGCGGTCGCCGCCACCAACAGCAAGGCGCGGGTCCACGGCAGCGACGGCGGGCGGCCGGCCTTGCGCTGCAGCTGGAATGCCAGATGCTGGGCCGCCAACTCGGCGTGTCCGGCGAACCATGCCGTCTCGGCGGCCCAGGCGACCGCCACCGCGGCCAGCAGGATCAAGTCCCAGCGTCCGCGCTGACCGTTGCGGAACCGGGCCGCGCAGACGGCGACCGCTGCCAGCACGACCGCGCCGACCGGATGCACCAGCGGCGCCAACGCCGCCACTGCCAGGGCGGCCACCCATCGCCGGCGGCCGACCAGCAGCAACGCGACGCCCGCCAGAGCCAGGACCGGTGCCTCCATGCGGGCCACGTTGCTCAGCAGCACCACGCGCGGGGTTAGCAGCCACGCTGCCGCGGCGGCGCCGACCCATACCACGGCGCCTCGGGCGCTAGCAACTGCGACCAGCAGGCAAGCTGCGAATGCCACGGCCGCCAGCAGGCTGAACGCCCGCACGACCGTCACCGAGCCGGCGATGGGCGCCACCAGCACCGAGTAGCCGTCTGGCATCCAGAAGATACCGCGGGGCGCGGCGATCTGCGGGGCGGCCAGGGTGCCCCGGGCGATGACGCTGCGGGCCGGCGCCAGAAAGTGAGCCTCGTCGACCCACGGCAGCGGGAAGCCAAAGCCCGCCCACCAGTGCAGCACGGCCGCGGCCGCGGCGCCGGCGACCAGCAGGCCGAAAGCGGCGGCGCGTCGTCGGGTGTGCACGCGCGCATCCTGCCCGACGCGGACAGGACCCCACAGGGTCCCGCGACTTTGTCGCGCGTGCGTTGACCAAGTCGCGGGACCAGCGCCGGTGAGGGCGCCGGTACACTGGCTGCATTCCCCCGTACAACGGAGCACTTTCCGCATGCCTACCCGTACCGATCTGCGCAACGTGGCGATCGTCGCCCACGTCGACCACGGCAAGACCACGCTGGTCGACGCCATGCTGTGGCAGACCGGCGCCTTCCGCGCCAACCAGGACGTCAACGTCCGGGTGTTGGACTCGATGGACCTGGAGCGTGAGAAGGGCATCACGATCCTGGCCAAGAACACCGCCGTGCGCTACGGCGACGTCAAGATCAACATCATCGACACACCCGGCCACGCCGACTTCGGCGGCGAGGTGGAGCGGGGCCTGACCATGGTCGACGGCGTCCTGCTGCTCGTCGACGCCAGCGAGGGCCCGCTGCCACAGACCCGCTTCGTGCTGCGCAAGGCCTTGGAGGCCAAGCTCCCCATCATCTTGGTGATCAACAAGGTCGATCGCCCCGACGCGCGGATCGCCGAGGTCGTCGACGAGGTCTACGAGCTGTTCTTGGACCTCGACGCCACCGAGGAGCAGATCGATTTCCCCATCGTCTACGCCAACGCCCGGGCCGGCGTCGCCGCCACCGAGGTGGACCCCGCCCAGGTGGCGGGCGGCATGCGCGACGGTGATCTGCAACCCTTGTTCGCCACGCTGCTGGCACACATTCCCGCCCCCACCTACGACGAGGGGCATCCGCTGCAGGCCCTGGTGACCAACCTCGACGCGTCGCCCTACCTCGGGCGCTTGGCCCTGGCCCGCATCCACCACGGGTGGCTGCACCGCGGCAGGCCGGTCGCCTGGTGCCGGGTGGACGGCACCGTCGAGCGGGTCAAGGTCACGCAGCTGTCGGTCACCGAGGACGTGCGCAGTGTCGATGTCGACGAGGCCGGCCCCGGCGAGATCATCGCCATCGCGGGTCTGGACGATGTGACCATCGGCGAGACCCTGTCGGATCCGGCAGACCCCCGGCCACTGCCCGTCATGCACGTCGACGAGCCGAGTCTGGGCATGACGATCGGCATCAACACCTCGCCGCTGGCCGGGACGGATGGCAACAAGCTGACGGCCCGCCTGCTGCGCGCGCGGCTGGACGCCGAGCTCATCGGTAACGTGTCGGTGCGGGTGCTTGACACCGAACGCCCCGACACCTGGGAGGTCCAGGGGCGCGGCGAGCTGCAACTGGCGGTGCTCGTCGAGATGATGCGCCGTGAGGGCTTCGAGCTGACGGTCGGCAAGCCGCAGGTGGTCACCCGCGAGGTGGACGGCACGGTCCACGAGCCGGTGGAGCGCCTGGCCATCGACACCCCCGAGGAGTACGTCGGGGTGGTCACCCAGCTGCTCGGGCTGCGTAAGGGCCGCCTGGAGCAGATGGTCAACCACGGTGCCGGCTGGGCGCGGATGGAATACCTGGTGCCGGCCCGCGCCCTGATCGGCTTTCGTACCGAGTTCCTCACCGAGACGCGGGGCACCGGCATCCTGCACCACGTCTTCGACCGCTACGAGCCGTGGCACGGCGAGCTGCGCACGCGGCCCAGCGGCAGCCTGGTGGCCGATCGCACGGGTCCGACGACCGCCTACGCCCTGTTCAACCTGCAGGAGCGCGGCACGCTGTTCATCGGCCCGGGTATCGGGGTGTACGAGGGGATGATCGTCGGGGAGAACGCCCGCGGCGAGGACATGGACGTCAACCCCACCAAGGAAAAGAAGCTGACCAACGTGCGGTCATCGACGGGCGATGAGCTCGTGCGGCTCATCCCGCCGCGGGCGCTGTCATTGGAGCAGGCCCTTGAGTTCATCCGGGTCGACGAGTGCGCCGAGGTGACCCCGGACCACGTGCGGCTGCGCAAAGTCATCCTGGACGGACCCAGCCGCCGCCGTGCCGCCAGCCACGCCAAGGCTGCAACCGCCTGATCCTCGGAGTTGGTCGTGCACCTGCAGGAAGTCCCCGTCGGCGTCTCCGATCTCGAGCGCTTCACACCGCTGATCGCAGCGGATCGCAGCGAGGCGCTACGCGCGCTCATCGCCACGAGCCGCGACACCTTCGCGGGGCGCACCGTGTGGAACGTCAACTCGACCGCCACCGGAGGGGGAGTCGCCGAGATGCTGGCGGCGCTGTTGCCCTACGCCCGTGGGGCAGGTGTCGATACACGCTGGCTGGTCATCAAAGGTGATACCAGCTTCTACGCGATCACCAAGCGCTTGCACAACGGGCTGCACGGCGTGGACACCGGGGCGCTTGGCGACGCCGAGCGGGCACACTACGCCGAGGTCGCCGACGCCAACGCCGAGGAACTGTTGGCTCAGATCCGCCCGGGTGACGTGGTGCTGCTACACGACCCGCAGACCGCCGGCATGGTCGCTGCCGCCCGCTCCGCCGGCGCCAAGGTGGTGTGGCGCTGCCACATCGGCGTGGACCACCCCAACGACGTGGTCGCCGCGACCTGGGACTTCTTGCAACCGTTCCTGATCGCTGCTGACGCGTTCGTGTTCAGCCGCGTCGCCCACGTGCCAGCGTGGGCCCCCGGTGACGCCGTGCACATCATCCCCCCGTCCATCGACCCCTTCGCCGTCAAGAACGCCGAAATGTCCCCCGAGGCCGTCCGCGCCATCATCGCCGGCATCGGCCTGGTCGCCGCCGACGGCGCGGCCGGGACGCCGACGTTTCAGCGCCGGGACGGCTCGCCCGGCCGCGTCGACCACCTCGCCGACGTCATCCGCACCGGCCCGGCGCCGTCACCGGAAACACCGTTGGTCGTCCAGGTGTCACGCTGGGACCGGCTCAAGGACATGGCCGGCGTGATGCGGGCCTTCGCCGAGCATGTCGATCCCGCCACCGGCGCGCATCTGGCACTGGTCGGGCCCAACGTCAGCGGGGTCGCCGACGACCCTGAGGGCGGTGAGGTCCTGGCGGCCTGCCATGACGCCTGGCGGGACCTGCCCCATGCCGAGCGGGCGCGCATCCAGCTGGTGTGCCTGCCGATGTACGACCTGGAGGAGAACGCCGCGATCGTCAACGCCATCCAGCGCTGCGCGGCCGTCGTGGTGCAGAAGAGCCTGGCGGAGGGCTTCGGTCTGACCGTGGCCGAGGCGATGTGGAAGGCGCGGCCAGTGGTGGCCAGCGACGTTGGCGGCATCAGCGACCAGATCGTCGACGGCGACAGCGGCCTGCTGGTCGCCGACCCCACCGACCTGGCAGCGACCGGGGCGGCGCTCAACCGGGTCCTTCGCGATCCCGAGTTGGCGTGGCGCCTGGGTAATGCCGCCAAGGCCAGGGTCGGCCAGCGCTTCCTAGGCGAACGGCACCTGCGCCAGTACGCCGAGCTGCTCGCCAGCCTGCTGACTTGAGCGCTTAGTCGTTGGCGGACAGGTCGTCGGCGTCCAGCGGGTGCAGAAAAGCCAGGTCGACCCACAGCCACAGCGTCTTGGACAGCGGGTAGAAGGCGACGGGTAGGCCGACCATCGCCACCACGCCGGCGACGCCCAGCGGTACCCACGGCACCTGGGGCCAGGTCAGCACCACGCCGCCGAGGAACACCGCCGCGAACAGCAGCTCGGCTACGGCGATGTTGGCGATCAGCGCTCCCACCCAGTAGCCCTCCTCCCGCTCGAAGGAGAAGTTGCACCGCGGGCAGCGCGGCCGCAGCGTGAACCAACCGTCGAAGATGCCGGGGGCGCCGCACACCGGACAGCGACGGCGCAGCGCGTGGCCCAACATCGCCAGGCGTTGGCCGCGCACCCCGGCGATCTCAGATTTGCTCAGCCTCGGACGTCAGGCGCCCGGTCGGGCTTCGCCCTCGGGGATCTCGCTGGGCTGCGTGGCGGGAGCGGCACCTGGGCTGGCGGCGATGCCCAGTTTGGTGCGGATCTCCGACAATCGGGTTTGGGCTGCGGTGTCCATGCTGGCCTGCTCGACTTCGAGCATGCGCCCCTCGACCGACTCGCCTTCCAGCTCGGCAACACCGCGAGCCTTGGCGTAGCGCGCCTCGATCTTGTCGCGGACCTCATCCAAGGTGGGGACGTCCTGGCCGACCGTCTCCGACAGGGACGTCATGGCCCTATTCATCTGCTCGGCCATCTTGGCCTGGTCCAGCTGCGACAGCAGCTTCTGCCGCTCGGCGAGCTTGCGCTGCAGCATCGAAGAGTTTTGTGCCACGGCACGCTTGGCGTCGTCGGAGGCCTGGGTGGACTGCAGGTGCAGCCCCTTGAGGTCTTCGACCTCGCTTTCCAAGGCGATCATCTGGTTGGCGAAGGACTCGGCGGCGCGGGTGTAGTCGGCGGCCTTCGCGTCGTCACCCTTGCGCTGGGCCTCGTCGGCCATCAGCACCGCCTGCTGGGCGGAGCCGTTGACCTTCTCCAGCCCCTGCAGCGTCCGTGACAGGCGCATCTCGGTCTGCTTCTGATTGGCGATGACGTTGGCCGCCTGCTCCTTGAGGCGGCGATGCTGCTCCTGGGCATCGGCGATCGCCTGCTCCAGCTGGACCTTGGGGTCCGCCACCTCGTTGAACTTGCCGGTCAGCGCGGCAGCCATGTACTGCCACATCCGCTTGAACAGCTTCCCCATCGCCTCTGACTCCCCTTGAGATCAGCCCCGAGTGTAGAGGCGTCGTCCCCACCGCTTCACCGGCCCTCGGTAGTCTGCTGGCAAAGAATCCCTACCCCTTCCAGACGACATGCGTCCCCGCAACGGGAGGCGCGGATCGGCGGTGACGATGCTGGGCCTGCGGCGCTACTGGGTGGCGGTGAACCTCGCCGCGCCGGCGCTCGCCGCGCTAGTGCTTGCCACGCTCCTGTTCGCCGTTCTGGCGCTGCTGGGGCAAGGCGACGACGCAGCGGCCCAGACGCTCGACGACCTGACACTGGACGAGCTGGCAAGCGAGCTGGCCGACCAGGGCTATGCGATCGAGCCGGGCGCATCCGTCGACGAGGCGGCACTGGCCGACGCAGTCGCCGACACCCGCAATGGCGGAACCCGGCTGATGGTCGCCGTACTGGCCGATCCGCAACCTGCGGGAGCGACCACCGCCGCTGACGCGCTGCTGGATCGGGTGAACGACGGAACCGTCCTGGTGGTGACCCCCGATGAGATCGGCTACAGCAGCACCGAGTACGACGGCGGGGCGCTGGATGATGCCGCCGACGCCGCATTGGATGCCTTCTCGAGCGGCACCGCGGCAGGCGTCGCCCAGTTCGCGCAGACATTGACCGGCGCCGACTCTGGCGGATTCGACGGGTCGGGCGAGACCGAGGACTCCGGGGCCTTTGGCGGCGTCGGCCTCGGCCCGCTGCTGGTCATCGGCTTGTTGGCGATCGGTGGGGTGGCGTTGGCCATGAGTTCCCGGTCGACCAAACGAGTGGCTCGCCAGCGCCTGACGGAGGCCCACGCCGAGGTGCGCCACCAGATCGACGCGATGGCCGACGCCATCCTGCAGATGACCGACCGGGTGCCACTGGCCGAAGACCCGAACGCGACCGCAGCATTCGCCGAGGCGACGCGGGTCTACCAGTCGGTCTCCGACGAGCTGCCGCGCGCGACCACCGAAGCCGAGTTGGTGCAGCTGAACGACCGACTCGACCACGCGCGCTGGCAACTCGAGGTCACCGAGGCACTGACCGAAGGCCGGGAGCCACCGCCAGAGCCCGACGACGGCTATCCGACGGCCTGCTTCTTCGATCCCGACCATGGCGCCGGCGTGCAGGAGGCGCAGGTCGCGACCAAGGCGGGGGCAAGGACGGTGCGGGTGTGCCGGTTCTGCGCGGCACTGCTGGCCAGTGGCGAAGCACCTGCGCCGCGCTCGGTGGCGGTGGGCGGGCGTGACGTGCCGTTGCCGCAGGCGCCTCGCCAGTACGGCGGCCGCGACGAGCGCGACCTCGGCTCGTTCGACATGTTGCTGGGCGGTGGCGCGCCCGTGCCCTACCACTGGCGGCGGCGGCGCCGGTATGGCGGCTGGGGCTGGGGCGGCGGCTGGGGTGGTGCCGGGACTTGGGGCGGCTACGGCGGCGGTGCGGGCGGCGGTGGCTTCGGCGGCGGGATCGGCGGGCCCGGCCGATCGTCGCGCGGGCGCGGTGGGCGCAGCCTCGGCGGTGGCTCCCGTGGCCGGGGAGGCCGCCGCCGGTGAGGACCTCCGGCACGACAGCGCCCGCGTAACGAAGGCGGTGGACGCAGCGAATCGCGCGGAAGCAGCGCACCAATCAGCCGGGTCGGACCCTGTCATCGACGACCGTCACACCCTCCGCGGCGAGGCGGCGCGACTGTTCGGCGGCCAGGTGCGGCACCAGGTGGCCAGTGGCTCGCACGACGCGCCACCATGGCAGCCCTTCGGAGCCGCGCAGCACCGCGCCTACCCCCCTGGCCGCGCCCGGGTAGCCGGCTTCGGCGGCGACCTCGCCGTAGGTGACGACCTGTCCAGGTGGCAAGGCGGCCAGGACGGCTCGCACCCGTGGAACGAACTCGCCGGGCACGCTCAGCGACGCTCGGCGAGAGGGACGTCCAGGCGCTCCAACTCGAAGTCGCATTCGTCGGTGCGACGCCACGGCAGGCGCGTGCTGCCCGGAACGATGCGGTAACGACCCGTGAAACGGGGCAACTGCGCGAGGATGCCGCTGAGATCGCGTTCGATGTCGACCTGGACGGCGGCGAGGCTGTGCTCGGTCGGTTCGGACGATCCGGTGTCGTTGGTCAGCCGGCGCCGGATCCGCTCTCGCACCTTGCCTTGATACGCCCAGTCGTCCAGGAGGCGATGCAGTAGCCACAGCTCATGGGCGGCGCGGGCGGCGTCGGTGGACGCCGCGGCACCCGCGCAGCCCTGCGTCAGCGCCGAAGCCACGGCGTCGCCGGCGGTCTGTCCCGCGGCGTAGCCGGCCAGGCGAGGCAGATCGACACGGGACCGCAGTCGCTCCACCAGTGTGGAACTGCCACCGTCTCCAGACGCGATGTCGGCCAGGGCCACCGGCACGTCGAGGGCGTGCAGCCGGGTCAGCTCGTCAGCCAGCGTCGCCGCGGCACGCTCCGGGTCCGCGTCGCTGACGGCGGGCGCATTGTCCACCGAGGGTGGCGGGTGCAGGGCGAGGACGAAGTCGACGTCGCTGGCGGCCGACTCCGCACCCAGCACGCGCAACTCACGCAACACCGTACGGGCCACCGTGACCGCTCCCTCGGCCACGGGCCGCTTCTCCGCGCCGGGGACCGGCGAGTAGAAACCGACCCGCACAGGTTGGGAGCGCTCGCGGTTAAGCAGGCGCATGACCAAACTATTGCCGAGCTGCACGTCGGCGGGCAGCACCTCCACGCGCTGACCCAGCAACAGCTGGCGCTGCCACGTCGTCACCCATGACCCTGGCAGATCGGCATCGGTGGTGTTCATGGCTCCCGTGCCGATCACGAGCAGGTCCAGTGTGGCGTCGGCTGCCAGGTCAAGGGCGGCTAGCTGCACCATGTGGGCAGCCAGGCGGGCGGCCGCCACCTGGCGGCGGACCGACTCCGGGATCGCCGCCTCGGCGGCACTGATCTCGGCGGTGACGTCTTCGCCACGGCTGCGGCGGTCGCTCAACTCGTCCAGTTCGGCCAACGCCGAGGCGTGCTCACCCGCAGGTTCTGCGTCTGGCCGACGGGCGACGGTCGAGGCGACCAGCTGCACCTCGGGATGCTGGCGACGCACGTCGCGTAACGCCTCGAGGCGGCGTATGGCGGTGACCGACGTTGGTCGCTCGCCGAGCGACGATGAGACCCCGGCGACCTGTTCGATCGCCACGACCAAGCCGTCGAGTGAACCGGCGGTGTCGCGCAGCCACTCATCCAAAGCGGCAGGTGGACCCGGGGATTGGTGTCCGGCGATCGCTTCAGGCGGCGGCAGCACCAGCTCCGCGCCGGCGACCCGAGCCAGCATCCGGGGCGCGCGCACGCAGGCGGGCCGGTTGTCGAGCGGGACGAGGCCGATGCGCACCGGGCAGCTCCTGTCTTGCGACCGGCGGCCCACGACTGCCAAGGGGAGGACCGCAGCTGCGGATTCAGACGCTAATGGGTCTGGATCGGTCAGCCAACTTAGCGGGCTGATCCCGTGGCGGGCCAGCGCGGCGGAGGCGGCACCGGCGCCGTTCCGGTCGGCGGTGGGGGCATCCGGCCGACGCGGAGTCAGTCGACATGGTCCGCTACCGCTTCGCTACTTGAGCGCGATGGTGCGCTACCGCTTCGCTACTTGAGCGCGGAGAAGAAGTCGGCCGCGAGGGGTGCGGCGACCGCGCCACCGAAGCCGCCGCCCTCGACCACCACCGCCACCGCCAGGTTCTCAGAGAAGCCGATGAACCAGGCATGGGTGGGCAACGGATCACCGGAGCCATACTCGGCGGTGCCGGTCTTGCCGGCGATCCGGCGGCCAGGTACCGCCGCATTGGTTCCTGTTCCCTGGCGGACCACCAGGTGCATCAGCCGCCGCAGCACGGCGGCGTCGCGGGCCGGCAGCGGTAGGCGTTGCGCGGCAGGACCGGCCGTGGCGAACCGCGGTGGACGCCACCCGCCGCCGGCGATCGCGGCGGCGACGCTGGCCATGTGCAGCGGGCTGGCGGTCACGCGTCCCTGGCCGATCGCGGCCTCGGCCTGCTCCGCACCGTCCTGCGGCTGGGGGAAGCTGCCCCCCACCACCCCAGGGAGGGACGTCCCTTCGCGAGGGGATCCGTAGCCAACGTTGAACCCCATGCGCTCGGCGGCGGCGAGCAGTTGCGCCGGGCGTAACCTGTCGGCCAGCTGCACGAAGGCGGTGTTGCACGAGCGGAAGAAGGCGGTGCGGAACGGGATGCTGCCCAGCACCTCGCCCTCGGCGTTGCCGAAGCTGCGACCACCGACGGTGGCCGACACCGGGCAGGTGACGGTCGTCGATGGGGTAACCACGTCTTCGGCCAGCAGCGCGGTGGTGGTCACGACCTTGAAGGTGGAACCCGGCGGGTAGCGACCGAACAGCGCGCGGTCGAAGCCCGCCACGGGGGCGTTGGCCACGGCGCGCACCGTCGCGGAACGCGGGTCGAGCACGACCATGGCCGCCGGCTCGCCGACTGCCGAAAGGGCGGCTTGAGCGCGACGCTGCAGGGCGGGGTCCAGGGTGGCCCGGAGGCTGCGAGGCTGGAGACCGCGGAAGTGGCGCACCGTCGTCGCGACCCGCCCGCCGCGGCCGACGATCCGCACGGCGCCGCTGGGACGCCCGGCGAGGCGGCGCTCGTAGGCACCCTCCAGCCCGGAGACACCACCGACGTCACCCATGAGGTAGGGGTCCCCCAGCTGCGCGACCTGCGCGTCGGACAACCGCCCCACTCGACCGATCACGTTGGACGGCATCCGGCGGCCCAGCGCTGTCAGCCGTTCATGGCCGTCGAAGAAGACGCCGGGAACCGGTGTCAGCTCGTCGACCACCTCGTCGAAGTCGGCGCGCGACAGCGTGGTGACCGCGACGAAGGTCCCTGGCCGGTTCGCCGCCTGGTCCAGGCCAGCCCGTACAGCACGTGGCTCGGCGCCGGTGTAGCGGGCCAAGGCCGCGATGACCGCCCGGCGCCGTCGCACGCGCTCGCCGCGCAAGCCGATCCTGACCAGGTCGCTGCCGGCGGCAAGCGTCCGCCCACCCTCCGCCAGGACCATTCCCCGCGGAGGCCAGCGCCGTACCCGCTGGAAGCGCTGACCGGAGCCGAGCTCCGGGTGCACGGTCTCCGGCGACCAGGCGACGGACCACCCGTTTCCGGCCGGCACTGCCGTCACCCGGGTGTCGTAGCGCCACGGCCCGAGCCCTGCCACCTCCAGCGACACCGTCACGGGCATCCATGCCTGGTCGACCCGCATCCGGATGTCCCCCGCGTCCAACTCGACGCGCTGGTCTCCCGTCGCGCGCAGCAGCTGGCGATGTGTGCGTGCGACGGGTGCGCCGGGGTCGGTGGTCAGCCGCGCCAGCCGGTCATAGCGTCCTCGCCGCCAGGCACCGACGAAGCCCTCGACGGCCGCCGAAGCAAGCTCTGCGTCGCGTTGCCGTTGCGCCAGGCCCTGCTGTCGGTCCCACTGGCGATAGCCGACAACCCCGGCCAGGGCGAGCGCCGCGACGAGCAGCACAATGCCCAGCTTGCGCATCGACGCTCCTTCGCTCGCCTGGTAGCCGGCCCATGGATGCCGCCCGTGTCGGGCACTTTGTACCGTCCTGAGGCTGCCGTTGGGGCTAGCCGGGACGCCCAAGGGCCGCAGGAGCATCTACGGCAGACGCCGCGTTCACCTTGGGTCCTACCGCTTCGCTACATGAGGACAGGGGTTTGAGTCGTTCCAGTTCCACGGCTAGGTTCGGTGGCGTGGTGGCCAGGCGTGCGCCCCACCTGCGAAAGGCACTCCGGATGACGGACTCCAACGGGCACCTGACGAACCGTCAAGGTCACCCGGTCTACGACAACCAGAACCAGCGGACCATCGGGGATCGAGGCCCCGCGACGCTGGAGAACTACCAGTTCCTGGAAAAGATCAGCCACTTCGACCGCGAGCGGATCCCCGAGCGGGTCGTCCACGCCCGCGGCTTCGTCGCCCACGGTGAATTCGAGGCCTACGGCACCATCGGCGATGAGCCGGCGTCGACCTACACGCGAGCGAAGCTGTTCGGTGAGAAGGGGAAGAATACCCCCGTCACGATCCGCTTCTCCACGGTCATCGGCGGTCGCGACTCCTCGGAGGCGACCCGCGATCCCCGCGGCTTCGCCGTGAAACTGCGCACCGAGGACGGCAACTGGGACCTGGTCGGCAACAACCTGCCGGTGTTCTTCATCCGCGACGCCATCAAGTTCCCCGACGTCATCCACGCGCTCAAGCCCGACCCGGTCACTTTCCGCCAAGAGCCCAACCGCATCTTCGACTTCATGAGCAACACCCCCGAGTCGATGCACATGCTGTCGTGGCTGTTCAGCCCGCGGGGCATCCCCCGCGACTACCGGCACCAGGACGGCTTCGGCGTCAACACCTACAAGATGGTCAACGCCGCCGGCGAGGGCGTGCTGGTCAAGTACCACTGGAAGACCCAGCAGGGCATCGAAAGCCTGACCCAGGCGCAGGCCGACGAGATCCAGGCGACCGAGCTGGGCCACGCCTCGAAGGACCTGTTCGAGGCGATCGAGCGCGGCGACCACCCCCGTTGGGAGCTGTGCGTCCAGATCATGAGCGACGGCGAGCACCCCGAGCTCGACTTCGACCCGCTGGACGACACCAAGACGTGGCCGGAGGACGTGCTCCCACTGCGTCCCGTCGGCATGATGACGCTGAACCGCAACGTCGAGAACTTCTTCGCCGAGGCCGAGCAGGTCGCCTTCGGCACCGGCGTTCTCGTCGACGGGCTTGACTTCTCCGACGACAAGATGCTGGTCGGACGAACGTTCTCCTACTCCGACACGCAGCGGTACCGGGTCGGCCCCAACTACCTGCAGCTGCCGGTCAACCAGCCGGTGGCGCCCGTCAGCAGCAACCAGCGCGACGGGCTGATGACCTACCACGTCGACGGCCGCGGCGAGAACCCCCATGTCAACTACGAGCCGTCCGGCCTCGGCGGCCTGTCCGAAGCGACCCCGAGCGGAGCCCCGCACGAGCCGCACCTCGAGGGGAAGCTGACACGCAGCAAGCTGGGCCGCACCAACGACTACGGCCAGGCCGGCGAACGCTTCCGCACGATGCCCGACGCCGAGCGCGAGGATCTCGTGGGCAACCTGGTGACGTTGCTGGGTCAGTGCGACAAGCCGATCCAGGAGCGGATGGTGTGGCACCTGTCGCAGTGTGACCGCGACTACGGCGGCAGGGTGGCCGAGGGTCTTGGCGTGGATGCCGAACGCATCGCCGCCGAGACCAGCTGACCTCCGGCTCAGGCCCTGTCCGGGTCCCGCCCGTCCCAGTTCAAGCCGGCGGGTCCCACAGGCCGTACACCGACCACCCCCGATCGGCGAAGCCCGCAGCCTCGGCGACGCGGGCCGACGCGGCGTTGCTCGGATCGTGCAAGTAGGTCGGCACGGCGCCGTCGGCCAGCACGCGGCGCGCGGCCTGCGCCACCAGCCGCTGGGCCAGGCCGCGCCCGCGCATGCCCGGCTCCGTGCCGACCGCCAGCTCGTGGCCGAACTCGTCATGCAGCTTGCGTCCCACCCCGGCCGCATAACGACCATCCGCGTCGAGCAGTACCAGCACGTCGCCGTTGAAGGGGCGCAGCCACTCCGGCACCCGCGGATCACTGGCCGGTAGCCATACGCCGGGCTCGCCGGGGTCAGCAACGGCATCCGCCCAGCGCAGGACACCGCGACCGAAGACGGCACCGGGTCGTCGCAACGCCGCCGCGAGACCTGCGCCGAACGCGGCCGAGCCCAGGTCGTCGCCGAGGGTGCGGACCGCCTCGACCGCTGCGGAGGGCACCGACAACACCGTGCCCTGGGGGTTGCCGACGCCCACGAGGGCGTGCACGTTGCCGTCCCATCCTGGCCGCTCGCGCGCCTCGGAGCCGACGATTTGCAGGCGTCCGCAGGGTGGCCAGGCGCCCAGCCACTTGCTCAGGTGGCAGACCAGCAGTCGCGGCGGAGCGATCAGGGGCTGGTGCGTGGTCATGGCGGCAGCAACTTGCCGCGGCACTCCGATCGCGGGGGCTGGCGCACGGTCATGGCAGCAACAGCAGCTTGCCCTTGCTGCGACGGTCGGCCAGGTAGCGGTGCGCCTCGGCCGCTTCGGCCAGCGGCCAGGTCTGGTCGACCCGCACGTTGAGCTCGCCGGCTGCTATCCACTCGAACAGGTCCCCGGCGCGAGCACTCAGCTCGGCACGGTCAAGGGTGTAGTGGGCCAGCGACGGCCGAGTCAGGAACAGGCCGCCCTTGGCGTTGAGCACCTGCGGGTCGACGGCTCCGACTGCCCCGCTGGACTGGCCGTACAGCACCAGGTAGCCGCGGGGGCGCAGGCTGTCCAGGCTCTTGTCGAAGGTGTCCTTGCCCACCGAGTCGTAGACGACGTCGACACCGCCATCGGTGAGCCGTGCCACCGCCTCCGCGGAATCGGTTTCGGTGTAGCGGATGACCTCGTCGGCTCCGGCTTCTCGGGCCAGGCGTTCCTTCTCGTCGGTCGACACCGTCGTGAGCACCCGGGCGCCGCGACGCTTGGCGATCTGCACCAGGAGGCGCCCGACGCCACCGGCGCCCGCGTGCACCAAGGCGGTGTGACCCTCTCGCAATGGGAACGTGCTGGAGGCGAGGTAGTGGGCCGTCATGCCCTGCAGCATCACGGCGGCGGCCAGCTGAAGATCCACGCCGTCTGGGACCGGCACCGCCTTGGCGGTCGGCAGGCTGACCAGCTCGGCGTACGAGCCGGGGGCGGCGGCCCAGGCGACCTGGTCACCCTCGCGCAGGTCGGTCACCCCGTCGCCGACGGCCTCGACGACGCCCGCCCCCTCCGACCCCGGCGTCTGCGGCAGGTCCACCGCATAGGCCCCTGAGCGCCGGTATAGGTCGATGAAGTTGACGCCGGCGGCCGCCACCCGCAC
>Ga0136624_1000181_pt1 | contig 21239 bp, 18 predicted proteins | sample AntDrymUQ4692206_2_FD_104802 | JGI IMG/M metagenome (GOLD analysis project Ga0136624, IMG submission 104802) | Polar desert sand microbial communities from Dry Valleys, Antarctica - metaG UQ469 (22.06) | ecosystem: Environmental > Terrestrial > Soil > Desert | place: Antarctica: Dry Valley... | reverse complement strand
TTCAAAGCTGGTGCTCCAAAGCTGAAGTGCTGACCGGCTGATCCAGATCCTGGGGTTTGTGACGCCGCGCGGGTCCGCGACTAGCCCCGGGATCTGCTGGAGATTACGCGAAAACGGCTAATGTTTATTGGCCACCCGGAAGAATGTCCGCTGAACCGTCGCCGCGCGAGCGCGAACCAACACACAAGACGCCCCACGTCGAAACGCTTATACTCTGCATCTGGAGCAACCGCTACTGTCGAGTTGCATCTATCTGTACTGGACACATAAGTTCCCTTCGTATACAATTTAATGTTATGTAACAAAGTCCACACCCTTTCGGGGTGTGACGGGCGTTGTTTGGCTAGTTGGAGAGGTGAATTTTGAGGCTTAGCGGACGAGTAGCTGTCGTGACGGGGGCGGCCCGGGGCATTGGGGCGGCCGAGGCGATACGGCTGGCGCAGGAGGGTGCCAACGTGGCGGTGCTCGACCTTTCGGCGGAGGCCTGTCGGGAGACGGTAGAGGCCGTCGAGGCGGCGGGGACCGAGGCCATTGCGATCGCTTGCGACGTATCGAGCGCGCAGCAGGTGGACAAGGCTTTCGAGGAGATCCACAACCGCTTCGGGCGGGTGGACATCCTGGTCAACAACGCGGGACTCTTGCGGGACAACCTCTCGTTCAAGATGAGCGAGGACGACTGGGACAAGGTGCTCGACGTGCACCTCAAGGGCAGCTTTTTGTGCTCCAGGGCCGCGCAGAAGTACATGGTCGAGCAGGAGTACGGCAAGATCGTGATGACCAGCTCCATCGTGGCTCTGGGCAACAAGGGTCAGGCCAACTACTCCGCGGCCAAGGCGGGTTTGCAGGCTCTCGCAAGGACGCTCGCGCTCGAGCTCGGGCGTTTCAACGTGACCGTAAACGCCGTAGCGCCCGGTTGGATCGAGACCGAGATGACCAAGGAGGCCGCCGAGCGGGTCGGCATGACCATGGAGGACATGAAGGAGCGCTTCGCCAAGAACATCCCGCTCAAGCGCTTCGGCCGGGTCGAGGACATCGCCAACGTGGTGGCCTTCCTCGTCTCCGACGACGCCTCGTACATCAGCGGGGAGACGATCTACGTCGCCGGCGGGCCTTCCAGTTCGGTGGTTTAGAGGCTTCATTTAGAGGCTTCAGGTAACAGGTTTCAGGCTTCAGGTTTGCGAGGGCGGGGAGGTTCTCCCCCGCCCTCTCTTTTCGTGGTGGTTCTCTGCAAGTCCGGTTGCGGATCTTTCGATGTCGGATCGAACTTCGGGTGGAAGACCTGATGCCTGAAACCTGACACCTATGGCCTGAGAATCAGCTTCCCGGTGGTTTTCCTACCTTCCAGGTCGGCGTGGGCTTCGGCGGCGCTTTCTAGGGAGTAGGTGGCTCCGATCGTCAGTTTGAGGTCGCCGGAGGCTATCCAGCCGAGGGTCTCTTCGAGGCTCGGGACGAAGAGGTCGGGGCGGGATAGGATCGGGATGAGCCAGAAGCCCACGACGGATTGACATCCGGTCATGAGGGCGGCGGGCATCATGGTTCCGCGCTCGCCGCTGGCGGAGCCGAAGACGACCATCCGGCCGAAGGTCGCCAGGCACTCGAGGTTCTTTTTGGGGAAGTCCGCCCCGACCATCTCCAGGATGACGTCGGCGCCTTCGCCGTCTGTGGCCTCCACGACCTTCTCGGGCCAATCTTCTTCGGTGTAGTCGATGAGGACGTCGGCGCCGAGGGAGCGGGCGAGGTCGAGCTTCTCGTCGCTGCTGGCGGTGGCGATGACCCGGCCGGCCCCGAGCAGCTTCGCCATCTGGACGGCTAAAGTGCCGACGCCGCCCGCGGCGGCGTGGACGAGGACGCTCTCGCCTTCTTTCAGGGCACCCGAGGTCTTTAGGATGTGGTAGGCGGTGAGGCCCTGGAGGGGGACGGCGGCGGCCTCGTCGAAGCCGAGGTTCTCGGGCATGGGGATGAGGGAGGCGGCGGGCGCCACGGCGAAGTCCGCGTAGCCGCCCGCGTCGATCAGGGTGACCACCCGGTCGCCCTCGGAGGCGTTCTCGACGCCCTCCCCCACCTCGACGACCGTGCCGGCCACCTCCGAACCGGGGGTGAAAGGGAAGCGCTGGCGGGTGAGGTACTTGTCGCGGCGGCGCATGGTGTCGGCGTAGTTGATGCCGGCGGCCTCTACCCCGACCAGGACCTCCCACTCGCGCGGCGCGGGACGCTCGACGTCAACGTACCGGAGAACCTCCGGCTCCCCGGGTTGTTCGGCCACGATCGCCTTCATCTGGGCCATGTCCCCTCCCGTCTTGTCTGTGACACGGAAGCGGACTATATCAGCCGGCCGCGCGGGCAGGGCGGCGAGTCCTGGCCAAAGTCGCGGCTCAGGAGGAGGACTGGGAGGCCCGCTCTCCGGGCCGGATCGCCGCGGAACGTCCGAGCGTCCGGCCGCGGCGGTCGAGGGCCTTCACGCCAACGTAGGGCCCGTCGGTGCGTGCCGCCATGGAGGTCTCGAATCCGGTCCGGGGGACAGATCCCAGGGTCCTCAAGCGGTCGGGGGCTGGGCCGGCGAGGATGCCCCAGGAGGCGACCTCCGTCGCGCCGTTCCAGCTCGCGTGGACGGAGATCTCCCCGGGGGAGGGCCCGGGTTCGGCCGCCACGGCGGGTTCGTCGCCTGGCCTCCCGACCCACGGGAAGCGGAAGGCCCGGTAGGACTCCACCCCGGCCGTGAAGTTCGCGTCGAAGAGGAGCTCACCGTCCCCGTGGAACTCGGAGAAGCCCGGCTCGCTGCCCCAGCCGACGAACGCGTCGCCGTTGGGGAGGGTCTGCATGTTGCCCTGGGTGAGGGAGAGCCGCCGCCCGGTGTGGACATACTCGGACACCAGGGAGGCCCTCATGGAGCCCTCGTCGAGGTCGACCACGATGGCGCGAGACCGCTCGTTCTCTCCCTGCTCGCCGTTGTCGAAGAGCGTCAGCGTCCCGTCGGGCAGGCGGCGGGCGTCGTGCTGGTAGCGGGTGGTGGCGCCTGGGTCCATCCGGAAGTCGCTCCTCTTGCCGTCCAGCCGCCACAGGACCTCGCCGCTCCCGCGGTCGATCTTGTAGGTGGCGGAGGTCTTGCGGGCGGAGACGAGGAGGTTGCCGTCGTGGTCGATGTCCACGGAGTTTATGTGGAAGTAGTCGAAGGGCTCGGCGGGGTTCTCAGGGGGCGGGAAGTACGACTCTTCTATCCCGACGTGGTCCAGGCTGTGCCACTCGAAGAGCACTTCGCCGGTCTCGATGTCCACCTCCTGCACGATCCCTTCGGCCACCACGCCGTTCGCGGACCCGCCCACTAAAGAGAGGTCGTGGGGCACGAGCCCGTAGATGGTGATGAGGGCGGTGTCCTGCCCGGTGATGAGGAGCTCGTGCAGGTCCGCCAGGTACCCGCCGCCCGCGCGCACGCGGGTCATCTCCCCGTAGGAGTCGTCCAGAACCGCGCACTCGCCCAGGCCGTAAGCGGTATTCGGACCCTGCCACCAGGTGAGGACGGGAAGCCCCTTGTAACGCTGCGCCTTGAAGTCCATCGCGTTCTCGTCATCGTCCCGCAGAGGGCGGAACCACACCGGCCGGCCGTCGTCGTCGACGATCATCGGCCCGCGTTGCCCGGGGCCCGTCTCGCCTGACCCGTTCTTCGGCGCGACGAACACGTAGCCGGGGGCGGTCCTCTCCGACCGCCGCGCGACGGACACCGCCGGCGGGCTGAGGTCGGGACGGGAGCGGAAGGCCCACTCGCCGCCGTTCGGTCGAAGCGGGTAGAGGGGCCGCACGCGCCCCGCCGGGTCGCAACCCAGAACGCCGCCAGCGACGCCGGCCAGCGCGAGCGCCGCGAGGAACCTGCCCCGCGTGATTCCGGTGCCCGGAACACCCTCTCCCCGTTCGACCAACCGCCCCACCTCCGTCATCCCCGCAGCTTCAGGCCGGTCATTCTACGTCCGTCGCCGGGTGGGGCTACCGGAAGCTCTGGATGCCGGTTATGGCGCTGCCGAGGATCAGGGTATGCACCTCGTCGGTGCCCTCGTAGGTGCGCACGCTCTCCAGGTTCGCCATGTGGCGCATCGGCGGATAGTCCAGCGTTACCCCGTTGCCCCCGAAGACCGTGCGGGCCTCCCGCGCAACTTCTATGGCCTCGCGCACGTTGTTGAGCTTTCCTAGAGAGATCTGCTCGGGCCCGAGCGTCCCCTCGTCCTTCATCCTGCCGATGTGTAGCGCCAGGAGCGTGCCCTTCTCTATCTCGATGAGCATGTTCACGAGCTTCTGCTGCACGAGCTGGAAGGAGCCTATAGGCTTCCCGAACTGCTCCCTCTCCCCCGCGTACGCGAGCGCCGACTCGTAGCAGTCCCTCGCAGCACCCATCGCCCCCCAGATGATGCCGTAGCGCGCCTCGTTGAGGCAGGCGAAAGGACCGCCGAGACCGCGGGCTTCCGGGAGCATGGCACTCCCGGGGAGCCTCACGTCCTCGAACGTGACATCACACTGGATGGAGGCGCGCATGGAGAGCTTCGGGGTGATGTCTTTGGCGGTGAAGCCTTCTGTGTCGGTCGGGACGAGGAAGCCGCGGACGGGGTTCTTCTCCTCGTCGGTGCGGGCCCAGACGACGGCCACGTCGGCGATGGTGGCGAGCCCGATCCAGCGCTTCTCACCGTTCAGGACCCAGTCGGAGCCCTCCCTGCGGGCGAACGTCTTCATGCCCGCAGGGTCGGAGCCGGCGGAGGGCTCGGTCAGGCCGAAGCAGCCGATGGCCTCGCCCTTCGCCATCCGGGGGAGCCACTCTTCCTTCTGTTCCTCGGAGCCGAACATGTGGATCGCGCTCATGGCGAGGGAGCCCTGGACGGAGACGAAGGTGCGCAGGCCCGAGTCCCCGGCTTCCAGCTCCATGCAGGCGAGGCCGTACTCGACGGCGCTCCTGCCCGCGCAACCGTATCCTTCGAGGTGCATGCCGAGGACGCCGAGGTCGGCGAACTCGGGGACGATCTCCCTCGGAAAGACGGCCCGGTCGAACCAGTCCTTTATGTTCGGCTTGATCCTCTCCCGCACGAAAGAACGCACGCGGTCGCGCACCGCGAGCTCCCCCTCGGAGAGGTGCGCCTCGATGTTCAGGAAGTCGTGCCCGGGCGGGGCCGACGCCCGCCGCCCGTTCTGCCCGACCTCCGTGCGTGATGTGGTCATCTTCTCGCCCTCCCGGTGTCCGCCCTTCGGCACCAGGATTGTCCCATAAAAGGCCCACACCCGGCGCGTTCGCCTTTACAGACGGCCTGGCGTCAGCGGCCCCGCGCAAGGCGGGCCCGAGTCTGGCGGTTCGTGTACCCTGAAGCATCCCGGCACACCACGAGAAGGGAGAGGCGCACACATGAGGGAGATGGAGAGGGCGCGCAGGGTGCCTTTCGAGGAGCTTCCCTGGGCAAAAGACGCGCCCGGCATCCGGGCCCGCGAGGTGGACGTCGGGGGCGCGCGGTGGGCGACGGTCGAGTACGAGGCGGGGGCGGCGCGCGAAGGGTGGTGCGAAGAAGGTCATCGCGGGTTCGTCCTGACGGGTGAGATCGAGTACGAGTTCGACGACGGCAGCGAACCCTTACGGGCTTCGGAAGGCGAGGCGTTTTTCCTGCCGCCCGCTCCCCTCGGCGGCGGGGCGCACCGCGGACGCAACCCCTCAGAGGCTCCGACCCGGCTCTTTCTCATAGACGACGCCCGCGAGGGCTGATGCTCCCGCTCGAAGGGTTGAGGGTATTGGACCTCTCGCGGGTGCTGGCTGGCCCGTACGCGACGATGGCGCTCGCGGACCTCGGGGCGGACGTGATCAAGGTGGAGCACCCCGAACGCGGCGACGACACCCGCCACTGGGGGCCGCCCTTCGCAGGTGGAGAGTCAGCGTATTTTCTCGCCGTGAACCGGAACAAGAGATCCATCGGGGTGGACTTGAAGTCGGATCAGGGACTGGAGCGCGTGAAGCGCCTCGCGGCGGACGCGGACGTGGTCATCGAGAACTGGAAGCGCGGCGCCCTTGAGGGTATGGACCTCGGCTACGAGGCGTTGAAGGAGCACAACCAGGATCTCGTCTACTGTTCCATCACCGGTTTCGGGCCGGGGCCGGACGAGGACCGTCCGGGCTACGACTTCCTGGTTCAGGCGCGAGCCGGGATCATGGGCATAACCGGCCAGCCGGGGGGCGAGCCCACAAAGGTCGGCGTCGCCGCCGCGGACATCTTCTGCGGGATGATGGCGGCGAACGCGATCCTGGCCGCCCTGCACCGGCGCTCCGTGACAGGAGAGGGCGCGCGCGTCGAAGTCCCCCTCTTCGAGTCCACCCTCTCCTGGCTCGCCAACCGTGGGCAGGAATACCTGATTAGCGGCGAGGACACCGGCCTCATCGGCAACGCCCACCCCTCCATCGTCCCCTACCAGACCTTCGACACTGCGGACAAACCCATCGTCGTCGCCGTCGGCAACAACGCCCAGTTCGGGCGGCTGTGCGAGGCTATGGGGCTCCCGGACCTCGCCGACGACGACCGCTACGCCACGAACCCCGACCGGGTCGCGAACAGGGAAGAGCTGGTCGCGGTCCTGCAAAAGCGCTTCTCCGAACGCCCGGCGGACGGGTGGGTCGAGAAGATCCGGGACGCCGGCGTCCCGTGCGGGCCGGTCAACGCCCTGTCCGACGTGTTCGAGGACGAGCACGTCCTGGGCTCGGGAATGTTTCAGGAGGTGGAGCATCCCGCCGCGGGGCTGCTGAAGATGCTCGCCTCGCCCGTGCTGGTGGACGGGGAGCGGCTGCCGGTGCGGCGTCCGCCGCCAACCCTCGGGCAGCACGATGAATTGGAAGGTTGGGGGTAGGAGGGTTCGCCGCCGGGGACTGACGCTGGCCGTGCGGTTTGCAGAGGGTCTTGCGCGGTTTGCGAGATCTCTTAATATGCGTTCCGGCTGCGCGGGTCTTTGGAGGAGGGTCATATGGATGGGCTGAGGCTGGACGCGGAGGGGTTGGCCGGGGAGATCTCGCGCGCCTACGAACGCCTGACGGCGACCCGGCGCGAACTCGTGGCGGCGACGGACGCGCTCTCGGACCACGAGCGAGGGGCGAAGGTCGAGAACGCCGACACCCTGCTGGAGGCGAAGAACGAGTGCACGGCCTCGCTATACCTCGAAGGCATCCTCGACACCCCCGAACACGCGAAACTCGTGTCTACGAAGCGCCGGGCGGAGCTGGCCCACTACGAGGCCCGGCTGGAGGTCGAGCGGCTGGAGCTGTTGGTTCGTCTGCTGGAGGCCACCGCCAACGCTTGATGCCCGGGCCGCCCGTGCGTTCCGGGCAGCGGAGTTTGGTTGTTCTCCCTGGCCGAAGCCTCGGCGTCTTCTAGACGCCACCAGCGACGAGCGCCACGGGCCTCACCGGGGAGCCGGTGGCGCCGACGAGCTTCAGGGGCAGGCAGACGAACTCGAACTCGTGGTGTCCTGCGGCGGCGAGTTCTTCGAGGGCCAGGTTCTCTATGATGTAGACGCCGCGCCGGGCCAGCAGGATCAGGTGCCCCGGCAACAGGCACCCGAGCTCGGGATCGCGCAACCCGGGAACGTCCCAGGCCATGTTGTCCGCCCCCACGGCTATCACACCCCTGTCCGCGAGCCAGCGGGAGGCCCCGGCGTCCATCCCCGGGCCTGCGAGGTACCGCTCCTCGTCCCCCCAGAACCGCCCGTTGCCGGTCCGCACGAGCGCCACGCTCCCGGGCGAGACTTCGACCCCCTGATGCCTGCAGCACGCCGCGAGGTCCGTGTCCGTGACGACGTGGCCTGGCCCCAGCGCCTCGACTCCCTCCAGGGCGGCCACGTCCAGGAGGACGCCGGGGACCATGATCGGGGGTATCTTCTCGGCGCCGTGCTCGGTGAACCCGCGGGAGGTCTGGACGTCGCCGACCGGGACGCCGCCGCAGAGGGTCAGGGCGTCGGCCTGGTGGGAGAGGGCGTCGATGTGGGTGCCGGTGTGCTCGCCGCAGACGAGGAGGCCGGCGGCGCCCGAGCGCGGGCCCGACTCCTCCGGGCGGTACTCGTCCTCGTGGCGGCGGTGCAGCAGGTAGGAGTAGCCGGCCTGCTTGTGGGCCGGGTGTATGGGCATCATCTCGGTGCGGGGTTGTTCCAGGTCGAAGACGCGGGCGCCGACCCCGCCCGTCCCCGGCCGTTCGAGCCCCAAAACCGGCATGGCCTCGCCTCCTGTTCGAGTCGGGATCTACGCTCTGCCAGTGTGTCCGGTCTCGCCTTCGGCGTCAACGTCCGGTGCAAGACGTCGAGAGCCGGATTGAACGAACAGGGGAACTTGACTAAAGTGTTGCCAACAGAGGGTCCTTAAGGGAGAATCGGGGGCGACCCGTGCAGACTCGTCCGAGCCAGGGGGCTTATTCAGTGAACGAGCAGATAATTTCGTCCATCCGGCGGCGGCTTCACGAGCGCGGGTTGGACGCCTACGTCGCCTACACGCCATCGAACGTCTTCTACGCCACGGGCTTCCAGAGCTACTTCTTGATGCAGTGGTGGCGCATGCATGGCACCGTGCTGGCCGTCATCCCAGCCGACGAGTCGGTCGAGGCGGGGATGATGATCGGGGACTTCGAGGCCGGCCCGGCCCGGAGGATCTCTGGTATTCGGGACGTGCGCGCCTACCGGTTGTGGCCGGAGATCCGGGACGCCGAGGCGGTACGAGAACCCCTCGGCAGCGGGGAAACGGAGGCTCCGAGGCCGGCCCAATTCGACGAGGGCGAGCAGGATGGGATCGTGCGCGGGCTGCTCGGGGACAGGAGTTTGCTCGGCGCGCGGATCGGGACCGACCTGCGCTACATGCTCTTGGACTCCTACCGCCGGTTCTCCGCCGTGGCCCCGGAGGCCGAGTGGGTGGACTTTACCGACGAGATGTACGCGCTCAGGCGCATCAAGTACCCGGCCGAGGTCGAGCGGCTGCGGCGGGCGACGGAGCTCTCAGAGGCGGGGATGCGCTTCGCGGTCGAGGGTCTGAGGCCCGGTATGACGGCGACGGACGTGCGCCACCGCTACGTCATGGGCGTCGCGCAGGCGGCGATGGGAGACGCCCGCTACCAGGACTACTCGGACGACTGGATCCTTCCGGCCGTCGGCGCGGGGGTCGGGATCGGGGTGGATTCCGAGCGCGACGCGGGTTTGCAAGAGGGCGACCTCATAAAGTTCGACTGCGGCACCACGGTCGGCGGCTACCGCGGCGATGGCGGTCGCACGTTCGTTTACGGGAAGGCGAAGCCCGCCGCCCGGCGCCTCTTCGGGATACTCCAGGAGGCGCACGACAGGGCCTGCGCGGCGATCCGCCCGGGCGTCGAGGTCGGCGAGATCTTCCGCGTCGCCCAGGACCACATCACCACCAACGGCTACCCGCGCTTCCGCAGGGGTCACTACGGGCACTCCCTGGGCATCGACACCTTCCACGAGGAGCCGCCCTACGTGTCCGATGGCGAGCGGACGCCCATCGAAGAGGGTATGGTGCTGGCCATAGAGACACCGGCCTACACGACCGACGCGGGCGCGATCATGATCGAGGACCTCGTCCACGTCCTCCCGAACGGCATCGAGCGCCTGCACAGGCTGCCGCACGAGCTCGGGGTGGTCTCCTGAGCGCGAATGGCTCGTCCGTATCCGGGGGCGGGCGCTACCGCGTGGGCATCGACATCGGTGGGACGTTCACCGACCTCGTCTTGATCGACGACGAAACGGGCCGGCGGGCGGTGGGCAAGGTGTTGACCAGCCAGGAAGACCCGTCGGAGGCGGTCGAGGAGGGGTTGGTCGGTCTGCTCGAGCGCGAAGTCGTCGAAGCGGGTGAACTGAGGACCATAGTCCACGGCACCACGCTCGTCACGAACGCCCTGATCGAACGCAGGGGCGCCGAGACGGCGCTGTTTACGACGGAGGGCTTCCGCGACGCGGTCGCCATCGGCACCGAGCACCGCTACGACATGTACGACGTATTTATCGAGAAGCCTGAGCCACTGGTGCCGCGGAGCCTGCGTTACGGGGTGCGCGAGCGGGTGCTCGACGACGGCTCGGTCGCCCTCGCGCTCGACGAGGAGCAGGTCCGCTCCATCGTGACGGAGCTACGCAAACGCGGCGTGCGGGCGGTCGCCGTAAGCTTTCTGCACGGCTTCCGCAACCCGGCGCACGAGCGGCGGGCCGCCGAGATCCTCGCCGAGGAGGCGCCGGAGATCACGATCTCGCTCTCCTCGGAGGTGGCGCCGGAGATCCGCGAGTACGAGCGGACCTCGACGACTATAGCCAACGTCTACGTGCGGCCACTGGTCGAAGGCTACCTGCGCTCTCTGGAGGGCCGGCTCAGGCGGCTCGGTTTTGACGGCTCGCTCTACATCATGCTGTCAAACGGCGGCACGGCCAGCGTCGAGACGGCCTGCCGGTTCCCGGTCCGGCTGCTGGAGTCCGGTCCGGCGGCGGGGGCCCTGGCCGCCGCCTTCTACGGTCGGACGGCGGACTTTCCGGAGGTCCTCTCCTTCGACATGGGAGGGACGACGGCCAAGGCGTGCCTGATCGAGGGCGGCGAGCCGCTCACCAGCAGCGAGTTCGAGGTCGCCCGGGTCTACCGCTTCAAGAAGGGCTCGGGGCTTCCGGTCAAGGTCTCCGTCATCGAGATGATCGAGATAGGAGCGGGAGGCGGCTCCATCGCCGCCGTCGGCCCCCTGGGCCTCCCGAAGGTCGGGCCGAGGAGCGCCGGCTCGGCGCCGGGTCCGGCCTGCTACGGCCGCGGCGGCACCGAGCCGACCGTGACCGATGCCGACCTGGTGCTTGGGTACCTCGACCCGGACTTCTTCCTCGGCGGGAGGATGCGCCTCGACCGCGAAGCGGCGCTGCGGGCCGTCGAAGAGGGTATCGCCGGTCCCCTGGGCCTGGACCCCGTCGAGGCCGCCTGGGGGGTCCACCAGGTCGTCAACGAGAACATGGCCAACGCCGCGAGGGTCCACGCCATCGAGCGCGGCAAGGACCCGAGGGCGCACCCGCTGTTCGCCTTCGGCGGCGCAGGTCCGGTGCATGCCTACCGCGTCGCGCGCGCCCTCGGCGTGCCCGGCTTTATCGCGCCGCTGGGCGCGGGCGCGACCTCCGCCTTCGGCTTCCTGTGCGCCCCGCTCTCCTTCGACTTCGTGCGCAGCCTCTACGGCAGGCTGGACGAACTCGACTGGGCGGCGGCGAACCGGGCGCTCGGCGAGATGGAGGAGCGAGGACGGGATCTCCTGCGTGCCTCCGGCGTCGGGGAAGCCGACGTCAGGGTGCGCCGCCTCTGCGACATGCGCTACGTGGGCCAGGGCCACGAGGTTACGGTGGATCTGCCCGACGGGACCCTGGGTTCCGAAGACACGGAGCGGATTACGGCGCTCTATCGCAAAGAGTACCGGCGACTATACAGTAGGGAGGGTCCCGATGTGCCGCTCGAGGCGATCACCTGGCGCCTCGAAGTCTCCGCCCCGCCGCCCGAGATCCGGCTCGGGGGCGATGAGGGGGGCGCGGAGGATCCGGACGAGGCGCGAAAGGGCGAGCGCGAGATCTACCTTCCCGAGGAGAACGGCTTCGCGTCGGTGCCGGTCTACGACCGCTACCTCCTCGGCCCTGGCACGGTCCTCGGGGGGCCCGCGGTCGTCGAGGAGCGCGAGTCCACGGTTATACTCGGTCCCGAGGGCCGGGCCGAGATCGACGCGGCACGGAACCTGACCGTGCGGTGGTCGGCATGAGTGGGGCGCGGCTCGACCCGATCCTGCTAGAGGTCCTCTGGAACCGCCTGGCCTCCGTCGTCGAGGAGCAGGCGCGGGCGCTGATGCGGACCTCCTTTACGAGCGTGGTGCGGGAGTCCGGCGACCTCTCAGCCGGCGTCTTCGACCGGCGCGGCCGGATGGTCGCCCAGGCCGTGACCGGTACGCCTGGCCACATCAACACGATGGCTACCTCCGTCCACCACTTCCTGCGGGAGATCCCGGCCGAGACTCTTCGGCCCGGCGACGCGCTCATAACCAACAACCCGCAGCAGACGGCCGGCCACCTCAACGACTTCACGGTGATCACGCCGGTCTTCCACGGCGGCGAGATCGTCGCGTTCTTCGGCAACACCTGCCACGCCCTCGACGTCGGGGGCCGCGGCCTCGGGGCGGACGCGCGCCAGGTCTACGAGGAGGGTCTCTTCGTGCCCGTGACCCGCCTGTTCCAGGGGGGCGAGCCGAACGAGGAGCTCTTCCGCCTCGTGCGCGCCAACGTCAGGGCGCCCTTCGAGGTGGTCGGCGACCTCCACGCCCAGGCCGGGAGCAACGACGTCGGCGGGGCGCGGCTCGTCGAGATGATCGAGGAGTTCGACCTCGGGGATATCGAGTCGCTCTCGGACGAGATCTGCACCCGCTCGGAGCGCGCAATGCGAGAGGCGATAGCCGCGTTGCCCGACGGCCTCTACGAGAACGAGGCTTACACGGACGGGTTCGACGAGCCGATCCGGCTGGCCGTCTCCATCCGGGTCGAGGGCGACGAGATGCGCCTGGACTACGACGGCTCCGCGCCGCAGAGCGAGCGCGGCATCAACGTCGTCCTGAATTACACGGCCGCCTACACCACCTTCGGGGTGAAGTGCGCGATAAGCCCGGAGGTGCCCAACAACGACGGCAGTTTCCGTCCCGTACACGTGGCCGCCCCCGAGAGGAGCATCCTGAACGCCCAGCACCCGGCGCCCGTCGGCGCCAGGCACATCATCGGCCACTTCCTCCCCGGCCTCGTCCACGGGGCGCTGGCCCGGGTGATCCCTGACAGGGTGCTGGCCCAGGGCGCGGACAGCCTCTGGAACACCCAGATCACGGGCCGGCGCGAGGGCGGCGAACCTTTCACCTACGTGTTCTTCTCCGGCGGCGGCATGGGGGCCCGCGAGGGCGGGGACGGGCTCTCGGCGACGGCCTTCCCGAGCGGCATCCGCGGCGTGCCGGCCGAGGTGATCGAGAACATCTCCCCCGTCGTCATGCACAGGCGCGAGTTCCGCCCCGACTCGGAGGGACCGGGCCGCCACAGGGGCGGCTTCGGCCAGGAGATGGAGATCGGCGTGCGAAGCCCATATCCCTGGGTCCTCTCCGCCATGTACGACCGCACCCGCTGCCCGGCCCGGGGCATAAACGGCGGGTCTCCCGGCGCCCCGGGGACGGTGCGCACCTCGGACGGCGAAGACCTCCACCCGAAGAGACAGCAGCGCATAGACGCCGAGGAGCGGGTCACCCTGAGCCTGCCCGGCGGCGGGGGTTTCGGCGCCCCTGCCGAACGCGACCCGGGCCGGGTGGCCCGCGACGTCGAGGACGGCCTCATCTCCCCGGAGCGCGCCCGCGAGGTCTACCGCGTCGCGCTGATGGAAGGGGAGCGGCCCGGGGCGTACGCCGTCGACGCGGAGGCAACCGCCCGGTTGCGCGCCGGGGTCACACCTCGTCAGGCCAGCGACGAGCGCCGAGAAGGCGGCCACGACCGTGGTGAATCCGCGGGCCATAGCCCGATGTAGGAACAGTCTCTATACTGACGGATTGGGGAGATAGGTCGAGGGAAGCGTAACAGGGGGATAGCCGTGGATTCGCAAGATCGGACAGTAGAACAGGCGATACCACGGGTAGAGGAGACCTCGATCCGGCAGGCCATCGTCGGCGCGTCGATCGGCAACATGGTGGAGTGGTTCGACTTCGCCGTCTACGGGTATCTCGCCGTGACGCTCGGCGCCGTCTTCTTCCCTTCAGAGGATCCCACCATCTCGCTTCTCTCCTCGTTCGCGGTCTTCGGCGTGGCCTTCGTCATGCGGCCGCTCGGGGGGTTGTTTTTCGGCCCTCTGGGCGACAGGATCGGACGCCAACGCACCCTGGCGACGGTCATTATCCTCATGTCGGTCTCCACCTTCGTGATCGCTTTGTTGCCAGGCTACGCCACCATAGGCATCTGGGCCCCGATCCTGCTGGTCTTGGCCCGCCTGTTGCAGGGCTTCTCGGCTGGCGGCGAGTTCGGCGGCGCGTCGGCTTTCATCGCCGAGTACTCGCCGGATAATCGCCGGGGCTTCCTGGTCAGCTGGCTGGAATTCTCGACTCTCATAGGGTTCATCCTTGGCTCGACGTCGGTGCTCGTGCTGTCGTCGGTCCTCTCCGAGGATGCCCTGACCTCCTGGGGCTGGCGCATTCCCTTCCTGCTCGCGGGGCCGCTCGGCCTCATCGGTCTCTATATAAGGCTGAGGCTAGACGACACCCCCGAGTTCAGGGCCCTGGAGAGCGCAGGGGAGGTCTCCCAGTCCCCCTTCAAGGAGACCATCACGCAGAACTGGAGGCCCATCTTGCAGGTGGCGGGTCTGGTCATAATCCAGAACGCGGGTTTCTACATCGTGTTGACCTACATGCAGACCTACATCACCGAGCAGCTCGGGTTCTCGACGACGAGCGCCTCGCTTTCGACCGTGCTCACCCTGCTCGTCGGGATGGCCCTCATCCCGCCCCTCGGCGCCCTCTCGGACCGCGTCGGGCGCAAGCCCGTGTTGATGGCCTCCTGCGTCGGCTTTGTCGTGCTGACCTATCCCCTCTTCCTGCTCCTGAACGCGGGCAACCTGGCCGGGGCCATCACGGCGCACGTGACGCTCGGCGCGCTCCTGGCCGTCTACCTGAGCACGACCATCGCAGCCCTGACCGAGCTCTTCCCGACCCGCGTGCGCTACGGCGGCTTCTCCATAGGCTACAACGTCTCCGTCGCGATCTTCGGGGGTGCCGCGCCGTTTCTGGCGACGTACCTGATCTCCGTGACGGGCAACCCCCTCTCCCCCGCCTTCTACCTGATCGCCGCCGCCATCGCGACGGCCCTCACCCTCCTGACCATCAAGGAGACGGCCCGCACCCCGCTCAGGAAGACCTAGCGGAAGTGCGGCCGGGGGCCACGCGGTGAGGACGGCCTACCGGGCCGCGCGGGTCTTCGATGGGGTCTCGGGGCACGCTACCGAGGACGCTGCGGTCCTCGTGGAGGACGGTCGCATCGCCTCCGTTGGACCCGTCGCCGACCTGCCGGCGGGCGCGGAGATCACGGACCTCGGCGACGCCACCCTCCTGCCCGGCCTCATAGACGCCCACGTCCACCTGGTCTGGTCGGCCTCGGCCGAGCCGCACGGGCTCGTCGAGCGCGAGTCGCGCGCCCTCACGGTGCTGCGCTGCGCCGCCAACGCCGCCCTCCACCTCCGCGCCGGCGTCACAACCGTCCGCGACGTCGGCGCAACCGGAGGCCTCTCTGTCGACGTGGCCCGGGCCGTGGAGCTTGGCGTCCTTCCGGGACCGAGGGTGGTAGCGGCGGGTAGGGCCATAGCCATGACCGGGGGACACGGATGGTTTCTCGGCCGCGAGGTCGACGGCCCCGACGCGGTAAGGCGCGCGGCGCGGGAGGAGATGAAGTCGGGTGCCACCTGCATCAAGCTGATGGCCTCGGGCGGGGTCTACGGCCACGCCGAGGAGCCTGGCTCGCCCCAGCTCACCGTCGAGGAGATGCGCGCCGCCGTCGAAGAGGCGCACAAGGCCGGAAGGAAGGTCGCAGCCCACGCCTACTCGGTGGCGGCGATAGGGAACGCCCTGGATGCCGGGGTGGACTCCATCGAGCACGGCAGCTTTCTAGACCGGCAGACGGCCGAGAGGATGCGCGATTCGGGGACCTGCCTGGTCCCGACCATGTCGGTGTACGCGGCTATGGACGCGAAGGGGCCGGAGCTGGGAACGCCCGACTACGTTCGGCGCAAAACTACCGAGGTGCTCCAAGCGTCCCGCGAGGCGTTCCGGCTGGCGCTGGACGCGGGTGTCCCCGTGGCGGCCGGCACCGACTGCGGCGCGCCCGGGCATCCCCACGGCACGCTGCGCGAGGAACTCAGGCTGATGGTCGAGGCCGGCGCAACGCCCCAACAGGCCCTGCGCTTCGGCACCACCGCGGCGGCCCGGTTGCTCGGTCTGGACGGCGAGGTGGGTTCCCTGGAGCCGGGCAAGAGGGCCGACCTGCTCGCGGTGGCCGGGGATCCGCTGCAAGACGTCAACGCCCTGGAGAGGGTACTCTTGGTGCTGCGCGACGGGGCCGAAGTGGCGAGGGGGCCATCGTAAAACGAGAACATCGTCTTGAAGCGCTTCCGGTGATACCGTGAGCGAACTACGGCTCGGGGTGGACGTGGGCGGCACCTTCACGGATCTTGTCGCCCTTTCCGAGGGAGGGCTCGTCACCGCGAAGGTCCCCTCCACCCCGCGCGACCAGTCCGAGGGCGTGATGAACGCGATAGACGCCGCCGAAGTAGAAGCGGCCTCCGTAGGCGCTCTGGCCCACGGCATGACCGTGGCGACCAACGCCCTGCTCGAACGCCGGGGCGCCAGGACGGCCCTCGTCACGACGGAGGGCTTCAGGGACGTGCTCGAGATCGCCCGCCAGAACCGCCCGTCGCTGTACGACCTCGCCATGGACCGACCTACCCCGCTCGTCCCGCGCGACCTCCGCTTTACCGTAGAGGAACGCATGGGACCGGAGGGGGAGATCAAACGCCTCGACGAAGAGAGCCTGGAGAGGGCGGTCGAAGCCTTGAAAGGGGCGGACGTGCAGGCGGTCGCCGTCTGCCTGCTCTTCGCCTTCGCCCACCCGGAGCACGAGAAGCGGGTCGGGGAGACGCTGCGCGAAGCCATGCCCGAGGTCCACGTCTCCCTCTCCAGCGAGGTCCTGCCCGAGTTCCGGGAGTACGAGCGGTTCTCCACGACCGCGGCGGACGCGTACCTGGGGCCGAAGCTCGCCGCCTACCTGAAGAACCTGGCGGACAAGGCCGATGAGGCGGGCGTTCCGGCGCCACTCATCATGCAGTCTTCGGGCGGGGTCGTGCCGGTGAAAGACGCGGCGACGGACGCGGCCGGATGCGTGCTGTCGGGTCCGGCCGGCGGGGTCGTCGGGGCGGCCCACGTCGGTTCTCTTGGCGGTTATGAGGACCTGCTCACCTTCGACATGGGCGGCACCTCGACGGACGTCGCGCCCATTATCGCCGGGGAGGCGCAGACGACGACGGAGACCGTCGTCGCGGGCGTTCCCATAAAACTCCCGATGGTGGACGTCCACACGGTCAGCGCCGGGGGAGGCTCGGTCGCGTGGGCGGACGCGGGCGGCGCCCTGCGCGTCGGCCCCCACTCGGCGGGCGCGGAGCCGGGTCCGGCGGGCTACGGCAAGGGCGGCGAGGAGCCGACCGTCACCGACGCGAACCTCTCCCTCGGCTACCTCGCGGACGGCGCCGAGCTCGGCGGTGAGGTAACGCTACGCCGAGACCTCTCCGAGAGGGCCCTTCACTCTCTGGGCAACAGGCTCGGTCTGAACGCCGAAGAGACGGCCCTCGGCATCGTGCGCGTGGCGAACGCGGAGATGGTGCGGGCCCTGCGCGTCATAAGCGTGGAGCGGGGGCTCGACCCCAGGGAGTTCGCCCTCCTCGCCTTCGGCGGGGCCGGCGGGATGCACGCCTGCTCTTTGGCCGAGGAGCTCGGCATAGGGACAGTCCTCGTCCCCCGCGCCGGCGGCGTCCTCAGCGCCCTCGGCCTCGCCATAAGCGACCTCCGCCGCGACTACGTCCGTCCCTACCTCGTCCCGCTAAACGACGTGGATACAGAAGTGTTCGAGGCCCGGTACGGGGATATGGAGGCCGCAGCCGCAAACGACCTCGAAGGCCCCGAGCACCACCGCCGGGCGGACCTGCGCTACGGGGGACAGTCCTTCGAGCTGACCGTGGACGCGGACGCCCCGGAGAAGCTGGAGACCCGGTTCCACGCGGCGCACGAGGGGCGCTACGGCTACAGGATGGAGGACGAGCCCGTCGAGCTGGTGAACCTGCGCCTCGTCGCGACCGTCCCGGTCCAGAAGCCGGCGCTGGACGAGCCGGGGCCGTCGGGAGACGCCGGGGCCGGGCATCGCGCGTCGAACTTCGACGGGGAGTGGCGGGAGGTTCCGGTCCTCGACCGGGAGAGGCTGGGCAAAGGTTCAGAGGTGGAGGGACCGGCTATCGTCGAGTTCAGGGAGGCCACGTGCGTCGTGCGGCCCGGATGGAGGGGTGCCGTGGACGGTGTCGGGAACCTGGTATTGGAGAGGAAAGATGGGTAGAGAACGGCTGGATCCTGTAACCCTGTCCGTCCTGGCGAGCGCGCTCTCGGGGATAGCGGAGGAGATGGGGGCGGTCCTGATCCGGGGCGCCTACTCCTCGAACATCAAGGAGCGCCGCGACTGCTCCACCGCCCTCTTCGACGCCCGCGGCAACATGGTCGCCCAGGCCGAGCACATCCCCGTCCACCTCGGCGCTATGCCCGAAGCCGTGAGGGCGGTCATGGACCGGAGCCCGCAACCAGGCGACGTCTTCGCCGTCAACGACCCGTACTCCGGCGGCACGCACTTGCCGGACATAACCCTCGTCTCGCCCGTATCGTTCGGAGACGACATCGTCGGCTACGCTGTCACGAGGGCGCACCATTCGGACGTGGGCGGGATGCGGCCCGGCTCGATGCCTTCCGACTCGCGCGAGATCTTCCAGGAGGGCATCATCATCCCCCCGGTCCGCCTCGTCCGCGACGGCGCGTACGTCACCGACGTCCTCGACCTCCTCCTCGCCAACGTCAGGACTCCGGGGCTAAGGCGCGGCGACCTCCGCGCCCAGATCGCCGCGAACAACATAGCCGAAGGGAGGATAGAAGAGCTTATCGAACGCCGCGGCAGGGACACGATCCTCGCCGCCTTCGAGGAGGTCGTCCTCTACGCCGAGAGACGCGCCCGCGAGGCCATCCGCGAGCTCCCTGACGGCGAGCATGCCGCCGAGGACTTCATGGAGGGCGACGGCTCCACGGACGAGGACATCCCGATAAAGGCCTTCGTGAGGATCAAAGACGACGAGATGACCGTGGACTTCGCCGGCACCTCCCCCGCCGTGCGCGGCAACATCAACTGCCCGCTCCCCGTCACCCGCTCGGCGTGTTTCTTCGCCCTGCGCGTCCTTCTGCCAAAGGACGTCCCGGCCAACGCCGGCACCTACGCCCCGCTCTCCATAGAAGCCCCGGAGGGCAGCCTCGTCAACGCGAGCTACCCGGCCGCGGTCGTCGCCGGCAACGTCGAGACCTCCAACCGCATCGCCGACACCGTGCTCGCCGCCCTCTCCCGCTTCGCGCCCGACAGGGTACCGGCCCAGGGCCAGGGCACCATGAACAACACGATCATCGGCGGCTCCGGAGAGTCCAGCAACTGGACCTACTACGAGACCATCGGCGGCGGCCAGGGCGCCTCCTCCCGCGGCCCCGGCCCCTCGGGCGTCCACGTCGGCATGTCCAACACCCTCAACACCCCCGTCGAAGCCTTCGAACTGGAGTACCCCATGCGCGTGACGCGCTACGAGCTCCTCTACGGCTCCGGCGGCGCCGGAGAGCACCGCGGCGGCGACGGCGTCGTCCGCTCCATAAAGGTCCTCGAACCCGCCAGCCTCTCCCTCCTCACCGACCGCCGCCGCCACGCCCCCCGCGGCGTCGAAGGCGGCGAACCGGGCCGGGTCGGACGGAACCTTCTCAACGGCGAGGAACTCCCACCAAAGACGAGCCGGGAGCTCGAAGAGGGCGACGTCGTCACCGTCGAGACGCCGGGCGGCGGCGGGTACGGGAAGGCGTAGAACCGAACACGGGAAGTCGCCCGCCTCCCGCCAACATGACCTTCCTGACGACCCGATGTTAGACTAATAGGACTAAGTCCGTATAGTCCATCGTTGGAGGCGGCGCATGGTGAACATTCACGAGGCAAAGACGCACTTCTCCCGGCTCGTGGAGCGGGCGATAAGGGGGGAGGAGGTCGTGATCGGCAAGGCGGGGAAGCCGGTCGCCAGGCTCATCCCCTACGTCGAGGATCGCGGCCCGCGGGTTCCCGGCGGGTGGAAAGGACGGGTCCGGGTCGCCGATGACTTCGACGAGTTGCCCGAAGAGGTGGCCGCCGCCTTCCGCGGCGAGCGTCCGTGAGGCTCTTGCTCGACACGCACGTCCTGCTGTGGTGGTTGGCGGACGATCCCAGTCTCGGCGAAGAGGCCAGGGCCGGGATCTCTGCCCCGGACTCCGCGGTCTACGTGAGCGCCGCGACCGTCTGGGAGATCTCCATCAAGCGGTCGCTCGGCAAACTAGACGCGCCCACCGACCTCCTGCGCCAGATCGAGCTCAGCCGCTTCGAGCCGCTGTCGATGACAACCACCCACGCTTACACGGCCGGAGCCCTGCCCCGCCACCACGACGACCCCTTCGACCGGATGCTGGTGGCGCAGGCGATGGCCGAGGGCTTGACCCTCCTTACCAGGGATCCGCGGATGGGCCTCTACGGCGTCGGAGTCCTGGCGGTCTGACAGCGCCTTGCGAGAGGATCGATCCTTACGCAAGGCGGGCTACAGGTTTCAGGCATCAGGAAAGACTTCCCGGATGTTGGTCGCCAACCCGAGAGACCCTCGGGCGAGGTGGATCTATACTTATGAACTCCGCTATGAGACAGTCGGCAAGGGTCGGACACGGGTTCTACACTAGCGCCCGAAGACGAATTTATCTGTTCGGAGGACAAAATGAGCGGCAGGATCGAGGAGATCTTCGTCACCGGCGAGGGCAGCGCGGCGATGGAGAGCGTGGAAGAAGTGGAGACCGTGGAGGGGCGCGGCATCAAGGGCGACCGCTACTACGAGGGGACAGGTTTCTGGGTGCAGTACGGGGACGTCTGCCAGGTGACCCTCATCGAGGGCGAGCACCTCGACGAGATCGAAGAGCAGGGCCTCGACATAAAGTCCGGCCAGCACCGCCGCAACATCGTCACCCGCGGCGTAGACCTCGCGGGGTTGCGCGGCAAGCGGTTCAAAGTCGGGGAAGTCGTCCTCGAGTACGATAGGTCGAGACCCCCCTGCAAACACGTCCAGGACCTGAGCGAACGGGGCATGACGCGGGCGCTCAAGAACCGCGGCGGCATCTGCGCCAGGGTGATACAGGCTGGCCCGATCCGGCCCGGGGACACCATAGAAGAAGCGTAGACCCACAAAGCTATCGGCCACCGGGAAAACGAAAAGCTGAGAGCTAGCCCGGATTATTCATGAAAACGCCATCGGCCCTTCGGCGAGTGCCTGCCACAGATGCTGACCGGGATGCCCGGACGCCAGATGCAGACGCACCTTGGTGAGCAACTGGCGTACCCGGCCA
>Ga0136624_1000180_pt1 | contig 21253 bp, 19 predicted proteins | sample AntDrymUQ4692206_2_FD_104802 | JGI IMG/M metagenome (GOLD analysis project Ga0136624, IMG submission 104802) | Polar desert sand microbial communities from Dry Valleys, Antarctica - metaG UQ469 (22.06) | ecosystem: Environmental > Terrestrial > Soil > Desert | place: Antarctica: Dry Valley... | reverse complement strand
GCAGCCCTCCGGGTCGCGCACGGTGAGGTAGGCGAAGTTGCCGAAGGCCGCCACGTCGGCGACCCGGCCCTCGGCGGCGCCGTCGATGTCGGCGCGGCCGACGAGCTCGACGTTCTCCTGCACGGGCGGCAGGTGACCGGCGTCACCGCCGTGCTGCTTGCTGCCGGGGGCGATGACGCCCTCCTCGGACACCTGCCCGCCGGGGTCCGGACTTGCAGAGGCGGCGCTCGGCGCGGCCAGGACGCTGGCGGCCACCAGCGTCGGAAGGAGCATTGCTTGGCGAATCGAGGTATGCATGAACCACATCCCTTGTACTTGTTCGCGTGGCTCACGTCCGGTAGGACGCGGGCCACCGACGCGCCTTCTGGACGCGACCGCGGGGACTGTACGCCCGGGTAGGCCGATCGGACCAGCCTCCGGGCCGAAAGGCCCATCGCGGAGTAGTCCGTTCGGTGGCCGGCCGGCACAGGGCGGCAGAGCCGCCGGTCCGGTCCGACGCCGACCTAGGCTGGCCCGGTGAGCACCGACAGCCGGGCGCTGCGCGAGGTCGTGGCCGCCCCCGACTTTCGCCGGCTGCTGTCGGTCCGGCTGCTCGGCCAGTTCGCCGACGGGATGTTCCAGGCAGCGCTGTTCTCGGCGGTGTTCTTCAACCCCGAGCGGGCCACCTCCGCCGGCGAGGCGGCGGCCGCCTTCGCGACCCTGCTGCTCCCCTACAGCGTGGTCGGTCCGTTCGCCGGCGTCTTCCTCGACCGTTGGCGACGCCAGCGCGTGCTGCTGGCCGGCAACCTCGTACGCGCAAGCGTGATCGTGGTGTTCGCCGGCCTGCTGGCGACGCTGGGGCCGACCAGCCCGCCGGTCGTGGCGCTCGCGTTGATCGTCGTCTCGGCCAACCGGTTCATCCTGTCCGGGCTGTCGGCGGCCCTTCCGCACGTGGTCGAGACCCGGCTGCTGGTCACGGCCAACTCGTTCAGCACCACGCTCGGCGCCGGCGCCGCAGCAGCGGGCGGCGCCGCTGCTATCGCACTGCGGCTGCTGTTCGGGACCGACGACCTCGGCGCCGCCCGCAATGCACTGGTGGCGGCCCTGCTCTACGTCGTCGCCGCCGTCCTCGCGTCCCGTATCGCCTCCCGCCTGCTAGGGCCCACCGACCCACCGCAGCACGTCCGGCTCCGGTCGGCGCTCGCGGCCGTCGCGCGCGGCGTCGCAGAGGGTGCACAGCACGTACGCGAGCGCGGGCCGGCTGCCCGCGGGCTCGCCGCCATCAGCGCCCACCGCTTCTTCTACGGGTTGTCGTTCGTTGCCACCCTGCTGCTCTACACCGAGGAGGGCGCCATCGGGCTCGGTTTCTCCGGGCTCGGTCAGGTCATCGTGGCGAGCGTGCTCGGCGGGTTGCTCGCGGCGGTCGTCACCCCGGCGACCACCCGCCGGATCGGCACCCAGCGGTGGATCGCGGTGATGTTCGCCGCGGCCGCCGTCGTCGAGCTCGCCTTCGGCCTGCCCTACACCCACGAGGCTTTCCTCGTGGCGGCGTTCTTCCTGGGCTTCGCCGCACAGGGCTCCAAGATCTGCCTCGACACCCTGCTGCAGGAGTCGGTGGCCGACGACTACCGGGGGCGGGTCTTCTCCTTCTACGACACCCTGTTCAACGTCAGCTTCGTCTCGGCCGCCGCCGCGTCAGCGGTGCTGCTGCCGCCGAACGGCAAGAGCTATGTGGTGATCGTGCTCGTGGCGGGCGGCTATGCGCTGACCGCTCTCACCTACGCCGTCATGACGGCGCGCCGGGCCGGCCAGGAGCCCCCCGAGCCGATCGTGGCCAGCCCGTCGCTCAGCGGCTGACCGGCCCGATCAGCGCAGCAGCGGCAGGTTGAGCAGGGGCGCCGGTGACGGGGACGGCGAGGGCGGCGCCACGGTCGGGCTCGGCGGACCGCCAGAGCCACCGAGGTCGACAATCTCGAGCAGCGTTTCCACGACGCCGGTGACGACGCCGGTCACCGGGTCGAGCACCGGTTCGAGCACCGGTTCGAGCACCGGAGCGGGCACCGGTGCCGGCGCGGGACGGGGGGCGGGGGGTGCGCCCGCGGTGCCTCCCCTGGTCGGAGCAGGAGCAGGGCCCGCGGGTGGCGCGCTCGCCTGCGACGTGCTTCGCGGGGCCGGGTCCGGAGCCGCCGCGGGCGGGTCGAAGGAGAACAGGTTCGGGGCCGGCACAAGTTCCTGCTGCACGGCCAGGACGAGCGCCGAGGGCGCGAGCAGCTGCGCGAGCCGGGCGCCGACGCCGTCGACGGTGGAGTCGACGAGGGCGGCGACCACCCCCCAGGAACCGCCGGCCGACCGGAGCTCGCGGACGCGGTCGAAGCGCTCCGCCTCCGATCGGCCCGCTGCTTCGGCAGAGGTCGCGACGAGATAGCCCAGCGCCCGCTCGGTGTCCGGCGCGTTGGCCGCGACCACCCCGATGTCGGGCACCGCGGTCCGCAGCGCAGCGAGCACGACACCGCCTTCGATCCCCGTACCGACGAGCCTGCGGCCGATGTCGTTGAGCATCCGGTCGGCCAGGACCAGATCGCGCGCCAGGGCGAGCTCGTAGTCGTCACCGGTCAGCAGCAGCGGCGTGGTGTTACCTGGCAGCCCGCCGTTCGCCACCTGCACCTGGTAGTACTGCTCGACCTGCGTCGGCGCCCGCCGGCCGGTGGCGCGCACCTCTGCGCCCGACTGGTCCGCATCGCCGGTGCGCAGCACGCCGACGCGCGTCAGCGGCCCACCGTCGACGCGCACGAGAGCGCCGTCGCGCGCTGTCACCGCGGCCGCCGGGGTGTCCAGGTTCATCCCCGGGGCCGCCGAGGCGTCGATGATCACCGAGCCGGCGCCGAGCACCTGGTGCACCCCGTCGAACACGGTCACGTCGGTGGCCGGATAGAGGTGGACCTCGCGCTGGGCGGTGGCCAGCACCGCACCGCCTCGCCCGGCGAGGACCGTCGCGCCGGCCGGGACCGGTTCACCCTCGACCGCGGCCCGGCGCTCGCCGCCAGCCAGCGTCAGGGTCGCGTCGGTGCCGCGCAGCAGCACCGTCTGCGCGCCGGCCGTGTCGCTGCGGAAGGCGGCCACGCCCACCGCGCTGACAAGCACGACCGAGGCCAGGGCGGCCACGGCGATGACGCCGGTACCGCCTCGACCCTGTTGTCCCAGCATCCACCCATCATCGCCGCTGTCCGGCCGTCGAACCATGGCCCGATGTGACTAGACGGACGGTCCGGGGGTCAGGCCCTCGGCGCGCGCCCAGGCCAGCAGCGCCTCGACCACCTGCTCGCGCGGCTGCGGCCCGTGCTCCATCCGCAGGGCGAGCAGATGCCGGTACGCCCGGCCGACGACGGGTCCGGCGGGCACCCCCAGCAGGGCCATGATGACCGTGCCGTCCAGGTCGGGCCGGATCCGGCCGAGCTCCTCCTGCTCCGACAGGGCGGCGATGCGCGCCTCGAGATCGTCGTACGCCGCGTCGAGGGCCGCGGCGCGACGGCGGTTGCGCGTCGTGCAGTCCGAGCGCACCAGCAGGTGCAGCCGCCCCAGCTGGTCGCCTGCGTCGGTGACGTAGCGGCGCACCGCGCTGTCGGTCCAGGCGGAGGCGCCCGGCTGCCCGCCGCCGGAGCTGCCCTGCGCCCGGTATCCGTGGAAGCGCAGGTGCAGCTCAGTCAGCAGCGTCACGGCGGCGACGACGTCCTTGGGGAAACGCAGCGCCTGCAGCCGCCGCCGGGCGAGCGCAGCGCCGACGACCTCGTGGTGATGGAAGGACACGCCTCCGCCGGGCTCCTTGCGCCGGGTGCGCGGCTTGCCGATGTCGTGCAGCAGCGCGGCGAGCCGCAGGATCAGGTCGGGGCCGCCCGTCTCGAGCGCGATCGCGCGCTCGAGCACCTGCAGGGTGTGGTCGTAGACGTCCTTGTGCTGGTGGTGCTCGTCGATCTCGAGCCGCAGCGCCGGCAGCTCCGGCACGACGTACGACGCGAGCCCCGTGTCGACCAGCAGCTCCAGTCCGGCGCGCGGATCCGGCGCGCACAGCAGCTTGGAGAACTCCTCGGTGATCCGCTCCACGCTGACGATCTCCAAGCGGCCGGCCAGCTCGCCCATCGCCGAGACGACCGCCGGATCGACCGAGAAGCCCAGCTGCGCGGCGAAGCGGGCCGCCCGCAGCATGCGCAGCGGGTCGTCGCCGAACGAGCGCTGCGGTGCGCCCGGCGTCCGCAGCACGCGGGCGGCCAGGTCGTCGAGCCCGCCGTACGGGTCGACGAAGGCCTCCGGCGCCTTCCAGTCCGGCAGCGCGACGGCCATCGCATTAACGCTGAAGTCGCGTCGGGCGAGGTCGTCGGACAGCGAGTCGCCGTAGGTGACATCGGGGTTGCGGGACAGGCGGTCGTACGCCTCGGCGCGATAGGTCGTGATCTCGAGGCGGAAGCCGCGCCGCATCAACCCGACGGTCCCGAACGCGATACCTGTCTCCCAGCTGGCCTCCGCCCAGCCGGCCGTGATCGCGAGCACCGCGTCCGGGTGGGCATCGGTGGTGAAGTCGAGGTCGTCACCGAGCCGGCCGAGCAGGGCGTCGCGCACCGAGCCCCCGACGAGATGCAGAGCATGACCGGCAGCCGCGAACCGCTCACCCAGCTCGCCCGCCACCGGGGTCACCCGCAGCAGCTCGCGCACCGCGTTGTGCTGGGCGGCGGACAGGTCGGACATGCGCGTCGAGCCTAGGCGAGCCGCGTCTTGCCAGCGGGGCTCCGGAGGCGACCGTACTGTGGCAAGGTGCCTGTCCCCACGCCTGCGCCGCCTGAGGGCAGACCTCCGGTCCGACCGACACTGCGGCGCGTGGACGAGACGAGCGCCGGCGGACTGGTCCTGGACCGCCTCGGTCCCACTGCTCGCGGAGCGCTGATCGGCCGGCTGGACCGCCGCGGGCGGTTGCTGTGGTCACTGCCCAAGGGTCACGTCGAGAAGGGCGAAGCCGAACCCGAGACGGCGGTGCGAGAGGTCGCCGAGGAGACCGGCATCCGGGGCACCGTCGTCGGCAAGCTCGGCGCGATCGACTTCTGGTTCGTCGCCGACGGCCGGCGGGTGCACAAGACCGTGCACCACTACCTGCTGGTCGCCGACGACCCGGTGCACGGCCTCGAGCTGTCCGACGCCGACGTCGAGGTCAGCGAGGTCGCCTGGGTTCCACTGGCCGAGCTGGCCGGCCGACTGGCCTACGCTGACGAGCGCCGTCTGCTGGAGCGGGTGCCGGCCCTGCTCGCCGAGACGGCCTGATCCTCGCGACCCTGCCGGTCCGACCGTGCGCCCCGGAGCGCAGTGGGAGCCCCGACCGCATGCCGCGCACCGCCCTCCGCAACCGGGTCGTCGGAATGGTTCTCGCCGGCATCTGCAGCATCCCGATGGGAACGGGCTGGGCCACGTCGCCGGTCCTTGCGGTGGAGGGGAACGGGAGTGCCTCACCGACTCCCGCTCCGAGCCGGTCGCCGAGCCCCAGCCCTCCGGACACGTGCCGGATCTCCTCTGAGGAGGCGCCCGTCCGGGTCGAGGTCACCACCCTGCTGCCGCGCGCCCCGAGCAGCCTCGACGAGTCGTTCCGCGTCGCCGGCCGGTTGACCAACTGCGGTCGCGAGCCGCTTGAACGACTGCAGGTGCGGCTCGCGGTCGGCAGCAAGATCGACAGCCGCAGCGGGCTGGCCCGCGCCGCCGCGGAACCGGTGCTCGGCGGTCGACGGCTGCCGCCCGTCCCTGCGGCGCTTCCCGACCTCGGCCCGGGCGAGGCCACCACCTTCGACCTGCGCCTGCTGGTCCGCGACCTGGCGCTCGGCCGGCAGAACGGGGTCTTCCCGCTGACCGTGCAGGCTCAGGCCCGCTACGGCGAGGCCTTCGGAACCGGATCGGTCGGGTTGGCCTCCAGCTTCGTGCCGTGGTTCCCCGACGGCCCGATCGCCCCCACCCGCCTCGCCTGGCTGATGCCGGTGACCGACCAGCCCCGACGGGGACCCGACGGGTTGCTGCTCGACGACGCGCTCGAGGGCCTGCTCGCGAGCGACGCCGACCAGCCGGGGCGGCTGCACCGGCTGCTGGCCGCCGCCCGGGTAGGTGCGCAGGGTGGGTGCGACGAGCTACCGGAGCTGCCCGACGGCGTCTTGCCCCCGGAGCGCGCAAGCTGTCGCGGCGAGCCGGTTCCGATGACCTACGGCGTGGACCCGGACCTGCTGGGCAGCGTCGAGGCGATGGTGCAGCCGTACTCCGTGCTGGAGGGCGGGGCTCCGGTCGTCCGGCCGGCATCGGTCAACGCCGCGCGGTGGCTGACCGCAATGCGCGCCGCCGCGGCGAGCGGTGACGTGCTCCCGCTGCCGTACGCCGATCCCGACGTCGTCGCCCTGAGCCGGCCGGACTCCGGCGTACGCGACGACGTCGACCTGCTGCGCAAGCTCGGGCAGACCGAGACCCGCCAGCTGCTCGGCACATCCCAGCTGCTGACCTCGATCGCGTGGCCGCCACCAGGGCCGATCGGCGGGTCGATCGACGCCCTCGTCGGCGGCGGCGGGTCAGACCTCCCGGCAATCGTGCTCGACCAGAGCGCCCTGCCCGACTCCCCGGCGTTGCTCGGCCGCACCCCGAGCGCCGGCACGACGCTGTCGTCCACGAGCGGTCCGGTCACCGCCCTCGTGGTCGACGAGGGGCTGTCGCGGCTGGTCGAGACCGACCCGTCGAGTCCCGACTGGCAGGGCCCCCGACTGGCCGAGCAGCGCTGGATCGCCGAGGTCGCCGCGATCGCCGCCGAACGCCCGAGCGAGTCCCGCACGTTCCTGGTCGCGCCCCGGCGCGGCGCCGACCTGCAACCCGAGGTGGCCGCTGCCGTGATCGCCGACACCGGACGGCTGCCCTGGCTGTGCCCCGTCAGCGTCGCCGACGCCGTGCGCCGGACCGAACGCTGCGCGGTGCTGCCTGACACACAGGGACCGGCGCGGCCCGAGGACCGGGGCACCCCGGCCGCCCGCGAGCGGCCGGAGCAGGAGCTGGCGCCCTCCTTCGTCGAGCGGCTCGCCGAGGTGCGGCGGCTGTCCGACCAGTTCACCGACGAGGTGCTGATCGCCGCCGGCGAACAGGCCAAGGTGACCAAGGCGCGCCTGCTGCGGGCCCGCGGACGGGCGGCAAGCAGCGCGTGGCGCGACCGGCCGACGGAGGGCCGGCGGATGCTCGGCCTGCTCCGCGACGAGCTGACGGGGCTGCGCGCCCAGGTCCGGCTCGTGAGCGAGCCGGTCACGCTCACCGGCAGCACCGGCACGATGCGCCTGACCGTCGAGAACACGCTGGACCAGCCGGTCAACGTCGGGGTGCGTCTGGACGACAGCGAGGCGCGACTGTCCTCGGGGGAGACCGATGTCCGCCAGGTCCCCGGCAACCAGGCCATCCAGATCGCCATCCTCGTCGAGGCCCGCACCTCCGGCCGCTTCGTCGCCCGGGCCGGACTCGTCGACGTCAGCGGTGACCCGTTCGGTGAGCCGGTCGACCTGGCGGTGCGCTCGACGCAGTACGGCCGGGTCGCTCTCGGGATCACCGGCGTGGCGGCCGCGGTCCTTGTGGTGGCGGCTGGACTGCGCATCACGCGGCGCGCCATGGGCCGGTCGGGACGGAACTCCGATCGGGTGCCCCGTGACCTTGTGGCCAGTGAGCTGCCGGCGAGGGACGACGACGGGTGAGCTCGCTGATGAAGTCGGCCAGAGGGATGGCCGTCGGCACCCTCGCCTCGCGGGCCACCGGCTTCCTGCGTACGGCGGTCCTGGCCTCGGTGCTCGGCGTGGAGAGCGTCGCGGCCGCCTACAACGTCGCCAACACCACGCCCAACATCGTCTACGAGTTGCTGCTCGGCGGGTTGCTCACCAGCGTCGTCGTCCCGTTGCTCGTCCGGGCCGCGAAGCAGGACGGGGACGACGGTGAGGCCTACGCCCAGCGGCTGTTGACCCTGACGGTGCTGCTGCTCGGTGGAGCGGTGCTGGTGCTCGTGCTGGCCGCACCGCTGCTCATCGACCTCTACGCAGGTGACCTGGACCCCGAGTCGCGTGAGCTGGCCATCACCTTCGCTCGCTACTTCCTGCCGCAGGTGCTGTTCTACGGTGCCGGCGCCGTGCTCGGCGCCGTGCTGAACACGCGCGGCCGGTTCGCGCCCCCGATGTGGGTGCCGGTGCTGAACAACCTCGTCGTGATCGCCACCGGGCTGGCCTTCCTGGTCCTGCGCGGCTCGGACGAGCTGACCCCCGCGAGCCTGACTCCCGGGCAGATCCAGCTGCTCGGGATCGGCACGACCCTGGGGATCGTCGTTCAGACGGTGGCCCTGTTGCCGTCTCTGCGGGCCGCCGGCTTTCGGCCGCGGCTGCGACTCGACCTTCGCGGCACCGGGCTGGTCAGGATGGGACGGCTGGCCAGCTGGGTGCTGCTCTACGTCGTCGCCAACCAGCTCGCCTACCTGGTGGTCGTTCGGCTGTCGACCGCCCAGGAGCTCGTCGACGCCGGGCGGGGCTACCCGTCGTACGTCTATGCCTTCGTGCTCTGGCAGCTGCCGCACGCGATCGTGGCGGTGAGCGTCATCACGGCGCTGCTGCCGCGGATGAGCCGGGCGGCTGCCGACGGCCGGACCGCAGACCTTCGCCGCTCGCTCAACCGGGGCCTGCGTCTGACCGTTGCGGCGCTGGTGCCGGCCGCTGTCGCCTTCGGCGTCCTCGGTCGCGATCTGGCCGTGTTGGCGTTCGCCCGCGGTGAGGTGACGGTCGAGCAGGCCCGCTTCATTGGGGTGCTGCTGGCGGTCTTCGCCGTCGGGCTGGTGCCGTTCAGCACCTATCAGCTGCAGCTGCGTGCGTTCTACGCGATGCAGGACACGCGTACGCCGACGCTGGTGAACCTCGGTGTCAACGCCACTCTGGTGAGCACCGACATCGCGCTCTACCTCACGCTGCCCGACGAGTACAAGCTGATCGGCCTTGCTGCCGGGCATGCGACGTCCTTCGTGGTCGGCCTGCTCGTGTGCTCGCTCGTGCTGTCCCGACGCATCGGGGGGCTCGGGGCGGCGGGAGTCGTCCGGACGACGGTCCGCTGCGTCGTCGCCGCCTGCCTGCCGGCCCTGGCCGCCGCGCTGGTCGCCGCTGCCGTTCACCGCACCGTCGGCGACGGTCCGCTCGGCGCAGCGGTGGCACTGGCGACCGCCGGTCCGGTGCTGGTCCTGGGCTACCTGCTGCTCGCCCGCCGCATGCGGGTGGCCGAGCTCTCCGAGGTGGCCGGTCCGGTGCTGCGCCGCCTCCACCTGGGCTGACACCCCGCCCGCGCCAGGCAGCCTCAAGCGCGAGCCGCATCTGACCGATTGCTCTTCCATGTCCCTGTGCAGTTCCAAGTCCCTGTGCAGTCCGGCCGGTGAGCGCGGTGACGTGGTGCTCGGCTGGCTCACCAAGGTGGTGGCAACGCTCGCCGTCCTGGGGCTTATGGGCTTCGACGCGGTCTCGCTGGGCGCCGCCCACTTCCGCGCGGAGGACAGGGCGCAGCAGGCAGTGCGAGCAGCCGCCGAGAACTTCAACAGCACCAAGAACCTGCAGCAGGCGTACGAAACGGCCCTCGGCGAAGTCCTCGACACCGGCGACACGATCGACCCGGCCAGCTTCACGATCAGCCCGCAAGGAGCGGTCACCCTGACCCTGCGTCACGAGACGCCGACCCTGCTCGTCGAGAAGATCCCGCCGCTGCGCGGCTACGCCGTGGTCGACCGAACCGTCACAGGCCGGTCGCCCGGCTGAGCCGACGGCTATGTGCGAACGGTCACCAGGCGCCCTACAGTGGCAGCGACCGGAGCGTCGCCGGCACCGTCTAGGGAGGGCCTGTGAGCACGTCGACCGGCGTCCGCTCGCTGCGCCCCCTGCTGCTGGCGGGTGACCTGCTCGCCGACCGCTATCGCCTGGTCCGGCCGGTGGAGCCCTCGACCCCTGAGGAGGGCGGACCCACTCTGCTGTGGCTGGCACAGGACGAGGTGCTGGCCCGGCCGGTCGCCGCCAAGGTTCTGGCCGTCGTCGGCCGGCGGGGGACCGCGAGCTCCCGGGTCTTCCTCGAGGCCGCCGCTGCGGCCGGCGCCGTCTCCCACCCGGTGCTGGCCCGGGTCTATGACGCCGCGCTCGAGCAACGACCGGCGGAGCGGGGCGGGCGACCGGCCGGCGAGGTCGACGTCGCCTACGTCATCAGCGAGTGGGTCGAGGGTGCGACGCTGGCCGCCGACCTCGCCAAGGACGGCCCGTGGGAGCCAGACGAGGCGGTCGCCCTGGTGACCGAGGTGGCCGATGCCCTTGCCGTCGCCCACGCCGCGGGGCTGGTGCACGGTCGGGTGCATCCGGGCAATGTGCTGATCCCGCGTGGCGGCGGCGTCAAGCTGACCGACCTCGCCGTCTCCGTGGTGCTGCCCGACCAGGCCGTGCCCGCTCTTCGGGCCACCGACCCCGATGGACCGGCGGCCGACATCCGCGACCTCGCGGCCGTGCTGTACGCCCTGCTCACCGCCCGCTGGCCGGCTAGCGGCACCCCCCAGCCCTCCGGGGGGCTGCCCGCCGCTCCCACTGGTCGGGACGAGCGGGCGCGCGGCAGGCTCATCAGTCCGGGACAGGTGCTCGCCGGTGTCCCCCGCGCCCTGGACACCACCATCGTGCGCGCCCTCGACCCGACCCGGAGCCGCAATGTCCCGGACCTCACCTCGGCCGCCGGGTTCTGCGATGCGCTGGACAGGGCCATCCGGCCGCCGGCTCCTGTGCGCCCTGCTGCGCCGGCAGGTCCCACGGCTCCACGTCACGCGAGCCCGGCCTCGACCTCGACGTCGCGGCTGGGCGGCGTGCCGCCCGACCGGCGCGTTCCCCCCTCGCAGGCCCCGATGTTCCCGCCGGAGGTGGTCAGCCTCCTGTCGTGGGCCGGTGTGCTCGTCCTGCTGCTCGTGATCGGGCTCGTCTCCTACAACACGGGCCGTTCCATCGGCGAGATCCCGCTCACCGCGGAGCAGAAGGCGGAGCAGGAGCGCGGGCGGGACCGGGAGCGCCCGTCCTCGGGGGGCGCCGGTCCTGGAAGCGGACCCCTCGCCGGCACGTTGATCGAGCTGGCCGAGGTCCCCATCATTGACTTCGACCCGCCGCCGGGGGACGGTCGGGAACGGCCCGGTTCGGTGCCGAACGCGCACGACGGGGACCTCACCACCGTCTGGGAGACCGAGCGATACGACTCCGACACCTTTGGCGGGATCAAGTCCGGTGTCGGCCTGCTGGTCGACTTCGGCGCCCCGACGCCGGTCTCCCGGGTAGAGCTGGACATGGCCGCGGCAGGCACGACGGTGGAGCTGCGGGCCGCCGACGCCGCCGCACCCGATTCCGGCGGCTACCGGGTCCTGGCCCGCGGGCGCAGCGCGGCCGACCAGCTCGCGCTGACGCCGGCCGGCGGCACCTCGGCGCGCTACTACCTGGTCTGGATCACCGGCCTGCCGAAGGTCGGCGGAGACTTCACCGCCGGCATCAAGGAGATGCGCTTCCTGCGCGGCTGACCGGCACTAGGGTCGGCGCCGTGAGCGAGGGGTCGCAGGGCGAGGCGACCCAGACACCCGACGCGCGGGACCGGGCGCTGCTGGCCGCCCACGTCGCAGGTGACAGCCAGGCGTTCGGCGCGCTGGTGGCGCTGCACCAGGACCGCCTGTGGGCGGTCGCCCTGCGCACGCTCGGCGACCGCGAGGAGGCAGCCGACGCCGTGCAGGACGCGCTGCTGTCGGCCTACCGCGCGGCCGGGGGCTTTCGCGGCGACGCCAAGGTCACCACCTGGCTGCACCGCATCGTGGTCAACGCCTGCCTCGACCGGGTACGCCGCAGGCAGGCCCGCCCGACGGTGCCGCTGCCGGACACCGGCTCCGGCGGCGAGCCCGCCGAGCCGCGCGACGTGGTCGGCGAACGGGAGATCGCCCTCGAGGTGGAGGCCGCACTGACCGCGCTTGCCTACGATCAGCGGGTCGCGATCCTGCTCGTCGACATCCACGGCATGAGCGTCGAGGACGCCGCCGCGGTGCTGGAGGTGCCGTCCGGCACCATCAAGAGCCGCTGCTCACGGGGCCGGGCCCGACTCGCCGTCTCCCTCGGGCATCTGCGGAACCGACCGGGCGGCGCGCCCGTCCCACCGGTGACGGGCACCCATGTGACGGGCGAGCGACACCAGGAGGAAGGACGGCGATGAGCGAGCACCTCGACCTCGACGCGCTCGCCGACCACCTGGCCGGCGAGGGCGACGGCGCCGCCCACCTGGCCACCTGTGCGGGCTGCCAGGACCGGCTCACCGAGCTCTCGGCCGCCCAGGTCACCGTGTCCGCCTCCCTCGCCGCCCTGCCGCCGCATCCGGTGCCCCCGGACCTGGCGAAGCGCATCGCCGCGGCGCTCGCGGCCGAGCCCGCTCTAGCCCCATCAGCCCTGGCCGCCCCGTCGGCCACGGTCACCCCGCTCGCCGGTCGGCGTCCCGCGGCCCGCCGCACCTGGCCGCTGTCGGTCGCGGCGGCAGTGGTCCTGGTGTGCGGGGCGGGGCTCGGCTACACCCTTGTCGCGGGCGGCGGGAACGACAGCGCCGAGCAGACCGCCGCGCTCGACTCCGCGGCGGTCCCGGACCCGAACGCAGCGCTCAAGCGCTCGACCAGTGGGACCGACTACGCCGACCCGGCGGCGGTGCCCGGTGGCCTCGCGAGCGTGCTCGCCGGCACCGCCCCGCAGGAGGCGCTCGGCGCCAGCGCCGACTCTCGCCGGGCGCCACCCGCGGCCCCCCTGTCCTCCGGGACCGGGTTGGCGGAGTCAGGCGATCCGCTGGACCGCCTGCGCGACCCCGCCGGGTTGGCCTCCTGCCTGCTCGCGCTGCTGCCACCGGAAGAGCCGGACGTTCGCCCGCTCGCCCTCGACTACGCGCGCTACGGCGCGACCCCGGCGCTCGCCGTCGTGCTGCCCGACCCCGACCCGGTGAAGGTGTCGGTCTTCGTCGTCGGGCCCGACTGCTCGCAGGACAACGACAGCACGCTGCTGTTCACTCGCCTGACCAAGCCGTGACATCCGACTTCTGACGGCGTGACGAGGGAGGCAGGGTCCACAGCACGACGCCGAGGACCGCCGCGACGTAGGGCGGCACCGACGCCGCCCCGAGCACCTCAGCGCTGCGTTCGAGGACGAACCCGAACGCCACTCCCAGGACGGCGTAGCCCCCAGCCAGCAGGCGGATCAGCACGGCCGGGGACCCGGTCTTGGGCAGCCCGGCGGCCCCCTGCGCCGCCGCTGCGGTGAGCACGCCCACGACGAACGGCGTCAGGTAGGCGAACACCGCCGCTCCGACGTACTGCGCGGCGACCACGCCGCCCAGCAGCGCCACCGCGTACGCCGCCAGCGCCCCCCGCACATAGCGCTCCATCAGGGCGACGCCACTTGGCTGCTCGGTGTCGGTGTCCCGGCGTTGGCAGACCGCGCACCCGCCGCCGGTCGCCTCCTGCGCGTCCGCAGCGCACCGCGGACGGCTGCAGACCGGGCAGCGGTCGACGGCCCGCCGGACGGGGTGGACCGCGCACCGGGCGCCGTCAGCCGCGGGCGGGGTGCTGGCGTCGGGCGAGGTCACGGGTGGCACCCTATGCACCCCGGGGACTTCCCGAGGGAAGAGGCCGTCGCTGCACGGCGTTGCCTGCGCAGAGAACCGCCGACGAGAGGTGCCACGTGGCCGAGGATCCGCAGGTGCACGACGCGATCGTGGTCGGCTCCGGCCCGTCCGGCTGGACCGCCGCGATCTACCTGGCCCGCGCCGCGCTCCAGCCGCTGGTCTTCGAGGGCTCGGTGGCCGCCGGTGGCGCGCTGATGAACACCACCGACGTCGAGAACTACCCCGGCTTCCCCGACGGGGTCATGGGACCTGAGCTCATGGACAACCTGCGCAAGCAGGCCGAGCGCTTCGGGGCCGAGATCGTCACCGACGACGTGACCGGGCTGGACCTGCTCACCGACCCGAAGGTCGTCCGGGTGGGCGACGCCATCCACCACGCCAAGACCGTCGTGCTGGCCATGGGGTCGGCCTACCGCAACCTCGACGTGCCGGGCGAGTCGCGACTGTCCGGCCGCGGCGTGTCGTGGTGCGCGACCTGCGACGGCTTCTTCTTCCGCGACCAGGACATCGTCGTGGTCGGCGGCGGCGACTCGGCCGTCGAGGAGGCCACCTTCCTGACCCGGTTCGCGCGGACCGTCACGATGGTGCACCGGCGTGACAGCCTGCGGGCCAGCAAGATCATGCAGGAGCGCGCCTTCACCAACGACAAGATCCGCTTCGAGTGGGACAGCGAGGTGCTCGAGGCTGTCGGCGAGGACCGGCTCGAGGCCGTCCGGCTGCGCAACCGGGTGACCGGTACCGAGAAGACCCTGCCGGCCACCGGGTTGTTCGTCGCGATCGGCCACGATCCGCGCTCGGAGCTCGTCAAGGGGCAGGTCGACCTCGACGACGAGGGTTACGTCGTCGTGCAGGCCCTGCACTCGACCGCGACCAACGTGCCCGGTGTGTTCGCGGCAGGTGACCTGGTGGACCACACCTACCGCCAAGCCGTCACCGCGGCCGGCACCGGGTGCGCCGCCGCGCTCGACGCCGAGCGCTACCTCGCCGCCCGCGAGGACACGCCGCCGCCCGCCAGTGTCGGCTTCGACACCGGGGTGCCGGCCGAGCCCCCGGACCGTCCCGAGGTGCGCGGCGGCACCGGAGATCCGCCGGCCGCCGTCTGACGCGGAATTCTCACGGAGGAAGAGCACGTTCTGTCCATGACCCCGACACAAGGAGCACCTGCGATGGGCGCCACCAAGACCACGACCGACGCCGACTTCACCGCCGACGTCCTGCAGAGCGACAAGCCCGTGCTGGTCGACTTCTGGGCGGAATGGTGCGGCCCGTGCAAGATGATCGCACCGGTGCTCGAGGAGATCGCGACGGAGAACAGCGAGAAGATCTCGGTCATCAAGATCAACATCGACGAGAACCCCGGCGCTGCCCGCGACTACCAGATCATGAGCATCCCGACGATGGCCGTCTTCTCCGGCGGGAAGATCGTCAAGCAGATCATCGGCGCGAAGCCCAAAGCAGCGATCCTCAAGGACCTGGAGAACTTTCTCTAGATCGCTGTGAACTCCGGCTCCCCCGTTCCGCACCCGTCGAGAGGCCGCCCGTTGCAGCTGTACCGCCTCGGCGACCGCGGCGCCGCCGTCGCCGACGTGCAGGCGACGCTGCTCGGGCTCGGCCTGTTGCCGCACGCCCCGACCGAGCCGGTCTTCGACGAGGCGACCGACCGGGCGCTGCGCGCCTTCCAGCAGCAACGCGGGCTGTCGGTCGACGGCATCGTCGGCGCGGAGACCTACCGCGCGCTGGCCGCAGCGCGCTGGAAACTCGGCGACCGGCTGCTCTCCCTCGCCACCCGCCCGTTCGTCGGTGACGACGTCGCGACCCTGCAGGAGCGGCTGCTCGAGCTGGGCTTGGATGCCGGCCGCACCGACGGGGTGTTCGGCCCCCGGACCGAGACGGCGCTGCGCGGACTGCAGCGCGAGTACGGCCTGGTGCCCGACGGGACCTGCGGGCCGGCGACGCTGCGCGCCCTACGCCAGCTCGGCCGCAAGGTCACCGGAGGACGGCCGCAGGTGCTGCGCGAGGCCGAGGCGCTGCACCGGTCCGGCGCGGCGCTGCCCGGCAAGGTCGTGGTCGTCGACCCCGGTCACGGCGGCCGGGACCGCGGAGCCGCCGGGAACGGGCTCGAGGAAGCGGCCGTGGTGGAGGACCTCGCCGCGAGGCTCGAAGGCCGGCTGACGGCCGTCGGCGTACGCACCCTGCTCACCCGCGGCACCGACAGCTGCCCGTCCGACGCCGCGCGGGCGCGCTTCGCCAACGACAACGGCGCCGACCTGGTCCTGTCGCTGCACGTCGACCGGGCCTCCTCCGCCAACTGCCATGGCCTGGCCTGCTACCACTTCGGCACCGGCCACGGCGTGACGTCGACCGTCGGTGAGCAGCTCGCCTCGCTGGTGCAGCGCGAGCTGGTCGCCCGGACCGATCTGCTCGACTGCCGGGTGCACGAGAAGACCTGGGAGATCCTGCGACTGACGAGGATGCCGGCCGTACGACTGGAACTCGGCCACCTCACGCACCCCGGCGACGCGGCGCGCCTGGCCGATCCCGCGTTTCGCGACACGGTCGCCGAGGGCGTGCTCGTGGCCGTGCAGCGGCTGTTCCTCCCACCCGACCTCGACCCGCCGACCGGCGTCATGCGCCTGCCGGGCTTCGTCGCGCGCTGATCCGTCGGGTGGCTAGACGGGGCGCAGCAACGGGTCCGGGCTCATCGAGCCGAGGAGCCGTTCGAGGGCGACCTCGACGTCCTCCCGCCAGGACACCGCCGACTTGAGCTCGAGCCGCAACCGCGGGTAGCGGTGGTGCGGCCGGACCGTCTTGAAGCCGACCGAGCGCAGGTAGCCGGCCGGCAGGACGCAGGTCGGCTTCTCCCACTTCTCGTCACCGAACGCCTCGATCGCCCGCACCCCCCGCCGCACCAGATCCTTGGCCACACCCTGCAGGAGTATCCGGCCGATCCCGCCGCCGGCGAAATCCGGGTGGACGTGTCCGGTCATGAGCAGGACCGCGTCGGCGCTGACCGGGCTGGTGGGGAAGGCGATCGAGCGCGGGACGTAGCCGGGCGGCGCGTAGAGCAGGTAGCCGGCCGGCACGCTGTCGACGTACACGATCTTGCCGCAGCTGCCCCAGTCGAGCAGGGTCGCCGAGACCCAGGACTCCTTCTCGAAGGCCGTGTCGCCCGCCTCCTTGGCCCGGTCGAGCGCCACCGGGTCGAGCTCCCAGAACACGCACTGCCGGCAGCGGCCGGGCAGGTCGTCGAGGTTGTCCAGCGTGATGTTGACGACGCGCCGGCTCATCGCGGCGGTTTCCGGTCGGCCGGCGAGCGCAGCAGCCCGGCCAGCCAGCCGCCCAGCAGGCCCAGCAGCAGGCCGAGGGAGAGCCCGCCGATCGCACGGGCTGACGGGCGCTCGGGCACGGACGGCTCCTGACCACGGGGTGCGGTGAGTTCAGGGTAGAGCGCCGTGCGGCCTGTGGACAGGCAGCGGCGCGGCCGCTATCGCGGCGACTCGTGGCGGGTGCGCGGGTAGCCTCGGTGGATGCCCTCTCGGCCCGGGTCCAGCGTGACGCTGGACGCGTTCACTGGCCGTTACGCCCAGCGGACCCACGGCATGACCGCCTCGGAGATCCGCGCCCTGTTCGCGGTCGCGTCCCGCCCCGAAGTGGTCAGCCTCGCCGGCGGCATGCCCAACCTGTCCGCCCTCCCGCTCGACGCCGTCGGCAAGCTCATGGGCGAGCTGGTCCAGACCCGCGGTGCGCAGGCCCTGCAGTACGGCTCCGGCCAGGGTGTGCCGGAGCTGCGCGAGCTCATCTGCGAGGTCATGGCGCTCGAGGGCATCGAGGCCTCCGCCGAGGATGTCGTGGTCACCGTCGGCAGCCAGCAGGCGCTGGACCTCGTGACCCGGGTGTTCATCGACCCCGGTGACGTGGTGCTTGCCGAAGCCCCTTCGTACGTCGGAGCACTCGGCACCTTCGCGGCCTATCAGGCCGAGGTGGTCCACGTCGAGATGGACGACAGCGGGCTGGTGCCCGAGGCACTGCGCGAGGCGATCGGCCGAGTGAACGCCGAAGGCAAGCGCGCCAAGTTCCTCTACACCGTGCCGAACTTCCACAACCCGGCGGGCGTCACGCTGGTCGAGTCCCGGCGCGACGAGATCCTGCAGATCTGCCAGGCGGCCGGCCTGCTCGTGCTCGAGGACAACCCGTACGGCCTGCTGGGGTTCGACGCGCCGCCGACCCGGGCGATCCGTGCCCGGGGCGGACAGGACGACGTGCTCTACCTCGGCTCGTTCAGCAAGACCTTCGCGCCGGGGCTGCGGGTCGGCTGGGTGCTCGCGCCGCATGCGGTGCGCGAGAAGCTCGTGCTGGCAGCCGAAGCCGCAGTGCTGTGCCCTCCCACGTTCAACCAGATGGTGCTCGCCGACTACCTGTCGACACAGGACTGGCAGGGACAGGTGGCGGCGTTCTGCGGGATGTACCGCGAACGGCGGGACGCCATGCTCGACGCGCTCGGGCAGCTGATGCCGGTCGGCACGACCTGGACGCACCCCACCGGCGGCTTCTATGTGTGGGTCACGCTGCCGGGCGGGCTGGACACGAAGGTGCTTTTGCCGCGGGCAATCACGGCGCGGGTGGCCTTCGTCCCCGGGACCGCGTTCTACGCCGACGGGACCGGTCGCCAGCATCTGCGGCTGTCGTACTGCTATCCCGAGCCCGACCGCATCCGGGAAGGTGTCCGCCGGCTCGCGACGGTCCTCGACGAGGAGGTGGAGCTGCGCGCGACGTTCGGTGCCACCGGCCCGCTGCGGCCCTCGCGCCGGCAGGCGGAGTCGCCGTCGCCGGACATGGCATAGGCAGGCGGCGACCAGCCCGGCCGTCAGCACCGCCCAGGCGGCGATGACCGGTGCGAGGCCGGGAACATGGGGCCGGCGGCTCGCGTCATCACCCGCCGGCGCCGATCACGGCGACGCTCCCGTGAGCTGCCTGGAGATGTGCCGGAGCCGGTCGCCGCACGCGGCTGACTGGGTCGGCGGCGGACCGGTTCGTGACCGCCGCCAGACTGCCGACGGACTCCGTCCGTAGCCTGATCCCTTCCACGCAGCGCGCCTCGCTTCACCCAAGAAGTATTGTTCATCAGGCCCTTTCGAGCCCCGGTTTGGTCAGAGGGTGGTTCTATCGTCTGTGCTGTGAGAGATCTGCTGTTCTCGTCGCCGCCGCCGTTGCGGGCGGCGTTGCGCTCAGCCGGGCGGGTCGGGTCGGCGGCGTTCGCGGCGGAGTGCCGGGCGGTCACGGCGATGTTCGGGGCGGCCGAGCCCGAGCAGCAGGAGTTCGTGGCCGGTGAGGTCGGCTGTGTGCTGCACATCGCGCCGGCGACCGCGATGAGCCGGGTCGGGACGGCGTTGGCGATGTCCGCCCAGCCGAGGTTGCTCGCCGGGCTCGATCACGGGCAGCTGTCGGTCGGCCAGGCCCGGGCTTTGCTGGCTGAGATCGGGCACCTCGACGCCGAGCACGCCACCGCAGTTCTGGACGCGGTCCTGGGCGGCGACCCGGAGGCGGAGCTGGAAACGACCCCGGGTGAGCTGCGCACGGTGGTGAAACGGGCGATTGTCGTGCACGACCCGCAACTGGCCAGGAAGCGGCATGAGGCGGCGAAGCGGACCGCCGGGGTGTACGGCCGGCCGCTGCCGGACCGGATGGGCCAGGTGGTCATCGACTGCACCGCGGTACAGATGGCGACCGCGCTCGCCGCGATCGACGGCCGGGCCGCCGCGATGAGCTTCCAGGCCGACCCCGAGACCGGCCAGGAGCTGACGGTCGGGCAGCGGCGGGTCGCGGCTTTCCTGCACGCCCTGGGCTGTGAACGCACCGGAGTCCAGGCGGTGCTCGAGTGCCCGGTCGAACGCGCCGTCGATGTGCACGCCACCGCGCACGCCCCGGTCTGGACCGTCGGGGTGCGGATGCCGGTCGCGGTCGCCCTCGGCCTGTCCGACCACCCAGCGCTGCTGTTGGCTACGGCCCGATCGACGCCGACCAGGCCCGGGCGCTGCTCCCGACCGCCGACCTGCTCAAAGCCTGCGTGGACGCGAGCACCGGTGAGGTGCTGACCGCCGACCGCTGCGCGCGAAGACCTGGCCGGCCGCCGACCCCGACCAGGCCCGAGTATTACGGCAGACGCTGATCGCGATGGCGAGCAGCGGCGGCACCAGGACCGACCTGACGACCGAGGGCTACGTTCCCTCCGAAGCCCTCGGCCGCCTAGTCGACCTGCGTGATGTCACCAGCACCTTCCCCGGCGACAGCACCCCCGCCCGCGCCTGCGACCGCGACCACCGGCTGCCCTACCCGCTCGGCGCCACCAGCGAGCAGAACCTGCAGAACGCCCGCCGCCGCTGGCACCGCGCCAAGCACACCGGCTGGCACACCCAACTCCTGGCCGACGGCACCATCCGCTGGACCAGCCCCAGCCGCGGCGTCTATGACCGCAAGCCCAAGCGCACCCCTCCCACCGAAGATCCCACCCGGCACCACCCTGCCGCCCATCAACGACACGGGATAACCGCGGGTCGTCCGCCACGCGGGAGACCCGTCAGGACGCGAGCGGGTGGTGCCTTCGGACGAAGCTGGGGATGACCGAGCAGTCCGCCTGGGAGCGCTACTCGGGCGAGGAGTGATCCCGACCACCGGCGTCGATGACGGCGACGATCCGCTCGAGGTCGTCCAGCGAGGCGAACTCGATCGTCACCTTCCCGCGGGACCTGCCCAGGTCGACCTTGACGCGGGTCTCGAGCCGATCGGACAGCCGATCGGCGACCTCGCCCAGCCTGGCCGGGACGGGGCGCTTGGCAGCCGGCCGGCGCGGCGCCCCGGCAGCATCCGGCTCCCGCAGGGCCAGCTGCACGGCCTCCTCGACGCCGCGCACGGTCATCCCCTCGGCGACGACCCGCGCCGCCATCACCTCCTGCGCCGCCGACGTCGACAGCCCCAGGATCGCGCGCGCGTGGCCGGCTGACAGCACCCCGGCGGCCACCCGCCGCTGCACCGGGACCGGCAGCTGCAACAGCCGGATCGTGTTGGAGATCTGCGGGCGCGAGCGCCCGATCCGCAGCGCCAGCTCCTCGTGCGTCGCGCCGAACTCGTGCAGCAACTGCTGGTAGGCCGCAGCCTCCTCGAGCGGGTTCAGCTGCTCGCGGTGCAGATTCTCCAGCAGGGCGTCGCGCAGCATCGCGTCGTCGTCGGTGTCCCGCACGATGGCCGGGATCGTCCCGGTGGCAGCCTCTTTCGACGCGCGCCAGCGCCGCTCGCCCATCACGAGCTCGTAGCGCGCGGTCCCGTCCGGGCCGGGCGCGATCTCGCGCACCACGACCGGCTGCAGCAGCCCGACCTCGCGGATGGACGTGACCAGCTCGGCGAGTGCATCGGGGTCGAAGGATGTACGCGGCTGCAGCGGGTTCGGGGTGATCGCCTCCAGCGGCAGCTCGGCGAACCGCGCGCCCGCCACCACCGGCACCGCTCCCGGCGCGCTGTCCGTGGCCCGCGACACAGGCGGCCCACCGGGGATGAGCGCGCCGAGCCCGCG
>Ga0136624_1000179_pt1 | contig 21306 bp, 14 predicted proteins | sample AntDrymUQ4692206_2_FD_104802 | JGI IMG/M metagenome (GOLD analysis project Ga0136624, IMG submission 104802) | Polar desert sand microbial communities from Dry Valleys, Antarctica - metaG UQ469 (22.06) | ecosystem: Environmental > Terrestrial > Soil > Desert | place: Antarctica: Dry Valley... | reverse complement strand
CGAGTCCTCGTTGCCGTGCAGCAGGCAGGACACCAGGCGAGCTTCCGGCATCGCGTCCGTGCCGGGGATGCGGATCAGGGCAGGCTTGGCGAGGGCGACGAGGACATCCTCGTCGGAGCCGTCGAGCAACGGCTTGAGGTCCTCGTAGCCGTCGAAGCGCAGGTACAGGTCGGCGTCGGTCAACATCTGGAGCGAGGGTAGCGGCGCTGCTGGTCAGCCGCCTATTGGCCACCGGCGGCTGCTGGTCAGCCGCCTATTGGCCCCCGGCGGCCGCTGGTCAGCCGCCTATAGGCCAGGTGTGGACCGGGTGGGCGTCGAAGGACAGCTTCTGGTAGCGGCGGACCAGCTCGCGCGCGGCCTCCGGGCGGTCCAAGTCGTCGTGTTCGAGTAGTTGACGCCAGGTGGCGATCTGCCAGGCGGCGCCGTTCTGCCCGGACAGCGTCCGCTGCTCGATGATGTCCAGGTAGTGGTCGACCTCGCCGGCGTCGACTCCCCAGTCCCGCAGCCCGTCGCGCGCCATCGGGATCAGGTGCTTGAGCAGCAGTTCGGTCGCCGGCACCTCGCGGCTCACTCGCGGCCAGTAGAACTTGGCGCCCAGGCCGTGACGGGCGGCAGCGAAGAAGTTGTCGGTGGCGGTCTCGAAGCTCATCTGCTCCCACATCAGCGGACGCTGGGACACCAAGGCGTTGAGCAGCCCGTAGTACAGGGCGGTATTGGCCACGGCGTCAGGCACCGTCGGACCAGCAGGCAAGACGCGGTTCTCGACGCGCAGGTGCGGGCGCCCGCGCACGACCTCGTAGACCGGCCGGTTCCAACGGTAGATGGTGCCGTTGTGCAGCGTCAGCTCCGGCAGCCTCGGCGCGTTACCCGCCCGCATCACCCGGAAAGGGTCTTCCGCGTCAGTGATGGGCAGCAGCGACGGGTAGTAGCGGACGTTCTCGTCGAACAGCTCAAAGATGCCCTCGGTGAGCCACTTCTCGCCGAACCACACACGTGGGCGCACGCCCTGGGTGGCCAGCTCCTCGGTCCGCGTATCGGTGGCCTGCTCGAACAGCGCGATGCGTGTCTCGTGGTGCAGCTGCTTGCCGAGAAAGAACGGCGAGTTGGCCGCGACGGCTACCAACGGAGCGGACGCGATCTGCGCCGCGTTCCAGTACGTGGCGAAGTCGTGCGGGTCGACCTGAAGATGCAGCTGCATCGACGTGCAGGCCGCCTCCATCACGATTGAGTTGGCGGTCGTCTCCAGCGTCTCGTCGCCTTCGATGCGGATGAGGATGTCCTCGCCCCTCGCGGCGAGGATCATGTCGTTGAGCGCCTTGTAGCGGGGGTTGGCCGACAGATTCTGCTCAGTGACGTCGAAGTCGGTCAGGGTCGGGAGGATCCCCACGATCATGACGCGGGCGTCGAGCGACTCGGCCATCGCGTGGGCGTGGTTCAGCGACCGCCGCAGACCGTCCTCGATCTCGCTGAAGCACCTGCCCGACAAGCGACGAGGCTTGACATCGAACTCGACGTTGAACTGGGCGAGCTCGGTCTGAAAGTCACCCTCGGTGATGCGGTCGAGCAACTCGGCGTTGACCGACGCGGCGTTGCCGTCGGCGTCGGTGATGTAGACCTCCATCTCTACACCGATGGTGCGCCGGCCGGTCTCAAACGCCCCCGCCTCGATCAGCTGGCGCAAGGCGGCCAGATTGGCCTTGACCTTCTCCCGGTAGCGGGTCCGGTCCTCGCGCGTGAACTCTGTGGTTTCGATGTCACGCCCCATGGGCGCCTCCATGCCAGATGACTGGCTGTGAGTCTACGCAGGACGGCCACGGGGCAACCGTGGGTGCGGCAGGTAACCGTGGGTCCCGCAGGTAACTGTGGGTCCGGCAGGTCAGGGCAGGGAGTTGTTCAAGACCTCGCGCACCGCAGCGGCGTACTGCGCCGTCACGTCCGCCGCGTCGAGGGCCGCCCTGAGCTCCACCAGCAGGGCGGCGGCGAGCTGCGCGCGCTGATCATCCGGCGCCGCGGCAAGATCACGGAGGCGCTGTCCGAAGTCGGCGGCACCGCCTCCGGCCGCAGCCTCGTCGGTCGACAGCTCGACCAGGCCGGCGACGTCGAGGTATTGCGGCAGGACCGCCACGACGCTCGTGGCGAAGACGCCGGCCTGCCCCTCGTCGCCGGTGAGTTGGCGTGCGTCGCCGTACAGACGCGCCGCCTGTGCGCTGCGCGCCGCGTCCTCGGGGGCTTGCAGGGCCGCCAGGCGTTCGGCCGACAACTCGCCGTCGGGACCCGCCAAGCCTGGCCGCACCGTGACACGGGCGCCGAGCCCGTTCACCGACAGCTCCTGGCGCAACCGCTCGCTGGCGGCGGCCTGGACGGCAGCGGCCTCAACCGCGCCCACCTCGGCGGCGGCCTCCGGCGTCAACCGCGCCGTGCTGACCCGGCCGTACAAGGCGACGATCTGCGCGCTGCGATCGTCAGGCGCCAAGCCGTCCAGCGCGCTGAGGTCGTCGGCGAGCCCCGCGCCCACGTCCCCGCTGGCCGCCGCCAACGCCGCCACACCCTCCAGCGTCAACCTTGACCGCAGTGCGATCCGCACCGTGCTGGCGTACGAGGAGGGAACCGTTCCCACGGACGCCCCCACTTGCGCGGCGCCCAGGACCGCCGCGGCCGCCGTCGCCCGGTCCTGCCCGCGAGAGGAGCGCACCTCCAGCAGCCGGTCACGGCCCGACGGACCGGTGAGGAGGTCGTAACTCGCGGCCAACCCAGCCAGACCGCGAAACGTCAGCAGCGGCTCCAGAACCTTTCGCGCCGTGTACCGCAGATCCCCCGGCAGCGGTCCTGCCTCAACCTCGTTGTAGGTACTGGCCACCTCGACCTTGGCGGCGGTGGTACCGAGGCTATCGAGGCCGCGCAGATCCTCGGCCACCGCGTCCCCCTCGGGCCCGCCGCTTCGCTCCAGCAGTTCCGCCAGCCCGGCCGTCCCCGCCTCGGCGGCCATCACCTCGATGACGGCGCCCGCGTAGGTGCGCGTCACCTCGCCGTCGCGTTCGGCGATCTTGGCGCTGTTGACGACCTCCGCGGCGGCTACCGCCCGCTGCAGCCCGTCGAGCTCGTCGACCTGTGCCACCGCCGAGATGATGGCATCCGCCGCCGGTCCAGCTGCCTGCGGATCGGCCTCAACCAGCGCAATCAGCCCAGGGATGCCCGCCTCGTCGAGCAACGCGGCGATGGACGGCTCGCTGAAGGCGCGCGCGACCCTGCCCTCGTCCGCCGCCACCTCCATGTCACCGACGAGCCTGGCAGCCTCCACCGTCCGCTCGGTGCCGTCCTGCTCGCCCAGCGCTTCGATGCGGTCCGACAGCGCGGCGCCGTCAAGGCCCTGCTCCGCGGGCGCCGGGGCGGGCGACACCACCGGCGCAGGCGCAGGCGCCGGTGCCGCCGCCGCCGGCGATCCGGATTCTCCCGGCGTCTCGCGCACGCCCTGGGGAGAGGCGGGGTCGGCAGCCGGCGCGCCGGTAATGGCCTCGAACAGCAGCGGCCCAGCTGTCACCAGCAGCGCCAGGCCCGCGACAGCAAGAAGGCTTGCGGCCACCCGGCGAGGCCACCGCCGTGGTGGGCCAGGACTTGCCGCCGCTTCCGCCGCCGCCGCGGGCGGGGCCGGGCCGGGCTTGGGCACTGAGCGAGCCTTGGAGACCGAGCGAGCCTTGAGGCCCGGACGGGGCTTGGGCGCTGGGCGAGCAATCACCACTGGGTCGCCTTCCAGGCTCTCGCAGAGGCTGTGACGCATCGCCGTCGCATCCTCGAAGCGTCGCCTGGGGTCCTTCTCTAGCGCCCGGTGCACCGCGACCATCAGCGCAACGGGCAGGTCCGGGCGCTTCCGGCCTAACGGCGGCACGGGTGACTCGGCGTGCGCCAACACCAGCGCCATGGGGTTGTCGTTGTCGAACGGCGGTGAGCCGGCCAGCATCTCGTAGAGCACGACACCCAGCGAGTACAAGTCGGACCGAGCGGTCACGAGCTGGTCGCTGACCTGTTCGGGCGACAGATAGCGCGGGGTGCCCACGATCCGGTGCTCCCCCGTGATCGTCACGGATGCGCGGCTCAACCCCTTGGCGATACCGAAGTCGACGAGCTTCACGTCACCGTCGTCGCTGAGCAGGATGTTGCCCGGCTTGATGTCGCGGTGGATCAGGCTCCGGCGGTGCGCCACGGCCAAGCCCTGTAGCACGGCGACGGCGATGTTCACCGCCTCGGCGGCTTCCATGGGCTGGCTGCCTTCCAGCACCTGCGCCAGCGATCGTCCCGCCACATACTCCATCACGATGTAGGCCATCTCGCCGTCTTCGGCGACGTCGTAGACCGTGACGACATGCGGACTGGCCAGCTGCCCGCCGGCCTGCGCCTCGTGCATGAAGCGGGCTCTGGCGCGGTCATCGGTGACGTCGGCGAGCACCTTGATCGCCACCTGGCGATTCAACAGCTCGTCGTGAGCGCGAAAGACGGTGGCCATGCCGACACCGAGCGTGCCTTGCAACCGATAGCGGCCAGCCAACAATCGGTCGTCGGTGCGCATGTCCCCCCGGGCTCTGCTCGCACCGGCACGCGGTCCAAGGTCTTGTGTCCTACCGCTTCGCTACATGAGGACAGCGGACCGTGACCGGAGGCGGTGAGCAAGGACAGGCTAGCGCGTTGGAAAATCGTTGGGGGTGCGCGCATGTAGCGCCGCGGTAGCGCCCGAGATCCGCCCGGCTACAGCAGTGACAGCTGAGCGGCGGCGGTTGGCCCCGAGCCACCGGAGGCGGCCGGTTCCTGGGCCACGGGTGAGCGACGATCGTCGGACAGGCCACGCCAGGGCGGCGGCACTGGCGGGCGGCCGTGTCGCTTCCAGGCCGCCCGGCGCTGGTCAGCCACGAAGGCGCCGACGCCCCGGCGGTACTCGGCGGGCGCGTCGCTGCGCCGGTACAGCGCGCCGTAGCGGTCGACCAGCTCCGGGTGGTGCCGCTGCAACCACGGCCAGAAGACCTCGCGCACCCCGGGGCGCAGGTGCAGCACGATGGGCGTGACGTGCACTGCCCCGGCCTGCACCGCCGCGTCGGTCAGGGCCGCCAGCTGCGCCCGGTCATCGTTGAGCCCCGGCATGATCGGCGCGAGCATCACGCCGGTGGGGATTCCCGCCTCGTTCAACGCCTTGACAGCGGCCAGGCGGGCGCGCGGCGAGGGCGTGCCCGGCTCGGCAGCACGCCACAGATCCTCGTCGAGCAGACCGATGGTCAGCGCCGCACCCACTGAAACGAGCTTCGCCGCGGTCTGCAACGCCTCGAGGTCACGGGTGATCAGCGTGCCCTTGGTGAGGATGGAGAACGGGGTTCGGGCCTCGGCCAACGCTTGGATGACTGCGGGCATGAGCTGGTAGCGGCCCTCGCAACGCTGGTAGGGGTCGGTGTTGGTGCCCATGGCCACGTGCTCGCCGCGCCACGACGGCCGGACCAGCTCCCGGCGCAGCACCTCGGCCAGGTTGACCTTGACCACGACCTTGCGCTCGAAGTCCTCGCCCGGCGACAGGTTGAGGTAGCTGTGGGTCGGCCTAGCGAAGCAGTTGTGGCTGACGACGCCTTCTGCGATGAAGTCACCAGTCCCAGTGGTGATATCGAACAGCGGCAGGTCCAAGCCGAGCGGCTCGATCGCCGCCACGCCGAGTGGCGCATCAGACTTGATGGCACGGCCCTCGATTGAACGCTTCCGCTCGATAGCAGGGTCGACGAGGTGGAAGAAGCGCAACTGCTCGCGCAGTCCACCGAGCAAACGCACCACCTGGCATCCGTTCGGTGTGGTCTCCAGGGTCCAGCGAAAGCCAAACCGGCCAAGCGCAGAGGTGGTCGCGTCGATGATCACAGCATCGGAGTTGACGATCCGCAGGACACCACAGCTGTAACTGCCCTCAGCGTCGAAGATCCCGGCAAGGAAGCCCTTGGCCCAGTCGTCACACGGCTGCGCCGGCCATGCGATCACATCGTGAACTGCGGCGACAGCGAGCCGCGCGGAGGTCCGGATAGCCCGCATCTCCTTGCGCGCCTCGGTCGCCGCCTGAAAGAGGAACCCGTCGGTGGCTACGCCAGCGTCGTACAGATAGACCCGCGCGCGCTGCAGAGCGTCATCGTCGATCAAGGCCAGCCGGAAGCGGTGAACGGTTCCGCTGCCGCGTCCTGGGCGCTGGTAAGTGTACGAACCCAGATGGGCGTCGCCCCGAAGCATTCCGCACAGGTAGCCGCGGCGGTACGCAGTGGTGTGCTTGGGCGGGTCAGGTGGCGCGCCGGTTCCCATCAGCTTGTCGTTGCCCGTGAGGTGGGGGCGACGTGACGCCCCGCAGTCGGCACCGGTTACGTGCTTCCACCCGCGGCGGGTCAAGAAGCGGTGGTCGGCGCTTGTCACCAACTGCGTCCCGTCGGCGAGTGTCACTCGACAAGCCGGCTTGACCGTCGACCAATGATCCAGGACCTCGGTGATCGCATAGCAGCGATACGCCCCGCGCCGCACCGTCCCATAGACCGCGTCGCCAGGCCGGACGTCTCGCAGGGGCTTGTTCCGCCCGTCCGCCATGAGGATCGTCGTCTCACCGGACAGGCAGTAGCTGCAGGCATGGGAGCAACCCCGGTACGGGTTGATGCTCCACCCGAAGGGCATCCCCCTGACGCGGTTGAGGGCCGACTTGGTCTGCACCTCCAGAAAGGACATGCCGGCGAACTCGGGGGTGTCGAAGGTGCGCACGCGGTCTACGTGCAGCGACAGCGCTGCCTGCGCCGGCGGTGCCGCTTCGGCACTCGGCGGCCGCTGCAGGTCAGCCATCCAGGTCATCCGCCCAGCATCGAACACCTGTTCGAGTAGCGCAAGCATGGGCGTCGGCCATGCGCCTTGTTCAGCGCCCGTTCACCCCGATGGGATAGCGTCGGCTTGGTGCAATCCGAGGCTGTTGCTGTCGCCGACGAGCCGGCCGATCCGCCGGCTCGCTACAGCAACCGCGAGTTGTCGTGGCTGGAGTTCAACAGCCGCGTCCTGGAGCTGGCCGAGTCGGATGCCACGCCGCTGCTGGAGCGCGTGAAGTTCTTGACCATTTTCAACTCCAACCTCGACGAGTTCTTCCAGGTCCGCGTGGCCGGCCTCAAGGATCAACTCGCGGCGGGCCTTGGGACCAGTGGCATCGACGGCCAGACACCCAGCGAGCAGTTGCGCGCCGTGACCGAGCGCACCCGTGAGCTGACCGCCCGGCAGTCTCAGGCGTTCGTGCAGGACATCAGTCCGGCGCTGGCCGACGCCGGAATTTGCTTCGTCAACTGGCCCAAGCTGACCGCGGAGGACCGCAAGCAACTACTCGATGTCTTCGAACGCCAGATCTTTCCGGTGCTCACGCCGTTGGCCGTGGACCCCGGCCATCCCTTCCCCTACATCTCGAGCCTGTCGCTGAACCTTGCGGTGGTCGTGCGGGTGCCTGACACCGGCGAGCGGCGCTTCGCCCGGGTCAAGGTGCCGCCGCTGCTTCCCCGCTTCGTCGCACTGCCCGACGGCAAGCGCTTCGTTCCCCTGGAGCAGGTCATCGCCGCCCACCTGGGCCGGCTGTTTCCCGGCATGGAGATCTGCGGGCGCTTCCCGTTCCGCGTGACCCGCAACGCCGACCTGACTCTGGAGGAGGGCGAGGCCGACGACCTGCTGGCCGCCGTGGAGTTGGAGTTGCGGCGACGCCGTTTCGGCAGGGCCGTGCGTTTGGAGGTCGAGCGGGGCTGCAGTGGCGAGGTCCGCGACCTGCTGCGCCGTGAGTTGGAGCTGCACCGCGACGACGTGCACGACGTCGACGGGCCCCTCGACCTCGGCGGGCTGGCGGCGGTCTACGACCTTGACCGCCCCGAGCTCAAGGACGACAGCTGGACGCCCGGCACGCAGCCGGGCCTTGCCACCGCCGGTGACGAGGAGGTCGACCTGTTCGCCGTGCTGCGGTCGCGCGACGTGCTGGTCCACCATCCCTACGACTCGTTCGTGACGTCGGTGGAGGCGTTCATCGAGCAGGCCGCCGACGACCCCAAGGTCCTGGCGATCAAGCAGACGCTGTACCGCACCTCCGGCGACAGCCCGATCGTCAAGGCGCTGATCCACGCCGCCGAGCGCGGCAAGCAGGTCGCCGTGCTCATCGAGCTCAAAGCCCGCTTCGACGAGCAGGCCAACATCGACTGGGCCAGGGCGCTGGAAGAAGTCGGCGTCCACGTCGTCTATGGCCTGGTCGGCTTGAAGACCCACGCCAAGGCGGCGCTGGTGGTCCGCCAGGAAGCCGATGGCATCCGCCGCTACTGCCACGTCGGCACCGGCAACTACAACTCCAAGACCGCGAGGCTGTACGAGGACATCGGCCTGCTGTCGGCGGACCCCGACCTCGGTGCGGACCTGTCGGACCTGTTCAACCTGCTGACCGGCTACAGCCTGCGACCGCAGCACCGCCAGCTGATCCTCGCCCCGACCTCGCTGCGCCGTCGCATCATCGAACACATCCGCGAGGAGGCCGGCAGCGACGACGGGCGCATCGTCATGAAGATGAACAGCCTCGCCGACGCGCCGGTGATCGACGCGCTGTACGAGGCGTCGCAGGCCGGCTGCAGCATCGACCTGATCGTGCGGGGCATCTGCTGCCTACGCCCCGGCGTACCCGGGCTGTCGGACAACATCAGGGTGCGCTCGATCGTGGGGCGCTTCCTGGAGCACTCACGGATCTTCTCCTTCGCCCATGCCGGCGCACCCAGCGGCACGATCTACATCGGCTCGGCGGACCTGATGCCGCGCAACCTCGACCGGCGCATCGAAACCGTCATTGAGGTCGAGGACCCGGCCTCGCGCGCGCGCCTGGACGAAGTCTTGAAGCTCAACCTCGCCGATGACACCAACACCTGGGAGCTGGATGCCTACGGCTGCTGGGAGCGGGTGCCGCAGATCAAGGGCGTCAGCGTCCACCAACGGCTACAGGAGCTGGCGCTGGAGCGCGGCCGCCGGCGCCGCGACGAGACCCTGACGTCCGCTACGGAGGGAGTCGGCTCGGTGTCACGGCTGGTGACCTGGGCCAACACGGAACGTGGCGGCGAGGCGAACCCATGAGCGCCGCTGCCCGGCACCCGGTTGCCCGGGGACCGGCCGTTCCCGCCCGCCGAGCCGCGTAGCCGGCGATGGGCACCATCCTGCTGGTTCGCCACGCCCATGCCGGCAACTCCGACGCCTGGGTCGGCGACGACCGGATCCGCCCGCTCAGCCCCAAGGGCGTCAGGCAGTCGCGCGGTCTGGTCAAGCTGCTCGACGACCGGCCAATCGGCACCATCCACTCCAGCCCGTTCGTCCGCTGCACCCAGACCGTCGAGCCACTGGCCGCGGCGAGGGGCCTGGCCGTCCTGCCCATGCAGGCCCTTGCCGAAGGGTCGGGTGACGCGGCCTTGCGGCTGGTGCGCGACCTCGCCGAGGGGGATGCGACGCTGTGCACCCACGGCGACATCATCCCGCTGGTGCTGCAAGGGCTGGGCGACGAGGGACTGGCATTACCACGCAACGCACGCTGGCAGAAGGGCTCGGTGTGGGTCCTGCGGGCCGATGGGGAAGGCTGTTGGCAGGCCGCGTACCTGCCACCTGCTGCCTGAGGACACGTTTGGTGTCCTACCGCTGTCGCTACATGAGGACACGTTTCGTGTCCTACCGCTGTCGCTACTTGAGGACACGTTTCGTGTCCTACCGCTGTCGCTACTTGAGGACTCTGCTATGCGCATCGCCGCGCTTGATCTTGGCAGCAACTCGTTTCACCTGCTCGTCGCCGACGCGGGCCCGGACGGAACCCTGACGCCGGTCCTGCGGGACAAGACGATGCTGCGCCTTGGCGATGTGGTCGCCAAGAACGGGGCGATCACCGGGTCGGCCGCGGACGAGGCCGTCGCGACCGTCCGCCGCTACCGGGCGCTGGCCGACGCGGCCGGCGCCTCGGAGATGGTGACGTGTGCCACCAGTGCCATGCGCGAGGCCAACAACTGCGCGGCGCTGGTGCAGCGCATGGCCGACGAGGCGGGCGTGACCGTACGGGTCATCGACGGGGACGAGGAGGCGCGACTGATCTTCGCCGCAGTCCGTGCCAGCGTGGTGCTCGAGCCGGCGCCGGCCGTGTGCCTCGACCTGGGCGGCGGCAGCCTTGAGGTGTCGGTCGGCGACGTGAAGGGCCAGCGCTGGGCGGTCAGCCTGCCGCTGGGCGTTGGCCGGCTCACCGCCGAGCTGGTGCATTCCGACCCTGCTCGCAAGGGCGATCTGCGGCGGCTGCGCAACCGTGTCACCGAGGCGCTGGAACCAGTCGCGGCTGAGGTGGCCAGCCACAACCCGGGTCTGGCGGTCGGCACCAGCGGCACGCTTACCGACCTGGCGGTCGCCGCGTTGACCAAGGCCACGGGCATCCAGCCGACGGTGACCAACCAGTTGGAGGTCAGCCGCAAGCAGCTGGAGGCGTTGCACAGCGACCTGATCGCCATGACCACCGCGGAGCGCGAACAGGTCGTCGGCCTGGAGTCACGGCGCGCGCCGCTGGCGATCGCTGGCTCCACCGTGGCGTTGACCGCCTTGGCGCTGCTGGGACTGGACCGGCTCGTGATCGGCACCTGGGCCCTGCGCGAGGGTATGGTCTTGGACACCCTCGCCCGCCACCATCCTGTAGACCGCCACGACGACCCGCGCGCGATCCGCGACGCCTCGGTGCTCGCCCTCGCCCGGCGTTACAGCTGGCCAGAAGACCACAGCCGCCTCGTCGCGGGGATGGCCCGGACCCTGTTCGACGCCACCAGCGGCCTGCACGGCCTCGACGACGACCAGCGGCAGCTGCTGACGCACGCCGCGTTGCTGCACGACATCGGGGCGCACGTTTCGGCCGAGGATCAGGCCAGCCACAGCGCCTACCTCATCACCCACGGGCGCCTTCGGGGCTTCGATCCTGATGAGACCGCCGTCCTGGCCTGCCTGGCGCGCTACCACCACAAGGGGGAGCCCGGCGAGGGGTTCGCGCCGTTCGATCGGCTGCCGGCTCGCCGTCGCAAGACGCTGCCCCCACTGGTGGCGTTGCTGCAGGTCGCCCACGGGCTGGATCGCGGCCGCACCGGCGCGGTGACCGGACTAGATGTGACGGTGACCGACGAGGCGGTGCGCCTGGCCGTGGCCACCGCCAGAACCACCGACGGCGAGCTGGAACGCTGGGGTGCCCAGCGCGCCACCAAACGGGTCGAGCGGGCCTTCGGCCGCAAGCTGATCATCAGTGAGTCGGCGGAGGTACGGACATGAACCGCTTGCAGCATGCGTCCAGCCCCTACCTGCGCCAGCACGCCGGCAATCCGGTGGACTGGCAGGAGTGGGCCCCTGAGGCGTTCGCGCAGGCCCGCGACCGCGACGTCCCGGTGTTCCTGTCGGTGGGCTACTCCAGCTGCCACTGGTGTCACGTGATGGCCCACGAGTCCTTCGAGGACGCCGAGGTCGCCCGTGTCCTGAATGACCGGTTCGTGGCGGTCAAGGTGGACCGCGAAGAGCGGCCCGACGTCGACAGCGTCTACATGGGCGCGGTGCAGGCCATGACCGGTCACGGCGGCTGGCCGATGAGCGTGTTCATCACCGCCGACGGCGTGCCGTTCTTCGGCGGCACCTACTGGCCGCGCGACAGCCGCCAGGGCATGCCCGGGTTCCTGCAGGTCCTGCAGGCGGTGGACACGGCCTGGCGCGAGCAGCGTGACCAGGTGCTCGGCTCCGGCCAGCGGCTGACCGCGCACCTGCAGGCCGCCAACGACGTCGGCGAAGGCGCCGAGCAACTGGATCCGGATACGGCGTCGCGGGCAGCCGCGGTGTGTGTGCGGGCCTGGGACCGCGACCTCGGCGGCTTCGGTACGGCACCCAAGTTCCCGCAGGCGATGACCATCGATTTCTTGCTAGCCCACGCACAGCGCACGGGCGACAGCGCCGCGGTTGACGCGGCCGTGCAGTCGCTGGAGGCGATGTCGCGCGGTGGCATCTACGACCATGTGGCGGGCGGCTTCGCGCGCTACTCGGTCGATGCGCGCTGGCTGGTCCCCCACTTCGAGAAGATGCTGTACGACAACGCGCTGCTGCTGCGGGCCTACACCCACGCCTGGCAGGTGACCGGTAGCCGCCGCTGCCGGCGCATTGCCACCGAGATCGCCGAATGTCTGTTGCGCGACATGCGCCACCCGGCGGGGGGCTTCTACTCGGCGACCGACGCCGACTCCGAGGGCGTGGAAGGGCTGTTCTTCACCTGGACGGCGGCCGAGTTCGACGAGGTTGTGGCCGCCGTTGGCGAGGACACCGAAGCGTTCCGCGCGTTCTACGGCGTGACGCCGGCGGGCAACTTTACTGATCCGCATCATCCCGAGGTGGGCTCCCGGTCCATCTTGTACGAGGCTGGCCGCCGCGACGAGGACGACGCTGACTTCTCCCGCCGTGTAAACCGCGTTCGCGCCGCGCTGGCCGAACGCCGCGAGCAGCGCGTCCACCCTGGACTGGACGACAAGGTTCTGACGAGCTGGAACGCGCTGGCACTGGGCGCGCTGGCCGAAGCCGGTGCAGCACTGGACGAGCCGCGCTACGTCGAGGCCGCCGCCGGCTGCGCCCGCTTCCTGCGCGACACCCTCGTGGTCGACGGCCGCCTGCATCACACCTGGAAGGACGGCCACCCCGCCACCGTGGCGGCGTTCCTGGAGGACGTGGCCTACCTGGCACAGGCGCTGCTGGTGCTGTACGAGGCCGACGCCAACCCGGAGTGGTTCGCCTGGGCGCGTCAGCTGGCACGCGACGCCGACGACCGCTTCGCCGAGATCGACGCCGACGGCAACCCGACTGGCGCCTACTTCGCCACCGCCGACAACGCCGAGGCGTTACTGACCCGCCCCAAGGACCTGTGGGACAACGCCACGCCGGCGGGCTCGTCGGTGCAGGTCGACGTGCTCCTGCGGCTGGCGGCGCTGACCGGCGACAGCGAGTACGCCCGTCACGCCGAGCGCACGCTGGCGCTGTTCGCGCCGCGCAGCGAGCAGGCGCCGACGGGGTACGGCGAGATGCTGCGTGGGCTGGAACGGCTGCTGGGCGGCCCGCAAGAGGTCGCCGTCGTCGGCCCGCCCGACGACCCTGCCACGCGCGAGCTGGTGGGCGTCTATCGGCAGCGCTGGCGCCCGGGCAGCGTCCTGGCAGTGGGCTTGCCCGATGGCGCCGATGGCCCCGATGGCCCCGATCACAGCGGCGGCGGCGCGCCGCTGCTCGACGACCGTCCGCTGGTCGACGGCCGACCTGCCGCCTACGTGTGCCACAACTTCGCCTGCCAGCGGCCGGTCACTGACCCCGAAGAGTTGGCCGACCTCCTCGGGTGACCGGCGCCCGGGAGTCTGCCCCCGTGGCGATCACTGATGTATAGGTAAGCGATCGCCACGGGAACGGGTCGCCGGAACGGGTCGCCCGCTGCCACCCAACAGTCTCGGCGGTCGCTGCGCCGGCCTGGGGGCGGGTGGGCGCTACCCTTCGCTTGCATGCCGACCGCCAGCCTCCTCGACGGACTCAACGCCGATCAGCGCGCCGCAGCCGAGACCGTGGAGGGCCCGCTGTGCATCGTCGCCGGGGCTGGCACTGGCAAGACTCGCACCATCACCCACCGCATCGCCTGCCAGGTCGCCAAGGGCGTGGCGAGTCCTGACCAGATTCTGGCCGTCACCTTCACCGACAAGGCCGCCGGTGAGCTGCGCCAGCGCCTCGCCGGCATGGGACTGCCCCGCCCTGTGCGAGCGGCGACCTTTCACGCGGCCGCGTGGGCGCAGCTGCGCTGGTTCTGGCACCGCACCTACGACCGCCCGCTGCCCGAGGTGCTGGCCTCCAAGGTCCGCCTGCTCGTGCCGCTGGCCCGCCGCACCCGCACGCAGGCGATGGACCTGGCGACAGAGATCGAGTGGGCCAAGGCCAGGCGGCTGGCGCCCGACGACTACGCCGCCGCGGCAGCCGACCGCGACGCGCCACTGGAGCCGGAGCGGATGGCGGCGGCTTATGCCGACTACGAGCGGACCAAGGACGAGTCCGGGCTGCTCGACTATGAGGACATGCTGCTGCGCACCACCGCACTGATCCAGCAACACCCCGACGTCGCCGACGAGGTGCGTGATCGCTACCGCTTCTTCACCATCGACGAGTTCCAGGACGTCAACCCGGCACAGTTCGCCCTACTGCACGCCTGGCTAGGCCCGTCGCAGCAGGTGTGCGTCGTGGGCGACGACGACCAGACCATCTACTCGTTCACCGGCGCGACCAGCGACTACTTGTTGAACTTCCGTCGTTGGTTCCCCGCGGCGGCAACGGTGACGCTGACCGAGAACTACCGGTCGACCCCGCAGGTGCTGGCGATGGCCAACGCGGTGCTGTTGCACAAGCCGGCCAACCGGCGCAAGCGGCTGTCAGCCACTCGCCCCGCCGGTCCCGCGCCCGTCTTCAGCGAGCACGACGACGACGAGGCTGAACGCGACGCCGTGGTCAGGACCATCCGTGGCCTGCTCGACGATGGTGTCGCAGCCGGCGAGATCGCCATCGCGTACCGGGTGAACAGCCAGTCGGAGGCCTGGGAGCATGCGCTGCGCGCCGCGGGCATTCCCTACGTCGTGCGAGGCGCCGGCGGCTTCTACCAGCGCCGCGAGGTCCGCCAGGCCCTGACCGTGCTGCGGGCCGCGGCTGGCCGGCCCGAGCCCGTGCCCCTCGGACTCGAGCAGACGACGCCGGCGCATCCTCCTCGTGCCGACAAGGCCGTCGAGCGCGTCCTGCGCGAGCAGATGGGCTGGAACGGCCGCGCCGAACCGGATGGCGAGGCCGCCCGCGAGCGCTGGCGCAACCTCGGCGCACTCGTCGAGGTCGCCGCGGGGCTAGCCGACGACGACCCAACGACGACCCTGGCCGACGTCACCACCGAGCTGTCGCGGCGGCAGGCCGAGGGTGCCGACGCGCCCGGCGCCGGCGGCGCGGTGACCCTGTTGACGTTGCACAAGACCAAGGGCCTGGAGTTCCACGCGGTCTTCCTCGTCGCGCTCGAGGAGGGATTGCTGCCCATCTCGCACGCCAAGACCGACGAGGCCGTCACTGAAGAGCGCCGGCTGCTGTACGTCGGCGTCACCCGCGCCCGCCAGCGGCTGTCGCTGTCGTGGGCCCAGCGCCGGCCCGGTTACGCCGGCAAGGTGGTGGCTCGGCGCCCCTCGCGGTTCCTGTACAACCTCGGCGAGGGCGCCCCCGTCAGCGGGAGCGGGCAGGCGGCGACGCGGCTGCGCGCACGCGCCGCATCCCCCCTTGACGGTGCCGAGAACCCGGTGCTGGTCCAGCGCCTGCGCGACTGGCGTCGGGAACGAGCCAAGGCCGACGACGTGCCGGCGTTCGTAGTCTTCAACGACCGCACGCTGGCGGCGTTGGCCGCCCAACGCCCCGCCACCCCACGGGCGCTGCTGGCCGTCAGCGGCGTCGGCCCCGCGAAGGTGAAGCGGTACGGCGAGGACCTGATCCGGGTCATCGCCCAGACGCCATCGTGAGCCCAGGCGGTCTGAGGCTGCTCGACCACGTCCTTGTCCCCATCGGCGCAGGAGCTCGGCCATGACCACAGCCGCGTTGTTCACCGACCTGTACGAGCTGACGATGCTGGCCGGCTACCTCGCCGCCGGCTGCGCCGAGGAGCAGGCGACGTTCGACCTGTACTTCCGCAACCCACCCGCTGGTGTCGACCTCGTCGTGGCCGCTGGGTTGGATCCGGTGCTGGACTACCTGGAAGCGCTGTCCTTCGACGACGAGGACCTGGCTTACCTGTCGTCACTGTCGCTGTTCGACGACACCTTCCTCACTTATCTGGGACAGTTGGCGTTCCGCGGCGACGTGTGGGCGGTGCCCGAGGGGCTGCCGGTGTTCTCCGACGAGCCGCTGCTGCGCGTCAGCGCCACCCTCGCCGAAGCGCAGCTGGTCGAGACCTACCTGCTCAACCGCATCTGTTACAGCTCGCTGGTCGCCAGCAACGCGGCTCAGCTGACCCGCGCGGCTCGCGGCAAGCCCGTGCTGGAGTTCGGTGCCCGCCGGGCCCACGGCCCAGATGGGGCAATGACGGGGGCGCGCGCCGCGATGATCGGCGGCTGCACGGCCACCTCCAACGTGGCCGCCGGGCAGCGCTTCGACGTGGCGGTGTCGGGCACGCAGGCGCACGCCTTCGTGATGGCCTTTGCCAGCGAGCTGGCCGCCTTCCGGGCCTACGCGGCCACCTTCCCCGACGCGTCCATCTTGCTGGTCGACACCTACGACACCCTCGGCAGCGGTGTCCCCAACGCGATCACCGTCGCGAACGAACTGGCCGCCGGCGGGCATGCAATGAAAGGCGTCCGGCTGGACTCCGGGGACCTGGCCTCGCTGTCACGCGAGACTCGCCGCCTGCTGGATGCCGCCGGCCTTCCCGACGTGCAGATCATTGCCTCCGGGGACCTGGACGCCGAACGGGTGCGCGAGCTGGAGCAGCTGAACGTTCCCATCGACGGGTACGGGGTTGGCACCTCGCTGCTGACCGCCCGCCGTGACCCGGCGCTGTCAGGCGTCTACAAGCTGGCCGAGATCGCCGGAGGGCCGGTGATGAAGCTCAGTGGCAGTCCGGCGAAAGCCACCAGCCCTGGGCGCAAGCAGGTCTGGCGTGGCGAGGCCGGCGACGTCATCGGGCTGCACGACGAACAGCTGGAGGGCGAACCGCTGCTGGTGGAGGCCATGCGCGGCGGGCAGCGAATGCTTCCCCCCGCTGACCTCGCGCAGCTGGCGCGGCGCAGCCAGGAGGCGGTGGCGGCGATCCACCCGAGAGTGGTGACCGGGGAGTGGTCGGTGCGGTCCAGCCAGCGGCTGGCCGCCCTGCGGGCGGCCACGATGCAGCGCCTGCGCCACGATCTGGCCCACTAACGTCCGCAGGCATGCAGAAAGGCCGCGCCGAAGCGCGGCCTTTCTGTCTGTGGTCCTACCTACTCCGAGGTGGCCTCGCTGGCGGCGCCGCCCTCGGACGCACCGCTGCCGCCGCCGCCGCCGCCGCTCGAGCAAGCAGCCGCGGAGAGGGCCAGCAGACCAGCCAGCAGGCCGGCGATGATGTTCTTCTTCATGAAAGAGTCCTCCATACATCTGCAGGCCGATCCCGCCTTTGCGGGGGCCAGGCACCTCCTACCCGTGTAGGAGGTTGCCGAATCATCGCACACGATGCCCCCGCAACGCCAGTACCCCCGTGTCCGAACGGACACATTATCTGTCACCGTGTCCGAACGGACACATTTACTGTCACCGTGTCCGCATGGACACATTTTGTCACCGGCGACGAAACCGCAGGCCACGCGTTCGAGGGTCCCGGCGCAATGTCCCAGCTGCCACCAGCTCCCGCAGGTCGGCGGTGGCGGTCTCACGGCTGAGCCCCGTCGCCCCGGCGTACTCGGCGAGGGTGATCGTGGCGCCGGACGCCAGCGGATGCACCACCTCGACGGCTCGCGGCGGCGGTGACGGCGACGGGCTCGCGCCGAGGCGTTGTGCGGCCGCCGCCAGACCCGCGACCACCGCCTCGGCGTGCCACTCCAGCCACGGTCCGAGGTCACCTCGCCGGTGCATGGTGGCGGCGACCTCGTGGTGATAGCCGCCAGGGTCGGCAGCCAGCGTGCGCTCGGGAACCGCGACAGCCGCGGGGTCCAGACCTCGGGCCCGCAGCACCAGCCGGGCGGCCGCACGCGCGAGCCGTCCGTTGCCGGCCTCGAACGGCTGCCACTCCAGCAGCCGCTCGTGCACGACACCGGCCACCACCAGCGTCGGAAGACCGACGCTGCCGGGCGAGCCGGTAGCGCCCAACCACTCGACCAGCCCGTCGAGCAGGCGCGGCACGGCCTTCGGGTCGGCAGTGTTGAAGATGACCCGCCCCTGCCCTCCGTCGTGCACCGCCTGCGCGGTACGGCGGGGACGACCCACCACTTGGGGATCGACGAGGCCCTGGCAGATCAGCCCGTGTAGCGTCGTCAGCACCGTCAGCGGGGCTTCGAACAGCTGCTCGGCCAGCGCCGGCTCCGCGTCGTAGCAGGCCAGCAGGTTGGCGTACTCGACCGCGGCCACCTGCTGGGTCGCCATCCCGTCCAGCTTCAGTGCCGTCGCCCAGCCGCCCACCTTTTCCTCGGCGGCCATGCTTCCGGCGGGGCCATCAGGCCGAGGTTCGCCGGCGGGCCGACTCTGCCGGCGTTCGCCAGAGGGGCCACTCCACCGGCGTTCGCCGGCCGGACGCGAGACCGGCGGGGTCCAGACGCCGGCGTCGACCGCGTCGGCGGTGGCGTCTTCCAGGGGGCTGGCATCCAGCCGCGCCGACAGGCGGCCGGCGTCGTGTTTGGCGCGCAGCGCCTCGGCCGCCAGACGCTCGGGTGGCGCGGCCGTGATGCGCGCCCCCGAGGCGGCGGCCTCGTCGATCAGCCCGACCAGATGGTCGCTGTAACGGAAACGGACGTCCATCAGCGCCACTGCAGGCGCAGGCGACCGCCCGTCAGCCGTTCGAGGGCCTTGCGTTCGTGGCGGCGGCCCATCACCCAGCCGCCGGCAGCCCCTCCCAGGGTCAGCGCTCCGGCCGCCGAGACCTTGGCGACCTGCTTTGCCTGGCGGTTGAACTCCACCACCGGCCAGCCACGCCGATGCGCCACCGCCGTCATGGAGCGGTCGGGGTTGACCGCGACCGGATGACCGACGATCAACATCATGGGCAGATCGCTGGCCGAGTCGGAGTACGCGTAGCACTTGGCCAGGTCGTAACTGCGCTCGGCCGCCAGCTTGCGGATGTGTGAGGCCTTGCCCTCGCCGTAGCAGAAGGGGGCGGCGAGACGGCCGGTGTAGACGCCGTCGACGATCTCGCTTTCGGTACCCAGCCCACCGGCGATCTCCAGCGCCGCCGCCAGTTCCCCGACGATCTCCACCGGGCTGGCGGAGATGATGTAGACATCCCGGCCGGCCTCCGAATGAATGTCCAGCAGGGTCTGGGCCTCGGCCCGGATGCGCGGCAGCAGCTCCTCCACCACCGTCGGCGACAACCGTCGCAGGACCTCGGCGGGCGTGCCCGCGACGCTGTCGAGGAGCCGGTCGCGCATCGCCGCAGACTTCTCGTCGGAGGCACCGAACATCCGGAAGACCACGCCCGACGCGCCGTCGCCGAGCAGACGGCCCAATGGCCGCAGACCTGCCCGGTAGCACGCCTTGCCGAAGTAGTAGGCGCTGCTGCCCGACATCAGCGTGCGGTCGAGGTCGAAGAACGCGGCGGAGTCCGTCATCCCAGCCCAGTATGTCCAGCCGTGCCCAGACCGTCGAACCCTCACCGCCCGGCCGGCCGGACGCAGCCTCGAACGCCAAGTCGGAGTGGCTCAGCGCGCCCGGCTGCCGGGCGTCCCGAAGTCAGGTGCGGTCGCGCCGGGGCATGCGCTGGCCGTCGTTGCGCTGCACGTCCACGACCTGCACGTCGATCGGCTCGTCTGCACGGCCGCCAGGCGGAGGCCGCACGCCACCGCGTCGCGCACGGGATGAGCTCAGGGCGAACAGCCCGCGTGCGCGGCTGCGCACCAGGCGGTTGGCCACCGCCCTGGTGGGCGGCACCACCAGCAGCAAGCCGACCGCGTCGCTGACAAAGCCGGGCGTCAGCAGCAGCGTCCCGCCCACCAGGACGAGGGCGCCGTCCACGACCTCCTTAGCTGGGATGCGCGCCTGCTGCAGCGCGCCGGTGAAGTTGCGCCACGTGGCCCGGCCCTCGCGGCGCACCAGCCAGGCGCCGGCCACCGACACCAGCAGCAGGATCACCAGCGTGGGCAGCAGCCCGATGAGGTCGCCGACCTGGACGATGACGAACAGCTCGACGATCGGCACGACGATGAACGCGATGAGTAGCAGCGCGGGCATCTAGGACGCCTTCTTCTTCCCCGACTTTGCGGCGGACTTGCGCTCGGACTCGTCCTCGTCCGACGAGCTGCCGCCTCGCCGCCGGGACGACTCCACAGACTGGCGCAACGCCTCCATCAGGTCGACAACCGCGGCGGGCTCGCCGGCCTCCTCGACGACGGTCACCTCCTGGCCCTCGACCTTGGCTTGGACGGCCGCCATCACCTTCTCGCGGTACTCGTCGGTGTAGGCCGCGGGGTCGAAGTCCTCGGTGAGGTTCTCGATGAGCGTCTCGGCCATCTGCACTTCTTGCTTGCGCGGCTCGGGCAGCTCGTCGATGTCGAGGTCTGCCAGCGACAGCTGGCGGATCTCGTCGGGCCAGTACATGGTTTCCAGCACGAACATCTCATCGTGCAGGCGCAGGGTGGCCAGGTGCTCTTTGTCCCGCATCGTGATCTTGCACACCGCGACGGTGTTGCGGTCGTGCATCGCCCGCGAAAGCAGCCCGTAGGCCTTGGCCCCTGCCGGGTCCGGGCCGAGGTAGTACGAGCGCTGGAAGTAGATGGGGTCGATCTGCTCCAGCGGGACGAACTGCAGGATGTCGATAGCGCGCGAGGACGCCGGCTTCATGGCGTCCAGCTCGTCGGAGTCGAATACGACGTAACGGTCCGGCTCGTACTCGTAACCCTTGACGATGTCGTCATAGCCGACCTCCTCGCCGTCCGCCTTGGCCACACGCTGATAACCGATGCGGCTGTGGTCAGACGCACGCAGCTGGTTGAACGACACCGACTTCTCCTCGGTGGCTGGGTACAGCCTCACGGGGATGGTCACAAGCCCGAAGGACAGCGAGCCCTTCCACAACGTCCGCATCTCGACCTCCTGCCGGCGTGGGGAAGCCCTACGGTACGGCCGCCGGCGTCACGACGATGGTCTACCTCGCTGGCCAGCAGGTCAACCTCGACGTCCACGGTGCTCGGCCAGCCAGCCGACGCCGAACTCGACGAGGTCACGCACCCGCAGCAGTCTGGCACTGGCGCGACCAACCTGCTCGACTCGCTCGGGGCGGCCATCAGCGCTGTAGGCCGCCCCCAGGGCCGGAAAGTCGTCGTCACTCCAGTCCAGCGCCGCGAACGTCACCCACCTACGCCGTCCGGAGACCAGCACCGGCGCACCCTCGCGTACGACCCCCTTGCCAGCGAAGATGGCACGGTGCTCGGCGAGATGCAGCGTGGTGTAGCGGTCGTGCCCGACGCCTAGCAGCAGGATGAAGGCGTCCATCTCGTGCAGCCGCGACAGCGGCGAGCCCTCGCCGACCCCGTAGTCGAGCGGGTGATCATCGACGATCGCGGCGGCCAAGGG
>Ga0136624_1000177_pt1 | contig 21384 bp, 17 predicted proteins | sample AntDrymUQ4692206_2_FD_104802 | JGI IMG/M metagenome (GOLD analysis project Ga0136624, IMG submission 104802) | Polar desert sand microbial communities from Dry Valleys, Antarctica - metaG UQ469 (22.06) | ecosystem: Environmental > Terrestrial > Soil > Desert | place: Antarctica: Dry Valley... | reverse complement strand
TCGGCAGGGCGGGAAGTCTACTCTCGGGGCACGCCCGGGGCACGCGCCTCGCTCAAGATCCGGTGCTTCACAGTGGTGGGAGCAGGATTCGAACCTGCGAAGGCTGAGCCAACGGGTTTACAGCCCGTCCCCTTTGACCGCTCGGGAATCCCACCTCAGGACGCGCGCAGTCTAGCGGCGAGGCGCCGCCCGATCCAAAGGCGGTGAGCGCCGCCGGTCGGCGGCGCTCGCACTGAACCGCGCGGGGTCAGCCGATGTCGCGCAGCCGCTGCGCCTCGGGCAGCGACTCCAGTTTCTTGAGCGTGTGATTCTCGATCTGGCGGATCCGCTCGCGGGTGACCTTGAACGCGCGGCCGACCTCCTCCAGTGTGAAAGGACGCGTGCCGGTGAGGCCGAAGCGCATCTCGATCACCTCGCGCTCGCGCTGCGGCAGCGCGTCCAGCGCCTTGCGCACGTTCTCGCGACGCAGGTTGTCCGACGCCTGATCGAACGGCGAGACGGCGCTTTCGTCCTCGACGAAGTCACCGAGCTCGGACTCCTCCTCCTCGCCGATCGGCTTCTCGAGCGAGACCGGCTGCTGCGCCATGCGGTGGATGTCGCGCACCTCGCGGACGGTGCACTCGAGCTCCGCGGCGATCTCGTCGGGACTGGGCTCGCGGCCGAGCGACTGCACGAGCTGGCGCTCGACGTGCACGACCTTGTTGAGCTTCTCGACCATGTGCACCGGGATGCGGATGGTCCGCCCCTTGTCGGCGATCGCCCGCGTCACCGCCTGCCGGATCCACCAGGTCGCGTACGTCGAGAACTTGTACCCGCGCCGGTAGTCGAACTTCTCCACCGCGCGGATCAGTCCCAGCGAGCCCTCCTGGATGAGATCCAGGAACGACAGGCCACGACCCAGATACCCCTTCGCGATCGAGACGACGAGGCGCAGGTTGGCTTCGACCATCTCCTGCTTGGCGTACAAGTCGCCCTTCTCGATGCGCTTGGCGAGCGCCACCTCGCGCTCGGCGGTCAGCAGCTGCACGCGCCCGATCGAGCGAAGGTAGAGCCGCAGGGAGTCGAGGCTCGGCTCGACGGTGAGGTCGATCTCGGGCTTGCGCGGTGCGTCGGGCGCCTTCTCCGCGCCCGCCTCCGGCCGCTCGAAGCGGCCGCCCTCGCTGATCGCGGGCCGGCCGTCCTCGCCGACCACGTCGATCCCCTGGTCGTCCAGGAACGCGTGAAGCTCCTTCACCTGCTCCTTGGTGACCTCGATCTCCTCGAGTGACGAGGCGATCTGAGCGAAGGTGAGAACGCCGCGTTCCTGACCTTCGGCGATGAGCGGGCGAAGCTCGTCGATCTCCGTGATGGAGATCTCCTCCGCCAGCAGAACTGTTGCCTTGGTGCCCAACTCCTCGATCCTTGAGCCGAAAATCGGCCGACCCCTCCCGGGTCCGGCCCCGTCTTGCTTCGTTCTCGTGACTTGTAGCACAAGAAACGGCGGACGGAAGGGGCCTAGCCGGTGAACTTCCACCTCCCTTTAGGGCACTGACGGCACGCTCTATCGTCCCCGGCATGGCCATGTCGTTCCAGGACGTCCAGAATCAGGTCCCCACGCTGCACATCTCGCTCTCGCGCGTGGGCGTGACCAACGTCGAGAAGGTCATCCGGATCGACGCCGACGGCACGGAGACGCTGTACTCGGCCAGGCTCGACTGCTTCGTCGATCTCGGCCCGCTCCAGAAGGGCGCGCACATGTCGCGCTTCGAGGAGGTGGTCAACGACGCCATCGGCGAGGTGATCCTCAACGAGAGCGCGTTCCGCGCCGAGACGCTGGCCCAGCACATCGCCGAGAAGGTGCGCGACCGCCAGGGCGCCCGCCGCGCCGAAGTGCACCTCGAGGCCCGCTATCCCGAGCACAAGCCGGCCCCGCACAGCGGCATCCTCACGCAGGAGATCTACACGCTCCACGGGATCGCGGTGGCCAGCGCGGCCGGCACGCGGCGCCTGAGCGGCGTGACCGCCCAAGGCATGACGGCGTGCCCGTGCGCGCAGACGCTCGTGCAGGCCAGCTCCCGCGCGCGCCTGCTCGCCGAGGGCTTCGGCGAACCCGAGATCGAGAAGATCTTCGAGGCCGTGCCCGTCGCCACGCACAACCAGCGCGGGCTCGGCACCCTGCACGTGGGCTGCCCCGAGGGGAGCGACGTCGACATCGATGCCCGCCGCCTGCTGGCGATCGTCGAGGACTCGATGTCGTCGGAGATCTACGAGCTGATGAAGCGGTCGGACGAGGGCGCAGTCGTAGAGAAGGCTCACCGCCGCCCGCGCTTCGTCGAGGACTGCGTGCGCGAGATGATCCGCGGAGTCGTCGACCGGCTGCCCGAGCTCGGCGACGACTCGTTCGTCGCCGCCCGCCAGGAGAACCTCGAGACGATCCACCAGCACAACGTCACCGCCGACCGCGACGGGCTCCTCGGCGAGCTGCGCCACGAGCTGGCCTCGGGCGAGCACTCGGCGCGCCACGTCTCGATGCGCGACTGGCTCGCCGGCGAGGCCTGAGCGCGCCGTCGCTACGGCTTGAGGCGCCGGCCTGTGGCGAACAGCCAGCAGCTCCACGCCACGCACGCGGCGGCGAGCACGGCGCCGACCGCCAGCGAGATCCCGACCGGCACGTCGCTCTGGCCGAGGAAGCCGTGGCGGACGGCGTCGATCAGGTAGTAGAGCGGGTTCGCGTGGGAGACCTCCTGCCAGGGCGAGGGCAGGCGCCCGACGGAGTAGAACACCCCGCCGAAGAAGGAGAGCGGCAGGATCACCAGGTTCGTCACGAACGCCGACTGGTCCCAGGACTCCGCGTAGACGCCGACGACCACGCCGAAGGAGCAGAAGATCGTCAGCAGCAGCGCCAGTGCGGCGACCAGCACGAGTGGGTCGCGCACTGGCACGCCGGTCAGCGGCACGGCGATCGCCATCAGCCCGGCGCCAATCAGCAGCGCCCGCACCGCACCGCCGAGGTTGAGCCCCAGGTTGATCTCCCAGCCGCGCATCGGCGAGGCCAGCACGTCGTTGATGTAGCGGTCGAAGCGCGCCTGGAACACGCTGGAGGAGTTGTTCGCGTACGCCGCCTGCGCCATCGACATCGCGATCAGCCCCGGCACGATGTACTGCTCGTAGGGAAAACCGTCGATCTCGCGGATGCGGTCGCCGAGCGAGAGGCCGAAGACGATGACGAACAGCGCGCTCGAGAGGATGGGCGCGAGGACCGTCTGCGTCCACAGCTTCAGCACACGCGCGGTCTCGCGCGTGGAGAGGGCACGCAGCCCGCGGTGGGTGGCCAGCCAACTGGTCATCGGCGGGCGAGGCTAGCGCGCAGCCCCGCCGGTCCCGCTGCGGCGAGCACCGTGCCCACCGCGACTCCCCTCGTGCGCGGAGACCTACGCCGCCATCGCCTTGACGTAGACGTCGGCGAGCGATCCCGCCGCGTATGAGGCCCGCAGGCCGTCCGCCGTGTCACGCGCGATCAGCCGGCCGCCGCGGATCAGCGCGATCTCCTCGCACAGCTCCTCGGCCTCCTCGAGGTAGTGCGTCGTCAGGAGGATCGTCGTGCCCAGCTCGTGCAGCCGGCGGATGTAGCGCCACAGCTCCAGGCGCAGCTCGTAGTCGACGCCCGCGGTCGGCTCGTCGAGGATGACCATGCGCGGCTCGTGCATCAGCGCCCGGGCCAGCAGGAGGCGGCGGCGCATGCCGCCCGACAGCTTGGGCGCGCGCGTGGTCGCCTTGGCGCGCAGGTCGAACACGTCCATCATCTCGCCCGCGCGCCGGCGCGCCCGGGCGCGCTCCATCCCGTAGTAGCCGCCGTGGAAGAGCAGCGTCTCCTCGACGTCGAGGAAGCGGTCGAGGTTGACGTCCTGCTCGGCCAGGCCGATCAGCTTGCGGGCCTCCGGCGCAGCGTGCGGGTGGCCGAAGATCAGCGCCTCGCCGTCGGTGACGCGGATCAGGTTGCAGACCGCGGAGATCAGCGTGGTCTTGCCGGCGCCGTTGGGGCCGAGCAGGCCGAAGAACTCGCCGGCGCCGACCGTGAGGTCGACGGCGTCGAGCGCCAGGAAGCCGCTCCTGGTTGCGCCGCCGCGCCTGCGGCGCTCGGAGTCGTAGCGCTTCGTCAGGCCTCGCAGCTCGAGCGCAGGGGGCGTCGTCACCACGTTGACGTTAGCCGCCGCCGCCGCCGCGACGACGGTTTACGTCAGGTTGAAACGTTGCTGGGATGGTTCCCCTCATGACCCGCGTCGCCATCGTCGATCCCCAGCCCGCGGTTCGCGCCGGGCTCGCCACGCTGCTGCGCGACGAGCCCGGCCTGGTGCCGGTGGGCGCCGCCGCGGGCGCCGCCGACGCCCATGAGCTGATCGCCTGCGAACGACCTGACGTGGTGCTGCTCGAGCACTACCTGCGCGACGGGGACGGCATCGGGCTCGCACGGCGGTTGAAGGCCGAAGGCAACCCCGCACGCATCGTCCTCTACACGACGCTGCCCGACGCCGAGGTCGAGCTGCTCGCTCGGGTGGCGGGAGCCGACGGGATCGTCGACAAGGCGGCCCCGCCGGTCGAGCTGTTCGAGGCGATCAGGCTCGTCGCCCGAGGCGAGACGGCGCTGCCGCCGCTCACGCGTGCGCAGCTCGATGCCGCCGCGCACCGCGTGGAGCCGGACGACCTGGCCCTGCTGGCGATGCTCGTCGACCGCACCTCGCCGGCCGATGTCGCGGCGACGCTGCACATGGACCGCAGGCGCGTGGCCAAGCGGACGGAGCGCCTGCTGGGACGGCTGCGTCACGCGGCACCGCGCGCGGCCGCCTGAGCCCGCTTCACCTGCTATTCCTCTCGACCATGCCCCTGGTCCCCATGGTGATCGAGCGCACGGCGCGCGGCGAGCGCGAATTCGACATCTTCTCGCGCCTGCTCAACGAGCGCATCATCTTCCTCGGCTCGGCGATCGACGACACGATCGCGAACCTCGTGGTCGCCCAGTTGCTGCACCTCGAGTCCCAGGACCCGGACAAGGACGTCTCGATCTACATCAACTCGCCAGGCGGCTCGATCTACGCCGGGCTCGCGGTGTACGACACCATGCAGTTCATCAAGCCCGACGTGGCGACGATCTGCGTCGGCATCGCTATGTCGATGGGCTCGCTGCTGTTGACGGGCGGCGCGCCCGGCAAGCGCATGGCGCTGCCCAACTCCCGCCAGCTCATCCACCAGCCGTCCTCGGGCTTCGAGGGGCAGTCGACCGACATCGAGATCCACGCCCGCGAGGTGCTCAAGTCGCGCAAGCGCATCGACGAGATCTACGCCAAGCACACCGGGCAGAGCGAGGAGCGCGTGCACGTCGACATGGAGCGCGACCGCTTCTTCAAGGCCGACGAGGCTGTGGAGTACGGGCTGATCGACCGCGTGCTGGAGTCCCACTGACCGGGGCTTGCGCCGCGAACGTGAGCACGCCGGGCGCGACGGCTTCCGTAGCGGCTCCCAGGTAGGCGGATGTATCAGGTGGCGACGATCGGGTGCTCGATCGCGCCGAGGCCCACGACCTCGCAGCGCACCACGTCACCCGCCGCCAGGAACTGCGGCGGCTCCATCGCCTGGCCGACGCCGCTCGGCGTTCCCGTGAGGATCAGGTCGCCGGGCTCGAGGGTGATCACCTCGGCGATGAAGTCGACGAGCGCGCGCGGGCCGAAGATGAGGTCGGACGTACGGGAATCCTGGCGCAGCTCGCCGTTGACATGCGTGGTGAGCTGCTTGTCCTCGGGATCGCCCGCTTCGTCGGCGGTGGTGATCCAGGGTCCCCACGGGCAGAACGTGTCGGCGCCCTTCGCGCGCGTCCACTGCGGCTCACGTCCCTGCAGGTCGCGTGCGGAGACGTCGTCGGCCACGGCGTAGCCGGCAATCTCGCCGGCCGGGCCCATGACGACCACGAGCTCGACCTCGTAGTCGAGCCGCTTGACGACCGCCGGGCAGCGGACCGGGCCGGACGGCCGCACGCTCGAACTCGGGAGCTTCATGAAGACGATCGGCGACGGCGGGATGTCCTTGCCGGTCTCGCGCGCGTGCCCGGCGTAGTTGAGCCCGATCCCGAAGATCGCGCGGGGACTGGGGACGGGCGCGAGCAGCGTGACGTCGGCCAGTGCGAACGCCTCCCCGGCGGCGGGCGCGCGGTCGTCGGACGCGAGCCGGTCGAGCACGGTGCCGGCCGTGAACGCCACGACCTCGTCGCCCCGCACCTCGCCGGCCCGCGGGCCGGCATCGCCGGACGCGATGAAGGTGGCAAGCCGCATGTGGACGAATGATGCCAGGGCGAGGGTTCAGCCGGGCGCCCGGACCGACGATGATGTCCCGGATGGACGTGGCAGCGATCAAGGCGGCGGCCGCCGCATCGGCGGCGTCGTATCGCTCGTTCGCCGACGCCACCCGCTCGGTGCTCGATCTGCTCGAGCGCCTGATGCCGGGCTGCGCGCTGTACCTCTCCCACCTGGATCGCGCCCAAGCCGTGCACCGGCTCGTCGACACGCGCGCCGGCGCCGACCTCGGGCTGCGCTCGAACCTGGCGACGCCGCTGGCCGACTCCTTCGACCTCGCGATGGCCGAGGAGCGCGCGCCGCGCCTGTGCAACGACGTCGGCGCCGATCCGGTCTACGCCGCCGTGGGCATGCAGCGTCGCGCCGGCGCCGGCTCCTACCTCGGCGTGCCGCTCGAGCTGTCCGACGGCGCCCGCGTCGGCGCCCTGGTCGCGCTCTCCCAGCAGGCCGCGCGCTTCCGGCCCGACGACGAGCAGCTCTTCACCATGCTCGCCCGTGTGCTGGCGTACGAGCTCGAGCGCGAGTCCAACGAACGCGACCTGCGCCGGCTCAACGAGTCCCTGCGCGACCACGCCCGCGGCATGGGTGCGGTCGGCCGCGTCGTGCGCGTTCTCTCCGGCGGGGAGGACGGCCGGCGCGCCGTCTGCCGCGCTGCCCGTGAGATGTCCGGGGCGCCCGTCGCCTTCCTCCTGGAGCCGTCGGGTCGCGACTTCGTCTCCACCGCGATGAGCGGCGTGGACATCGCGCCCGTGACGATCCAACCCCGGGCCGAGACCACCGGCCGCGCGTTCACCGCGCGCGAGAGCTACTTCGTGGCCGAGGCCCGCACACACCCGGCGCTGGCCCAGCCGCTCGTGGAGGCCACGTCGGCGCGCTCGGCCCTGTTCGAGCCGGTGCTGCGCGACGGGCAGGTCGCCGGCGTGCTGATCGTGATCTGGCAGGTGGCGATCGAGTCGGTGCCCGACGGCGCGGGAGGCATGCTGCGTCTGCTGGCCGCCCAGGCCGCCGTGGCGATCGAGCACGCCGGCCTGCGCGCGCGGATGGAGACGCTCACGCTCACCGACGGGCTCACGGGGGTGGCGACCCGCCGCGTGCTCGACGACGAGCTGCCGCGCGAGCTCGCCCGGTCCCGGCGCAACGACTACCCGGTCTCGATCGCGATGCTCGACCTCGATCACCTCGGCGCGTTCAACATGCTGCGCGGCGAGGGCGAGGGCGATCGCCTGATCAAGGAGACCGCCGCGCTCTGGCGCAACGAGCTGCGCGAGGTGGACGTGATGGCGCGACTGGACGGCGGCGCCTTCGCGGTCATCCTCCCGAACTGCGGCCTGGGCGAGGCGATCGACGTCCTGGACCGCGTCCGCGAGGCCACGCCGCGCGGCCAGACGGGATCGGCCGGAGTCGCCCGCTGGGACGGCGAAGAGCCCTCCGAGCTGCTCGAGGCCCGCTGCGACGACGCGCTCACCGCCGCCAAGCAGGCCGGCCGCAACATGACGATCGCGGCCGAGTAGTCGGCTTTCTCAGCCGGCCGCGGCGGCCAGCTCCTCGAGCGCTGCCCTGATCTCCGCGTCCCGCCGGTCGGCTTCCTGGTCCGTCCAGTGCCAGCGCACGCCGGCGTCGATGCGGAAGCGGGGCTGGCCGTGGTCCTGGATGCGGTCGACGTCGAGCCGCACCGCGGCCACACGGTCGGAGATCGCCATCGGCTCCTGCACGACCGTCGCCCGCGCGTGCGCCGTCACGGCGACGTCGCCGTCGTCGAGCAGGGTCAGCGCGCACCGCGGGTCCTCGCGCAGGCGCGCTAGCGACCCGCGCCGCCGGGCGAGCGCGAGCAGCACGGTGCGCGGCCCGCCGCGCACGCCCGTCGAGACCGGGATCGCGTGCGGCGCGCCCGCGCCGGTCGAGAGGATGGCGACCGTGCCCGGCGTCCAGGCGGGCAGCTCCGCGGGGTCGGTACGGGGCATCACCGGCCGCTCACCGCCCGACGGTGGCGGCGATCACCTCGTCGGGCACGCGGATCTCGCGCTTGAGCACCTTGCCCGTCGGGCCCTTGGGCAGCGAGTCGACGAACCAGACTTGGCGCGGGTACTTGTAGGCGGCGATCTCGTCGCGGACGAAGAACCTGAGCTCCTTCGCGTCGGCCTGCGCCCCGTCGCGGAGCACCACCGCGGCGCCCACATCCTCGCCGAGGAGGGGGTGCGGCACGGGCACCACGGCCGCCTCGAGGACCGCAGGGTGCTCGTGCAGGATCTCCTCCACCTCGCGCGGGTACACGTTGAGCCCGCCGCGGATGATCATGTCCTTGAGGCGATCGACGATGAAGTAGTAGCCGTCGTCATCGACGTGCGCGAGGTCGCCGGTGTGGAGCCAGCCGCCGCGCATGGTGTGCGCCGTGGCTTCGGGCTGGCGCCAGTAGCCCTTCATGACGTTGTGGCCGCGGATGAGGATCTCGCCGACCTCCCCCACCGCGAGGTCACGGTCGGCGTCGTCGACGACCCGCAGCTCGACCCCCTCGAGCGGCGTCCCGATCGAACCGTGCTTGTGCGGCCGGCCGGGGTGGTTGAAGGAGGCCACCGGCGAGGTCTCGCTCAGGCCGTAGCCCTCCAGCAGCGGGCACCCGAACACCTCCTCGCAGCCGCGCAGAACCGCCAGTGGCATCGCCGAGCCACCCGATATGCATACCTTCAGCCGCCCCAGCCAGGGGCGCTCGTCGCCCACACGATCGAGCATCGCCGCGTACATCGTGGGAACGCCGAGGCAGATGGTGACCGAGTGCTCGTCGAGCATGTGGAGCGCCTGGGCGGGATCGAAGCGCGGCAGGAGGGTGAGCGACGTGCCCGCCATCATCGCCGCGTTCAGGCCGCAGGTCTGGCCGAAGGAGTGAAACAGCGGCAGCACCCCCAGCGCCACGTCGCCCGGGCCGAGGTCGAACAGTCCGCGGGAGATCTCCGCGTTGCGCCGCAGGTTGTCGTGCGTGAGCTCGGCGCCCTTCGGGCTGCCGGTGGTCCCGGACGTGTAGAGGAGGACCGCCGTCTCGTCGCCGGCGCTGGGCGCCAGCTCGAGCAGCGGCTCGGTCTGCGACAGCGTCTCCTCGAACGCGCCGAAGGCGATGGTCAGACACTCGGCGCCGGCGTCCGCCGCCCCCGCCGCCGCGTGCTCCGCGAGCCCGTCGAGCGCGAACACCAGCCGTGCGCCGGCGTCGCGCAGCGCGAACGCCACCTCGCGGCGCTTGTTGAGCACGTTCATCGGCACGACGATCGCGCCGAGCCGCAGGGCGCCGTAGTAGGCCAGGGCGAATTGGGGGACGTTGGGCAGCATCAGCGCCACCCGGTCGCCGGGTTGGATGCCGCGCTCGCGCAGCAGGCCGGCGACCCGGGCGCTGCCGTCGTCGAGCTGCCTGTAGCTGAGCATGAGCTCGGCGAGCCGCAGGGCAGTGCGGTCGGGATGCCGCACGGCGGCGGCGGGCAGGAAGGCGGCGAGGTTCGCGCTCATCGGGCGCTCATACCCCACAAGCGGAGACCAACCATCATCGCCGGCTGGCCGCCGCCCGCCTGCTGCCAGGCTCGCGGCGGGCGATCGGCCGGCCACGGCGGCAGGCACGGGCGGGAAGGGGGTCGGGGCAAACGGCGTCGCAGGCTAGACGCCCGGCGGATGAGCCACAATCGCGTCGATGCGAACCGTCGGTGCCGATGCCGTCGTGCCGCCGCGCGCGAGCCGGCGCGCACAAGCGCGTGCATGGCGCGTCCGGCGGCGGCCACGGGTGTCCCTGGGACCGGGCGTCCGAATCGGCCGGGCCGTCGTGATCCGCGCCGAGCGCGGCGCGCGCGTGGTCGTCGGCGCCGGCGTCGCGCTGGGCGACGGTGCCCGGATCGAGGCCGCCGGGGGGACGCTCGCCATCGGCCCCGAGGCGGTGATCGGAGCCCACGCGTCCCTCTCGGGGGCGGTCGCCGTGGGGGGCGAGTGCGTCGTGGGCGACTGGGCGAGGGCGGAGGGCGACGCGCGGCTGGAGGACCGCGCGCGGCTGGCGGCACACGCCGTGGCGCTGACCGGCGCGCGAATCGGCGCCGGCGCGGTGGTCGGCTCCTACGCGGTCGTGCAGGCGCAGGTCGCGCCGCGCACGGTCGTGGACAACCTGGTGCCCCGTCTAGCCGGTGCCCGGCACGCTTGAGGTGCTCGCCGTCGACCTCGAGCCGGGGCCCCGGCGGGCCGGGTCGGGATCAGTCACGCTCGAGTACGGTGATCTCCGTCCCGGCCGGCGATTCGGGGGCAAGGACGGGGCGCCACGCACCCTCGGGCAGGGCCAGCCGCTCGAGATCGAGGCCACCCTCGCGCACGGGCAGGGCCACCGCCACCTCGTCGCCACGCAGGAAGGCGACCGCGTCCGGGCCGGCGTCCAGCGGGGTGTACCCGCCCGTGAACGCCTCCGGCTGCCGCGCCCGCAGCGCGAGCAGCTCGCTCGTCAGCCAAAGCTTGCGGGCGTCCGGGCTCGCCGGCCCGGCGCCGTCGCGCAATTCGCCGAGCAACTTGCGGCGGCGGGCCCAGTCCACGGGGCGGCGGTTGTCCGGGTCGACCAGCGAGAGCGCGACGAGCTCGTCGCCCTGGTAGACGTCGGGAATCCCGGGCACCGTCAGCTTGAGCGCCGTCTGGTGCAGCGCGTGCCGCTCGCCCAGGACCGCGACCCGCTCGGCGAACGGCGTGAACGCCTCACGGAACGGCGCATGGTCGTAGAGCGCGCGGCAGTAGGCGAGGACCCGGCCCTCCCACGCGGCGTCCGGGTCCACCCACGTGGTGTTGCGCTTTGCCTCGCGCATCGCCTTCTCCATGTACGCGCACAGTCGCACCGGCTCGATCGGCCACGCGCCGGCCAGCGTCTGGAAGATCGTGTACTCCTCGACCGGATCCGGCGCGCCGTCAGCGCGCAGGGGTGCACACAGCTCGCGCCACCGCCGCACCGCGGCGACCCACTCCTCCGCCATCGCGGCCAGTGCGCCGATCCGCGCGCGCACGTCGCCCGAGCGCTTGGTGTCGTGCGTCTGCGAACTCAGCATGTGGCGCGGGAAGCGCTCGGCGCGCCGTACGTTGCCGGCGTGAAAGGCGTCGACCCCGATCGACCAGCGGCTCGGGTCGCCACCGACGTCGTTCAAGGCCAACAGCCGCACGTAGCGGTAGAACGCCGTGTCCTCGACGCCCTTGGCCATGATCGGCGGCGTGGTCTGCTGGAAGCGCGCCACGAAGCCCGGCGGTGCCTGCGCGAGCCACTCCGACAGACCGGCCTCGCGCAGCACGCGCAGATCCTCGGGCGCCGGCAGATCGCGGATGTATGTGCGGTACACGGGCAGCGCGGCGAGCCGCTGCTCGAGCCCCTCGACCTCCGGCCAGGCACGGCGCAGCCACTCGACGTCGGGCGCGAAGGTGGTGCGAGCCTGCTCCAGCTTGGCTTCGGCCGCCCACGCGCCGAACGGCCGCTCATCCCCGCTGAGCTCCTGCCACAGCGCGGTGATCGGCGCCTCGCCGGCGGGATCGACGAACAGCGCCGCGACATCGCAGGCGAACTCGTAGCCGACCGTGCCCTCCACCGGCCAGACGCGCAGCGGCTCTCCGGGATCGAGGATCTTCTCGACCCACACGTGCGCGGCCCCGCCGTCACGGAGGCGGTCGAGGTAGCGGGCGGGGTCCGCCAGCCCGTCGGGATGATCGATGCGCAGCCCGTCCACCAGCCCTTCCCTCACCAGCGCCAGCGCCAGCCGGTGGGTCTCCGCAAAGACCTCGGGATCCTCCTGGCGCACACCGGCCAGGTGGTCGATGTCGAAGAAGCGCCGGTGCCGGCCGGTCTCGGGATCGATGTCGAAGAACGTCGCCCGCCGGCGCTCGTCGGCCCAGTACGGGTTGGCGGCGTCGGTGGCCATGTGGTTGGGAACGATGTCGAGCACGATCCCCATCGCGGCCGCGTGCACTGTCGCCGCCAGCGCGCGGAAGCCCGGCTCGCCGCCCAGCGCCCCGGACAGGCACGTCGGGTCGACGACGTCGTAACCGTGGGTCGACCCCTCGCGGGCGGCGAACGCGGGCGAGAGATAGAGGTGCGAGACGCCGAGCTCGTGCAGGTACGGGACCAGCTCGGCGGCGTCGGCGAACGTCAAGTCGGGCCCGAGCTGCAGCCGGTAGGTGGCGCGGAAGTCGGCCACGTCAGTCCACCCTGCGCAGCAGGATCAGCGATCGCGCGGTCACCGAAAGCTCACCCTGCGCGCCGACCGTGTACGAGCCGGCCTCCAGGTCGGGGTCGGTGGTGTCGAACACCATCGCCCATCTCGTGCCGAAGCGCCGGGTGGGCGTCCGGAAGGCGCAGTCCTCCGCCGACGCGTTGAACAGCAGCAGGAACGAGTCGTCCTCCACCCGCTCTCCCTCAGGTCCGGGCGCGGTGATTCCGTCGCCGTTGAGGAAGAACCCGAGGCAATGCGCCCCGGTGGTCCAGTCGTGCTGGGTCATGCGCCGCCCGTCGGGACGAAACCACCAGGCGTCGGGGAGCCCGGAGCCGGCCGGGGCCTCGCCAGTGAGGAAGTCGCGCCGATGGAAGACGGGATGCGCGCGGCGCAGGGCGATCAGGCGCTTGGTGAACTCGAGCTGGCGCTCGGCGCGCTCCTCGATCTTCCAGTCGAACCACGAGATCGGGGAGTCCTGGCACCAGCCGTTGTTGTTGCCGCCCTGCGTGCGAGCGATCTCGTCGCCGCCCAGCAGCATCGGCGCGCCCTGGGAGAGCAGCAGCGTCGCGAGGAAGTTGCGCTGCTGGCGCTCGCGCAGCGCGTTGATCCCGGGATCGTCGGTCTCCCCCTCGGCGCCGCAGTTCCAGGACCGGTTGTCGTCGGTCCCGTCGCGGTTGCCCTCGTGGTTGGCCTCGTTGTGCTTCTGGTTGTAGGAGACCATGTCGTGCAGGGTGAAGCCATCGTGCGCGGTGATGAAGTTGACCGACGCGAACGGGCGCCGGCCGTCGTCCTGGTAGAGGTCCGAGGAGCCGGTGAGGCGCCGCGCGAACTCCCCGCCGTTCGCCTCGCCACGCCAGAAGTCGCGCATCGTGTCCCGGTAGATCCCGTTCCACTCCGACCACAGGACCGGGAAGTTGCCGACCTGGTAGCCGCCCGGCCCCACGTCCCACGGCTCCGCGATCAACTTGACCTGGGAGAGGATCGGGTCCTGGTGGATGACGTCGAAGAAGGCGGAGAGGCGGTCGACGTCGTAGAGCTCGCGGGCGAGGGCGGACGCCAGGTCGAAGCGGAAGCCGTCCACGTGGCACTCGGTCACCCAGTAGCGCAGCGAGTCCATGATCAGCCGCAACACGCTCGGGTGGACCACGTTCAGCGAGTTGCCCGTGCCCGTGAAGTCCATGTAGTAGCGCGGGTCCTCGGGCGTGAGGCGGTAGTAGGACTTGTTGTCGACGCCCTTGAAGCACAGCATCGGGCCGAGGTGGTTGCCCTCGGCGGTGTGGTTGTAGACCACGTCGAGGATCACCTCGATGCCCGCGCGGTGCAGCGCCTTGACCATGCCCTTGAACTCGCGCACCTCCTGACCGCGGTCGCCCGTCGCGGCGTACGCGGAGTGCGGCGCGAAGAAGCCGATCGAGGAGTATCCCCAGTAGTTCGTCAGCCCCCGCGGGGCCAAGAAGTCCTCGTCGGCGATGTGGTGCACGGGGAGGAGCTCCACGGCGGTCACGCCGAGTGACTTCAGGTGCGCCACGGCGTCGTCGGCCGCGAGGCCGGCGTAGGTGCCGCGCAGGTCCTCGCGCACTCCGGGCCGCTGCATCGTGTAACCCTTCACGTGCGTCTCGTAGATCACCGTCTGGTTCCACGGCGTGCGCAGCGTGCGATCCCCCTGCCAGTCGAAGCGCGGGTCGATCACCACGCACTTCGGGATCGCATCGGCGTCGTCCTCGTCGTCGAGCTCGAGATCGGCGTCCTTTCCGCCGCTGGGGACGTAGGGCAGGACGTTGCCGGCGTCGAAGCGGATCGGCCCCTCGATCGACTTCGCGTAGGGGTCGAGCAGCAGCTTGCACGGGTTGAAGCGGTGACCCTGCGCCGGCGCGTAGGGACCGTGGACCCGGTAGCCGTAGCGCTGCCCCGGGCCGATCAGGGGCAGGTAGCCGTGCCAGTTGAAGGCCGTGCGCTCGCGCAGCTCGATGCGCTCCTCGACACCGTCGGCGTCGAACAGGCAGAGCTCGACGCGCGTCGCGTTCTCGGAGAAGATCGAGAAGTTCGTCCCGCCGCCGTCCCAGGTGGCGCCCTGCGGGAACGGTACGCCCGGCCAGAGCTCCCTCATCTGACGGACCACTAGAGCACCGCTCCGGCCAGGGGCCCAAGCGCGCCGTCGCGCAGCTCACCCGCCGTCAGCACGGGCTCGCCGTCCAGCGGCCACGGCTCGTCGCCGAAGTTGGCCAGGATCCGGTAACGGCCGCGCCGCACGGTGAGCCGCCGGCCGTCGACTTGGGCGCTCGCCTCCTCCCCCGCCAGCTCCGCGCGCAGGGCGAGGGCACCTGCGTAGACGTCGCGCAGCCCGGCCGGCTCTCCCGTACGCGTCAGCTTCGAGCGCTCGAAGGTCATCGGGTCCTGCGGGTCGGGAATCGCCTCGTCGAACGAGGCGAAGGCGGCGAACTCGCGCCGACGGCCCTCGCGCGTTGCGGTCGCGATGTCGGCGTCGATGTGGTCCGAGAAGAACCGGAAGGGCGCGCACTCGCCGTATTCGTCGCCTTGGAAGAGCAGCGGCGTGAACGGCGCCAGGCACGTGAGCAGCGCCGCGAGCGGGCGGGCGGCGACGGGCAGCCGGTCGCCGAACGCGCGGTTGCCCACCTGGTCGTGGTTGGACGCGAAGACCACGAAGCGCTCAGGCGCGACGTCGTCCGCCGGCGCGCCGAAGCGGCGCTCGCGAAAGCTCGAGTACGTCCCGTCGTGCACGTGCGGGCGGTGGAACGCCTTGACGAGCGTGGCCGGCGCGATGAACTCGGCGTACCACCCCTCGGCCTCACTGGTGAGCGCGACGCGGAGGGCATGGTGGAAGTCGTCGGCCCACGCGGCGTCGCAGCCCCAGCCGCCGCTCGCGACCGGCCGCATGACCTTCGGGTCGTTCAAGCCCGCCTCGGCGATGACGAGGGCACGCGGGTTCGCAGCATGCACCCGGCGGGCGATGGCCGCCACGATGTGCTCGGGATTGGAGTCCAGCAGGGCGTGGATCGCATCGAGGCGCAGGCCGTCGAGGTGGAAGTCGCGGATCCATTGCTCGGCCGACTGCAGGATCCATTCGCGCACGGGGTCAGAGAGCGCGTCGTCGACGTTGACCGCCTTGCCCCACGGCGTGGCGTACTTCTCGGTCAGGTACGGCCCGAACGCCTCCATCGCGCGGACCCCGGACGCGCCGACGTGGTTGTAGACGACGTCCAGAAGCACGGCGAGCCCCTCCCCGTGAGCGGCGTCGACCAGGCGCTGGAGCCCGGGCGGGCCGCCGTAGGCCGAATGCGCGGCGGAGAGGTACACGCCGTCGTAGCCCCATCCGTGCCGCCCGGGAAACTCAGCCACGGACATCAACTCGATCGCCGTGACGCCCAGCTCGCGCAGGCCGCAGAGATGCGGGATGGCGGCCTCGAAGGTGCCCTGGGAGGTGAAAGTGCCCACGTGGAGCTCGTAGATCACCGCATCGTGCAGCGCCGGCGGATCCCAGCCGCTGTCCGTCCACGCGAAGGCGCCGGGGTCGAGCACGCGGGAGGGCCCGCGCAGGCCCTCGGGCTGCCAGCGGCTGCACGGGTCGGGCAGCCACTCGCCGTCCACCACGTAGGCGTAGCGGGAGCCGGCCCCGGCCGGCGCCTCCGCCGCGAAGATCCCATGACCTAGCGGCTCCAGTCGCGTCCGCTCGCCATCGCGGTCGAGCGCCAGATCCCCAGCGCGCGGCGCCCAGACGCAGAACCGCGTAGGGCCGCCAGGGGTCGGGAAGGCGCCGAGCGGCGCCTCCCACGGGAAGTCAGGGCCTCCGAGCATCGGCCTCGACCCTACCCAACGGCCGCCCGGCGACACCTCGGCCCCGCGGTGGCCGGCGCCCGGCGCGGTTGCGCCGAAGCTTCGGCGTCGACCTCGTGTTCAAGACTTGCGCATGCGCCTCATCCTCGCCACTGTGCTCGCCGTCCTCACCCTGCTTCCGGCCGTCGCCGGTGCGCAGGACACCGTCCTCCCGACCGTCACGACCGGCCCCGCCGAGCCGGTCGGGCCCACGACGGCCACGCTCACCGGGAGCGTCGATCCCAACGGGACGGCAACCGCCCACCACTTCGACTACGGCACGACCACCGCTTATGAAAGCGCGACGGTCGAGCAGTCCTCAGGCGCCGACGAGGACGAGCTGGCCGTACAGGCGCAGCTGGAGAACCTCACGCCTTCGACGACATACCACTACCGGCTCGTGGCGGGCGAGCAAGCAGGCGACGACCGGACCTTCAAGACGGCGGCGGCGCCGATCCAGCCCACGCCGCCGAGCATCTACCGGCTCGCGGCGGCGGAGAAGACGTCCAGCTCGGCCCGGCTGACCGCGCGGATCAACCCACGGCGCGCTGCCACGACGTTTCACGTGGAGTGGGGCACGTCCGTGCGCCTGGGCAAGCGCACGGCCGAGCAGGCTCTGCCCGCCGGCCGGCGCGGGATCGCGGTCTCCGTCACGCTCGACGGCCTCTTGCCCCACCGGCGCATCTTCTGGCGCGTGGTCGCGGTCAACGCTGTGGGCATCACGCGCAGTGGTACCGCCAGCTTCACGACGCCGCGGGCGCTGACCGGCGCCACGCTCAGCCTCTTCCCGACCATCGCCGGCTGGAGCGGCCCGGTCTCGATCAGCGGCCGCCTGGAGGGCGCGGGCCTCAACGGCGTTCGCGTCGCGCTCGAGCAAGCGTCGTTCCCGTTCGACGCCGGTTTCCACGAGGTGGCCAAGGCGACGGCCGACTATCGGGGCGAGTTCCGCTTCCCGGCGCGCGCGGTCTTCCTCGCCACGCAGTTCCGCGCCGTGACGCGCGGCGCTCTCGTGGTGTCGAGTCCGCCCGTGATGGCGCGCGTGCGCTCGCGCGTCGCGCTCCGCGCGACGGCGCGGACGCGCCGATCGCTGCGCCTCGTCGGGGACGTCAGTCCAGGCCGCCTCGACGGGCAGGCGGCTCTGCAGCGCCGCACGCGACGAGGCGGCTGGGTGCGGGTCGACCGCGCCGCGCTGCGCGCCCGCGACGCGCTGCGCTCGAGCTACCGATTCAGCGTCCGCCGGCTGCGCCGCGCCGCGGTCTACCGCGTGAAGGTGCCAGCGCTGGGTAGCGGGGCCAACCTGACGGGGTACAGCCGCGAGATGCTGGTGAACAAGCAGCCGGTGAAGCGGAAGCGGGAGAACAAGCGCCGCTGACGGTCACGAGCCGCCGGCACTGGGCTTGGCGTCCGGGACCAGCAGGATCGCTCCGAGCGGCGGCAGCGTGATCTCCGCCGAGTGGTACTGGGTCATCCACGGCAAGTCCTCCGCCTCGAAGCCACCGGAGTTGCCGTGGTCCGAGCCGCCGTAGGGCGAGGAGTCGGTGTTGACGAGCTCCCGCCACCGGCCCGGAACCGGCAGGCCGAGCCGGTAGCCGTGCCGCGGCACCGGGGTGAGGTTGGCCACGAACACGAGCGGCTTGCGCGCGTCCTCGCCCAGCCGCGCGAACGCGAACACGCTGCCCTCGGCGTCGTTGGGCTCCAGCCACCAGAACGCCGTCGGGTCGTAGTCGCGCTCCCACAGCGCCGGCGTGTCGCGGTAGCCGTGGTTGAGGTCGCGCACGAGCGACTGCATGCCCGAATGCTCGGGACTCTCCAGCAGGTGCCAGTCGAGCGAGCGCTGCTCGGACCACTCCTGCTCCTGCGCGAGCTCGTTGCCCATGAACAGCAGTTTCTTGCCGGGATGCGCCCACATGAACGCGTACAGGGCACGCAGGTTCGCGAGCTGCTGCCAGCGGTCGCCGGGCATCTTGGAGAGCATCGAGCCCTTGCCGTGGACGACCTCGTCGTGTGACAGCGGCAGGATGAAGTTCTCCGTGAAGGCGTAGACGAGCGAGAACGTCAGCTCGTGGTGGTGCCAGCGACGGTGGATCGGCTCATGCGCGAAGTAGGCGAGCGTGTCGTGCATCCAGCCCATGTTCCACTTGAAGCCGAAGCCGAGGCCGCCCAGGTAGGTGGGGCGCGAGACGCCCGGCCACGCGGTCGACTCCTCGGCCGCCGAGACGAGCCCGGGATGCTCGGCGTGGACGACCTCGTTGTACTCCTTGAGGAACGACACGGCGTCGAGGTCCTCGTTGCCGCCGAACTGGTTGGGCACCCACTGGCCTTCCTCGCGCGAGTAGTCGAGGTAGAGCATCGAGGCGACCGCGTCGACGCGGATCCCGTCGGCGTGGTACTCGCCGAGCCAGTACAGGGCGTTGGCCAGCAGGAAGTTGCGCACCTCGTTGCGGCCGTAGTTGAAGACGAGCGTGCCCCAGTCGGGATGTGCGCCGCGGCGCGGGTCCTCGTGCTCGTAGAGCGCGGTTCCGTCGAAGCGCGCGAGCGCGAAGTCGTCGCGCGGGAAGTGCGCGGGCACCCAGTCGAGGATCACGCCCAGCCCGGCCTGGTGGAGGCGGTCGACGAACGCGCGGAACTCGTCCGGCGTCCCGTAGCGTGGCGTCGGGGCGAAGTAGCCCGTCACCTGGTAGCCCCACGACGGCGCGTACGGATGCGCCATCACCGGCATCAGCTCGATGTGGGTGAAGCCCATGTCCTTCGCGTAGGCGGCGAGCTCGTCGGCCAGCTCCAGGTAGTCGAGCGAGCGGTTGTCCTCGAGCGGGTTGAGCCGCCAGGAGCCCAGGTGCACCTCGTAGATCGACATCGGCGCCGCGAGCCGCGCGCGCTTGTCGCGCTGCTCGAGCCACTTCTCGTCGGTCCACTCGTGGTGCGACTCGTACACGACCGACGCGGTCAGGGGCGGCATCTCCGTGGCGAAGGCGAGCGGGTCGGCCTTGAGCCGGATCTCCCCCGCCTGTGTCAGGAGCTCGTACTTGTAGCGGGTGCCGGACTCCACGCCGGGCAGGAACAGCTCCCAGATGCCGCTCGAGCCGAGCGAGCGCATCGGATGCAGGCGCCCGTCCCACGAGTTGAAGTCGCCGACCACGGAGACCGAGCGGGCGGCCGGAGCCCAGAGCGCGAAGGCCGAGCCGCGCGTCCCCTGGTGCTCGACCACGTGCGCGCCCAGCTTCGCGTAGAGCTCCTCGTGGCGACCCTCGCCGGCCAGGTGCAGATCCATGTCGCCCAGCGTGGGCGTGAAGCGGTAGGGGTCGCCGACCGTGTAGGTCCCGTCCTCCCCGTAGTCGACTTCCAGCTCGTAGTCGAGCGGCAGCTCGGCGCCGGGCAGCCGGCCCTCGAAGACTCCGCCCGGATCGACGGCGACGAGGTCGGCGCGGGCGCCGTCCGGGGTGAGCACGCGCACGGCGCGCGCCGCGGGACGGAACGCGCGGACGACTACGCCGCGGGTCCCGTCCGGATGGGCGCCGAGGAACGAGTGCGGGTCGGCCGCAGTGCGTGCGGCGAGCTGCGCGGCGTCGGTCACGCCTCCTCTTCTAACCGATCTGGTGGGCGGGAAACCGCACGCTCGCTACGCCGTTTCGCGGTCCTCGAGCAGCCGCGCGATACCGGCCACCGGGATGCCGACCCAGTCGGGCCGGTTGTTGAGCTCGTAGCGCAGCTCGTACACCGCCTTCTCGAGCTCGAAGACCGATAGCAGCTTGAAGACGGCGTCCCGGCCGGGTGGGAGCAGCGTCGCATCGACCGTCTCGAAGTAGCCCTCGAGGAACGCCTCGCGCGCCCGGTCCTCCCAGCTCTCGGGCGCCGTGGCGCCCCGCTGCTGCTCCGCCGCGGAGGCGGCGTAGGCGAACGAGCGCAGCATCCCGGCGACGTCGCGCAGCGGCGAGCGCTTGCGCCGCCGCTCGAACAGCGGCCGCGCCGGCTCCCCCTCGAAGTCGAGGATCACCCAGCCGCGGTCGGTGAGCATCGTCTGGCCGAGGTGGAAGTCGCCGTGCGTGCGGATCAGGCGCCCGCCGGTGCCGATGTGCGAGAGCGCCTGCAGCCGCTCGCGCACGTCCTGGGCCCGTCCGGCGATCGGGGCAAGCGCGGGGTCCTCGGTGTCGAGGTCGACGAACATGCGCTCGATCTCCTCGTCCACCGTGGCCGTGAGCAGCGAGAGGTTCTCCATGCTCGGCTGCTCCGGCGCGAAGTCGGGATCGCCCAGATCGGAGCCCAACGCCGTGTGCAGCTCTCCCGAGACGACGCCGAGGGCGCGGGCGCGGGGAAGGAAGCCGTCGAGGTCGTCCAGGCACAGCTCCCAGCCGTCGCGCGCCCCGGAAAGGTACTCCTGCAGCGTGGCGAGCGTCGCGTCCATCAGGCGGCCGGTGTACTCGTACCAGCCGACCAGGGGCGCGATGTGCGGGAACCGGCGGGTGGAGAGGAAGCGCAGCAGCTCCAGCTCGGGGTTCACGCCCGGCTCGAGGCGGCGGAAGACCTTGAGGATCAGCTCGTCGCCGAACACCACGGAGGAGTTCGACTGCTCCACGCCGACCGGCCGGATGTCGGCGTTCCCGGCGACGCCGGTCGCCGCACCGGCGACCGAGCGGAAGCGCAGGTCGCCGTGCTCGCCCGACGCGTCGGCCGAGCCGCGGATGCGCTCCAGCAGCTCGCCGGCCTGCGCGCCGTCGGCCAGCGCGTCGTAGATCGTCCAGCCGTCGACCTCGGCGATGACACCCTCATCCCAGCCCTCGTCGACCCGGCGCAGCCCGAGCGGGAGCTGGTACAGCTCATGCGTGCCGGTCTGGAAGCGCGCCTCGACCAGCGCGAGGACCAGCTTGGGGGGCGACTCCCGCAGGGTGACGGCCTCGAGCACGTTGAGCTGCGCGACCTCGCGCGCCTTGGAGGCGAACCAGCGCTGCTCGAGCACCCACTCGTGCAGGCGCTCCTCGGGCAGGGCGATGACGGCGGCTCGCGCGTCACCCATCGTCGTCGACCTCGTCGTCGTCCTCGACGAG
>Ga0136624_1000176_pt1 | contig 21416 bp, 6 predicted proteins | sample AntDrymUQ4692206_2_FD_104802 | JGI IMG/M metagenome (GOLD analysis project Ga0136624, IMG submission 104802) | Polar desert sand microbial communities from Dry Valleys, Antarctica - metaG UQ469 (22.06) | ecosystem: Environmental > Terrestrial > Soil > Desert | place: Antarctica: Dry Valley... | reverse complement strand
GCGGACGCACGTCGGGGCTGCCATGCCACGAACGTGCCGTCGCCCCGTCGCCCTGAACCTCGATGGCTCTGGCGCGATAGCGCAGATCGTCGTCGTGCGCCCGCACGTACGTGAGGTCCTCCACGTCGGCGCCGAGGCGCAGTTCCCAGACACCCCTGGCGGCGATGGCGGCCCGCAACAACCGCAGGTCGGCGCCACCGTCGAACAGTGAGAGGTCCTCCACGGCGGCCTCTGGCAGGCCGTTGACGAGCGGCCGCCAGTCCCACGTCGGGGGATCGCCTAACGTGCGCACGCCGTACCACACGCCGACGGTCGTGCCGACGTACACGTCATCGGGATTGGCGGGATCGCACCTCACCGCCGTGACCGGCGCCTCGACGCCTTGGGGATGGGTACGGAGTCCGGTGGGGTGCCACGTCTCGTCGCCGTCGAACCACCACAGCGTGTCGACGTCGTCGTCATCGGGATCGCCAACCGTCCCCAGGTACACGGCGCCCTTCGGTCCGTGCATCGCGCCGCCGGCGTCGGGGTTCGGCTCCACGTCGGTCCACACCGATGCCTCGCGGATCGGCCCTTCAGCCGAGGTCTCATCCTTCTTGTTCTTGGCCTCCTTCTCCAAGATCGGATCGCGGCTCCACGTGCCAGGTCCACCAGCTGCGTCGCTGCCGGCCAGCCGAACGAGCCGTTGCAGCCGTCCGTTACCGAGGATCCAGGCGACGTCCGACGTCGCCCACTTGCACACCGTGATCTCCTCGCCGAACAGGTCCTGGCTGCGATCGAACGTCAGGGTCGTGACGGGGTCGCGACCGCTCGGCAGCGTGACCCAGGTGCTGGCCCAGTCGTCGGTGTACCAGACACGGGTCGTGCCGATCAGCACCTGGGTGTGAGTCGGTGCAGCTGCGGCGCCGCGGACGTGGGCGATGGCAGCCGGCGTGGAGTAGAACGCAGCGTCGTCGCGCTCCTTCTGGGCGTCGGCGTGGAGGTTGAACGGCGCGGCGAGTGGACGGAAGGCCAGCATCCGCCGGAACGGTCCTCCATCCGAGCCAGTCCACTGGCCGTTGAAGAACTGGCGCACGAATCGCGTCGTCTGGCGGGGGTCGAACGCCACGCCACCGCCGTCTCCGTTGCCGGTGTGGAACCAGACGGTGGACGATCCTCGCTCGATGATGCCGTTGTCCTGCAGTCCCACGACGACTCGCCCCTCGCACGTCGGGTGCGAGGCGACGTAGTTGGCCTCGACGACGTTCAACCCGTTGTTGCGGGCGACGAATGCCGAGGACTGGTCGGGGTAGATGGACCGGAACACTCCGCCGTCGCAGGCCGCCCACAGCATGTCCCCGTCGGAGTAGTGCAGGTCATGGACGTCGGCATGGCAGCCGACGCCGATGCGCAGCGGCGGCGTGGCGTGCCCGTACGTGAGCGTCCCGGCGTTGTTGCCCACCTCGGCCGTGAAGATCGCCGCGTCCTCCTGGTACGACTGACCCGACACGTTGACGTTCTGACCGGTCACCGCCGGTTTGTCGGGAGGACCCTCGGTGAACGAGCCGCCGAGCACCACCTGGTCGGGGTTGTTGGGGTCGACCGTGATGGCGAGGTCGTAGAAACCCTGATGGCCGAGCATGTCGGGCACACCGGTGACGAACGCCGCCGTCGGCTTCGTTCCCGCTGCGGAGGTGACCCGGTACAACGCCGGCAGCTTTGCGTTCGCCGGTTTGCTGGAGTGGCGGTCGTTGAACACGTAGACGGTGCTGGGCGGGTCGGCGGCAGCCAGCGACCCGCGCCGCTTGAAGAAGCCGGGTGTGGCGATCTTCTCGAAGTTCGTGTCTCCGTCGTCTCGTACCCAAAGCCCGGCCTGGTCGCCGCCCTGCACCCACGCCCACAGTCGCCCTGGCGGCCCCGCCGCCACGGCTGCCGTCCACAGCACGTCGGTGACGACTCCCGTAAAACCGTTGAACGGAGTGCCGGCAACTCGCGCCCACTCCGTTCCGGCGCCGGCGCCGGCCGGGCGCTGCATCAGACCGATCGTGGTGGCCGCCACGATGGTGCTGCCGCCGGGTTCTGCTGCCAACCGGTACACGCCCTGCTCACGCAGGTTCGGTGCCTCCTCCACCCACGGGTCGATGTCGGTGCTGGTGGCCGGACCCCTGGCGACGAGCACGCCGATGCCGCCGAGCTGGCCGCCTGCGCGACCATCGTCGGGCTCCAATTCGCCGGTGCCGACGAACACCGTGTCCTTGCTCTCGTCGTCGGGCGCCGCGCTGTCGAGCCGGACGAGGATGGCACCGCAGGCATGGCGGTGGGCAGGGCGCACGATGTCGGGCGAGTCGGTAGGAGCGAAACCACCGAGCGACCTCCACGACTCGCCGCCATCGGACGAGTACCACACACCGCCGTTGGCGGTGGCGGCGTACAGGCGGTCGCCGTCGGGGTGCACGGAGATGGAGCGCACGCGCCCCGTCACCCTCGGATCGCCGTTGGCCTGTCCCTCGATCACCGTGCTCGGACCGAGCGGCACCCACATCTCCGCGCGCGAGGTCGGTTGGGCGAACACGCCCGGTCGGCCCGCAGGGCGCGGCCGGGGAGCGATCCGGCGGCCGTCGGCCAACGCCGCTGCGAGGTTCAGCTCGGTGCGGCGTGGACCGAGGAACCCGGCTCGGCCGGCGGGGTCGTCCCGCTCGGCATCGGTGCGGGTGTTGGGCCAGGCGTAACGGTTCACGGCGTCGTTGTCCCGGCGTCGTCGGGTGCGGTCGGCCGTACCCGGATCCACCCGTCGCGGAACTCGGCCGGCGTGTCGGGCAGCAGTGCCGTCTGGGTGGCGGCGAGGATCGCGTCGTTGCGCCAACTGCCAGGTGTGTCACGCCACCAGAAGTCCTGGTCGGTGCCGAACACCGACACCTTCGGCAAACGCACCTGCCCGTCTGCGGCCAGATCGGTCTCCACCAGCACCGGTCCCGTGCGCAGCGCAGGGGCGATGCGGCCGAGGCCGGGTGCCACCGATCCCCTTGCCAACGCCAGGGCCATGCGCGGCAGGATCCCGCTGCTGAGATGGACCTTGCCCGCCGGGAACATCAGCAGGGTCAGCGTCACGGTCTGGCCGACGTGGAGGTGCATCGTGTCGCTGTCGCCGAAGGCGGACCCGGGCTCGCCGTCATCTCGGGGGCTGCGCCCCCGGACCCCATCGCCGTCCGGCGCACTGGCGTTCGCTCGGCCGGCAGTCGGCGACGAGTCGTCGATGGCGCGCTCTCCGATGACGTAGGGATGGTCGATCGTCGCCGCGTTCGGCATCGCCTCGCCGGGCTGCAGCAGCCCGAGCTGACCGCGGCTGCGCCCGGCCTCGACGGCCAGATCTGCGACCACCTTGTCGACGGGCCTGAACCGGGAGAAATCGTCGCCGACGAAGAATCCGAGCACACCGTCGTCGGTGCGTGTCAGCTCACCGATCCGCACTGGGAACGCCACCGCTGCCAGCTCCTGCTCGGCCTGCTCCCATTCGGCCTGCCGGGCGGGGTCGCTGAGGTCGATGTCGTCGGGCGGGCGCAGTTCCAGGCGCAGCTGCGCGCGCACCACGGCGATCGGGCGCCCGACGAGTCCTGCCACGTGTTCGCTGCCGAGCGAGGCGAACGTGTCGACGGTCCACATCGTGGTGTCGACGGCGCGCAGCAGTGCCGAGAGCGCCGACTCGTCGTCTGCCGGGCGTCCGCCCCGATGGCCGGCGTCGGCAGCCACGAGCCCGGTGGCGAACGATCCCAGCACCTGCTGAGACTCCGTGAGCCCGTGGCGGGGCCCGGCGTCGGGCGGCCCCTCGCGACCGGGGGCGATCTCCCACACCACGCCGCCACCGACGGGTTCGTGAAGCAGCTCGCCCAGCGGGTTGCCGGCGACATCGAACACCTCGAGGCTCTCGTCGAGGTGATCAGGCAGCAGGAAACCGGCGACGGGGTTGACCTGGAGCGTCGGGTCGACCTCGTCGATGCGGGCCTCGATGCCATCGACGCCGGTCGACGTCGCTGCGTCGACGAGCCGGAACTGCCATCGCGCCGGCCGCATCAGGCGCGGTGGTACCGACAGTGCGCCGGGGTCGCCGTCGACAGAGTCGCGCACCGTGACGGACACGTTGTCGAGCGGCAGCTCCAGCACCCGCCCGAAGGCGTCGAGCAGCCGTGCCCTGGTGATCCGCAATGAACCGGCGAGGAAGAACTGCGGGGCCTCGACCGGCGCCGGGTCGATTACACCGGACCCGTTGTTGGACCGCCGCAGGCCGTCGGCGTACGGAAGTCCGAGCAACTGCGTGCGCAACCCGTCGAGGGCGGCCGTCACCACGTCGACGCGGGTGACGGCGTCGCCCAGCGCCGCCAGCGCCTGTTCGGTCTGTTCGTCAGCCTGCCCCGACATCGGGTCGGCGTCGTCGCGGGCGTTCTCCGCCTTCAACCAGTCGCTCACGGCGTGGCGCAGCGTGGTGGCGGCACCAGCGGTGAGCAGCGCCCGCCCGTCGACGGTGCGCATCGTCATTGCCGGCGTCGCCGAGCTGTCCTCACCGGCAGGTTCGAGGTCGACGGTCCCCAGCTCCCATCCATCGACGCTCGGACTGGTGGGCCCTGTGCACTCCACCTGCCACTCGAGCCACAGCGGCACCCACGGCTGGCTCCAGCAGGTCACGCCCACCGGGTCGGGATCAGCGCCTTTGACGATGGAGAACGAGTGCATCCGGTCGGCGACCAACGAGGCCTGCACCGTGGACGTGATCGGCGTGGCGGCGGCGCGCCGGGGGGAGCCGGCGCGCCGGGACGGGCCGCCGGACGCAAGATTCGTGAACACCGATGTGGTGCCGTCGTAGGTGGCATCGGTGCCGAAACGGAACGCCGACTCCGCCAGCAGTCGCTGTTGGACGAGCCGGATGCCGATATCGGAACCGATCCCCAGTTTCGGGGCAGCGGCGGCGGCCAGCCAGCCGGTGTGGTACGGGTCGTGCAACGCCACCTCCCGGGCCAGCGACAGCACCTCGGGCGGGATGGCCCCGTTGCCAAGCGTGCCGATCAGCTCGTCGCCGGCGATGATGCCCTGATCCGCAGACACCACCTGCGTCGGCCAACGGCACGTCAGCTTGCCGTCGGCCGAGCTGCGCCCGTCGTTGGCGTGACGCAGGCTGCGCCCTGCACCCTGCACCGCCACCATCGGGTCACTCGGGAACGTATGGCGGACGGCGGGCCGGTCGACGACACGGGCCTCGGTGGCCGGCAGCGTGATCGGCCGCCGGTCCCACTGGTAGTCGAGCAGTTGGGTGACACTCATCGCGGTCAACTCGTACTTGGAGACGGAGAACAACACATCGGCCCCGGTTGCCGCGCGCTGGGGTTGGGCGAACGCACCTCCTGGTGCCGCCGACCGCGCCGCGCCGGTCGTCGTCGCCCGGATGTCTGCGGCGCTGCCGATCACACTGCCTCCGCCCCGGCCAGGTTCGGCCCGCTGCACGAAGCGGTCGGTGCCGGCACTGCCGGCGGGCAGCGAGGCGAACGCTCGCGAATGCTCGAGCTCCTCGATCTCGACCGTGCCGTCGGGCGAACCGAGCCGGTTGATCTTCTGGGCGGCGAACGCCTCCAGCAACCGCTCGGTGTCGCGCCGCCGTTCCTCAGGCGTGTCGGCGACGGTGGCGAGCGCCGCCAGTACGTCGCCGTCGTGCTCACCGAGAGCGACGCGCACCGCGTCGGTCGCGGGGCGGCGGTCCACAGCGGGAGCCGTCTGGACGGGTACGCCGTACACGGCCCCGTGCAACAGGCAAGACCGAAGGTGCCATGGTGTCGTGACGAAGTGAGTGATGGCGTCGGCGGCGAACGCCGATGACGCCACCATCTTGTTCTCGGTGGTGAGCACCTCGTCCATGGGGACGAACGTGGAACCGGCGGCGGCATTCGGCGCCGTGCTGCTGCGGGGGTTGCGGGAACTGTGGGCGAAGCGACCGTCGACCGTCAGCCCCAGCGGACTGCGCTGGGTCTGCAGCGACTCGTTGTACTCCTGCAGGAAGCGGGCGTCGCCCCAGTCGGGCAACAGACGCCAACGCAACCGTTCGAAGAGCTCGCTCAGGCTTTCGGCGTCGCGGGCGCTGTCGATCGGGTCGTGGCCCGGATCGTGCCACCACCCGGCGACCATGTAGGCAACCGAGTCGTTGTCCACTCCACGGCCGGCCGCCTCGTCGAGGTCGTCGAGTGGGTCGTGAAAGGCGAAGCGGTTGCCGACGGCGTCGTACACACACGCCCACACGGCTGATCCACCGACTGTGCCGGTGAGCTCGTCGGGGGCGAGCACGACGCCGGTCGGCACGGCCTGGGTCGAGGCGTCGGAACCGGGCGACCACGACTCGAGCGGAACGGCCACGGCGCGATCGGCTTCCAGCACCCACCCACGTACGTGCGGACGGTCGGCTCCCATCTCCAGCACGATGCGAAGCACGACCCACCGATCCGGCAGCGGCGGCAGGCCCAGGCGATTGGCCGATCCATCGGCTCGCTCGGCGAGCTGACCGCGCAGCAAGGCATCGGGCATCGCCCAGTGCAGGTGAACACCCCGCTGGCGCTGCTCGCCGGGAGCGAACAACTCCGGCATGGCTTGGTCGGGCTCGACTCCATCTGGCCCGGCCAGCAGCAGCGGTACCCGTACCATCTCCTCGCCGCCGTCGGCACTGACGTGCAGGGCCTGCAGGTCGATCGGCACGAGCAGGCGCAACTCACGCACGAGCGAGCGGTCCCACGTGGCGATCTCGTCGATCGACATGTGCGCCCGGCTTGCGGCCAGGAAGCGCTTGGAACGGATCGCTTCACCGAGCAGCTCCGTGTCGATGCGCTCGAAATCCCTCATCATGCGCCTCCGTCCACGTCTTCCAGGTGATACTCGAGCTGCGCAGTTACCACTGCCTCCCAGCTCTGGAACGTCGTCGTCACGTGGAACTCGTCCAGGTCGTAGAACTTGGTCGCCTCGAGGTCGTCGGGATCGCCGAACACCTGCCGGTACGGGAAGCGCAACATCTCGAGCGCGAACTCGTGGGTCTCGACGGTCGATCCGAGGTTGGTGTCGTCGTTGGCCTTCATCCGGTCACGCAGGCGGTGCAGGTCGATCACACCCGGCGCCCCGGACCGGAACGGCACGTCGACCGAGTTGTCCGCAGTGAAGTCGTTCTTCGGCGGCAGCAGCTCGCCCGTGTCGGCGTTGCGCAGATGGACCTTCGCCCGGCGGCTGGTCGGCGGGTCGTCAGGGTCGGTGCGGGCACCGAACTGCACGCCCTGGCGAGGCTCCTCGATGTGCACCACCTCTGGCACGCCGTCGATCAGCACCAGCAGCACCGCCGGCGCCAGGCGTTCCATGCGCAGCAGCTTCATCCGATCGGGATGCGACTCGGCTTCGGTCGTGAGGGCGTCGTCCTCGATCACGTCGCGGGCGTACGCCCGCACATGGATGGCCGGCCAGCCCGAGACGGTGCGAGAGCGCAGCAGGAATCCGGTGATCGTGCCGCCGGCACCCGCCAGGCGCTCCTCGCCGGTGGGTGTGCGGATCGTGCGCTCCGTCTCGTCGACCTCGTTGCGCAGCTGCGGGTACACGGTCTCGAGCTGGGCTCGATCCGTCGTCGTGACGGTGCCGACGCTGAGCGCTCCCTGCACCATGGCGTCGGTCCAGTTGCGATCGATGTAGAAGAAGCGGATCGACTCGGGCGGCAACAGGTCGGCGTCCGGCACCAGGTAGCTGAACGGCACGCCGTGCAGCAGCCGTAGGCCGGCGAGGAACCTGCGCAGCTCGCCCGGCACGACGTGGTCACCGTCGTCGGGATCCGTCTCGGCGTAGTCGGACACCAACACCTGGGCCGCGTTCTGGGCGTACTCGACGAACAGCTGCTCGGTGAGCTTCATCAGGACTCCTCCTCCACGGCGTCGAGCTCCACGGCGTCGAGCAATTCATCGAGCGCGTCACGTGCTCGCCGCGCCTGCGCCCCCGATCGCGCACGACCCGACGGTGCGCGCGCCGGCGTAGTGCGCATCCGCAGGTCGGGCATCGCCATCTCGGCCAGTCGCAGCACCTCGGCGGTCAGGCCCTCCTGCACGGCGGTGAACGCCTGCTCGGACACACCGTCGGCGGCGACCACTGGCACATCGGTCTCGGCCAGCGCGGCGGGCACGCCAACGGCTTTGCTGGCCTTGGACAGCCGTTGCAGATCGATGCCGAAACCGGCGGCGACGAACGAGTCGAGTTTGGAGCCGGACAGTCCGGCGAGCTCCTCGATCGGGCGGCCCGGGTCGGCCACGGGGCGCGGCGGTCCTGCAAACGACACGGGCTGGCGGGCGACCTGGTCGACGAAGAACGAGGAGACCAGGTGCCCGAGGTCGCGCGTCGCGGTGAGGTCGTCGAGCACCCACGGGAACACGTCGGCGATCACCTGCCGCAGTCGGGCAGCGCCGAACTGCTCCTGGCGGAACCGCAGCAGCGCTGTCGTCACCGACAGTTGCGACAGTGCCAGCAGCCGGCCGATCTCGAACGCCGCGGCGTGGCTGAGGTCCTCGCGTCCGTCGGGCACGATGCGTCGCAGTTGGTCGGCACTGTGGGCGACACTGAGCGCGCCGTGCTGCTGCGGGGGCTGCGCCCCCGGACCCCATCGCCGTCCGGCTCCCTGGCGGTCGCTCGGCCGGACGGCACCTCCGGCGCCAGCCACCGGCTGTTCGCGGTCGCCGGGATGGGGAACGAACGGACCCCTGTACCAGGCCTGCGACGTGTCGCCGCGGCGCGTGCGGTGGCCGAGTCGCAGGTGCCCGGTGGCGACGACCGGTGTCGTGGCAGGGGCCGGCGGCGCCGCAGGGTCGGGCTCCGGCATCGTGCCAAGCAGGCCGACGTCGAGATCCTGCATCAACGTCTCGAACGTGGCACCTTCGTTCGTGGTGAACGTCCAGTGGGCCAGCACCGGGAAGCGCAGCACCTTTTCGGCGGCATAGAGGGAGATGGGGTACTTGAACCCGACCTTCATCGTGTCGCGCACCAGCAGTGAGGCGTCGCGGTCGTTGGCCGCCGCCGAGATGGCGGCCGTGGCAGCTTGCGGGGTCATCACGGACCAGGTGCTGGCCGCCGACGCCGCGCTCGACGTGGCGGCAGTCGCGGCCCCGTCGAGCGCGGCTCCGGCGTTCGGCAACCGAGCGGCGTCCTGCGAGAATTCGACGGCCCTGGCGACGTCACCCGGCAGCAGGATCTCGGCGTTCACAGCGCTCGTCAGGGCACCACCGCTGACCCACAGGTCGGCGTCGGCAGTCACCCCGGCCAGCACCGACCAATCCTGCGCCTTCTCGAACACGAAGTCGTCGACGGGCGGGCTCGGAGGCGGCAGCGCAGGGAGCTGGCCCTCGAGGTTCACCAGGCACGCCATGTACCGCACCGACTGCCCCGTTGCGGTGTCGAACACCGGGAGCCGATTGGCGAGCACGACGGCGAGCCAGCCGTCGTCATCCCCGTTGGCCAGCTCGGTGTCGTTGACGTCGACCTCGCGGACGTGGGTCAGCAGCGCCAGATCCTCCTCGCACGGGAAGATCTTGCGCACCACCGTCTCGGTGACCGCCAGGTATGCACTCTGGTCGACATCGCGGTCGTCGGGGTCGAGCAGTGGCGTTTGCGGCGTCACACAGTCGGCCACCGCTGCAGGCGAGACAAGCTCGGCCTCGCCCTCAGCCACCACCACGAGCGCCAGCCACGGCGTGGTCGACACCTCGATGGCGCCCGTCGGGTTGCGCTCCCACGGCAGCGTGCGCCGCTTGAGCACGATCTGGGGGAGCCGGTCGCCGAACGCTCCCTCGGCGTTGGCCGGCGGGAAGCTCGACAGGATCTGATCGTGCGGCATCGTGTAGCGCGGCGAGGCGACAGTGATGCTCGTGTGCTCGGTGTTGACGGTGAACGGCGTGCCGCTCTGGGCGCTGACGAGCTCGTAACCGCCCGCCGTCATCGGCGGCAGCACGCTGGAGTGGAGCACGAAGTGACCGGTGGACGGCATCAGGAGCTCCCCGGCTTCCTGGATGGCTCGGTGGGCGGCGCAGTCGGGCCTCGCCACTCGAGGCGGGTGATCCCGCTGCCGCCGACGGCGACCGGCGCCGTCGCGGCGTCGAGACCGCGAGCACTGATCACAGCGATGGCGCTCTCGGCCGTGAGGTCTTCGGCGCCGAGCACACCGGCGACGGCGAAACCTTCCTCGCTGGCCACCGTCACCGTGACCGGCTGCCGGTCGTCGCCGAGCTCTGGGACGATGTCGTAGGCCACGACGTTGCGCTGCTCGGCCGTCAACACCACCGGTGGGCGCAGCGCGCCAGCAGCGTCGGTGGCGCGCGCTCCTCCCGAGAGTCCGAGCACCAGATCCCGTCCGTCGTGGTTCCCGCCGAACGCGTTCGGGTCGTCGAGCACGACGACCACGCTGGCGACGGGCTGGGCGAAGCGGGTGGTGACGGTGCTCACGCCGCGGGCCAGCTCTGCACCCGACACCCAGCCGGCGCCTGCCCGCTGGTCGTGGGCGGCGATGCCCTGGCCGCGGCTGTGCACGGTGCACCCCGATCCGACGGCCGTCGACCAGCCGACGTATGGCAGCTGCAGGCCGGCATGCCAGCCCCACAGCCCGGCACTCGAGACGGGACGTGACTCGTCTGGTGTCCCGAGGCCGATGACAGCGAGCCGCTCGATGCCTTGCCCTACCGTCCACACGTCATCGACGAGCCGGTCATCGACCACCCTCCCGCCGTCGGCGATGGCGACTATGCGCACTCCAGGCCCGTGCACGCCGAGTGCCGGTCGCTCGGCGCCGGGGTCGACGTCGCGTCGGAAGTTCGGCAGCCGCAGCACGGCCACATCGCCAGGCCCGAGTGTGGCCCCGGCCGATCCGCGTGCCATGCGGCGGCGGGCTCGAAGCGCTGCGCTGAACGCCCGCAGCTCGGTGTTGGACTCCCCGCCGCGGCGGGTGATCAATGCCGGCGCTGCGCGGGCTGTCTCGGATGGGGGCACATCGCCCGTCGGCAGCAAGGTGCCCGAACGCCGGGTCGTCATCACGGTTGCCGCAGGAGGTTCCACCACGATCAGGCCGGCGGCGATCGACACGCTGCGGTCGGCCTCCACGCTGGCCAGCGTCGGCGGGGTTGCCCGCCACAGGCGGGCCGAGTCCTTGACCGTCGTGCGGGTGCGGGCGCCCGCCCGCGAGGCATCCCCCAATGACACGGCGCCCGCTGCCGGCATCACGGCGATCGCCTCTGCCGGGTACACGAACGTGTCGACCAGCTTCGCCGCCACCGGGATGCCGATGTCCGGCACGACGGTGTCCGTCACGGTGTCAAGTCCTTCGCCGAGCGTGCCGACGATCGGCGGGCTCTGACGCTCGCCGCGCAGCGCTGCGAGCGCGGTAGGGCTGGCTGTGGAGCCGAGGAACGTGGTGGCGGCGGCGAACGCGGAGTCGACGTCGTCGGGTCGCGTGACCAGGGCTGTGAGCCGGGTCCCAGCCGTGCGCACGGCGTCGACGTCGGTGGTGCGCCGAGAGAAGGGCAGTGGGTGCCGTTGGCCGATCTCCACCTGGAAGTACGGGATCTCGGGACCGCCGGGCAGCTCGGTGGCCGTGGCCGAGAGCTCCAGCTCGCACAACGCCTCGATCACGTCGCCCTTCGGCAGCGGGCGGTTGTCGTCATCCTGTGGCGGTCCCCACACGCCGACGGGGAACGACCCGAACGGCCGCGCCGTGATGGCGAACGGGAACTCGACGAGATCGTCGACCGACGTACCTTCGCGGATGAAGCTCAGCGACAGCGACGGCTGCATCGCACCCTCGTGCATCGGCGCCACGCCGAGCGTGCGAGTGGGCGGGTGCGATGTGGTGGTCGGCACGGGCGTGCCGGATGACCCTGGGTTCAATCTCGTCACGCTGCTGGCCGGCACCACGGACGTGAGGATCAGACCGAACTCGCACACCACGATGTACGGCCGGTCTGGCTTGCCGTCGGGCGTCGGAGCGCCGCTGTCGGCGGGCTGCGTGCCGAACGTCGTGATGACCGTGATGGCCTGGGCGTCACCGCTTGGGGCGACATCGAGGTACTTGTCGATGAACGCCGTCGGGCTGAGCGGCGGGTCGATGTGCTTGGTCGTGCTGCCGAACTCCACCTCCAGCTCGATCGGACCGACCTCGAACGTGGCCTTGCCGTGGAAGTCAGGCCCCTCGACCTCGATGCGGGCGCCGATCGAGATGGAGATCGTGATCTCACCGAAGATCCACGTATCGATGGTCACGCCGGCGGCGATGCTGGCGTACACCATCACCTTGTAGTGGAAGGGATCGAAGTACACGATCCCGTGTGCGCCGAAGCGCACCTCGGCCCACGCCGGCCCGAACGAGGCAGAGGCCTCGAAGTCGCCGCCGGCCATCAACGCCTCGGACGTGAGCGCGAAGTAGCTGCCGGCCTGGACGAGGATGTTGTTGCTGACCGACCAGCGCAGCCCGAGGCGGGGCACCTCCGGGTAGCCGTCGCGATGGAAGTCGGGGTGGTAGCCGCCCATGGTCAGCACGAACTGGCCGGCGTTGGGGCCCTTGAACCAGATCACGTAGGCGAACCCACCGGTGAGCTTGACGTCGCTGTAGAGCAGGTACGAGTTGTCGGTGAGCTGGCCCTGCACCCACAGCACACCCTCCGACGACGAGAACCGCACGACGAGCGCCAGCTCGATCGACACCAGCGCCACCTGCGGCCGGGGGAGGGCCAAGCGCGCCAGCCCGAGCAGGCTGATGTCGAGACCATCGCCGATCTCCACGGCGACGACGGCAATGCCGTCAACGATCACGAAGCTGGTGAACGACAGCCCTGCAGCGAACCAGAACGTTCCCCGCTCCATCGGGAAGTAGGCGCCGAGGGCCCTCAACTGCTCCATCGGGTTGCCTGGCGAGGCCGCGGTGTCGAGCGCCTGGATCAGGGGGTACTCGCCGAACTTCGACAAGTCCGTCGGCACCACCAGCGCTCTGTTGATGCCGAAGCCGCCGCCGATGCCGGTGAGGAAGAATGCCGGTGGTCCGCCGATCGGTCCGACGACGGCGCCGATGGCGAAGAAGGCGACGAACGTCTCGCCGCCGTCCGTGCCCTGGCCGTAGCCGCCGTAGATGGTGATGCCGTACACGCCGAAGCGGCCGAGCAGCATCCCGAGGTACTCGGTGTCACCGGTTGGCGACACGTTCTTGAGCAGACCGCCGGCGATCGTCACGCCAGACATGTCGGCCGACACGGCCAGCCCGGCGAGATCGATGTCCCACGACGCTGGGTTGAAGAAGTCGTTCTTCGAAACCAGGTACGTGATCTGCAGGTCGTCGACGGTGCACGTCAGCCCGAACATCGACACGGAGCCGTCGAGGAACAGCGACACGCGCTCCACCTGCTGGTTCGGCATGGTGACGCCGAGCCCGATCTGTTCCAGGTACAGCGGCCCGAAGCCGCGCTGGATGGCGACCCACCATGGACCCTCGCCGTCGCCGGCCCGCAGCGTGACGTGCACCGGTTCGCCCTCGTGCTGCTGTACGGCAAACGCCGGTGAGAACGCCGGCTTCGGTGGTTGCGGCCCGCTGTCGGCGACGATGCCCTGGGCGATGGCGTTGCCTCCCGATGCGCCGCTGGCCGACACGGCGAGGTTGGAGAGCTGCAGTTGCAGCCCGCCGCCGGTGAAGCCTGTGGCATCGATGGCGGCGAACGTGTGAAAGGCGATCGACTCCAGGCTGAGCCCGATGTCGAGCAGCGGGCCCGACAGCTTTCCCACACGCAGACCTACACCGTTGACGGAGATGCTCGGCGTGAACTCCAGACCGCCGGTCGTGGTGACCGCTCCGACGAAGATGCCTTCTGCGCCGGCCGGGAGGTCCTCGATCCACGAGCCGTCGTTCTCCAACCACAGCACCACGTCGTCGCTGACCAGCTCCAGCCGATCGGCGAGGGCCAGCTCCAGGCCGATCACGTCGCTCTGCTCGCGCAGCGTCAGCGTGAGTCCCTCGAACGAGACCGACAGTCCGGCGCCGGCGAGGTTCTCGAAAAGCGTCAGCGTGCGGTCGAGCAGCGTGGCCGGGTCGAACACACCGGCGATGAGGTCGGTGCCGTCGAGCAGCACGTCCTGCAGCACGTCACGGACGGAGCTGTTGCCGATGTCCGTGTCCAACAGCTCCTGCACGGCGGTCTCTGCCATGGCCACGGCGGCGACGAGATCGATGACCGTCTCGACGACGCGTGTCGCCACAGCGACGGGATCGGTCACCGTGTCGAGCCCGACGAGTTGACCATCGCCGGCAGTGAGCGCGAACGATGACGGACCGAACAGCCAGCGGGCGGAGAAGCGATGCGTGTCGTCGAGGGCGAGGCCGACTGCCAGCCCGGCTCCCCCCGCCGGCGAGGCGCCGGCGGCGACGTGCACGAACGGGCTGATCGTCACACCACCGGCGTCGATGTCGGCAGGACCTACGGTGACGCTGAACGAGTCGAGTCCCGATGGCGACACCGTGACGGCGAACGACAGCCGGTCGATGCCGGGCACGGCGATGCCGACGCCGACGGCCGTGACCAGATTGATGGTCGGGCTCCACGTGACGGACACCGCCCCGTTGCCGACGGTCAACTCGCCCGACGTCGCCGTGACGTCGACGTCCGTCGGCACGAAGCCATCGAGCAGCGGGGCGAGCGTCGTCAGTCCCGTGCTGGTGATCGACGGCAGGGCGCCGATGAGCGAGGCGACGGGATCGATCGCCCAGGCGCTGAGCGCCGCCCCGTCGAAGTGGCGGGCGGCGCCTGCGCCGGCGCGCAGCGCCAACGCGTCGCCGACGGCGGCCACGGTGTCGCCGACGTCGCCAGAGATCTCGGACAGGCGGTCGAGCAGGAACGGCAGTGCCGCTTCTGCCGCAGCGGCGAGGCCGCCGAGCCCGGCAAACGGCAGCAGCAGGATGTCGGCGCCCGTGGTCGGGCGCACGAACACGGCGATCCCGCTGTCGCCGAGCGCGACGTGCATTGCTTGGCGCCCCGGGTCGGCGCCGTCGAGCCCGACATGGAGGGCCAGCGCAGGCCGCGGCGGCCCGCTGGCACCGACGACGATGGCCACCGTGGCACCGGCGACAAAACGGCCCGTGGACGCGGCCGGAGCGCCGAACACCGAGGAGTCGATGCCGAGCGCCACTCGCAAGTCGGCGCCTTCACCGGCGACGGACAGCTCGACGCCGGTGGTGAGTGCCAGCGTGCTGCCCGCCGCACCACCGATCCCGAGCAGCGGCCGCAGGGCATCGAACAGCACCTGGGCTTTGGCCGGCTGGGCGGCGATCGACTCGCTGCTGCGCAGCCAGCCCGCCGGGTCGGAGAGGAACCCGGCGAGTGGCCGGATGGCGCGGTCGACATCCCCGACGGAGCCGGCGAGCATGCCGAAGGCGTCGAGTACGGCGTCGATGATCGGCCGCGCTGCATCGTCGGCCCTGCGCATCAGCTCCAGTGCCACGTGGCCACCGAGACTCGGTGCCGCCACGGCAAGCATCCTTGCGATCGTTGCTCCGTCGGGCGTCGGCCACAGGGCCACTGTGTCGGTGGCGCCACCGGGGTGGTGCCAGCGCACGTCGGCGGCGAAGGGTTCGAGGTCGACCACCAACTCCACGGCGCCGGCAGCGCCTAGCTCCGTGCCCCGGCCGAACGTGATGGCGCCGTCGAACGCCGGCGCCCCGTTGATGGTTTGCGTGATCGAGGGAGTGATCGTCACGTTGGCGTGCCAGCCGAACCGTCCCGTCGTGTCGCTGCCGGCCGTGACCCTCACCGTGCCGGCGTCGAGATCGACGGCCACCGGGCCCAACAGCGCCGACACGGCCGTCGCCAGATCGGCTCGGGCGGTGGCCAGCACGGAGGCCACGAGGCCCGATGCGTCATGGACGAGTTGGTCGAAGGCGTCGTGCACGGCGCCGCCTGAATCGATCAGCCCAAGCACATCGCCCAGGTCGACGACAGCCTGCGCTGTCGGGTTGGCGGCGGCGTCGGCGATCAGCCGCTGCACGGCCGTGGTCAGCAGCAGCCGCGCTTCGGGCAGCAGCGGCGCCTCTGCGGCGTCGGCGCCGATCACGAGGCGCTCCCACGACTGGCCGAGCACCCGGGCGTCGTGCAGCGTCACCGTGGCCCTGCCTTGCCCACTGCCGAGTGGGATGGTGGCGTCGACGCTCACGGCCCGCAGCTCCTGCTCGGGCGTGGAGATCAGCCATCCGAGCCGGTCGCTGACCCACACTCGCACCCGCAGTGATCGTGCTGGGTCGAGGCCGGTGGAGCGGTCGTAGCCGAGCAGCGTCATCCTGGCGTCGCCCTCGATTCGCAGCGTCCCCGTCGCGTTCGGGGGGAGGCCCAGCACCAATCCGCCGAACACGCCTGTCGGCGGCGGGAGCGGGTCCAGGTCGCGCTGGCGGGCCCGTTCGGCCAGGCCGGCCGCCACGACAGCCGTCAGCGCCCGCTCCACCTGCGCCCTCGTCGCCTGACCGAACCAGGCGCTGACCGTGAGCCCGGCGCGCCCGGCCGGAGGCTCCGTGATCGGCGGACGCAGCTCGGCTGCCGGATCAGGCTGGTCGACCAGCGTGATCATCGCTGCGACGAGGTGGCGCCCGAGCGCCAGGTCGGCATCGTCGGGCTCGTCGCCGTGTGCGGCCGCAGGGGGCATCAGCCGGTGGAGCAGTCGCAGGGCGTCGGCCGACGGCTGCGTCGTGAGCGCGGTCAGGGAGACTGGCCCGAGCGGTGTGCCGACCAGCACCAGATCGGAGACGGACGTGTTGGCGTCGGCAGCATGGCGTGCGGCGTGACCCGCGCCCCCCACTGCCACGACCACCAGGTCGTTGCCGAGCGGAACCAATGTCTCCAGCACGCGCCCGAGGCGGGCGGTCTGACCCCCAGTGCCGTCGGCGTCGCCAGAGGCGAGCTGGCAGGCGGTCTTCGTGCCGAGGGCGACGAACCACTCGCCGGCAGCAGCGGCCGGCAGCGTGAACATCGCCGGGGCCAGCCCGGTTGCCGTCAGGTCGATGCGTCGAGCCGCCGGCGCCCCTGGCCAGGAGGCGGAGCCGATGTCGACGTACACGACGGTGGTCGGCACGCGGTCGAGTTCGGTCTCGAGGTCGATCAAACCAAGCAGCTGACCGGCAGCGACGCCTGCCGTGACGATGCCGATCCCGGCTGGCGGTGTGAGCGGAGGGGCGATCCGCCCGTCGCTCCCGCTCCAACGGTCTGTGATGGCCGCCAACCCAGCGGCGATCGCCCTGGCCCTCACCAGCTCCGCCAATGTTCGGTCGATGTTCGCCTCGGCGCGCAGCGCGTCCTCCAGCGCCACCGGCGTCAGGCCGAGATCTCCGGGCCGCCACCGCGCCATCGCCTCGGGGACGGCCGTGCCGGGGGGTTCGAGTCCGGCTGGTGGGAACCACACGGCGGGTTCGGGGATGTTGGCGCCGAGTGGGATGCGGTATGGATCGTCGGGATGGCCCGAACCGGCGATGGCCCCGGTCACCGGGCCGACGCCGCCGATGAGGTCGGCCACCAGCTCGAGTGCATGGGGACCCAACTCGCTCAATGCCAGTTCGGGTAGCCATTCCCCCAGTGCTGTCAGCGGGTCGTCGACGAGGTCGGCGAGCCGCAACCCCGGCCGGCCGGCGCCCGCTGTGCCGCTCCAGCCGAGCAGGCGGAGTAGTTCGCCCACTGTGCCGGGCGACATCGATCCGAGCTCGCCTATCAGCAGCTGCACCGTGTTCCAACCAGCGTCGTCGAGGTCGACCGTCCCGTCGCTGCCGATCACAGGGAGTGCGACGGGGAGCACGTCGTCGCCAACTTGCAGCGACAGCTCCGGGCCCTCGATGCTGGCGGCCAAACCTGCGGTCGCGGTCCATCCCAACCGCAAACCGACCGACGTTGCCGTGACGGTGATGCCGTCGGCCAGCGGCAGCGTGATGCGCGGCGGGTTGACGCCGCGCTCGCGTGCCGAGAGTACGCCATGCACGCCGGGCAACAGCGATGCCGAGCGGGCTGCGAGGTCGATCTCGGCCAGCGTGGCGGTGAGCCGGGTGTCGATCACGGTGCAGCGCTGGCCGAGCGTGTCGATCGAGGTGGCGCAGGAGACGGCGATCGTGACGATCGGGCCATCCGTGCTGATGTCGAGCGACAGCACGTCGGTCAGCGGGATGCGCCACGGGAGCATCGGAGTGCCGTCACCGCGAATGCTGGCGACGACTGATCCACCATCGGCGAGCGCATTGCGCAGCACCGCCAGCACGTCGGGCACGATGGTGCGGTTCGTGTCGAGCAATGACGACCAGTAGCCGGCGACGGCGGCCAGTGGGTCGGCCATGAGGTCGGCGAGCGAGATGGTGTCCGTCGCCTGCCCGGTTGGTGCGTCGAGGCCGAGCAGCACGCGTGCAGTTGCCAGGGCGTCACCGAGATTGTCGAGCAACTCCTCGGCCACGTCCTCGACGGCGTTGCCGGCGACGTCCATCACGGCGTCGGGGCTGGTCAGGTCGAGCGTCGGGTAGTCGTGGGTGCCGAGCCGAACCTGGTCGGCGGCCAGCACGAACGTCAGTCGTCGTGTGGCGTCCATTGCGAACCCGACGCGCAGCGTGTCGGCGCGCGCCACCGTCGGGTTGGTGATCTCCAGCACCCGGCTGCCGGCGTGGCCGACCGCCGCCCACAGCCCGAGCGCCGGCAGGGTCTCTGCGTCTCCGGTGACGAGATCGATGCGGCAAAGGTTGGCGGTGGCCTCGACGCGAGCGTCGTCGTCGCCGACCACGAGTGCCAGCGTGGGCGTGAGCCTCGGGTTGCCGCTGGGACCGCTGTCGATCAGCACGCCGAGGCGAAGCGTGGCGTCACCGAGTTCGAGCTCGACGGTGTCGCCCTGGCGGCTGCCCTGCAATAGGTCGGCCAGGTGGTCCAACCACGCCTGGCGGCTGGCCGTTGTGTCGATCAGGTCGCGCATCCATGCCGCTAGGGCGATGACGCCGTCGCTGGCGAGCTGGTCGATGGGAAACGCCGGCACGGCGCCGCCGGTCAGGCCGAGCAGTCCCGCCACGGCGGCGATCGCCCCACCCCCGACGGCCGCGGCCTGCTGGCGCACGAGCGACAGGACGAGGTCCATGACCGCGTCGTCGAGCTCGTCGGCTTCTGCCACCGACACGTTCAGCGTGCTCGGCGTCGTGGCTCCCGGAAGCTGGAGGTCGGTCAGCGTCAACCCGAACGACGGCGGCGCGTCGCCGCTGTTCGTCGGGATGTCGAGCTCCAGGCCGATGGCGCCGAGGTGTGCCTCACCTGGCGTCGGCTCGTCGGCGTCGACCGTGATCGACGTGGTGAGACTCAGCCGGGCGCCGGGCTGGCCGAGCAGCAGCGGCGAGGCGTTGGTGGGGCGCACCTTGGCCGCTCGGAAGAGCGGCAGTGACAGTGTCGTGCGCGACGCTGGATCGTCGGTACGGAACACGACACCGATACCGAGCGCCACGAAATCGTCGGGACGGTCGTCGAGCGTGATCGAGAGCTCGATCGTCGGGTCCTCGATGCTCACGATGGGCAGCCAAACGACGCCGCTCGGGTCGGTCTCGCGGTCGGCACCGCCGAGGGCTTCGTCCACGAAGGCGACCAGGGCGTCGCGCTGGACCTCGTTGGCGAGAACGTTCTTGAGCGACTCGTCAGGTTTGCCGAACCACGATGGGTCCGGGTTCCCGCCGCCATCGAGGAAACCGAGCGCCTTGCCCAGGTTGCCGAGCACGCCCAGGTCGTCGGCAGTGAGGCTCACGTGACGGTCCGCGACTTGAGGCCCGAGGAGCCGGCGAAGCGGAATCGTCCCATCGGCAGGATCGTCAGCCCCTCGCGGCTGGCTCGTAGCTCGGCCGGCACGAGCAGGTTGCCCCGCCCGTCCTTGCCGCCGATGGCTCCCGCCAACTGCGAGGCGAGCTCCAGCAGCGTTTTCCAGGCAAACGCCACCAGGGCGTCACCCCACGTGTCGATGATCAGCTTTGGACCCGTCGGACGGCGAAGGGTGGAGGCGTAGAGACCGGCTGGTCGTTGGGACGCCCCGACGGCAAACGTGACGACGACGTCGGCGGCCCCGGTCTGGTCGCAGCGCACGGGGAGCAAGAGATCGACACGCCCGTCGCCGATGTCGATGCGGACACCGCCGATCTCCACCGCCAGCTCGCTGTCACCTTCGATCCAGACGACGACCGAGCGCTGGGTCGGCCGGAAGAACCCGGCCGCCAGCCGCGCAGCGGCGACGATGAGCCTCGATGCGCTGTCGGGATCGAGGTGGACCGGTTCGGTGGTCTCGCCCGATTCGATCTCCGTCTTGGACCGCTCGGGCCGGAACCGGTCGGGGCGGAACTCGTCGGAGATGTCGTCGCTGGCCCGGTCGGCCGCCAATGTGGCCGCCGATCGGGTTTGCTGTTTCGCCCAGGCCTGGAAGGCCGGATGGATGGTTTCGTCTGCAGCCACGGGGTCTCAGCCCGTTTCCGCGAGACGGCAGTTGGCGCCCGCCCGGGATCGCCTCATTCGCCTGCCCTTCTGAATGTGGGGTCAGTAGGTAGTCAAGACCTCTTGGGCGGCGAGGTCAACGTCAAATCCCCGCCAACAGACGCCACGTGTAGCCGGCCATGACGCTCCAGAACAGCATCGTGTATCCGCGCTCGCCGATCCGATGGTTGAGTGAGCGTCCGAACCACGTCGCTGCGACCATCAGCGGCACGGCCACGGCTGCCAACGTGTAGGCGTCGCCGCCGAGCAGTTCGGCGTCCGTGTAGATGGCCGTCTTGATGGCGTCGCCGGCGAACGACACGACAGATGCCGCGCCCACGATGTGCAACCGATCGAGCGGCAGCGAGCGGATGGCGATGCCCTTCAGCGGTCCCGATGTGCCAGAGAACCCCGACGTGAGCCCTGACCCCAACGCCAGAACCGGCGCCGCCCGACGTCGTAGCCACGGGAGCTGAAGCCGCTCGAACGCCAGGGCCGCAGCGAAGCCGGCGATCACGGCGACAGTGACCATGTCCTCGGGAGCGGACACCAGCAGCCGGGCCCCGACCGCCGCTCCGATGACGGTCGCCACGACTAGCCAAGCTGCCGCCCGCCACGGGATCGTGACCCTGTAGGCGACGAGCTTGACGACGTTGTTACCCGCCAGCAACAGGGCGGCGAGCGCCGCGCCCTCTTTCGTGCCGAGGACGAGGGCGAGGGCCGGCACCAGTACGAGCGAGCCGCCCAGGCCCGCCGACGCCGACACGACGAACGCCGCAGTCACAGCGATCAGCGCCAAGATCACCTCGAACACTTCCATGTGGTGCCCTCGTCCCGCACGGCCATGGACCCGCGTCCAGCCAGCCGACCGCGGCGCGATCATACGCGCCTGGTGCAAGCGGCGATTCGTGCCGATCAACGGTG
>Ga0136624_1000175_pt1 | contig 21477 bp, 21 predicted proteins | sample AntDrymUQ4692206_2_FD_104802 | JGI IMG/M metagenome (GOLD analysis project Ga0136624, IMG submission 104802) | Polar desert sand microbial communities from Dry Valleys, Antarctica - metaG UQ469 (22.06) | ecosystem: Environmental > Terrestrial > Soil > Desert | place: Antarctica: Dry Valley... | reverse complement strand
GCTGCGGGCTGCGGGCGGCCGGCGCGGCCGGCCCGGGCGGGTGTGCGGGCGGGTGTGCGGGCGGGCTTAGCTCTCCGGCAGGCGGGAACCGACCGAGACGACCGCCCGGGCGGCCCGGCGCACGTCCGCCTTCTGCGGATCGGTGCCGAACTCCACGGTGACCGCCGCCCCCGGCAGGCGCTTGTTGTGCCACATGGTGAACGTGCCGCGGCAGACGCTGTAGCACTTGAAGCTGGCCAACGGCAGGTCCATCTCCTCGCTCAACTCCCGGGCCAGCCACTGGATCTTCTTCGGGCCGTTGCTGCCGACGCCGTACAGCGGTTCGTGGAACACGATGGTGGCGTCCGGCTTGAGCTCGCGCACGAAACTGCGCACCGCCCGGGTCTCCGGTTCGCTCTTCGGCTTCGGACCCGAGTAGTAACGAGTCCCGGCGCCCGCGTAGCGCCACCGGTAGGGCCAGTTGCGGTTGAGGTCGACGCCGCGAGCGTTGGTACGAGTGAACGCGGCGTTACCGTCGGGGTTCATCGTGCGCAGCAGCCACAGGTCGAGGTTCGCCGGCAGCCGGTCACGCTGGCGAAGGCGACGTACGACGGACCGTCCCGTCGGTTCATCACCGTGCATGTTGCCCACGACGAGCACCCGCTTGGTGGCGCCCTCATGCCAGCGGCGGTACATCACCAAGTTGCGCTCCTCGACGGACTTGCCGATGACCATCCTGTCCTTCTTCAGCCCACCGTTCTCCGCAGCAGCTGCCGGGGCGGCGCCACCAACCGTCACGGCCGAGGCGGCCACCGCGAACACCAGCAGGGCGCGAACATTCATCGCTGTACGTCCTCTCAGTCGGAGCCGCGACCCGGCAAGGCCAGGTGTCTGGGTCTCGGAGTGCCTACCGTGCCAGTCCAGGCAACCCGGTCGCGAGCGAATGCCGGATCACCGCAAGAATTCATCAAGGGAGAGCGGGACGACGCAGCTCGTCGCAGCGAGCGCGGACTCGTAGGCCAGTTGCCGTAGTCGAAGCTCGACAACGTTGTCGGGTGGCTCGACGCCTCCTACCACGACCGTCTCACCCGCCCGCCGGCGCGGAGCCGGCATCAGTTAGCAGGGCCGCGCTGGCCGCGCGATACCCCGACTCGAGCAGGGCCCGGTTTCCCTCGGCCAACTCGGAGATCGCCGCGGTGGCCTCGAGGAGTGCGCGACGATGCTCGCTGAGCACCGCCTCCCACGGCTCACCGGCGGCCGCGGCGAGGGCTCCCAGGCTGGGGTTCGGTGCCAGGTTGAGCTGCGCCGCCGCGGCGTCCGCCTCCATTGCCCGCAGCAGCTCCGTACGTCGGAGCTCTGTGAGCACCGATTCGACCTCCCCGGCCGAACGGTCCAAGCGCTGGCTCCTGCCCGCCGTGACCAGGAGCCGCTGCTCCTCCAGGGTGCAGCGCAGCGCCTCCAGCAGCTCCCGCTCACGCCACAGCGCGCTGGACAGCTCGACCAGCCCCATCGCACGCTTCCTCCTTTCGGCGGACCGGCTACCGCTATCCGCTCGACAGCGCGCTCATCGGCGTCGTCGATGCGCACTTGAGCGCTTCATGCTGGCGCCCACCCACCCGGCCGAAAATGAAGCCAGCGGACGGCGTGAGTCCGGCAGCCTCCGACATACGGCTCACTGCCGACAACGGTCGACCGGTTCCTGCGCACCACGCACGTGGTCCAGCGGCACGAACTTCGCCGATGAAGCCCCGAATCGCTCAAGGTCGCGGCACCAAAGTGCCGAGGTACGGCGGCATGAGCGCGACGCTGGACCAGACGCCCCCCACCGACTGTCCCGTGGATGAGGACGCGCTGGTCCGTCGCCACCTACCGCTGGTCGGCTACCTCGTCTACGAGGTGATCGGCCGGGTCCCGTCGCACGTGAGCCGGGATGAGCTGCACTCCGCTGGTCTCGCCGCCCTCGCCTACGCGGCACGCGGCTTCGATCCGTCGCGGGGAGTGCCGTTTCAGCGTTTCGCGGCGACGCGGGTCCACGGTGCACTGTTGGACGAACTGCGTACGGCGGACTGGGCGAGCCGTTCCGTACGCGCGAAGGCGCGCCGCCGGGACGCGGCGGAGGAGGAGCTCGCCGGTCGGCTCGGTCGCACCCCCACCCGACCGGAGCTGGCTGCCCACCTTGGCGTCGCGGTCGCGGAGCTCGACGCCGTCCACGAGGACGTACATCGGGCGATGGTGTTGAGCTTGCAGGGCTTTGCCGACGCGGGTGCCGTGGACGACCTGCTGCCGATACGCGAGCCGGGTCCCGATGAGGAGCTGCTGCATCGGGAGCGCCTCGGTTACCTACTCAGTGCCGTCGCCGAACTACCTCCTCGGCTGCGCATCGTCATCCAGGAGTACTTCCTCGAGGACCGCCCGATGCAGGAGATCGCCGAGCAGTTGGAGGTCACGGAGTCCCGTGTCTCCCAAATGCGCGCCGAGGCACTGGTGCTCCTCAAGGACGGGATGAACTCACAGCTGGATCCCGAGCTGGTGCCGGCACCCGCCCGGCCGGAGGGGTGCGTTGCGCGGCGTCGCCAGTCCTATTTCGCCGCCATCGCGGCACACAATGACTTCCGCACCCGGCTCGCCGCAGGCGCAGCCGCATGCTCCCCCTGACCCGGCGGCGGTGGCTGGCGTTGGGAGGCGCAAGCTGCTGCGGTGGGCTACGGGAGGCGGAGACTGCTCTGGCGGACAGTGAAGCCAGGTTCAGGCTCGTCTTCGACCACAGCGTTGTGGGGCTGTTGCGCGTTGACGCGGATACCGGCCGCATCCTCGAGGCCAACCCGTCGGCATGTCACCTCCTCGACTACCGCGCGTCTGCGCTGACCGACCGTTCAGTATCCGACCTGCTGCCTGACGACGAAGGCGGCGAGCTGGACTTGGCCACCGGGCACTCTTCTGCCGCTCCACGTGAGCACCGACTGCTCCGCCGTGACGGCCGGCTGCTGTGGGGGACCCTCCACCTGACCCCGAGTGCCCGGGAGGGGCTGCCGCCGCAGGTCCTCGTCCAGGTCGTCGATCCGTCGGAACGGCGTGACGCAGCGCCCGAGCTCATGCATCAGGCTCTGCACGACTCGCTGACCGGGCTTCCCAGCCGGCTGCTGCTCATGGACCGGGCCGCGGTAGCGCTGGCCCGTGCCAAGCGGGGCGGTCTCTGGGTCGCCACCTTCTTTGTGACCCTGGAGGCGCTTTCCGAGGCCAACTCCGTGATGGGTGAGGGCGGACATGACGCCGTACTGCGCGAGGTGGACACCCGGCTGCGCGCGCTCGTCCGGCCGGCGGACACGGTCGCCCGGGTAGGTGTTTCCAGCTTCGTCGTCCTCTGCGAACTCGAGGCCTCCGCGCAACGCACGGCGCGTGGTATCGCCGGGGCGCTCGCCTGCCGGCTGGTCGCCGACCTTGACGAACCGGTGCCCTGCGCAGGCGGCGTAGCCCTGGTCAGGACTTCGGTGGGGGTGGCGCTGGCGGCCGAGGGAAGGGCCGATGACCTCGTCGACCGGGCGGAGGCAGCGATGCGGCGGGCGAGTGAAGAGCGCTCGACCGGCGCAGAAGCGTCGGCAGAGCCCTCGTCCACGGGCGAGCCGGCGCTCTGCCCGTCGGACACTCCGGTGGCCATCGCCGACTGAACGACCCCGAGTGCAGCGATGGCGGCCGATAGCCTCCGCTCGTGCTGCTCTCCGACCGGGATATCCGCGCCGAGATCGCAAAAGGTCGGGTCGTGCTCACGCCGTACGACGAGGGCATGGTGCAGCCGTCCTCCGTCGATGTCCGGCTCGACCGCTACTTCCGGGTCTTCGAGAACCACCGGTATCCCCACATCGACCCCTCCGTCGAGCAACCGGACCTCACCCGGCTGGTCGAACCCACGGGTGGGGAGCCGTTCATCCTCCATCCGGGTGAGTTCGTGCTGGCGTCGACGTACGAGGTCGTGCAGTTGCCCGATGACGTGGCCGGCCGCTTGGAGGGCAAGAGCAGTTTGGGACGCTTAGGGTTGCTGACGCACTCGACCGCCGGCTTCGTCGATCCCGGCTTCGACGGTCATGTCACCCTCGAGCTGTCGAACGTCGCGACGCTGCCGATCAAGCTGTGGCCGGGGATGAAGATCGGCCAGCTGTGCCTGTTCCGGCTGAGCTCGCCCGCCGAGCATCCGTACGGCTCCGCGGTGTACGGCTCGCGCTACCAGGGGCAGCGCGGCCCGACGCCCTCCCGCTCCTTTCAGAACTTCCACCGCACCCAGGTGTGACGGGTGGCCGGACGGGTGCGGTGCATTCAGAGATCGACTGGCTCCAGGATGCCGATGAGCTGGACGGCGCCGCGGCCGTAACGCTCCTCGATGCCAGCGACCAGCTCGGCATCCGCCGTCCACGCCTGCAGCTGCACGGTGTTCCGTCGGGTGTCGATGCCAGAGGACTGGAAGTCTTTGCGGTCCTGCAGTTCCCGCTGGATGCGCATCAAGTCGGCCTCGCTGCGCTCCGCTCGGCTTACGCACAGCGCGCCGCCCCAGCTCTCATGGAGATCCCGCTCGCGGGCCTCGATGTCGTCGGTGAACAACACGTTGAGCACCAGGCGGGTCGGGTCGTTCGCTTCTCGCTCCTGCACCTCGGTGTCGTCCTCGCCGTCGAGGTAGGACTGGTCCAACCACACGCCGGCGAATCCGGGCATCGAGCTGGCGCGCCGCGTCGTCTTCTCCAGCGCTGCGTCGGTGGCCATGGACTCCGTATCCGGTTGCCAGCCGCCGGCTGGCTCCGGGCACGGGCTGGTGAAGTCCGCGTCGGTGTCAGCAGTGTTGCGGTCGCTTTCCCTTGCTACCCGCGGCTTCTCGGTCAGCGTGAAGCGCGAGCCATCCCAGCGTCCGACCAGCACATAATAGTTTCCCCAAGTGGTTCCGCTGGCGGACTCCGCCGCGATGTTGGCCCAGTTCCAGCCGACGACGTCCGGGCCCCCGCATTTCGGGGGGTAGGACTCCATCATCACGAGGCACAACTGCGGCCCGTGGTCAGGGCTCTCCAGCACGGCGCCCGCGAAGCGAAAATCCCCGTCGTAGCCGGCGGGGACGGCGTTGACATGCCCGGCCGCCGTCGGCTGCGGCGTGGCGACTGGCGGCGGCTGAGACTGCGGCTGGGACTGCGGCTGGGCGACGGGGTCGAGATTTGGCTCGCTCCCGCAGGCGCTCAGCAGTAACGGTAGAAGCAGCAGCGGTGCGGCGGTCGATCCCGCTCGGCGTCCCCTCATGGCGGTGAGACGTCGGCGGTGACGCATCGGTTCCGCTGCGCGGACGCGCTGCTGGCTGTCTCCGGTCGGCCATTGGCGGCCCTCGTCAGCGCCCCTCGCTGCGTTGCTGCTTGGCGTGGTGGAGTGCCGCGCGCACCGCGGGCACCCGGCGCAGGTGAACCGGCCCGCCAAGAGATCGGCCGGTAGGCTGGGGCCGCTGCCGCTTCGGCGGCCTGCGGGTGTAGTTCAATGGCAGAACATCAGCTTCCCAAGCTGACAGTGCGAGTTCGATTCTCGTCACCCGCTCCAGCGTTTGTGCCAGACCCGGCTGTTGACCGGACCCCTGTGCCGGACCCGGCTGTTGATCGGACCCCCGGAGACGGGCCGAACGCTCACGTGCTAGCCCAGGCGGGACTGGCGCAGGGGCTGGCCATGCGTCAATGGGAGGACCCAGCGCAGGTGCCGGCCCGCTGGTGTCTTGCACCAGCAGCTCTCCGGGCAGCCGCACTTCCGTCCGTGTTCCACCACAGCATTGATCGCGACCAGACCGACAAGGAGTCCGGTCGCAGCCAAGACGACCCGTTTCACGACTGCGAGGCTAGCTTCGATTCTCGTCACCCGCTCCGCCGGCCGACCGGTGCTGCCCCGCGTTCCGCAGGTCACACATCGCCGAGGCCCGCCAGGCGTGCTTCCACTCCGGCACGTCGGGCCCTCGATGTAGTTCACGTCTGCCGCCTCCGCCTCCTCCCAGTTCTGCGAGCTGCGGAAGCCCCCAGGCGTGGCGTGACCGCAGCCGGCGCTATAGCACCTCGACAGGCGTGGCAGACATAGGTGACTACGTGCGCCACGGCTTGACCAGCCTGTCTCCGCGTTCAACATCGCCGACGGCACCGTCATGCTGGATCCATGTCGCCCGACACGGCGCGGCTCCCTCCTGGCCTCGACGTCCTCGTCGGTGATGCGGGAGCCGTCCACCTTTGCACTTGGTGCGCATCGTCAGCGCGTGTGGGTGACTGCAGGTCCGCCAGCGTTGCAGGCGTACAAGGCGAGGCCGCCACCATCGAGGGCTAGCTGAGTACACCGGGGCGCCTCTGCTGACGTATCGCTCCTGCGGTACGGTGCACTACGGAGGTCGCAGCGTGCCCATCTCAGTGTCTTACCGACTCGACCCGCAGTTGAAGGATCGGCTCGCTGTACGAGCCCGCCAGGAGGGAGCTAGCGAAACAAGGCTGGTCGCCCGTCTGCTCGACGAAGGCCTGAAGACCTCGGCGCACCCGGGCATCGTCTACCGCGACGGACCCGCGGGACGCCGTGCTGGGATCGCCGGTGGACCAGATGTCTGGGAGGTCATTGTTGCCCTGCGGCACACCGGCAAACGCGGCAACGCCCGAGTGACGGCCACCGCGGAGCAGCTCGGCGTGTCGGAGCGACTGGTGCACGCTGCGGTCTCCTTCGCGGCCTCGTACCCGGACGAGGTCAATACGACGATTGCCAGCAATGAAGCTGCTGCCGAGCGCGCCCAGCGGGTGGCGCGAGAGCGCGAGCGCTTTCTTGCCTCGTGAAGTTCCTTGTTGACGAGATGTTCAGCCCGCAGGTTGCCCAACGCCTGGCCGACCTTGGACATGACGCCCTACACGTGCGAGACATCGGGCTTGCGGGGGCCACCGACGACGAGGTGCTCCGCTTCGCGAGCCGAGAAAGCCGCGTCGTCGTGACCGAGAACGCCGTCGACTTCGTCACCATGCTCGACGCCGCAGTGGGTGCCGGAGAGGTCCCGCCCCCCGTCGTGCTCGCGTTGAAGCGCACCCTTCCAGCCTCCGCAGGTGGTACGGCGCACGCGCTCCCCGAGCGGCTGACCCGGTGGGCGGAGGACCACCCTGACCCCTACCCCCACGTGCACTGGCTCGGGTGAACGGCAGTGCCGACACCCTCACGGCCTGGGGAAGCCGCACCTCGCAGCTACAGCACCTCGACGGGCGTGCCGGACATCGGGTTGCCGAACAGTTCCGCGGCGCTGGACCCGCGGACGAACAGCTCGTAACAAGTCCGCCTTTCGCCGTCTTCGCGTGGCCAGCCGGAGCTGCCCGGCGCGAACGACACCTCGCCAGCGGGCACGCTGAACACGCCGTCGCTGACCACGGCCTCGGCAACCACGTTCCCGATCCGTACGCGAACGCGCGTGCCGCTCGCGGCGGGGGCGTCGTACCAGCTGGTCTTGAGGTTGCCGTAGCCATCGACATAGATCACCGACCGCTGCGGTGCGGCGGCCACGCTCATCGCGGGACCGAGCAGCTCATCCTCCCCGCGCGCAAGCGAAGCCACCGCGGCGGGGAAGACGTCACGCGACCTGAACTGCGACCCGGCTGCCGCTACCTGCACCGCATGTAACGGCACCCCCTCGTCCGCCACGAACGACAGGCTCGCGCCCGCGGCGACCCCCACCACCAAGACGCCAGATGGCAGCCGGGCGGCGACCAGCAGCTCGCCGGCGTTGTCCTCTCGGGGCTGGTCCTCGTCCTGTCGAGGGGCGACGTTCGCGTAGATCACGCGGTCGGGCGGTCCTGCTCCGAAGGCCAACTGCGCCACGCAGAATCCGGCGCTCACGGTGTCGAACGGTGGGACCGGGATCGCAGCCACATCCGCCTCGGGGAGCAGCAGCGCCAGCCGCTGGCGAACCTCGGCGAAGGCCAGATCACCGGTGCCGTAGTCGGCGACGACGGTCAGCAGCACGGCTTGCCTCCAGGTGAGAGGTAAGTGAGGTAGCGAGGTGAGCGCAGCCTGCCCGGCGGCGTGGCCCGTGGTCCAGCCGGGTAGGCATTCCGCGTGGCGGACATACCAGTGGACGGGCCGACTCCCGAGGACGTCCACAGCAGGGCCGTGCTGCTGCCGGAAGAGCAGGCAGCCGGCAGCGACGACGCGCAAGCCCAAGCCCGGGCGATTCTCGAGGATTCATTGGAGCGTACGGAGAGTCACGGCGCCGCCCCGGCGGGCCACGTGGAGCACCGCCGGTCAGCCGACACCGTCTGAGGCGAACATCGGCGCGTCGGCGCGCTCACCTACCGCCGGGCAGTGAATTTCCGGCATCGGCTGCGCAGGTTACCAGCGAGTAGCATCATGATCGTTACTGGCCAGTAGCTTGGGGATCGGGGAGCCATGAGCCACTACCGAGCGAACCTGCGCGACATCGAGTTCACGCTGTTCGAGGTGCTGGGCCGCGACGCGGCGCTGGGCACCGGTCCGTACGCCGACATGGACGCCGACACCGCGCGCGAGGTGTTGCGTGAGGTAGCCCGGCTCGCCACCGACGAACTCGCCGTCTCCCTGGGTGACTCCGACCGTAACCCCCCGGTGTTCGATCCAGGGACCGGCTCGGTGACGCTGCCCGACTCCTTCAAGCGCTCCTACGCCGCCTACTGGGACGCGGAGTGGTGGCGTCTCGACCTGCCGGCCGACCTCGGCGGCACCGCCGCCCCTCCCTCGTTGCGCTGGGCGGTAGCCGAGCTGGTGCTCGGTGCGAACCCGGCCGTCTACATGTACGCCTGCGGAGCCAGCTTCGCCGCGGTGATCCACCGCTTCGGCACCCCCGCGCAACGCGACATCGCCCTACGCATGGTGGAGCGCGGTTGGGGCTCGACCATGGTGCTGACCGAACCGGATGCCGGCTCCGACGTGGGGGCCGGTCGGGCCCGTGCCGTACCGCAGCCGGACGGCAGCTGGCACATCGAGGGGGTCAAACGCTTCATCACCAGCGCGGAGCACGACCTGAGCGACAACATCGTGCACCTGGTGCTGGCCCGGCCGCAGGGTCACGGGCCGGGGACGAAGGGGTTGTCGCTCTTCGTCGTACCGAAGCGGCACTTCGACTGGGTGACCGGTGAGCTGGGCGAGCGCAACGGCGTCGACGTCAGCGGCGTCGAGAAGAAGATGGGCCTCAAGGTCTCGACGACCTGTGAGCTGCGCTTCGGTGAGACGAGGCCGGCCGTGGGATGGCTGCTGGGTGACGTCCACGACGGCATCGCGCAGATGTTCACCATCATCGAGTACGCCCGGATGATGGTCGGCACCAAAGCCATCGCGACGCTGTCGACGGGCTATCTGACTGCGCTGGACTACGCGCGGACCCGCGTGCAGGGCCCGGACCTGACCCGCATGGCGGACAAAGTGGCGCCGCGGACCGCCACCACCAAGCATCCCGACGTACGCCGCATGCTCATGCTGCAAAAGGCGTACGCCGAAGGGATGCGCGCCCTCGTGCTCTACACCGCGAGCCTGCAGGACGACATTGCCCTTGCCCAACACCGGGGGGAGACCGACGACCGGGCCGCGGGTTTGAACGGTCTGTTGTTGCCGGTCGTGAAGGGCTTCGGTTCCGAGCGCTCCTTCGAGATGCTGGTGCTCTCCCTGCAGACCTTGGGTGGCTCCGGTTATCTGCAGGACTATCCGGTCGAGCAGTACCTGCGCGACGCCAAGATCGACACGTTGTACGAGGGCACCACCGGTATCCAGGGACTGGACCTGTTCTTCCGCAAGGTGGTGCGTGACCAGGGGGCGGCGCTGCGGACCCTGCTCGGGGAGATCCGCGACTTCGTCAAGAGCGAGGCCGGCAATGGGGCCTTGCAGGTAGAGCGGGGGTTGCTCGGCAACGCGATCGACAACGTGCAGGGGATCGTGGCCGCGATGGTGAGCTTCCTGGACGCAACCGAGCGCGATCCAACCGAGGTCTACAAGGTGGGGCAGAACACCACCCGACTGCTGCTGGCGCTGGGCGACCTGGTCACCGGCTGGCTACTGCTCCGCCAAGCGGACGTGGCGCTCACTGCACTAGACAGCGGCGAAGCTTCCCGGCGCGACCGGCCGTTCTACACCGGCAAGGTGGCTGCCGCACGCTTCTTCGCCCGCGACGTCCTCCCCTGTCTTGCCGCGCACCGGCAGGTTGCAGAGGCGACGGACAACGCGCTCATGGACGTCCCGGAGGAGGCTTTCTGAGCCGTTCGGCGGCGTTTCGCTACTGGCACGCTCGGGGAACATGCGAAGGTTAGGTTCGGTCCGTCATGGGCCGGTCGTGGACGACCGGGAGGACACATGGGAATTGGCGTCAGCATCTTCCTCATCGCGGTGGGCCTCATCTTGGCGCTGGCCGTCGATGCCACGGTGGCAGGAATCGATATTCAGCTGATCGGCTGGATTCTTGCCGCGGTCGGCGTGCTCGGGCTCATCCTCACGCTGCTGGTCTGGGGGCCGCGGCAGCGCCGCGGCGACGTCTACGAGGAGCGTCGGATTTACGACGACAGGCCCCCGGTCTGACCGGCTGATCGACCGCACGGCTCGCGGGCCCAGCTCCCGGTAGAGGGAGTCGAGCCCTTTGTGCTGCCGCATGGAATGATCCGGTCATGCGCATCGGCACCGGCATTCTGCTCATCGCGGTAGGCGCGATTCTCGCCTTCGCGGTGTCGCCGCCGCGAAGCGTGCTGCGCTACCTCGACGTCTTCGAGCTCGGGCTCATCCTGATCTGGACTGGCGTACTCGTCCTCGCGGTGACCTACTACGTGGATCGGGTGAAGCGCTCCCTGCCCGCCTCGCCGCAGCGCCGCTATCCCCCGCCCACCGCCTACCGCCCGCCGGCGTCCCCGCGCCCTGCTCGCAGCCCCGCACGCGAGGTGCGCTGGGACGAGGCCTCCACGCAGCAGCTGCGTCCGTACCAGGACGACGGCGCGGACACTCAGCCGATCGAACGGCAGGACCATGACTACTGATTGGCCGAAGCACTAGGCAAGTGAGGGCTGCACGCACTAGCGTCGCTCGGTGCGGATGAACGCTGCCCACAGGCATGCTCCGCACTTCCCTAGCCCCTACCTCTTGGAGACCCCATGAAGCACCGTGTCCGTACGGGTGCGCTGGCCCTTGCTGTCGCTCTGGGCACAGCGCTCCCGCTCGCCGGCACCGCAACCGCGCAGCCTGACCCTGAGCTACCGAAGATCACCGACGGGGCCATCGAGTCGGCTCGCGACATTTCTCCGGACGACGATGCCAACCACGGTGGCCGCGAGGGACACCTGCTGCCCGTACAGAAGAACGTCGAACTAGTCGGCAAGGGAGCCGTCGACGATCGCGCCCCCGGCGTTGTCGCCGACGTCGACGTCTACGGCAAGTACGCCTACCTCGCCCGCTTCAACGGTGGCGAGTGTGACCGTGGCGGCGTCTATGTCTTCGACATCAGCGACCGGTCCAACCCCCGACAGGTCAACTTCATCCCCACCGGTGAAGGCGCGTACGTCGGAGAGGGTGTCCAGGTCAAACGCCTGGAGACCTCCGCTCACACCGGCGCCGTGCTGCTGTTCAACAACGAGCTGTGTGCCCTGTCCGACACCGCCGTCGGTGGAGCGACGCTGGTCGACGTGCGCAACCCGCTGAAGCCAAAGCTGCTCGCCAACTTCGGTGACATGGATCCGGAGGGCGTCGCCCCCGGCATCGCGCACCAGGTGCACAGTGCGCTGATGTGGCAGCACCGGGGCAAGGCCTACGCCGCACTCGTCGACGACGAGGAGGCCGAGGACCTCGACATCTTCGACATCACCGACCCGCGTAACCCGAGGATGATCGCCGAGTACGACCTGGCCGCGGAATTCCCGCAGATCCTGCAGGAGGGCCTTGGTCTCGACTCCGTCTTCCTTCACGACATCGAGATCCGGCGGAACAAGAACCGGATGGTCATGATCGCCTCGAACTGGGACGCGGGTCTGGTCAAGTTCGACATCACCGATCCGCGCAACATCAAGTACTACGGCGACACCGACTTCACCAGCCCCGACCCCGAGCTGCTCCAGCAAACCGGCATCGAGAATGAGCCGGAGGGCAACGGGCACCAGGCGGAGTTCACCAAGGACCACGACCTGGTCATCCAGACCGACGAGGACTTCAATCCGGTCGGAGCCCGTGGACAGACAGACGACGGCACCTCGTTCGATGCTGGCCAGGGCAGCGCCTCCGAGCAGATCTCTCCCGGAGATTCGCTCTCCGGGACCGCCGTGTACGGCGGTCGGGCCTGCGACGCCGACCCGGACGTGCCAGCGCCACCGGAGTCGGGTGGTCCCTACATCGCCGTCATCGAACGCGGTGTGTGCACGTTCACCGAGAAGGTGGCCAACGTCGAATCGGTGACCGCCAACGGCGGCTACCTCGCCACCATCATCTTCAACCGCGAGGGTTCCTGCGGAGCCTTCGGTATGACCGTCGAGGGTGACCGCCCGGTGCTGTCGGTGGATCGGCGTACTGGCTACTCCTTCTTCGACATCGAGGACCAGTACAACGAGGAGGAGTGCCTGGCTGGCGACGGCACCCAGCTCGCCCCCATCGAGCTCGGTGAGGTGGGCGACGAGGTCACAGTCGAGGCCTTCTTCGACGGCTGGGGCTACGTCCACCTGTACGCCAACAAGAGTGGCAAGATGCGCGAGCTCGACACCTTCGCCATCCCGGAGGCCATGGACGAGCGGTTCGCAAGCCGCTTCGGCAACCTCACGGTGCACGAGGTCGCTACGTCCAAGCGCTACAAGCGGCTGGCGTACCTGTCCTACTACAACGCCGGCTTCCGCGTGCTCGACATCAAGTTCGGGAAGCTGCACGAGGTCGGTGCCTTCATCGACGACGACGGCAACGACTTCTGGGGCGTCGAGGCCTTCAACCGTGGCGGCACCGAGTACGTCGCGGCCAGCGATCGGGACTACGGGCTCTACATCTTCCGGTACACCGGAAAGGACTGACGCACAACGTGAGGGTCGGACCACATCGGTCCGGCCCTCACGTGTGTCCGCGAAAAGCGGGCAGCTCAGAACACGATGGAGTCGACGGGGCGCTCCAGGATGCGGCCCACATCGGCGAGGAATCGTGAACCTAGTTCCCCGTCGACGAGACGGTGATCGAAGGACAACCCGAGCTGGGTCACCTGCCGCGGAACGATCTTGCCGCGATGCACCCACGGCATCTCTCGGACGGCGCCGAAGGCGAAGATCGCCGCCTCGCCGGGGTTGAGGATCGGCGTGCCGGTATCGACGCCGAACACCCCCACATTCGTGATCGTGATCGTGCCGCCGGCCATCTCCGCAGGGGAGGTCTTGCCCGCCCGCGCGGTGGACACCAGCTCACCCATCGCGGCCGCCAACTGCGGCAGCGCCAAGGCATCCGCGTCCTTGATGTTCGGGACGATCAGCCCGCGCGGAGTGGCCGCCGCGATCCCGAGATTGACGTAGCTCTTGACGACGATCTCCTGCGCGTCGTCGTCGAAGGTTGCGTTGATCTCGGGATGGCGGCGTACGGCGAGCAGCAGCGCCTTGGCCACCAACAGCAGCGGACTGACCTTGACCCCGGCGAAGTCGGGATGCTCACGCAAGCGCCGAGTCAGCCGCATCGTGCGGGTGACGTCGACGGTGAGGAACTCCGACACGTGTGGCGCGGTAAACGCGCTGCGCACCATCGCCTGCGCGGTCATCTTGCGCACACCCTTGACCGGGATTCGTCGCTCCCGGTCAGCCGTGGTTGCCACCGACTCGACGGCCTGCTCCTCCTGGGGAGCGACAGACACCTCGGCTGGGGAGCTGCCGCCACGAGCGGCCGACTCCACGTCCGCGCGGGTGATTGTGCCCTCCGGTCCGCTCGCGCGTACGGCCGAGAGGTCGACCCCGAGGGTTCGGGCCAGCTTGCGCACGGGCGGCTTGGCGAGGACGACCACACCGCCGCTCGTACGCTGAGGCTCGCCATCGGACGCCTGGGTGGCGGCGCGCTGACCGTTGGACGGAGCGTCCGGGGCGTCCGGGGAGTCCGCGGCGTCCGGGGAGTCCGAAACGTCCGCTGGCACATCCCCGCCGCCCGCGCTCGCCGCCTCGGCGGTCTGCGCGGGAGCGGAGGACTTGCGGGGGCGGCGCTTCGCGCTCGTCGTCTTCGGGCCGTAGCCCACCAGCACCGACGTACGTCCGCCTGGGGCGGGACCGCCGATCAAGCCCGGCTCCACCGCCTCGTCCTCCGCGGGTGTCGGGACCTGCGGCACCATGTCAGCAGCCGCCGCGGCACCAGTCTGCGCGGGCGGCTCGCTCTCCGGTGTGGCGACGCTGCCACCGTCCGCGGACGGCTCCGTCTCGATGGTGATGATCGGTGAGCCGACGTCGACGGTCTCGCCTTCGGGGTAGTGCAACTCGCTGACCACCCCCGCATAGGGGCTGGGCAGCTCGACGGCTGCCTTGGCGGTCTCGATCTCGACGATCGTCTGGTTGACGACGACCTCATCACCAGGCTGGACGTACCACTTGAGAATCTCACCCTCGGTGAGACCCTCGCCCACGTCAGGCAGCTTGAACTGCTTCCGGCTGGACAACCCCACTCCCCTCAGTACGCCAACGAGCGGTCGACCGCGTCGAGCACCCGGTCGAGGTCGGGCAGGTATTCCTCTTCCACCCGGGACGGTGGGTACGGCGTATCGAACCCACCGACCCGCAGCACCGGCGCCTCGAGGTGGTAGAAGCACTTCTCGCTGATCCGAGCGGCCAGCTCCGACCCCATCCCGAGGAACACCGGCGCCTCGTGGACGACGACCACTCGACCGGTCTTGCGCACCGATGCGAGCAGGGTGTCGGTGTCCAGCGGCGACAACGATCGCAGATCGAGCACCTCCAGGTTGCGACCCTCTTCCTCGGCGGCGGTGGCCGCCTCCAGGCAGGTCTTCACCATCGGTCCGTACGCGACCAGGGTGAGGTCGTCGCCCTCCCGCACGACTCGCGCCTGGTGCAGAGGATCCGGGGTCATCGACTCGTCGAGCTCTGCCTTCTCCCAGTAGCGCCGCTTGGGCTCGAAGAACAGCACCGGGTCGGGGCTGTCGATCGCCTGCTGAATCATGAAGTAGCCGTCTACCGGGTTGGAGCAGCTGACCACCCGGAGACCCGCCGTGTGGGCGAAGTAGGCCTCGGGCGACTCGCTGTGATGCTCGACCGCACCGATTCCGCCGCCGAAGGGGACGCGGACAACGACCGGCAGCTGCGAGTGGCCGAGTGCCCTGGCGTGCATCTTCGCGAGCTGGGTCACGATCTGGTCGAAGCCGGGATAGATGAAGCCGTCGAACTGGATCTCGCATACCGGCCGGTAGCCGCGCAGGGCGAGCCCGATCGCCGTACCGATGATGCCCGACTCGGCGAGTGGGGTGTCGATGACGCGGGCCTCGCCGAAGTCCTTCTGCAGCCCGTCGGTGACACGGAAGACGCCGCCGAGCTTGCCGACGTCCTCCCCCATGACCAGCACCTTGGGGTCCTTGTCCATCGCCGCCCGCAGGCCCATGTTGATGGCCTTGGCCAGCGTCGTCTGCGTGGATTGAGCAGCCGATCGGGGCATCAGCTCTCCTCCTCGGTAAAGGAGGAGAGGTAAGCGGCGAACTGCTCGCGCTCCTCCTTCATGAGTGGGTGGTCTTCGGCGTACACATGATCGAAGATCGACAGCGGATCCGGGTCGGGCATGTCACGGCAGCCCTGGCGCAGGTGGACGGCCAGCTCCTCGGCCTCGGCGTCGAGGCTGTCGAAGTAGGCGGCGTCGGCGAGCTGCTGTGCGGTCAGGAACTTGCGCATCCGGTCGATGGGGTCCTTCTGCTTCCACTCCTCCAGCTCGTTGGCGAGCCGGTAGCGGGTCGGGTCGTCGGAGGTGGTGTGGGCGCCCATCCGATACGTCCACGCCTCGACGAGCGTCGGGCCCTGCCCCTCCCTGGCGGCGGCGAGCGCCGCCTTGGTGACAGCAAGAACGGCAAGGACGTCGTTGCCGTCGACGCGAATACCGGGGAAGCCGAACCCGCTGGCCCGCTGGTAGAGCGGGATGCGCGTCTGCCGCTCGAGCGGCTCGGAGATGGCCCACTGGTTGTTCTGGCAGAAGAAGACAACCGGGGCATTGAAGACGCTGGCCCAGATGAAGGCCTCGTTGACGTCGCCCTGGCTCGTCGCGCCGTCGCCGAAGTAGGCGATGACGGCGTTCTCCGCACCGTCGCGCTGCATCCCCATCGCGTATCCGGTGGCGTGCAGGGCCTGGCTGCCGATGACGATCGTGTAGAGGTGGAAGCCCTTTTCCGCCGGGTCCCAGCCGCCGTTGTTGACCCCGCGGAACAGCCCCAGCAGGTTCAGCGGGTCGACCCCCATGGTGAGGGCAACACCGTGCTCGCGGTAGGTGGGGAAAGCGTAATCCCCCGGTTGCAGCGCCCTTCCGGAGCCGACCTGGGCCGCCTCCTGACCGAGCAGCGAGGCCCAAATGCCGAGTTCGCCCTGGCGCTGGAGGGCTGTCGCTTCTGTGTCGATGCGACGGCTGAGTACGAGATCGCGGTAGAGACCGCGGTACTCCTCGTCGGTCAGGTCGACGGAGTAGTCCGGGTGCTCGACCCGTTCGCCCTCCGGGGTCAGCAGCTGGACGAGAGATGGGTCCGGCGGCGCCGGCGGTGCGACACCGGCGGCACTGTCGTCGGCGGCACTGCCCTCAGCCGCACTGTCTCCAGCGGCACTGTCCTTCGCGGCACTTTTCACAGTCACGGGCACTCCTTGCGTATACCCGGCCGACGGGATCGCCGTCATCCGGGGCCGACGGTCACAGCCAGCGGGTTCGCTGGTCCGTTCCGCTTCCTATCCCATGGTGGCCCTGCCGCGGCGGTGGTAACCGTACGGTTGGCCCTCTGTTTCCGAGCTGACCCGTGGCCGCCGGAAGCGAGCCCATACGTGGGCCCGGCAGGCTGGACGGGTCTGAGTACATGGTGGCAGACCGCGTGGGGCACCGACGTACGGACCGTCCCGACGGTGCTGTCAGCTACTCTTCGGAGTCATCTATTGACGAAATGTCACCAAGGCGGAAGGATGCCTCTCAACGCCGCGGCGGGGACGCCCCCTTCCCGTCCCCGCAGCGGCGGTTCCTTGCGAGCGCGCCCGGCTGCGGTCTCTGGGGCGAGGAGCCGGGGGGACTAGATCACTGTCGTGCGGGCCGCTTCGTACGCGAACGTCGTGCGGGCCGCTTCGTACGCGAACGCGAGAACTTGGAAACTATTCCGTCTCTACGCCGGATTTGTTTCCAAGATCTTTGAAGCGAGCGCTGGGGTGTGGCCGGTGCGCGGGGGACTGGCGGGGGTCGGGGTGCGGGGGCTGGTGCGCGGGGGACTGGCGCGGGGGTCGGAGGGGTGCGGGCCCGGGGTGCGGGGGCCGGTGCGCGGGGGGCCTAGGGCGGGCCGGCGGCTAGGGCCGGCGGTGGCTAGGGCCGGCGGTGGCTAGGGCCGGCGGTGGCTAGGGCCGGCGAGGTGGAGGGGCGGGCAGAGACCAGCCGGCCCGCGACACCCCCGAGGCCGCGGGACGGACGGCTCCACCTTCCCTTCAACACCTGCCGGCGGCCCATCGGATACGCCGCCTTCGACTCTGAGTATTTACTCGACTACAACGAGTACCGACTGTAGTGAGAAGGGCACCCGATCTTGAGCGCCTCGCCGGGCAAGGAAAGCGTCGTTCGCGGTGTTCGACAGGATCACGGAGTGGACTGACCAGGAGGGTGCGCTGTGCTGACCGACCCAGCTGCGGGTCCAACGCAGCGAGCGGCCTCCACGGCGCGGATCTGGACCGCGTTGTCGATCGTCTACGTCTTCTGGGGCTCCACCTACCTCGGTATCCGCGTCGTGGTCGAAACGATGCCCCCGTTTCTCTCCGCTGGCGCCCGGTTCCTCGCCGCCGGGGGCCTGCTGGCCGCCATCCTGGTGCTGCGACTCGGGGTACGCGCTTTTGTCGTGACCCGTCGTCAGCTCGCCGGAGCCGCGCTCATTGGTCTGCTGCTTCCTCTCGGCGGCAACGGTCTGGTCTTCTGGGGCGAGCAGACGGTCCGGTCGGGCCTCGCCGCGCTGCTGGTGGCCGCGGTGCCGCTGTGGGTCGTGCTGTTGCGGTCGACCACCGGCGACCGACCGCGGCTAGCGACGCTGACTGGCGTGGCCGTCGGATTCGCCGGGCTGGCCGTGCTCGTCCTTCCCGGCGGCGGCGCAGCCGGCCGAGCCACCATCGGGGTGCTGGTGATCCTGCTCGGTTCGCTGTCCTGGGCGGTGGGCTCCTTCGCCTCCCCGCGGCTGGCTCTGCCGGCCAATCCGTTCGTGGCGACGGCGTACGAGATGCTCGTCGGCGGCGGCGGACTGGTGCTGCTCGGCCTCGTCACTGGGGAAGGGCGCGACCTGCGTCCCGCCGAGTGGTCCACCGCCTCGTGGGTCGCGCTGATCTATCTGGCGGTCTTCGGGTCGCTGCTCGCCTTTTCGGCGTACGTGTGGCTGCTGGGGTCCGCGCCGCTCTCGCTGATCTCGACCTACGCGTACGTCAACCCGGTCGTGGCTGTCCTGCTGGGCGCCCTGGTGTTGAGCGAGCCGCTCAGCTGGGGGACGGTGATCGGCGGCGGCATCGTGATCGTCGGTGTCGCACTCGTCATCACCACCGAACGTCCGCGTCGCCGCCAGCGGCAGGCCGCCACGGCCGCCTCCGTGCGCTGAAAAGTCGTCAGTGCGCTTTCGGCGAGAACCTTTCCGCAACGGTGAGGAGAATGTCGTTGGCCGCCCGCTCACCGATGGTGATGCGCGCGCCCTCGTCGGGGAAGGGACGCACGACCACGCCATCCCGCTCGCAGGCCAACGCGAAGCCGGCGGTGCGTCCGCCAAGCCGCAACCACACAAAATTCGCCTGCGAGTCATGCACCGGCCAGCCCTGCTCACGCAAGGCCGCCGCGGTCCGCGCTCGCTCACGCACTAGTGCGGCAACCCGCTCGAGCAGCTCGTCCTCGGCCTGCAACGACGCCACCGCCGCGCGCTGCGCGATGGTGTTGACCCCGAAAGGGACGGCAGTCTTGCGCAGCGCGTCGGCCACCGGCGGGTGGGCGACCGCGAAACCGACCCGCAGCCCCGCCAGCCCGTACGCCTTGGAAAAGGTCCGCAGCACGCAGACATTGGGCCGGTCGCGGTAGAGGTCGAGGCCGTCGGGCACCTCGGGATCCTGGATGAACTCGCGGTACGCCTCGTCCAGCACGACGAGGCAGTCGCCGGGTATCCGGTCCAGGAAGCGCAGGAGTTCCGCCCGGCGTACCGCCGTGCCGGTGGGGTTGTTCGGGTTGCACACCAGGATCAACCGAGTCCGTTCGGTGACGGCGGCAGCCATCGCGTCGAGGTCGTGCGTCTCGCCCCGCAACGGGATCGGCACCGCGGTCGCCCCGGAGATCTGCACGATGATCGGGTAGGCCTCGAAGGATCGCCAGGCGTAGATCACCTCATCGCTGGGACCGGCGGTCGCCTGGACGATCTGCTGGGCGACCCCTACCGAGCCGGTCCCAACGGCGACATGCTCGGCGGGTACGGCGAAGTGCCCGGCGATGGCGTCGACCAGCTCGGTAGCCGCCATGTCGGGGTAGCGGTTACTGCTGGCCGCCGCATCGGCGATGACGTCGAGGACGCTGGGCAGCGGGGGATAGGGGTTCTCGTTGGAGGAGATCTTGTACGCCGGCTTGCCGCCCTTGGGCTGCGCTGGACGACCCGGTTGGTAGGTGGGAATCCCGTCCAGCGCCGCCCGCAGCCGGGGAGTGGTGACGGGTGGCGTGGGCACGTGGCCACCTTACGAGCCGCCGCCTACCCTTGCGCGGCGTGAGCCCCCCGAACCGAGATGGCTGCCCCTCGTGAGCGAACCGCTGCCGCGCGGCGTTGCCGCGGTGACCGTCTTCGTGTCGTCCGGATCGGTGCTCGTTCTAGAGATCCTGGCGCTGCGGCTGATCGCGCCGTACGTCGGTGTCACGCTGCAGACCAACACCGCAGTCATCGGCATGGCGCTCGGGGCGATCGCGCTCGGCGTGTGGACCGGTGGCCGGCTCGCCGACGTGGTGGATCCGCGGCGGGTGCTTCCCCCGCTCGTCGTCCTCGCGGGCGGGCTCACCCTGCTCACGCTGCCCATCGTGCGCTTCGCTGGCGCGGCGCTGGGCGGCGCCGATCCGACGACCGTCGTGCTGCTTGCCGCGTGCGCGGTGTTCGCGCCGGCGGCGCTGCTATCGGCGGTGACGCCCATGGTGGTGAAGCTGCAACTCGCCGACCTGCGGCGGACCGGCGAGGTCGTCGGGTCACTGTCCGGGGTAGGAACGCTGGGCGCGATCGTCGCAACCTTCGCCACCGGCTTCGTCCTGGTGGCCGCGCTGCCGTCGTCGGTCATCGTCTTCGGGCTCGGGGGGCTGCTCGTCGCCGGCGGAGTCGGCTTGTGGTGGCTGCTGCGGCGCTCCCCGGGACACTCCTCCGATCGCTCCCCGGGGCGGCCAGCCGTCCTCGCCGGTGTGGTGGTCGTCGCCGCAGGGCTCACCGTCTTCGCGCCGCAACCCTGCGACGTGGAGACGGCGTACCACTGCGCGGCCGTCGCGGGCGACCCCGCCCGCCCGTCAGGGCGGGAGTTGCACCTGGACACGTTGCGGCACAGCTACGTCGACCTGCGCGACCTGACGTACCTCGAGTTCTCCTACGTCCAGGGCATCGCGTCCATCGCCGACGTGCTGCGCCCGGCGGGACAGCCGGTACGCGCCCTGCACCTCGGTGGCGGCGGCATGACGTTGCCGCGGTACCTGGCCGCCGCCCGACCCGGGTCCCGCAGCGTCGTCCTGGAGGTCGACGGCGGGGTGGTCGACCTCGTACGCCGCGAGCTTCCCACTCGACCGGAGGCCGACATCCGAGTCCGTGTGGGCGACGCGCGGGTGCTGGTGCGCGACGAGCCGACCGGGTCCTACGACCTGGTGGTCGGCGACGCGTTCGGCGGCATCGCGGTGCCGTGGCACCTCACCACCGTCGACATGATCGAGCAGGTGCAACGAGTGCTGACGCCGGATGGTGTGTACGCCGCCAACGTCATCGACCGGCCGCCAGCCGCATTCCTGCGCGCGGAGATCGCCACCGTCCGCGCGGTCTTCCCGCACGTAGCGGTGCTGGCCCCTCCGGCCTACCTGGAGGGTCGCGACGGCGGCAACTTTGTCGTCGTTGCGTCCGACCGGCCGCTGCCGGTCGACGCAGCGCTCGACCGTGCGCGGCAGCGGGGCACGGGATACGCGGCGCTGGAGGGCGCCGCGCTGGCGCGCTTCGTGGGTGACGCCGAGGTGCTCACCGACGACCACGCTCCGGTCGATCAGCTGATCACCCCGTTCGGCTAACCGTCGCCCGACCTCCTCCCCTCCCGACGTCCCCGCTCCAGCCCGCTCCACCGGACTTGTCAGGCG
>Ga0136624_1000173_pt1 | contig 21516 bp, 17 predicted proteins | sample AntDrymUQ4692206_2_FD_104802 | JGI IMG/M metagenome (GOLD analysis project Ga0136624, IMG submission 104802) | Polar desert sand microbial communities from Dry Valleys, Antarctica - metaG UQ469 (22.06) | ecosystem: Environmental > Terrestrial > Soil > Desert | place: Antarctica: Dry Valley... | reverse complement strand
CCGCTCCGGTCGAGCCCGCTCCGGTCGAGCCCGCTCCGGTCGAGCCCGCTCCGATCGAGCCCGCTCCGGTCGAGCCCGCTCCGGTCGAGCCCGCTCCGATCGTCCCCGCTCCGGTCGCCGGACTCCTGACGGGCTTCGAAGGCGCCTTTGAGATGACGGGCACGAACAGCCTCCAGGGCTCGATCGGTGCGTCCACCTACCGCGCCTACGAGGGAACGCGCTCCATGAAGGCCGCCTACAACGGCTACGGCGGCAACGGCTACGCGCGGCTGGTGGAAAACGTGTCCTGGGCCGACGGCGAGACAGTGACCTTCGGTGCCGCGGTCTACCTGCCTGCCGGCTTCAAGTCCAGCATGCGCGGCGCGGTGTCGCTCATGCGCTGGGACAACTGGCAGACGCGCGGCGACAACGCCGATATCGGAGGCCTGAGCCTGTGGAACTCCGACAAGAAGCTGCACATCATCCGCGGCAACCTGACGACCGGCTACCGGGGCGACGTCCTCGGCGGGATCTCGATCCCGGAGGGCCGCTGGGTGCACCTCGAAGTGCGCCAGCAGCTGAGCGCCGGCTCCGGCGCGAGCACTCAGGTGTACGTCGACGGCGCGCTCAAGGGCAAGTCCACGTCGCCGAACGCCTACGGCCGCACGATCGAGCGCGTCCGCTACGGCCTCGTGTCGATCGCCGCCGGCTCACAGACGAAGCCGCTGTCGCTCTTCCTCGACCGCGTCAGCGCCGGCTCCACCCTCGTGGGCAAGGCCCGCTGACCCCGGAGCGGTCTCACATGGCACAAGCGCCTCGGCCACTCGGCTGGGGCGCTCGTCGTTCTGGCGCTGCCTCCACACCGGAAGATTGGCTACTGAGAGCCCCCACCGCCGTTGTTGTAGCGTCTCGGGCCGCCGTGGCGCCTTGAACGCACCGGCTCCCGACCCGGGCGGGCCGATGCCGAGCCGCTGCGAAGGAGATCTGAACATGTTGAGAAGAGGCCTCGCCAGCCGTAGGTTCACTGCTGCCTGGGCGGCATTGTCAGCGGCCGCCTTCGTGGCCGGCGCGATAGCGGCCGAAACCGGCTCGAGCGCCCCCCTGGGGTCGAGCTCGGACGAGCAGAGCGCCACCGTCGGCTTCGAGCTCGGGTCGAGCGAGCGGTTTCGCCAACTCAACCGGGCCAACGGCTCGCTCACGACCACGGCGGACCAGGTCTACGAGGGCCAACGCTCCGCGAAGGCCACCTATGACGGCGGAGGCAGCAACGGCTACGCCCGCGGCCTCTTCCACGTCGCGTGGGACGAGGGAGACACGGTGACCTACGGCGCCGCCTTCTACTTCCCCTCCGGATTCCGCGACAGCATGCAGGGGCCCGTATCCCTGATGCGCTGGGACAACTGGCCGAGCAACTCCGGTGGCGGCGACATCGGCGGGCTCATCATCCTGCAAGCCGACGAGCGCATCCACCTCGTCCAGGGCGGCTACGACCGCGGCTATGAAGGCGATCTGCTCGACCTGCCGCTCACGGAGGGACGGTGGGTTCATCTCGAGGTCCGGCAGCGGCTCGACACCGGCGCCAACGCGCTCACCGAGCTCTACGTGGACGGACAGCTCGTCCAGAGCTCCACCGCGCCCAACATGTCGGGGCGCCGGATCGAGCGGCTCCGCTTCGGCCTCGTCTCTATGGCGGCCGGCGCGCAGCTCGATCCACTGACGCTGTACTTCGACCGCGTCTCGCACGGCACCACGCTGCACGGACCGCGCTGAACGATCACCGCGTGCGGCTAGGCTCCTCGGCCGTGCGCATCGGGATGGTGATCCAGAGCTTCGCGCCGGTGCTCGGCGGCGCACAGCGCCAGATCCAGGCGCTGGCGCCGCTCCTGGCCGCACACGGGGCTGAAGTGCGGGTGGTGACCCGGCGCTGGGAGGCGAGCTCCGCCCTGCGCGAGCGCCAGCCCGGCCTGCGGCTCTGGAGGGTGCCGGGCTCCGGCCATCACGCGGTGAGCGCGCTGGCGTGGCCGGTGGGCGCAGTCGCCGCGACGGTCGCGTTGCGGCCGGACGTCATCCACGCACACGACCTGCTGTCACCGACGTCCATCGCGCTCGCGGCCGGCCGGACGATCGGCGCCCCCGTCGTGGTGAAGGTGCTCTCCACGGGAGCGGGAGGTGATGTCGACCGCCTGCTCGCGAAGCCCTTCGGCGAGCGGCGGCTGCACGCGGTTCTGCGCGAAGCTGCGGCGTTCGTGTGCTTGACGGCCGACGTGGAGGGCGAGCTGCTCGCCCACGGCGTGGCACCCGAGCGTCTGCGCCGCATCCCCAACGGAGTCGACCTCGCCCGGTTCCGGCCCGCCACCACCGATGAGCGCGCCGCTGAGCGCCGGCGCCTCGGGCTTCCGCAGGACGGACCCGTCACCCTCTACTGTGGCCGCTTCCGGGACGTCAAGCGGCTGGACGTGCTCCTGGACGCCTTCGCCCGGGCCTCCGGTCACCTCGTGCTCGCCGGAGATGGACCGGAGGCGCCGAAGCTGCTCGCGGCAGGTCGCACCGGACCCGTGCAGGGCCGCGTGAGCGTCCTGGACACGGTGGCGGACCCGGCACCGCTCTACCGCGCCGCTGACGTCTACGCGAGCGCATCGCTCACCGAGGGCATGTCGGGCTCGGTGCTGGAGGCGATGGCAAGCGGGCTCGCCGTTGCCGCCAGCCCTGCGAGCGGGATGGAGGAGCTCCTCGGCGCCGGCGCCGGCGCCGTCGCCGCGGACGCGAGCGCTCCGGCGCTCGGCCGCGTGCTGGAGGACCTGACTGCCGCGCCCACGAAGCGAGCGTCCGCCGGCGAGCGGGGGCGCCGCCGAGTGCAGGAGAGCTATTCGCTCGAAGCGACGGCGGGCGCGCTCTCAGACCTGTACGCGACGGTCCGACGAGCATGACCTCCGCCACTTCCCCGCGCATTCTGGCCGTGGCGAACGGCGCACCGCTGGACCGCCTGACCTGGTCCGGGATCAGCTTCCACTTCCTCACCGCGCTCGCGCGACGCGGTGCGCTCGCGACGACGGTCGACGGACGCTCCGACGTGCTCGAGCGACTCGAGCAGGCGGCGAGCTACTCGCGGCGCTCGCCGCTGCGCTGGCGCCAGCGCTATCACGCCAATGCCGCCGCCTTGAGCCCGGCGATCCGCTGGGCCCGCACGGCGGTGACCGGCGTGCGCGCCCGCGGCGTCGCGAGCGACGTCGACGTCGCCCTCCAGATCGGCGTCTGGTACGACACCACGCGCTTGCCGGGCCTCAGCGGCCTGCTGCGCTGCACCTACCAGGACGGCAACCTGATGACCTTCCTCGAGCGTCCCGACCTGGTTCTTGACCGTGAGTCGCGCAGCCTGCGGCGGGCGATCGCGCACGAGGCCGGCGTGCAGCGCCGCATGGATTTCGTCTTCACGATGAGCGAGTGGGTGCGCCGGTCGATGATCGACGACTACGGGCTCGATCCTCGCAACGTGGTGACCGTGGGTGCGGGTCCCAACCTGGACACGCTGCCGCCGAGGCCCGAGCGCGAAGATGGGCCGCCCCGGCTGCTGTTCGTCGGCAAGCGCTTCGATCGCAAGGGCGGGCCGCAGCTCTTGGAGGCGTTCCGGCGCGTGCGCGCGCGGCGGCCGGACGCGGAGCTGTGGATCGTGGGGCCGGCCGAGCCAGTCAGCACGGACGCGGGCGTCCGGCACATCGGCCACATCCTCCGCGACACGCCGGCGGGCGACGCGCAGATCGACCGCCTCTACCGCGAGGCGAGCGCCTTCGTGCTTCCGTCGCTGTATGAGCCGTTCGGCATCTCGTTCCTGGAGGCGATGGCCTACCGGCTGCCGTGCGTCGGCAGCGACTCCTGCGCGATGCCCGAGATCATCGATCACGGAGTCACGGGCTACGTGGCGCCCACCGGCGACGCCGAGGGACTCGGCGCCGTCTTGCTCGAGCTGATCGAGGAGCCGCGGAGAATGCGCGCGATGGGCGACGCGGCATACGCCCGGCTGCTCGAGCGCTTCACGTGGGACCGCGTCGCCGAGCGGTTGCTGGACGCGATCGGCGACCGGCTCGGGCGCTGAGCCCCGGTCAGGCCCGCGAGACCGGATCCCAGCGAACGCTCTGACGGCCGCGTAGCCCGCGCACGATGCCGAGGGCGACCGCCGCGTTGCCCAGCACGAACTGCCCAACTCCACGGGCGACCCTGCCCGCCGGACCCGGCGGGGCGATGCCGGCGGACGCCAGCGCTCCCACGCCGTACGCGGCCACCTGCGCGGTGGCCAGGCCCCGGTAGAGCGGCCGGCTCGAGGCCGCGAACGAGGACGCCAGGGCGGTGAGCATGACGAAGGGCAGGGCCAGCCGGCCGAACTTGTGTGATCCGACGCGCCACAGGAAGCCGGCGGGCAGGTCGTGCAGCTCCTGCGCGGCCATCACGCGCCCGGCCGCCATGCGCGACCGGCGCCGGACCTCGGCCCCCGCGGGAAGGGCTGCCTCGACGGACGCCGCCTCCGGCTCATAGACGACGCGCCCGCCCTCGCGGACCAGGTGGCAGAGCAGCCAGAAGTCGTCGTTGACGACATCCGGCGGCCAGCCCGGGATGCGATCACGGCGCACGGCGATGAACTCGCCCGACATGGCCGCCACGGCTCCCGACCGACTCTCCAGCCGCCGGATCAGGTCCTCATAGCGGTCATAGGCACTGTTCACCTCGCCGCGCCGCCCGGCGACCGCCCACACTGCCGGCTCGCCGAAGTGCCGGGCCGCCGCGCGCAGGGATCCGCGCGCGAGGACGTTGTTGGCGTCGGTGAACACTACGATCTCGCCGGTCGCCGCGTCCAGTGCGCGAGTCAGCGCCGCCGCCTTGCCCTGGCGCTCCGGCTGGAAGAGCACGATCGCGTCGGGCCTGGCCGCGCGGACGACGCGGACGAGCTCCTCATCCTCGTCGACGGCCACTAGCACCTCCACCCGGTCGCGCGGGTAGTCCAGGTCCGCCATGGCCTCGAGCTTGACCCGCAGTGCCTCGCGTTCCTGGAAGGCAGGCACGATGACGCTGACACGCGGCTGCTCGTCCGAGCGCCGCCACGGTCGGGGAGGCAGGAGCGCCAGGGCGAGCGGATAGCCGGCGAGCACCCACGCACCGGCCCCCGCACTCGCTGCGAAGGTGCGGGTGGCGACGCTCATGCGACTCCCGTCCGCCGCACCACGCTCTGGGCGGTGGCGAACATGAGCCGGATCTCCTTCAGGATCGACGGCCGACGGAAGAAGCCGATCTCCAGCCGGCAGCGCTGCTCGAAGTCCATCGTGTTGCGACCCCAGACCTGCCACGGCCCCGTCAGGCCGGGGCGGAACTCGAGCCGGCCGGTGTGCCAGATGTCGTACGTGGAAGCGTCGAAGCTCGTCGGGCGCGGCCCGACCAGGCTCATGTCCCCGGCGACGACGTTGAGGAACTGGGGCAGCTCGTCCAGGCTCGTACGGCGCAGGAAGCGCCCAGTCCGCGTCACCCGGGGATCGTTGGCAAGCCGAAAGTCGGGCCACGGCACGTCGCTGAGATGGCGTAGCTGCTCCTTGAGCTCTTCGGCGTTCTTCACCATCGTGCGAAACTTCAGGACGTTGAAGCGCCGCCCGCCGAGGCCGGTGCGAGGCTGGCGCAGCAGGACCGGGGCGGTGCGATCCTCGATCTTCAAGACGATCGCGATGACGATCATGGGAATTGCGAGCACCACCACGGCGATGCTCCCGAGGACCACGTCCAGGCCGCGCTTGACGACGCGGTAGGCGAGGTTCGGACGCGTCGACAGGGTCGAGAGATCGATCGGCGGCATGTACAGAGCCTACGCACGCGTCCCGTTACCTGCCCCTAGAACACTCGGCCAGCGAGATGCGGAGCGCATCCGGGCACGCCGCCTCGGGCGACTACAGTGATCGGCGGCGGCGCTCCTTGAAAAGCGGAACCTCCGGACGAGGTCCGACGCACGCTCCATCTGGGTAGATCCACTTGTCACACTTGTCTTCCCGCGCGGTGCCAAGCGCTTCCCCTCGCGTTCCGCAGAGCCCGCCCGACTCGTTCAGCTCTCGCGCCGTGTCGATGCGCTTCCTTCAACCATCCGAGCGCTCCCTCGCCGCCGAGTTGTGGCGCGGCCTCGAGGATGCGCTCGATTCGAAGACCATCGCCTGCGGATGGGACTGGACCGAGACGTGGCTGCGCCACTACGGCGATCTCGTGCCGCACCGGTTCGCCGTGGCCGAGGGCGACGGCGAAGCGCACGGCATCGCGCTCGTGACAGAGGGAGTCCAGCGCCGCCGTGGTCCCTTCAAGGTCCGCACGCTTCATCTGGGCACCGCCGGCGAGCCGGTCGGCGATAGCGTCTACGTCGAGTACAACCGCATGCTCGTGCACGAGGCGCACCGTGACGCCTTCGCGATCGCGCTGCTGGCCGCTATCCGGCGCACGGAAGGCTGGGACGAGCTGACGCTCGACGGCTTCGTCCCTGGGGAAGCCGCTGCCTTCATGACGGCGGAGCCACGGCTCACCGCCCGCATCGATCCTTGTCCCGTCATGGACCTCCGTCCGGCGCGCTCACACGGGGATGCGATGGCTGATCTGCGATCAAGCGTGCGCTCGCGCATCCGGCGCAGCCTGCGGCTGCTCGGCCCGCTGCAGACGGAGTGGGCGACGACCAACGATCATGCGCTCGACGTGCTGGACGAGCTCATCGCACTGCACCAGGCGCGCTGGACGGCAGAGGGGTTGCCCGGGCTGTTCAGCAGCGCCCGGCTGACCGCGTTCCACCGTGAGCTGGTTCCGCGGCTCCTGGCCGACGAGCGAGCGGTCCTCTACCGGGTACGCAACAACGCCGGCACCGTGGGATGCCTCTACGGCTACGTCGAGGACAATCGCGTCCTCTGCTATCAGAGCGGATTCGCCGGCTTCACGGAGGACAACCGCATCAAGCCCGGCCTCGTCACCCACGCCCTGTGCATGCAAGAGGCGCTGGAGCGTGGCATCGACGAGTACGACTTCCTGGCGGGCGACCAGCGCTACAAGCGCGAGCTCGCGAACATGGAGCGCCAGCTCGTATGGGCGCGCGCGGTCAGGCGCCGGCCGAAGCCGATGGCCATCGAGGGGCTCCGCCGGCTGCGCAGGGCCTACGGGCGGAGGGCCGAAGCGCCGACCGGCGGCGCGGACGAGGCGGCCGAGGGAACGGGCGGGTGAGCGGACCGGGCGGCGGTCGGCCACCGCGTGTGCTGCATGTCATCGACTCGTTGCAGTCCGGGGGCGCGGAGCGCTACCTGGCGACGCTCGTTCCCCAGCTCACTCGCGATCGCCGTGCGGAGTCGGTCGTGCGCGTCGGAGGATCCGGCAACGCCAATCCCGCTTTCGTAGAGGCGATCCGGACCCACGCCGCCGACTTCGCGTTCATGGAAGCCGACGCGATCTACGACCCACGCCGCTACCTCGAGATCGCCCGGGCGGTGCATCGTTTCCGCATCGACGTCGTCCACTCGCACCTGAACATCGCCAACGCCACCTCGCGGCTGATCGCGGCCGCATTGCGCAAGCCGCATGTCGCGACCATCCAATTGGCGCCTTACCCGATCGCCGAAGACGCGCGCCGGCGTGTGCTGGCAGATGGTGCGACCGCGCGGCTCTCGACACGCGTGGTCGGCGTCTCACCGCAGACGGCCGACGTCTACGCAAGCGCCTTCCGGGTTCCCCGTCGGCGCATGCGCGTCATCCTCAACGTGCCCGAGCGGCGCCTGCCGCCCCCCAACTTCGACCGTGCCGAGATGCGGAAGGCACTCGCCGGCGATGATGACGTGCAGCTCGTGTGCACCCTCTGCCGCCTGGAGGAGCGCAAGGGGATCGCCGATCTGATCGCGGCGGTGCGCGAGCTGCGCGTCGAGCTGCCCAGGCTCCGGGTGGTCGTGGCCGGGGTCGGTCCCGACGAGTCGCGCCTGCGGCAGGCCATCCAGGACGCGGGCGTGGAGGGCATCGTCCGACTGCTCGGCTACCGCGAGGACGTCGGGGCGATCCTGGCCGCCTCGGAGGTGTTCTGCCTGCCTTCCCATCACGAAGGGCTGCCGGTCAGCGTGCTCGAGGCGATGCTCGCGGGCGTGCCGTGCGTCGCCACGGACGCCGGCGGGACGGGCCATGTCGTGCGCGATGGCGAAACCGGGTTGCTCGTTCCGCCGAAGTCGCCCGGCGCGCTCGCGCAGGCGCTTCGCCGCATCCTGACCGACGAGGCGCTCGCCCGACGGGTACGCGACGCGGCCGGCCGGCTCGTGGCCGAGTGTTGCACGAAAGAGGTCGTCGCCGGGCAGTACGGCGATCTCTACGACGAGCTGGTCAGCGGCGGTCGCCGAGCCTGAACGGTCTCAACTGCTTCGGCGCCGACGCCGGGGCGCTCGTCGGGCCCTACGCGGCGCGCGCCTCGCGCAGCCGGGAGAACTGCCTTGCCACGTCGCGGCCGGTCCCGGGCGCGAGAACTCGCAGCGCGAGCAGTCCGCCGGCCGCGCCGGCGAGCGTGCCCGCGAGCAGCGGAAGAAGCGACAGTTCCGGAAGCAGCATCCGGACGGGGCCGGCTCCGAGCCCGACGCCGGCCCCGGCCGCGAGCGCAGGAGCGATCGCGGCGAGCACCCGCCCGGCCTTGATGCCTATCACGTGCCGGCCGGCGGCGACCATGAGTCCAGCGTGGATCACCATCATGCCGGCTCGCACCCAGGCGACTGCGAGGATCCCGGCCGGCGCACTGAGCACCATCGCGGTGATCAGGATCGGGAACTCCGCGATCTGCAGGGAGGCGAGCAGCCGTTGCCGACCGACCGCCTTCAGAGCGTCCCCGATCGGGAAGACGACGGCGTGAATGGCTGACGCGGCGGCGAGCGCGGACATGACGCCGCCGGCGTCCTGCCAGCGCGCGCCGAAGAGCACCACGACCAGCGGGGGCGCGAGAATGGCCAGGCCCACCCCGACGGGCAGCCCGTAGAGCGCCTGGTAGCGGATCAGCTCCAGCGTCGCCCAGTCCAGCCCCTGGCCGGCACGAGCGCGCATGCGAGCGAGTGCCGGAAAGGCGACCTTGGACAGGTTCCAGGTCACGCTGTCTATCGCCAGCTCGGGCACGCGGAAGGCGATCGTGTAGATGCCGAGTGGGCCCGGACCGAGGACCCGGCCCACGACTACGGTGTCGATCCGCGTGGTGACCACCGACAAGACGGCCAGGAACGCGGCGCCGCTGCCGTAGGAGAACATCGAGCGCGCGATCCGCAGGTCGAGCGAGAAGTCGGGCCGAAAGCGGGTGAGCACCCACAACAGCATCGTCCACGCAGCGTTGCCGGCGAGCATCCCGTAGACGAGCGACTCCGCGCCGAAGCCGAGCAGCGCCAGGATGATCGCCACACCCCCGCGGAGCACGGAGCGCACCAGCTCCGGGACGATCCGGCGTCGGAACTCGAGCTCGCGGAGCAGCAGCGAGTCCTGGATGTTGCCCAGCCCCGCGATCAACACGTTGACGGACGCCAGGCGAAACAGGCCGGCTTCGTCCGGGACGCCGAAGAAGGCGGCGACCGCGGGCGCGAGGGCGACGGCCAGCGCGGTGAGGCCCACGGCGAGGACGAGGTTCAGCGTGAACGCGGTCTGCACGCGCTCGCTGACGCCCGTCTCCTGCTCGAAGACGACCGTCGCCTTCATCCCCAGATCGCTGACGAGCTCGACGAAGGCCAGGAACACGACGATCGCCGCCACGACGCCGAAGTCGGCCGGCGCCAGCAGGCGCGCCAGCACCAGCGTCGCCACCAGTGTCGACGTTCTACCGGCCAGGAACGACGCCGTCGTCCAGACGATTCCCGAGCGGGTCTTGCTGCCCCAGCCGGCGTCGGTCACGCCAGCGTCGGCAGATCAGCGGCCCGCGCGACGGGAGCGTCGACGCAGGTCCGGTGCCAGAGCTCCAGGTTGATCAGGGCCCAGAGCGAGTACGCGTGGTCGCGCCCCGCGCGATGCTCGTCGATCAGACGGCGTAACTGCGACGGATCGAACCACCCCCGCTCCACCGACCGCGGATCGAGCAGCACGTCGGACGCGACGTCGCGCATGTCCCCGCGCAGCCACGCGGCGAGCGGCACCTCGAAGCCCTGCTTCGACCGATCGAGGATCCCGTCGGGCAGCCAGGGGCGCGCCGCCTCGCGGAGCACGAGCTTCCCCTGCCGGCCCCGCAGCTTGAGCGCCACCGGCAGGCCGGCGGCGAGCTGCATGAGCTCCTGGTCGAGCAGCGGCGAGCGGACCTCGATCGAATGGGCCATGCTCGTGATGTCGACCTTGGGCAGCAGGTCGTCGGACAGGTAGGTGACGTGGTCCACGGCCATGACGCGGTCGGCCGTGCGCAACCCACGCCCGGCCGCCCACGCGGCGTCGACGTGTGCCAGCGGGTCGGCGTCTCCGACGGCGGCACGGAAGGCGGGGGTGTACAACCGCTCACGCTCACCGTCGGGTAGGAATCGCATCAAGCTGGCGTAGCGCTGGGCCGGCCCAAGCGCCAGGCGTCCTGCGAGCCGGGCGGCGCGCGGCAGCGGGCCACGGTTGCCGCCGCGGCCGGCCACGGACAACGCCGCTGAAGCCACCGCGAGCCGCAGTCGCTCCGGCAGCACGTCGGCCGTACGGGTCATCGCCAGCTGCCAGTACCGCCGGTAGCCGGCGAAGGACTCGTCCCCGCCGTCGCCGTTGAGCGCCACGACGACGTGCCGCCGGATCAGCTCGGAGAGCTGGTACGTCGGCAGGGCGGCGGGATCCGCGAACGGCTCGCCGAAGTGCCAGGCCAACTTGGGCAGCATCGACGCGTCCGGCGGCCCCACCTCGAGCTCGTGATGGTCGGTCCCGTAGCGCTCGGCTACCGCGCGAGCGTGAGGGCTCTCGTCGACGTGGCTGCCCGGGAACGCCACGGAGAAAGTCCGCACCGTGTCCGCCGAGGTCATGGCCATGGCGGCCACGACGATGCTCGAGTCCACACCGCCCGACAGGAACGCCCCGATGGGCACCTCGCTCATGAGCCGGACCCGCGTCGCGTCGAGGATCGCGGCGCGTACCGCCTCGGCTGCGTCCTCGAGCCCGATGTCGGTCTTGGGCTCGTGGTCGAGCCGCCAATAGCGCTCGACGACCGGATCCGCTCCCGGTCGCCAGATCAATGAGCTCGCGGGGGGCAGCTTGCGGAGGCCCCGCAACGCGGAAAGCCCGTGGGGCACGTAGCCGTTCACCAGGAAGGCGTCGATCGCGTGCGGGTCCACGTCGCGCGGGACCGCAGGATCCTGCAGCACCGCGCGAACCTCGGACGCGAACGTGATCGCGTCGTCGCGGTGAGCGTAGACGAGCGGCTTCTTGCCGACGCGGTCGCGGGCGAGAAAGAGAGTCTGGCGGCGCTCGTCCCATAGCGCAATCGCGAACATGCCGCGGAGGCGCTCGACGCAGCGCGCGCCCAGCTCCTCCCAGAGGTGGACGATCACCTCGACGTCGCACCCGGTCTTGAACGAATGTCCGCGCCCTCGCAGCTCCCGCCGCAGCGCCTCGTGGTTGTAGATCTCGCCGTTGCAGACGAGCGCGACCGTGCCGTCCTCGCTGTACATCGGCTGGTCGCCGCCGGCGACGTCGATGATGGCCAGCCGGCGCATGCCGAGCCCGACCGGGCCGCGCACGTGGAGGCCCTGCCCGTCCGGGCCCCGGTGATGAAGGGCCTCGCACATGCGGTCGAGGAGCGCCGGATCGACCGGCGCCCCGGCGTTGACCTTGCCGGCTATCCCGCACATCAGGAGGCCTGCTCTGGAAGCGCGTCGCGCTCCCGGGCGAGGGCCCACGCCAGCGCGAGCGCCATGCCGATGAGCATGTAGAAGATACGCAACTGGCTGCCGTGCTGAAACAGGCTCTCGAATCCGAAGATGCCGATCGATAGCACGAGCCCCTTGCCGACCGGGGTGCGCCATACGCCGCTCGAGAAGACGATTCGCGCCACAACTCCCATCGCCACGAGCCACGCCACCAACCCCACGATGCCCTGCTCCGCGGCGATCTCGAGCGGGAGGCTGTGCGCATAGCGCTCCACGCGCGGGTCGTTGCCGATGTAGCGCGCGTAGTCGCGGTACAGCTCGGGATAGCCTCCCGGGCCCACGCCGGTCACCGGGTGGTCGGCGAACATCGCGATGGAGATCAGGTTCTCGGTCACCCGTCCGCCAATGCCGCGGTCCGCGGAATTGGAGGCCTGGCCGCCGAACACCGGGATGAGCACGACCACTCCGACAACGACGGCAACCGCGGCCCCGCGCAGCCTGCGCCAGTCTCCGACGAAGACGAACGCGGCGACAGCGACCAAGATCGCCAGCAGGCCGCCGCGTGAGCCGGCGGCGATCACTCCGGCCGTCAGCGCCAGGGTCGTGGCGTAGCCGAGCCACCGGCCGGCGCCGCCGCGAACGACGAGGGAGAGCGCCAGCGGCGAGAGGACTGCGAGCGACAGCGCGAAGAACGTGGGCTCGCCGAACGGCCCCGCGGCGCGCGGCGCCTCGAGGCCTTCCAGGCCGACGGTGGGAAACAGCTGGGAGGGGCCGACGAGGATCGACCACACGGCCCCCACGCCGAGGATCAAGCCGGTGACGACCAGCGCGAGCACGGCTCTCTCCACGTCGGCGCGGGTGAGCAAGCACAAGGCGACGATAGGGAGGAACGCGAGCCGCTTGACGAGGTCGTAGAGCCCCGGGAGCGTGTCGGGGTGCAACAGCGCCGACGCGACCAGCGGAAGCGCGAGGAGGGTCAAGAGCAGGAACACGTCTCGCGCGTGCGCAGGACGGTCGACGGCGCGCCACAGGGCGACGACGAAGAACGCCGCGGCTCCCACCTCGATCGGCGAGGGAAGGCCGCCGAAGAAGGAGTTGCCGATCGAGGAGTACGTGACGCCGATGAGCACCGGCAGCACCCAGGCGGGTCGCGCGAGCAGGAACACCGCCAGCGCCCCGCCCAGGGCGAGCACGGGCAGCAGCCGCGGACGCTCCACCACGAAGGGCAGCACGACCAGGACAGTGGCCGCGCAGACCAGCACGGCCCCGACCCCGGCCAGCAGATGGGTAACGTCCGCGTCGCTGTGCGACCGTCGAAGGGCAGGGGAAGTGCTCACGTCATCGTCTCCGGTGCCGGAGGACGCGCGCGCCCGAGGTCGGCGTCAGCGCGCCACCCGCCGTGGGCGCGACGCGGCGCCGACCATTGGCGGGGCTCCCATCTCGTCATCGGGATGGGCGCGGTATGGCGAGTCGATCTCGGGCACCCGTGCCCGCGGGAAGAGGCGGGCGAAGAGGATGAAGACGACGGCGGCGCCGAGCACGGACAGCACGATCGTCGCGAGCATCACGAGCATCGTGCTCGGTGGAGCGGCGACGGGCGCGGAGGCCTCCTCGAGGGTTTGGAGATCCCAGAGGTCGTTGACTTCGGCTCGTCGATCCCGGGCGGCGACCAGCACGGCGCTCAAAGCGGGATTCACGACCTCGCGATCGCCGGTCACGTCGACGCGGATGACCCGAGTGTCCGGTACCGCCCTGACCGTCATGGTGACGGGCGGATCACCCGCCTCCTGCAGCGTGTCGTCGGATGCGATCAGCTCGACGAACGTGCCCATCGTGCCTGAGCGCTCGAAGCCCTGCAGGAGGTTCGTCAGGTTGCTCTCCTCCTCGGTCAACGGAGAGAGGACGAGCGATCCCGAGCTCGCGTAGATGGCCGGGCGCAGCAGCTCGTACGCGAGGCCCGCGGCGAAGATGACCGCCGCGACCGCGCCGGCGATCGCAAGCCGTCGTCCGGACGTCATGGCCGTTCCCCAGGTCCCGTCGACGTCATTCTCGGCTTCCCGTCCTTTGCTTCAGCGTAGGTTCGTTCACGGATCGTCCGCCTCCGTCCCGGGTTCGCCCGAGCGGACAGCAAACGGCTTTCGAGCAGCCATTCTAGAGCGGGGATGGTTTCGAGCGCGGCCTTTGCGTGTCCCCTGGACTAGGGTACGAGTCCGCCCCGTGTCATCACTGCAACCCATGACCCCCTCGACGCACGCGCGGGCCGAGGCCGTGCCGGCGAACCCTCCCTCCTCCATACCGCTCTTCCACGAGGGCACCCGGTGGCAGATGGCGCTCGGGCAGCGAGCCGCGCTCGAGGGCGTGGTCGCCCAGCTCAAACCCTCGCTTGCGATCGAGATCGGCACCGCCGCCGGCGAGGTCGCCGCGCCCGCGCGAACTGTCCGTGCGGTCGGGCGAGCGGTGGCGCGGCGCATGCCGGGCTGGGCGCGGGTGAGGCGTCGAGCCGGATAAGCGCCAAAGCCATCAGCATCCGAAGCGCTCGCCACGATGCCGCACAACGTCATCCATGGCCTGCGTGCTCTCGAGTCGTCGACGAGGCGATCAGGTCCCGTCGTCGCGCGAGCGAGCATTCGCCGCTTCGCGCAGCCGCACTTCAAGGCTCTTCAAATCCTCCTGTAGCCGCCGCTCGGCGGTGCCGACCGATGCGGCAGCAGCCGTATAGCGCCGGCGCTGCTTCGCGGTAGCCGCGGCGGCAAGCCGCTCGTAGGCCGCTTCGACGGCGCCGAGGGCGGCCAGCGTGCGCTCGGACGGCCCTCCGGGGAGCGCGGCCGGCGAAAGCTGTTTCACCGCATCCGCGTAGGCGCGGGCCGCTGCCGCCGCGGCGGCAGCCTGGCCTCGGGGAGTGCTCCGTGCAGCCAGGGCACGACGCGCCGCAGCGCGCTCGCTCCGGAGCGACTCGATCGCGGAGGGCGCCTGATGGAGGAACACCGCGTCCTCGAGCGGCAGTGGAACGCCGGAAACGGTCACCTCGCGAATCCCTTCGCGGCAGACCGCCCCCTGGGTCGGTATCGCCGCCATGCGGACGCAGGCGGCGGTTATCACGCCACTGGTCGTCGGGGCGAGGAAGAGGTCCATTGCGCGTCCGCTGCCTCCGATCGGAATCGCGCGATGGACGCGCGCCGCGCGGCCGGCGATCGTCGCCGGCTCACCCGGACGGTCTCCCACGGAATCCACCAGCGTGCCCGGAATCAGCGAAGGATCGTCCAAGGGCACGAGGCCGACTGACATCGACATCGGCGCGTCCTGCCATGGCTTCGCGACGATCCAGTCGGCCGCTGTGAGCCCGGGAAGATCGGGCGGCGTGCGGGTGGTGCGCCAGCCGCGTTCGGTCTCCACCACGAGTCGGGAGCCGGTGGTCGCGGCCCGCAGGGGTGCTGCGTCACCACCTTCCGCCGGCTTCGGACGCTCCGGGACGAGTGCGCCCGCCGACCAACCCAGGAGGGCCGCGAGGCTCAGGGCGGCGAGGATTCCCCCGATCGCTTGCCGGCGGCGCAAACGCGGTCGCGCGAGTGCGTCAGCCGGGGCCGGAGTCATCGAACCTCCCGCTGCCGGGAGCGACGGGGCCGGAGTCGTCGAAGGTCTCGTTGCCAGCTTGCGGTTCAGCCGGCGGCCGAGGGGCAGCCGGCTGCTGGGGAACCACGGGAGGCGACGCGGGAGGCGGCGCAGGGGGCGGCGCGGTCTGCTCGACCGCGGGCGGCGTCGCCGGTGGGGCCGCCGGAGCCGGCGTCACGCGGGGAGGGCGTGGCGAACGAGCCCGGCGCCGCTCCACGACCTTCAGCGAAGGAAGCTCCACGACAGCGCCGAGGGTGAACTCAGGCGGCGCTGCGGCGCTCTCGGTGACCGGCGCTTGTTCCGTTGACGCGGCACGCGGTGCCACGACGGTGTCGTCTTGGGCGATCGCCACCCGCAGGGCGGCCGCCAGCGTGAACACGGCGACGAACGCGGCAAGGGTGCCCAGGATGGCGCCAACGGGAAGTCCGCGCCCTGAGCTGGGGTCGCTGAGCGCCTCTTCCGGGGACGGCCGGCTGCTTTCGGTCGCGGTAGCGGGTGTCATCGGTGCGAGACGACGATAGTGCAGTGCGAGAGCCCCGCAAGCGTTCTGGACGGAAATGCAGCGCGCCGGGCGCTGCCTGTTCCCGCGCCGGACCGCGCGCGAAGGCGCGGCGTCTAGAGCCCTCCGGTCGCCAGCAGGGCGAGCAGGACGAGCTCGCCGAGCAGCAGGGGCACGACGACGAACGGAAGCACCCGGAAGATTCGCTGCCCAGTCTCGCTCTCCAGCCAGCCGCTGGCATCCCAGCCCTCGACGGCCTCGGCTCGAACCGGCTCTTCGTCGGTGTGCCGACCCGCCGCGGTCTGCTGATGCGCCACGGTCCCCTCGAGTTGCTCGCGTACCGCCTGCAAGCGCGCTCGGACGCGCCGCGCGTCAGTCGCGGCCGCCTCGGCGTCCCCGCGGGTAGCAGCCAGCTCTTCGCGCAACTGTTCGGACTCCTCGCCGTGGCGGCGGGCATCGTCGAGCTCCGCGGTCAAGCGCTCGACGTCCTCCTGCTGGGTTCGCAACTCCCCGAGCTGGACCCGGGCGCGCCACAGTTCCTCGTCGCGCTCGGCCAGACCGGTGCGCAGCCGGCCCGCCTCAGTCTCGGTCTCCGCGGCGTGTTGCTCCGCGCCGGCGAGGGCGGCGGACAGGCGTTCGATCTCGGCGCGCGCGGCTGACTCCCAGCGCGCCCGATCGGCCGCGACGCCCGCCAGCTCACCCTGCAGGCGATCGACTTCCGCGCGCGCGTGGGCGAGCGCCTCGATTTGGCCGCGGTTCGCATCGGCCAGCTCCTTCTCCGCGACCTCGTTCGCAGTGTGCAGGCGCTCGGCGCGCTCGCGGGCGTCTTCGGTCGCCGCCGCGTGATCGCGAAGCTCTTCGTGCAGGCGCTCGTGCTCGGCCCGCTGCACGACGAGGGTGTCCTCCACTTCCCGATAGCGCGCGTCCAGGTCGTGGTAATAGGCGCGCTCGCGCGCGAGGGCCTCTTCGGCCATCGTCCGCACGGTGGAGAGCTCGGTGTGCAGGCGCTCAGCCTCCGCGCGGCGCCGCTGCTGGGCGCGCTCGGCCTCGTGCGTCGCGTGCTCGGCCTGTTGCCTGACCTGCTCGAGCTCCTCCTTGGCCCGCTCCGCCTCCTCGCGGGCGGCCACCAGCGCCGCGTGAAGCGCGAGCGGATCGGTGAACTCGACCACGGATGCGGGTGATGTCGCCCCGATCTGGGGCCGCGAGCCCTTCGAGCGGCCGAAGCGCGAGCGTCGCAGCCGCGGCGGCGGCAGGTCGACGATGAAGTTGCGTCCGATCTCCAGCTGCGTCTCGTCGAAGGCCGCAGGCTCGTCCTCCCAGGCGAAGACCGCGCGCCAGAGGTCGGTTCCCGGCTCGGTCGCCTCGGGGTCGTCCGCCGTGGCCGGGAGCCGGTGCGTTGCGCCCCCATGGCGCACGATCAGCGTCGGCTGCCCCAGCCGGCGCCCGCCCAGTCCGCTCCAGCGACCGACCAGTTCCAGGCGGTGGCGCGAAGTCCACTCGAACCGCTCGAGCCGGAAAGCGACGCCCTGCGTCGTCGAGGCCATGACGGCAGATTGTAGTTCCGCATCGACGCGAGCCAAGCCCGTGACATCTCGAACAGCCGGGGCGCCGTGTCACAGCGCCCCGGCAGGCGAGGAATCAACAGTCGTGCCGGCTCAGCAGGTCGCTTCCGCGAAGCAGCGTTTGATCACCGTCACGCGCGGGGCGCGCGTCTTGCCCCGTGGGTACTTCAGCCGAACCCGTACGCTCGAGCTGTTGTTGTTGTAGAACGCCTCCTGGAGCAGCGACTTCGGGTTCACGCGGTGCACGAGCACGTACTTGCCGGCCTTGAGCCCCGTGATGTTGAAGAACTGCCCCTCGAGGTAGGCGTCGTAGGGATCGCTCCAGCCGGGATGGATCCCGCTGAAGAACGACAGCATGTCGGGCTGGTTCAGCGCGCACTGATCGTCGAACGGCGGCGTCATCATGCCGGCATCGGGCGCGAGCAGGATGCTCGGATCCGGCCGGAAGCGGCTGCCAAGGCAGAAGCCGATGCCTCCCTTGGGTGAGCGCCTCACGAGCTTCGTGCCGCGCGCGTTGCGTAGCTGATAGCGCTCGAAGTTCTTGAGGTGCCAGTGCGAGTGGTCTCCGGAGGCCTCGAAGCGATAGCGGCCGACGTCTGGCACGGTGATGGTCGTGCCGTCGGAGAGCGAGACGATCTGATCGGTCACCATCTCCAACTCCGCCGTGCTCGCACGGTGAGCGTTGACCACGAGCGGGCCCGACCCGGCGTTCACGGCCGAGGCGCGGAAGCCAAGCAGGTAGCGCCGGACCTTCTTCCCCTTCCTCCAGAGGGCCTTGCCGTTCTTCTTCTTGACGATCTCCGACCTGACCGTCAGGTTGGACGGCACCTCTTGGAGGAGGTCCGGATACACGGGCGGCGCCTGCGCCGACGCAGAGGGAAGCACCGACAGCCCAGCGAAAGTCGCGGCGGTGGCGAAGATGGCCACACGCTTTGCGTACGACATAGAATCCTTTCTGGTGGAACATGAATGACGACGGGACGGCACTCGGCGGACCCGCGACGCTGTAACCCTGCAGCAGCTCGAATGTAGCGCCGCCCGTGCGGGTCGGCTACAAGCTAGGACTTCGCTGGACGGATAGGCCACTGACCGCGGACGGCATCGAACGGCGTCCGGCGGGGCCCATCGCTCTCGTTCCCGGTCGGGCGGCAGTGCCCAGCCCGTCGGCGCCGGGCGGTCGCGATGCTCCGCGGCCGCCTGGGCGTCAGCGAGCGCTGGGCATGCCGGACCCTGGATCAGCACCGCTCTAGGCAACGCCGCGAGCCGGCGCGTGCCGGCGACGAGGATGCGTTGCGGTCTGCTGCGCGCCGCTGCCGTCTCGTCTGCACCGGCGATGCTCGACCATCCGTTGAGACGCTTGAACGGAGGAGACGACGCGTTAGCGTTGGCAGCCTGGACAGCGCCGTACAACGAGGAGCAAGGATGCCCCCCGACATACTGACGACGCTCCCGATCAGGGAGCCTATCTGGACCGCCCGAACGGTCTGCGTAGATCGCAGGAAGCTGACGCGGTCGGCCCTCGTGCGCTCGATCGTGTCGGCCGCAAGCGATTTCAGCGCCGTGGTGGTCAACGGCGCCTCGGGCTTCTCGGAGACCTACAGCGATCTCTTCGCCGCTGCCGCGATCGCCCGCCGTCGGCTCCCAGCGCCGATCGTCGTGAGCGAGTGCACCTGGAAGAAGGGCCGGTCGGCCCTGCGGCACCATGCCCGGCGAACGGCCAGCCATCTCATCGATAGCCCACGGACCTACTTCTGCGTGCTGTCGCACGAGGATCGCGACGCCGCGGCAAGGCAGTGGGGGCTGAACATCGACCGGATCTTCGTCACGCCGTACTGCTACACGCTCACCCAGGAGGCGATCGCAGGCCCGGTGACCAGCGATGGCGGCGTGTTCGCCGGCGGAAACTCGATGCGTGACTACGCCCCGCTATTGACGGCGGCACGGGGGCTGAACCTGCCCGTGACGCTCGCCACCCGGCGAGTCTCCCCGAAAGAGGTGTCCGACAACGTCCGGGCGGGGACGGTGACGCACCAGGAGTTCATCGCGCAGCTTCGCAGTGCAGGCGTCGTGGTCGTGCCACTGGAGGCGCGCAGCGACCGCAGCGCCGGACAGCAGACGTACCTCAACGCGATGGCTCTCGGAAAGCTGGTGATCGTCACGGACACCCTCGGTGTGCGCGAGTACGTCGACGACGGCCGGACAGGCATCCTGGTGCCCGCCGGCGACGCCGACGCGATGGGCCGGGCGCTGCGATGGGTCCTCGAGCCGGCCAACGCCGACGCCGTCGATCGGATCCGGCTCGAGGGGCGCGAGGTCGCGCTCAGGCGCTTCGGACCCGACGCTTATGCGCGTGCCCTGCTCGCGGTGGTCGACGAGGGGCTCGAGCGTGTCAAGCGGCAACGCAGGCTTCCCCCATACCCGTATAGCTCGTACTTGCGCTCTACCGTGGGTTCGCCACCGACGGTTGGGGGACCGTCCGAAGCATCTGCCGGAGGATCGCCTGCGCTCAGGCGGGCCTCGTGAATGACGGCCCCCGCTCACTGTCGCCCCTGGGCGTCCGAGCCCGCCAGCGCCTCACAGACCAGGTTGTCGACGCCGCCGGCGAAGAACGCCTCATGCGGTCCGGCGACGAAGCTGGCAACGCGGGTGTCGAGGGACATCGTGATCCGGCCGGTGTCCTGGACGTAGGTCCCCTCCCCGCGCTCGGTGCCCAGGAACACCTTCCCGCTCAACGTGCGGGTATTCGACGCCCACGTCCAGACCTCGTGGACGTGCCCCGACAGCGGCAGCGAGCGACCGGTCTCGGAGTTGGTGTCGGTCTCGCGGAAGCCGATGTCGAAGATGGTCTGCAGGAGCGTCCCATCGTCCGACACCACCTCCGTCACCTTGACGCGATCCTGTCCCGAGACCAGGTTGGAGAACTCATACGGGCCGAATTCCGAGCAGTCGACCGCGAGCTCGTAGGAGTCGTTGAAGCGGTCGACGACGATGCGGTGCTTGCCGGCCGCGCCGGCCGGAGCGGCCGCTGCGAGTGATGCCGCCACGACGGCGACGGCGTACAGGACCTTCATGAAGGTGCCTCCTCTTCTGGGACGTGATCCGCTGCATCTGAGCCTGGTCTCGGGGTCTGCGGGGAGCATCGCGGCAGGCGCTTCCAAGGGCCTGACAGCGGCTTCCACGCGCCTGACAGGGCTGGTAGCTTCGGGCTCTGTCCTCCGGCGGCCTTGAATTCCGGCTCCTCGGGCCGCTCGAAGTGCGCGAGGGTGAGCGGCTGCTCGCGCTCGGCGGCGCGAAGCAGCGCAGCCTGCTCGCGATCCTGCTCCTCCACGCGGGGGAGGTCGTCTCGGTCGACCGGCTGATCGACGCGCTGTGGGGAGAGAGCCCGCCCGACGACGCGGCGACTGCGCTCCACCAGCACGTGTCACGCCTGCGCAAGGCGCTCGGCGCGCACGAGGTGCTGCTCACCCGCTCGCCCGGATACGTCGTCGCTCCCGCCGAGGGCGAGATCGACTTCCGCCGCTTCGGGGCGCTGCGCGACACGGGGCGGAGGCATTTGGAAGGCGACGCGCCGCAGGAAGCGGCGCGCGCGCTGCGCGAGGCGCTCTCCCTCTGGCGTGGCCGTCCCCTCGCCGACCTGGACCGGGAGCCGTTCGCCGCGGAGGCCGTCGCCCGGCTCGACGAGGAGTGGATCGAGGCGGTCGAGTTGAGAATCGACGCCGACATCGCGCTCGGCCGCCACGCCGAGCTGGTGGGGGAGCTGCGGACGCTCGTGCGGCGCCACCCGCTGCGCGAGCGCCTCCGTGGACAGCTGATGCTCGCCCTCTACCGCTCCGGGCGGCAGGCCGAGGCACTCGCGGTGTACGCCGATGCCCGGCGGACGCTCGACGAGGAGCTCGGACTCGAGCCGGGGCCGGAGCTCCGGCGCCTTCAGCAGGCGATCCTCGATCACGACCCCGAGCTGGAGCGGCGGCGGCCGCGTCGCGCGGGACCGCCGGCTCGGCGGCGTCCCGCGCTCGCTCGCCCTCGACGGCGACACGATCTGGGCCGCCGT
>Ga0136624_1000172_pt1 | contig 21525 bp, 20 predicted proteins | sample AntDrymUQ4692206_2_FD_104802 | JGI IMG/M metagenome (GOLD analysis project Ga0136624, IMG submission 104802) | Polar desert sand microbial communities from Dry Valleys, Antarctica - metaG UQ469 (22.06) | ecosystem: Environmental > Terrestrial > Soil > Desert | place: Antarctica: Dry Valley... | reverse complement strand
GGTATCGTCACGGCGCAGTCGATGAGGGTCGCCGGCGACGAGCTGGACGACGCCATCATGCAGTACGTGAAGAAGGAGTTCTCCCTGGCCATCGGCGACCGCACGGCCGAGGAGATCAAGATCCAGATGGGCTCGGCGTGGCCGATGGATGAGGAGCTGACGGCCGACATCCGCGGTCGGGACCTGATCTCTGGACTGCCCCGGACCATCCAGCTCACCACCGAACACGTCCGCGAGGCCGTCGCTGAGCCCGTCTCGGCCATCATCGACGCCGTGCGCACCACGCTCGACAAGACGCCGCCAGAGCTCGCTGCCGACATCATGCACGACGGCATCACGCTCACCGGTGGTGGCGCGCTGCTCGGCGGGCTCGAGCATCGGCTCGCTCACGAGACCGGCATGCCGATCCGCCTGGCCAACGAGCCGCTCTACAGCGTGGTCATCGGATCGGGAAGGGCGTTGGAGAACATCGACGCCATGCGCGGGCTGATGTCGCTCGGCGGCGACGAGTAAGTCGCCACCGACCTCCACCATGGGCATTTACTCGCCGGTTCGCCGTCGCCTCATCATTGCCCTCCTGCTGAGCTCGGTGCTGTTGCTGACGCTCGACCTGCGCGGTAACCAGATCTTCGACACCATGCGCAACGGTTTCCAGCAGGCGATGGATCCGCTCGAGTCGGCGGCCGAGGTGGTGTCGCGGCCGATCCGCAACGCTTGGCGTGGCATCACGCAGTACGACGACCTCGCCGACGAGAACGAGGATCTCCGCCGCCAGCTCGAGGCCCAGCGCGCCGACCAGATCACTTATCGGGCAGCGGTGATCGAGTTCCAGGCGCTGCTGGAGCTGAACAACCTTCCAAGCCTGAGCGACTACGACGCCGTGACAGCCCGTGTGATCGGCGAGACGCCCAACAACCTCGATCAGATCATCGAGATCGACAAGGGCGAGGACGACGGCATCGACGTGGGTATGGCCGTCGTGTCCGAGGGCGGCCTCGTCGGCAAGGTGACGAGGGTGTTCGATGATCGCAGTTTCATCATGCTCGTGCGCGACCAACGCTTCGCCGTACGTGCGAAGGTGCCCGGAGCGGCGCCGGAGGAGCCCGAGGGTCCCGAACCTCCGCCCACGAGCGCCAACGCCATCCCGCACGACGATCTCACAACGACGACGACGTTGCCACCGTCCACGACGACGACGGTGCCAGGCGCCACGTCCTCCACCGCGCCGGGCGGCGTCCCCGGTTCGTCGACATCCACGACGTCCACGACGTCCACGACGACGACCACCACCATTGCCGCTACGACGACGACGACCATCCCGCCAACGGAGAAGGAGACGGGAACCGTCGTCGGCCAGGGTCGCGGCGAGCCGATCCTGCTGCGCTTCGTGCGCGAGAACATCGATGCCGGGCGCTTCGAGGTGGGCGATGCCGTCATGACCGAGGGCGGCGAAGGCAGCCTGTCGCCACCCGACATCCCGATCGGCACGATCTCGCGGATCCGTCGCCAATCAGGATCGGCCGGCCCGATGATCGAGGTGCAGCTCGGAGCCGATCTCGAACGGCTGAGCTTCGTGCGCATCGTGCTGTACCAGTCGTTGGAAGAGGCCGCCGGGGACGGCGGATGACAGGGGGCCGGGCGTGATCGCAGCGTTCATCCAGAGCCCGGTGTTCCGGTTGCTCCCCGTCGGTGTGATCCTGCTGGCCTTGCAGAACACCCTGTTCGTCGATCTGCAACCGGCAGGCGTGATCGTCCAGGTGTTGCTGGCCCTAGCCGCGGCGGCTGGCGCAGCCGGTGGCGCCGATCGGGGGGCGCTGGCCGGGTTCGTCCTCGGGCTGATCTACGACCTCGGCACCGACTCACCCATCGGGGCCACGGCGCTGACCATGGCGCTCGGGGGCGTCGTCGCCGGCATCGCCTGGACGATCATGGTCGACCCACCGTGGTGGCTGGCGGCCGTCTTCACCACGATCGGCGCCGCTGCCGGCGAGCTGGCGGTGCCCGTGTTGCGGATCTTCATCGGCGAAGCTGAGGCGTTCGAGCCGCGGTTCACGAGGGTCGTCATCGTGGTCGCCATCGCCGCCGGCGCGCTCAGCCCGCTGTTCGTACCGTTGTCTCGCTGGTGCCTGCGCATCCGCAAACCGGATTGGAAGGCGCTCGCCGAGTGACCTCGCACGGGCGGCTCCGGCACCCGTGCGAGTTGCCTTCTGTTGTGGTTCGGGCAGACTGGTCAGATGGCTTCTGACAAGCGCGCCGCCAGGCTCGGCGTGCTGGCGGCCGTGGCAGTGCTGTTGTTCGGCGCCCTCGGAGTGCGCCTGTGGTTCCTGCAGACGGTCGAGGCCACAGATCTGCAGGACTCGGTGGAGGTGGAACGCACGAAGACCGTGCGACTCGTGCCAGAACGGGGAAGAATCTTCGACGCCGACGGCCGCATCCTGGCCGACAACGAACGCATCCTGACCGTCGGCATCGACTGGGAGGTGATGCGCGACAAGAACGACCGCAGCCAACTCTTCAAGCGTCTGTCGGGCTGGATCGATACCCCCGTCGCCGAGATGGAGCGGCGCTACAACGCCAACCTATACAGCCCTTACCTGCCGATGCCGGTCAAGGAAGACATCGACGAGCCGACGGCAAGCGCCCTGATGGAGCGCTCTGAGGACTTCCCCGGCGTACAGGTAGAGCTCGGCTGGCGGCGCGCCTATCCGTATGCACCGCTGGCGTCTCCGGTGATCGGGTACCTGGGCCTGATCCCCGAAGAGCAGGCCGATGAGTACGTGAGGCGTGGCTACGTGCTGAGCGAACAGGTGGGCAGTGACGGCATCGAGCTGAGCATGGAAGACACGCTGCACGGCAAATGGGGCGAGAAGGTGGTCCGGGTCAACGCTGCCGGTCAGATCCTCGAAGAGATCAGCCGCCGGGAGGCCATCAACGGCCAGGACATCCAGCTCTCGATCGATCTCGATGTGCAGCAGTACGCCGAGCAGATTCTCCAGACCCAGCTGAAGCTGCGGCGCACGTTCACGGCCAAGAACCCGATCGTCACCAAGGAGGAGAAGGGCGGGATCAAGGAGCGCATCGATCCCTCGAGTCCCCCAGAGGTGAACTACAAGGCTCCGGCTGGTTCGGTGATCGTCACGAATCAGAAGAATGGGCAGATCTCGGCGATGGCGACGTATCCGACGTTCGACCACCGCTGGTTCAACTCCGGCATCTCTGGCGACAAGTTCGCCGAGCTGTTCCCAGGTGAGGACTCTGAGGGCTTCGATCCCGACAAGGCCACGCTCCTCAACCGCGCCGTGCAGGGGCAGTACAACCTCGGCTCATCCTTCAAACCGTTCACCGCATACGCGGCGTTGCACTCGGGCTTCATGGAGCCGGGGTCCTTGTACGAGGACCAGGGCACGTACAAGATGCGCTCGATCGATCCCGCCGAGTGTAGGAGCGGCCGCGTGCGCTGTGAGTTCCGCAACTCCAACTGCGGTGATTCGAACCTGCCGTGCGTGTACGGAAGCGTCAACGTGCAGACGGCACTCGCCGTGTCGAGTGACACGTTCTTCTACCGAATCGGCGAGGAGCTGTTCCTTCGCCGTGAGAACCTGCTGCGCGACGAGGTGAAGAGATGGGGGTTCGGGCAAGAGACGGGGGTCGACCTGCCGTACGAGTTCGACGGCCGGGTCCCCGACGACCAGCTCAAGCGGGACCTGATCGCGTCCGAGGCGCTCGACCCGGACACCGACGTCGACCGTCTGCTCGCCGGCGACAACGTGCAGACGGCGATCGGCCAGGGTCTGCTCGCCGCCTCGCCGCTGCAGGTGGCCCAGGCATATGCCGCACTCGGCAACCGCGGGGCGATCAACACACCGCGTGTGGTGCGCGCCATCTACAAGCCTGGCGTGCCGAACGGCACGCCCGGATACGTCGATCTCAGCAAGGCAAAGCTCGTGCAGTCGTTCCTGAAGGGCGGGGTGAGCAGCCAGGTACCGATCGATGGCGACGCCCTTCAGGCGATCGTCAGTGGGTTGCGCCAGAACATCACCGGTCCTGGCGTGACGCTCCCCGACGGTGGCGTCCGCAGCACCACGGCGGAGGAGCTGTTCGAGATCGGGTACCCCGAGCAGGCCATCCCCATCGCCGGGAAGACCGGGACTGCGCAAGGCTCGAAGAGCCTCCCGTGGAATGACTCGTCGGCGTTCGCCGCGTTCAGTCTTGACGACACGCGCCCGTACACCGTGGTTGCCTACCTGGAGAAGGCTGGCTTCGGATCCCAGGGGGCTGCGCCCGTGGTCAAGTGCATGTACCTGGCGCTCTCGGGCCTGATCCAAACTCGTCCCGTTGAGCTCGCCGATCCGTTGGACCTCGACAGCACAGAGGCGGCTGCTGACGTTCCAGCAGCCGCCACGAAGTGCCTCGAGAGCTCCAACTTCGATCCAAACCCGACGGACTGATCTGTGGCGATCTCGATGCTGCAGCGCAAGCCCGATTCTGGGCTTGGCAACATCCGCTCCAGTCCCGGCGATCCCAGCCGCAACATCGACTGGATCCTGCTCGTCGTTCAGATGCTGCTGACGATCGCCGGATGCTTCGTAGTGTTCTCGGCGACGCGCACCGAGCCGAACATCGACCCGTACACGTACGTGACCCGGCAGGTGATCTTCGCCATCGCCGCCGTCGTCCTGATGTTCATCGTGATGTCCATCGACTACGAGTGGCTCAAGGAGCGGTCGCGGTTGCTGTTCACGTTGACCGTCGGGGCGCTACTGGCGTTGCTCGTCCTCGCGCAGGCGGGCGTCGGCGGAGGCGTCATCACGGACATCGCCTTCAGCGTCGGCCCGATCAACCTGCAGCCGGCCGAGTTCGCCAAGTTCGCGGTGTTGCTGGTGCTCGCTGGCTACATCGCCGACGAGGGACTGTCGGAGATCAGCTATCCGCGATTCGTCGGCGCCCTGATGATCGTCGGTATCCCTGCAGTGCTCGTGATCGCCCAGCCCGACCTCGGCACGGCCTCGGTGATCATCTCTTCGGTGATGGGCGTGCTACTGGTGGCGGGGGCGAAGCTGCGCTACATCCTGATCGTGTCGGCGCTGTCGCTGTTCACGTTGCTGACGGCGCTGGCTTCGGGATTGGTCAACAGCTACCAGCTGCTCCGTTTCCGTGTGCTGTTCGACCAGGACAATCCCGAACTTGGCGACGCTGCGCTGCAGGTGCGCAACGCAATCCGGGCGGTCGGGACCGGTGGCGTGTTCGGCAAGGGTTGGTTGCAGGGCGACCTCACCAATGGTGGTGACATCCCCGTCGCCTGGGCAGACTTTCCCTTCGCAGCCGTCGGTGAGCAGTTCGGCCTCATCGGCTGCGGGGTGCTGCTGTTCATGTTCGCCGTGGCCCTGTTCCGCGTGTGGCGGATCGCCCACCTGTCGCGCGATCTTCTGGGTACCTACATCTGTGCCGGCGTGTTCACGATGATGCTCTGGCAGCTGTTCCAGAACGTCGGGATGACGCTCGGCATCCTCCCCGTGACCGGGCTGCCGATGCCGTTCATCTCCTACGGAGGCTCGGGCCTGTTCACGTACTTCGCGATGATGGGCCTGGTGCAGAGCGTCCACATGCGCCGCATGCGCTGACGCACGGAGCCCCCTGTGTGAAGGTAAACTCGAGATGACATGACCTCGCTGTGGACGAGGGTCGAACTGCTCGTGAGCCAGGTGCAGAGACCGGCTCGTTGCATCGGGTGTGAGTACGGAGTCGTCGCTCCCCGGCACAAACCGGGCAAGGTGGGCGGGCTGCTGGCTGATCCCGACACAGACGAAATCGGCCTGCCTGATCAGGGCCTTCAGATCCTCTACGAACTTCTCAACGAACGCGACGACGCCGTCGTCGAACGCCCGCATCGTGACCCAGACGCGAGCCGCGATCGCGGTCCGGCGGTGCGAACCCATCCACTGATCGAGCACGGCGGTGCGCGGCGCGAGGTCATCTCGCTGCCAGCCGTCATGCCGGTGCTTGCCGAGCAGGCGAGCGCATGAGAGAGGAACGAACTGATGACGAACGACACCCCGAACGAGATGGATGCCACGTCGTCGCCGTCTCGCCCTGGCGACGACGGCACTGACGGATCCGGCAACGCCCGGCGCCGACGGCGCGGCAACCGCGGCGGCCAGCGCCGCCGCAAAGGCAAAGCAGCGAGCAACGGCGACGCCGGTGACCCGCGGCCAGACGACATCGAGTTGCCCGAGCGCATCGCAGAAGGCCGCCCGTCGGCCGAGGCTGGCGGCCGGGCCACCGTGCGCAAGCCTCAGATCGGTGACACCATGCCCGCCCCACAGTCGCCCGGGGCATCGGCTTCACGAGTGTCGCGAGACGAATCGACCGCGTCGGCCAACCGGGCCAAGACCACGCGCAAGCGCACCCGCGACCGCACCACCCGCTCCACGAAGGCACAACCGCGCCAGCGCGGCGCCGAGCGCGAGGCCGATGTGATGTCGGCCGAGACGGCCGAGATGCGTCGCGGTCGGGAGCGCAACGGTCGTCCGATCGGCCGTTACCTGATGTGCGTGCAGGTCCGCCCCGGCATGGCGCAGGTGGCAGTGCTCGAGGGTCGGAGCTTGATGGAGCACTACGTGAGCCGGCCAGCCGACGATGTCAGCCAGATCCACGGCAACATCTATGTCGGTCGGGTGCAGAACGTGCTACCGGGTATGGAGGCTGCGTTCGTCGACATCGCCACGCCGAAAAACGCCGTGCTCTACCGCGGCGACGTGCAGTTCGATGCCGAGGACATCGAGGAGCACTCGGACTCGCGGCGCATCGAAGACATCTTGCGACCGCGCCAACTCATAATCTGCCAGGTCACGAAGAACCCGATCGGGGCCAAGGGCGCCCGGCTGACCCAGGAGGTGTCGCTTCCAGGACGCTTCGTCGTGCTGATCCCCAACTCCCGCACGTTCGGCATCTCCAAACGTCTGCCGGACGACACACGCAAGCGCCTGCGGGCGATCCTCGACCGTGTGAAGCCCGCCGAGCACGGTCTCATCGTGCGCACGGCCGCCGAGCATGCCACCGAGGAGGAGTTGCGCGCCGACATGCAGTTGCTGCTGGCCCAGTGGGACGACATTGCCACTCGTGCCGGGAAGATCAAGCAACCGACGCTGCTGCATCGCGAGCCGGAGCTGGCCGTTCGGCGCATCCGCGAGGAGTTCAACACCGACTATCGCGGCGTCATCATCGACGACCGCGAGCTCTATCAGCAGGTGCGCGATTACGTCGGCGCCTTCAACCCCGAGCTTGGCGATCGAGTGGAGTACTACGACCCGGTCGCAGAGGGGCTCTCGCTGTTCGAACGCCAACACGTACACGAGCAGGTGCACAAAGCCCTCGACCGCAAGATCTGGCTGCCGTCTGGCGGTTCGTTGATCATCGAGCACACCGAGGCGCTCACCGTGATCGACGTCAACACCGGTAAGAACGTTGGCAGGTCGAGCCTCGAGGAGACCGTGTTCCACAACAACCTCGAGGCCGCGCAGGAGGTGGCCAAGCAGGTGCGCCTGCGCGATATCGGTGGGATCATCGTCATCGACTTCATCGACATGGAGCGCAAGGACAACCGCCAAGCCGTCATCGACGCCTTCAGGGCGGCGCTGGCCCGGGACAAGACGCGCACCCAGGTGTTCGACATCACCGAGCTCGGGCTCGTGGAGATGACTCGCAAGCGCATCGGTGAAGGGCTGCTCACCGAGTTCTCCGACATCTGCCCGGAATGCGAAGGCCGAGGCATCAAGGTCGACACCGCCCTGCTCGACTGATCGCCCGGTAGTATCGAGAGTCGCTATGTACGCAGTCATCGCCTCCGGCGGAAAGCAGCATCGGGTCGAACAGGGAGTCACCATCGAGGTCGATCATCTCAACGGCGAGACCGGCTCCGAGGTTTCACTTGCTCCCGTGCTGATCGTCGACGGTGACGCAGTGCTGGCGACCCGTGACGAGCTCAAGGCAGCGAAGGTGGTCGGCAAGATCGTCGGTGCCGCGAAGGGTGAGAAGATCAACGGCTTCACCTACAAGCGCCGCACCAACCAGCGCCGTCGCTACGGCCATCGTCAGCAGTACTCCGTGGTCGAGATCACGTCGATCACCTCCAAGTGAAGAAGGATTGATCCGAGATGTCGAAGACCAAAGGCGGCGGCTCCACCCGCAACGGGCGCGACTCCAACTCTCAGCGCCTTGGAGTGAAGGTGTACGACGGCACGGTCATTCCGGCCGGCACGATCATCGTGCGCCAGCGCGGCACCAAGTTCCACCCAGGCCACAACGTCGGCATCGGTGGCGACGACACGCTGTTCTCGAAGGTCGACGGCAGTGTCAAGTTCGCTCAGCGCAAGGGCCGCAAGGTCGTCGACGTCAATCCGGCCTCTTGACCCGCCTCACTTCTGGAGGTAGAAGCCGTACGAGGTTCGCACGCCCTCCTCAGGGGTGGGTGTCGATGCCTTCTGGGAGGCGGTCGACGTTCCAGTCGAGCAGGGTGACGGCGCGCTGGCAGGCGAAGCGATCGGTCATACCGGCGACGTAGCCGACGGCGGCGCGCACAGCCTCGGCCGAACCGGCCTCGACCTGCACGTCAGGGATCGCCTCGGGGTGGCGGCCATAGTGCTCGGCCAACGCCCGCAACAGGTCGATCACGGCCGCCGCCTGCCGGCGGCTCGCCGGACGCAGGTACACGGCGTCGTAGTTGGACTTGCGGAACTGTGCCAACGCGTCGGCGATGTCGGCCGTCATGCCGATGCGCCCCGTCGCCGCAGTCGCATCGATCATGGCGCTGATGAACGTATCGAGCTGCTGGGAACGCCGTGTGCCACACCGCTCGGCAACCCGGGATGGCAGCTGGTCCGGCGTGACGATGCCGGCGGCGACGGCGTCCTCGAAGTCGTGGCAAACGTAGGCGATGCGATCCGCCCACGACACCACCTCACCCTCGGGTGTGGCCGGCGCCGGCCGGCTCCACGAGTGGTTGCGGATGCCGTCGAGCGTCTCGGCACAGAGGTTGAGCGGTGTGAGCGTCTCGTCGGCGCCCCAGGTGGCATGATCGAAACCGCCATCGACGAACGGAGACAGCGCGTCCTCACTGGCGTGGCCGCCCGGCCCGTGCCCACAGTCGTGGCCGAGGGCGATGGCCTCGGTGAGCGTGACGTTGAGCCCGAGCGCCGACGACACCGCGCGGGCAACTTGGGCGACCTCCAGGGCGTGCGTCAGGCGTGTCCGCTGGTGGTCGTGGGGGAAGATGAACACCTGCGTCTTGCCTGCCAGGCGGCGGAACGAGGCGGCGTGGAGGATGCGGTCGCGGTCGCGCTCGAAGCATGTTCGCCACGGGTCGGGCTCCTCCGGCCTGAGCCGCTGACCCGCATCGAACGCCCTCGTAGCGAGCGGTGCCAGGCTGGCGTCCTCCAGCTCCTCTCGGATCCGGCGGTCGACCGTGGCCGTGGATCCCGGCCCGGCCCACGAGTCGGTGTGCGCCAGCGTGACGTCATCGCCGAGGGTCTCGGCGCGGTGTCCGGTCATCGTCGACGCCCAGCGATCTGCCCGCTCCTGGGAGGCTGCGTCGACCGGCGTGCCCATCGAGTACCAGGCTACGAGGGTCGACGCCCCCCGGGTCGGACCCCCCGCTGACGGTAGCGTTATCCGGATGTCCGGGTTCGTCGACGAGTGCCAGCTCAACGTGCATGGCGGCGACGGTGGGGCGGGCTGTGTCAGCTTCCGCCGCGAAGGTCCCGTGGTGATGGGAGGACCCAACGGCGGCGACGGTGGTAAAGGCGGCGATGTGTGGCTCGAAGCTGATCACAACATGGCGTCGCTGCTGGCGTTTCGCGACCATCCTCACCGTCGCGCCGGAGACGGCGTGCACGGAAAGGGCAAGGACATGCACGGCAAGCGCGGTGCCGACCTGGAGCTGTCCGTCCCCGAGGGCACCGTCATCGCCGACATGTACTCGGGTGAGGTGCTGGCCGAGCTGCTGCAACACGGCGACCGCTGGCTCGCCGCAGGGGGCGGTCGAGGCGGCAAGGGCAATGCCCACTTCCTCAGCAACCGGCGACGAGCCCCGTCGTTCGCCGAGCAGGGTGAGTACGGCGAGGAGCGCTGGCTGCGGCTGGAACTGCGTCTGATGGCTGATGTCGCCCTCGTCGGGTTTCCGAACGTCGGTAAGAGCACGCTGATCAGCGTCATTTCGGCGGCCAAGCCGAGGATCGCCAACTACCCCTTCACGACGCTGGAGCCGAACCTCGGTGTGGTGCGCGTCGACGACACCACGGATTTCGTGGTCGCCGACATCCCAGGTCTCATCGAAGGCGCCAGCGCTGGCAAGGGACTCGGCTTCCGGTTCCTGCGCCACGTGCAACGGGCTCGCGTGCTGTGTCTGATGCTCGACCTTGCGCCGATGGACGAAGTGACGATCGACGACCAGGAGCGGGTGCTGCTGCACGAGCTGGGGGAGTACAAGCCTGAACTGCTGAAGAGGCCGCGTCTCACCATCGCCACGAAGGCCGACGTCGTGGACCCGGCGTCGATGGACTTCGTCGCCGACGGACGCGACCGGTTCGTGATCTCGGCGGTGACGGGCCAAGGCCTGTCGCCGGTCGTCGGGCGCATGGCGTCGCTCGTGCACGAGGCTCGCCAGGCGCAGTCACGGCCCTCGGAGACGGTGATCCTTCGTCCTGAGCCCGTTGGATCGAAGGTCGACCGTATCAGCGACGGTGAGTTCCGGGTCAGTGGACGCGACGCAGAGCGCGCCGTGGCGCTCAACGATGTCAACAACCCCGACGCTTTGTCGTACATCGATCAGCGGCTCGAGCGCCTCGGGGTGGACAGGATGCTCGCCCGCGCCGGCGCCCAGGACGGCGACGTCATCTGGATCGGCGACTTCTCCTTCGAGTACAGAAGTTGACGGGTCGGCAATGAGAGTTGTAGTGAAGATTGGGACGTCGTCGTTGACGGATACCGACGGGGCCGTGGACGACTCGGCGATCGACAAGTTGTGTGACGAGATCGCCGAGCTGCGAGCGCTCGGTCACGAGGTGCTGGCGGTGTCGTCGGGTGCCATCGCCGCTGGGGTCAGCGTACTCGACCTCCCGAGCCGCCCTACCGACATCACCACGTTGCAGGCGCTCGCCGCCGTCGGCCAGCCTCGATTGTTGGAGTCGTACCGGCGACGTTTGAGCCACCATGGTCTGGTGGCCGCCCAGGCCCTGCTCGATCCGCATGACTTCGTCGACAGAAGCCAGTACCTACACGCCCGCAGGGCGTTGGTGCGGTTGCTGCAACTGGGATGCGTGCCGATCGTGAACGAGAACGACGCCATCGCCAGCGACGAGATCCGCTATGGCGACAACGATCGATTGGCGGCGCTCGTTGCCCACAGCATCGCCGCTGACGCCCTCGTGCTGCTCACCGACCTCGACGGACTGTTCAGTGCCGATCCGGCGCTGCGCCGCGACGCCACGTTGATCGAGCACGTGGGCGCCGACGACCCGCTGCTCGCAATCGACGTCGGGCGCGCCGGCACCAGCCGGGGGAGCGGGGGCATGGCCAGCAAGCTCGAAGCGGCCCGCATCGCCTCGTGGTCGGGCGTGCGCACGACGATCGCCAGGGCGTCCCGTCCGGACGTGCTGCGCCACGCCGTAGCCGGAGCGGCCGTCGGCACCACGTTCGAGGCCAATGAGCTCCGCCTGCCGGCGCGCAAGCTGTGGATCGCGTTTGCAGCACGGGTGGCGGGCTCCATCGTCGTCGACGACGGAGCCCGCCGAGCCGTCGTGGAACGGGCCACGAGCCTGCTACCGGCGGGGGTGGTGAAGGCCGAGGGCAGGTTCGTGGCCGGCGAGACGGTCGACGTGCGCTCAGCCGACGGACGCGTTTTCGCCAGGGGGATGGTGTCGGTCGATGCTCTCGACCTGGCCCGCATCGCCGGTCTGCACACACGCGATCTGCCCGACGGTCTGGTGCACGAGGTGGTCCACCGCGACGACCTCGTCCTCCTCCCCGAATGAGTCCGTTCTGTTCACAGAACGGAGGGGTCAGGTGGGCTTGTTGGTGTCGCCGGACGTGCTCGGCTGTGGGGCGGCCTCCGGCGTCGCCTCTGACGTGTTCGCCGGCGTGTCGGACCCCTGGCTGACGGCTGGAGCGCCACTGTCGAGTCCGAGCTCGGCGCGCAGCTCGCTGAGTCGGCCCTGGGCCTCGATGTTGGATGTCGCCTGCTCGACCTCGAGCATCCGCGACTCCACGGAGACCTCGGTCAGCTCGCTCGTCGCCTTTGCCCTGGCGTAGCGGGCCTGGATCTTCTCCTGTACCTCGTTGAGGGTGGGAACGTCCTCGCCGACCTGCTCGTTGAGCTGAGCCATCGCCGAGTTCATCTCCTCCTGCATCTTCGCCTGCTCGAGCTGCGACAGCAGCTTGGACTTCTCGGCGATCTTCTCCTGCAGGAGACGGCTGTTCTGCTGCACGGCAGCCTTGGCCTGATCGGAGGCCTCCGCCGACTCGAGCACCATCGACTTGAGGCTCTCCACGTCCGTTTCCACCTGGATCAACCGATTGGCGATCGACTCGGCGGCGCCGTTGTACTGAGTGGCCTTGTCCGAGTTGCCAGCCTTGTCGGCGTCGGCGGCCATGATCAACGCCTGGCGAGCGTTGGCGTTGAGCTTCTCGAGCTCGGTCATCTTGTTGTTCAGTCGGATCTCGGCCTGCTTCTGGCTGGCGATGACACTGGCGGCCTGATCCTTCAGCCGCTTGTGCTGGTTCCGGGATTCGGAGATCGCCTGCTCGAGCTGAACCTTGGGGTCGGCCCGTTCCGCGAACTTGCTGCCGGTGCTGGCCGTCAAGTACTTCCACCACTTGCGAAGGAGTTTGAACATAGGGCCGAAGCCTAGGCGCCACCGGGGAGAACACGCCGACGGATGGCGTTCACCTCTGGCGCTCGCAGGGCGAGCAGCGCGATCACGTACGCGACGATCCCGGCGAGGCTGGCGACGGAGAAGCGGACGGCGCCTCCGATGCCGACATTGCCGCCGACGTTGCGAGCCACGACCCATGCCGCCTCGCCGCCGAGGGCACCGGCGACGAGCATTCTGGCCAGGCTGGAGAACACTTCCCGCAGCGGGAACGTGTGCACCTTGCCGGCCAGCACGGCCAGCGCCCACACAGCGGCGATGGCATAGGCGAGCGCGAACGAGGCACCGAGGCCCATGACGTCGTAGCGACGGACGAGGATCACGGCGAGCACGATGTTCAGCAAGTTCTCGCCGACGTTGATCAAGAACGGGGTGCGGGTGTCATGGTGGGCGTAGAACCCGCGCAGCACGAACAGGTACACCGAGAACGCGCACAGCCCCAATGCGAAGCCGGCGAGGGCCCTGGCCGTGATGTCGGCGTCGGCCGAAGAGTACTCACCGTGCTGGAGTAGCGCGCCGACGATCGACCGGCGCAGCACGAACATGAGGATCCCGGCTGGCAGCGTCAGCAGCGACACCAGACGGATGCCGAGCGACGTGCGATCCACGAACGTGCCACGGTCGCGCCGCGCTACGGCCTGGGCCATCTCGGGGATGAACGTCGTCGCGATCGAGACGGCGAGCAGCCCGTGGGGGAGCACGAAGAACGTGTAGGCGTCGAAGTAGGCCGACGTGTCGCCGGACCCCGGGTCGGCGAGGTTGCGGATCACTGCGACGCTCGCCTGGTTGGCGACGACGTACCCGAGCGTCCAGCCCGACATGATGGCGAGCTTGCGCACGGCGGGGTGCTTGAGGTTCCACACCGGGCGGAACGAGAAGCCCGTCCTGCGGACTGCTACGACGAGCGTCAGCGCCATGGCGGCGATGCCGACCGTGGCGCCGAGCCCGAGGGTCAGCCGGAGTCTGGTGTTGTCGAGCACCCTGAGGTACGACCAGCCGCCATCTCCCGCATCGCCGGCATCCCCGGCATCGGGCAGTGACAGCAGGGCGGCGATGGTGATCACGTTGGCGAGCACGGGCGACCATGAGGCGGCGAAGAAGCGGCGTCGCGAGTTCAACAGCGCGCTGACCAAGGCGGTGAGCCCGTAGAACAGGATCTGGATCAGGAAGATCCTGGTCAGCATCGTCCCCGCCCGCCGGAAGGAGTCGGCGTCCACCTCGCCCGAGACGTTGATGCTGTAGATGCGGAAGACCAGTGGAGCGGCGATGAGCGCCACCGCCGTGATGACCAACAGCGCCACGGACGCCACCGTGATCACGGCATTCGTCGACTCATCGTCGTCCTTCTCGTTGAACGAGGTGAACAGCGGCACCAATGATGCCGACAGCACCCCGCCGAGCAGCAGCTCGTAGACGATGTTGGGTGTCTCGTTGCCGATGCGGTACAGATCGCCCAGCGCTGCCTTCCCGATCACGGCGGCGAGCACCATCACTCTGAGCAGACCCGTGAGGCGCGAGAGCGCCGTCCCAGCGGCGACGACCATGTTGGAGCGGAGCAGACTGCTCACGACGTAAGCGCTCGCTCCCTGCGGTAGCTCACGCCTCGTTGATTTCCTCGACCGCCAGGCGCAAGCCCTCCATCTCCACGACGAGCTCGTCTACATCGTCGGCGAACTCGACAGAATCACTGGACCCGACGCTGACCTCCGTTGCTCGCGCTGCCAGTTCGTCGAGCCGCGTCTGGGCGAGGCGCAGCTTGTCGGCGGTCTCGGACGACAGTGCCTTGAGGCGGTCGGCCGACTGCAGCTGCGACTGTACGGAACGGACGGCGGCAGCGACATCGTCGGACGGGGCGCCGCCGGACTGCAACTCGAGCGTGTTCAGCTTGGAGCGCAACGCCGTCGGGTCGAGCCGCCGCACGGCGTCGTCGATCTCGTCACCGCGGCGGGCCACGTTCCACACCTCGGCCAGCCCGGCATCGAGACGTTGTGTGATCTGCGCCATCCGGTCCTTGAGCGGGCCGTCGGTCGTGCGATTCACCGTGTCGTGCACGTTGCGACCGGCGCGCTGTGCATTGGTGACGAAGCGGCGCCAGGGCTCGGAGATGGCGAACGGGTCGATAGCGACCTTGCCGGCGGGCTTTGGCATGGCCAGGGCCACGAGACCGGCGTAGACGGCCAGTCCGATCAGGAGGGCGACGCCCCAGTGCACGCTCAGCACCACGGCGACGATCGCTGCCGCGACTCCGGCGAACAGCCGCCAGGACAGCAACGCCTTGGCGGTCTGGGGAGTGTAGAAGCGATCGGGCAGGCTCATCGTCTGCTCACGCTAGTGAACACCCGGTGCGCTCTGGGTCGTAAACGGCGTCAGGAGAACACGACGGTGCGGTCGCCGAGGAGGAACGCGCGCCCTTCGGCGTGCGCCTTCACCGCCCTCGACAGCACCACCCGCTCGATGTCGCGCCCGATGATCGTCAGTTGCTCGGAGGAGTGGGAGTGGGTCACCCTGGCCACGTCCTGATCGATGATCGGTCCCTCGTCGAGGTCGTCGGTGACGTAGTGGGCCGTCGCCCCGATCAGCTTCACGCCTCGCGCCAAGCCTGGTGATACGGCTTGGCGCCTTTGAAACCAGGCAGGAACGAGTGGTGGATGTTGATCACCCGGCCAGCGAGCTCTCGGCAGAGACTCTGGCTCAGCACTTGCATGTAGCGCGCCAAGACAACGAAGTCGATGTCGTGGCGGAGAACGAGGTCGAGCAATCGTTGCTCGGCTACGGGCTTCGTGGCCGCCGTGACCGGGACGTGCTCGAAGGCGACGCCGTGGTGGCAGACGGTGCTCTGCAGGTCGGTGTGGTTGGACACGACGACTGGGATGTCCACGGACAGCTCACCCGTACCCCATCGATAGAACAGATCGAGCAGGCAGTGGTCGTAGGTCGAGACCATGATCAGTGCGCGTCGCCGATCGTCCTCTCTGCGGATCGAGATGTCGGCGCCGAGTGCCTCGGCTCGGGGCGCCAGCTCGGAGTGCACCTCTTGGGCTTGATCGACGGGTGCCTCGAAGCGGGTGCGCATGCAGAACGTCGACGTCGCCTCGTCGCCGAACTGGGCGTTCTCCACGATGTTGGCGCCGAGCAGCAGCAGGCCCTCGGAGATGCTGGCGACGATGCCTGGACGATCAGGGCACTGCAGCGTCAGGACGTGGGTCGGCATGCGGCATCACGGTACCTGCGCCCTCCCCGTCGTGGCTGAGGCGGCGGCGAGCAGCAGGCACAGTGGCGAGTACAAACGCAGGTCCCAACGTCGGTACAGCTCGGTGATCCGGCCGAGCCGCAGACCGGAGGTGACCAGACCGCTGAACCCGCGCAGAGCGAGCACGGCGGGGATGGCCCGCAGACCGAAGCGCTCTGCACGCCGGGGAAGCAATGGGAGGTGCCGTCCCGCCCGCTGGGCGATCAACATTCCTGCAGCTCCTCCGAGGAGGCCTGCGATGGCGGCCGTCGGCGCGGCACCCGGCATCGGCCGGTCCTGTCCGAACACAAGTTCCGCCAGCTGCTCGCGATCCTCCGCCGGCCACGACGAGCCGGCAGCCCACATCAGGTGGACCGCCGAGGCGCCGCCAAGTCCAACTAGGGCGACTCCGGCCGCCAGCGGTTCCATACGGCTGCGTATGTTCATACCCGTACGGTACCGTATGGAAATTGTGGATCGCAACCGACTTTCTCGTGAAGATTGGGCGCGTCAGGCGCTCGGCGGGATCGCTCGCGGCGGCGTGGATGGCGTGTCGGTGGAAGGGCTGGCCCGAGAGCTGGGCGTGACCAAGGGCAGCTTCTACTGGCACTTCTCCGACCGCCCTGACCTGATCGGCGCCGCCCTGGAGCTGTGGGAACAGGAGGCCACGCTCGATGTGATCGATCAGGTGAACGCCGTGGCCGATGTTCGGGACCGGTTGTTCCGCCTGTTCGAGATCTCGTTCGGTGATCTACGCGACGGTCCTGTGGACGCCGCGCTCGTGGCACAGGCCGGCGATCCGTTGATCGGTCCCGTCGTCGAGCGCGTCAACCAGACTCGTCTGCGATTCCTCGAGGCCACATACCGCGAGCTGGGGTTGACACGGTTGCGGGCTGCCCGTCAAGCGCGGATCGCCTACTCCACGTACGTCGGACACTTCCTCGTCAGGCGTGCCGTGCCTGGCGACGAGCACCTGCACGGCATCTCACCCGGGTACCTGCGCCAGCTCCTGCAGAGCATCGTGCCGTAAGGCGGCCCGGGTGCTGTCGAGCACGATCGGCGCCCTGACGCCGGGCTCGGACGCCGGCGATGGGTTGTCCCAGGCGCTCGAGTTTGGTGCTAGATGCCAACAATGTCGTCGGCGGTCAGCGTCGTCAGCTGATCGTCGGACGGTTCGGCGACGGAGGCCAGCCGTTCGGCCTGACGGCTGACCGCCGCCTCGAACGCATTGCGCACGTATCGAGCGTTGCCGAAGCCTCGCGTGCGGGGAACGGCGTCGATCACGGCTTCGAGTTGGCGCCGGCCAGACTCGTCGAGGTGGTAGCGCATGGCCTCGCTCATCGCCCCGAAGATCAACACCAACTCCTCCGTCGTGTAGTCGGGAAAGTGGACCGTCCGGGTGAAGCGGCTGTGCAGACCTGGGTTGGCGTCGATCAGCGTCGCCATCTCCGCCGGGTAGCCAGCCGCCACGACGGCCAGGTCATCGCGGTGGTCCTCCATGAACTTGACCAGCGTGTCGATCGCCTCCCGCCCGAAATCCTGTTCGCTGCCCCGGGCCAACGCATAGGCCTCGTCGATCAGCAGCGTCCCACCGACGGCAGACTCCAGCACGAGACGTGTGCGCTCGGCCGTCTGGCCGACGAATCCGGCCACCAGTTTGGACCGGTCCGTCTCCACCAGGTGACCCTTCGACACGACCCCCAACGAAGCAAGGATCTGGCTCATCAGCCGGGCGACGGTCGTCTTACCGGTGCCTGGGTTGCCGGTGAAGACGAGGTGGTGGCTGGTCTCGAGCGTCGGGAGCTGGCGCTCGGCGCGGATCTTCTGGATGCGCAGCAGGCTCGCCAGGCGCCGAACGTCTGCCTTCACGTCCTTCAGCCCGACGAGGCCGTCCAACTCCGCCAGCAGGTCCTCGATGGGTCGCGCTGGAGACGGGACATCCGGCGTGTCAGGTGAATCGATCGGTTCTGCGGTGGCTTCGGAGGCGGACGAAGGTCGAATGGCCGGCGATCCAGGGGCGTGTCGGGTGGTGGTCCCCGGCCGGCCGGATCGGCCTGGACGGGGCACGCCGACGGAGTCCATCTTCACCAGCAGCTTGGTGCGGAAGATGTCGAGTGCCGCCAGCTCGCCCGGAGACGGCACGAGGTCGACCGCCGCAGTCGCGTGGGCCAACCGCGTCGCCCCCGTGTAGTAACGCTGGGCTCTGGTGCTGCCGTCGCGAGCGTCGGCGCGTACCAGCAAGTCGAACAGGGTGCTCGGCGCGGCGAGCCACTTGCGCTTACCTTCGAGCATGCCGCCGTCGCGCAGCCGATCTGGTGTGACGAGGACAGGCGGGTCGAGAATCGTGCCGACATCATCGAGCCAGGCGCGCAGCTCGGTGTCGGTGTGTCGCTCGTCGGCATCCATCAGCGCCCCGACCAGGTTGGCGGCCTCGATCACGCACTCATGTCGCATGTCGCGCCCCGCCAGCGCGGACAGGTCGGCCGACACGTCCTCGATGAAGGAGGCGATGGGTTCGGCGAGCGGTCCGGGCATCGGCGGCCATGGTACGACGACGACCGGGAACAGATCACACGGACGGCCCCGCCCCCCGTGCTCCCCGAAGGACGTCCGAAGGACCCGCCGAAATGATTCTCATACAGGGGCGACTTGTAGCGTGACCGCATGGCAGAACGCTTCGAGAGTGTGCAGGCGGTGCGCGACGGCCTTCGCGATGTCGGGTATCTCGCCGACGAAGGCATCGCCGGCGTGGCGTTCCTCGCCGATCGACTCGAGAAGCCGGTGCTCGTAGAAGGCCCAGCTGGCACGGGCAAGACCCAGCTGGCCAAGTCGGTTGCCGAGATGTCGGGTGCCAGGCTGATCCGACTGCAGTGTTACGAAGGGCTCGACGAGTCCAAGGCGCTGTACGAGTGGAACTACAAGAAGCAGTTGTTGCGCATCCAGGCGGACCGCAACAGCGATGCCTGGAGCGACGTCCACGACGACATCTTCTCCGAGGAGTTCCTGCTCACGCGACCTCTGCTGGAGGCCATCCGGGCCACCGACCCGGTCGTGCTGCTGATCGACGAGGTGGACCGAGTCGAGGTCGAGACCGAAGCCTTGCTGTTGGAGATCCTGAGCGACTACCAGGTCTCGGTGCCCGAGTTCGGCACGATCGCGGCGACGCAGATCCCGCTGGTGTTCCTCACTTCCAACAACACCCGCGAGCTGTCCGAGGCGCTGAAGCGGCGCTGCCTCTACTTGCACGTCGACTACCCGACGCTGGAGCGTGAGCGCGCGATCGTGCTGGCCAAGGTGCCAGGCGTGACCGAGAACCTGGCAGACCAGGTGGCACGCGTCGTGCGCAGCATCCGCCAGCTCGACCTGAAGAAGCCACCGAGTGTTTCCGAGACGCTCGACTGGGCGCGCACGCTCGTGCTGCTCAACTTCGACACGATCGAGGAACAAACCGCCAAAGACACACTGCACATCCTGCTGAAGTACCAGTCCGACATCGTGAAGACGGTCAAGGAGATCGACTCGACGTCGTTCGCCTGAGGCGCTGTTCGGCGGCCGGCGCTTCCACATCCACTGCGTCGCGAACCCTCTCGTGACGGTGGGCCTCATGATGGACCTTCGTTGTCGCCGGCGTGAGCAACGACCTCTCAGAGACGACGAACCACGGTGGCCGCAGCGCCGTCGCCGGCAACCTCGGCGGCCGACACAGGCGCCTCGGGCGGAGGCGGCCGGACGGCAAGGCCACCGCCCCCGCGGGGCCACCCCGGGTACGGCGGCGGCCCCCTAGTCGGCCAGTGGCGACCAGGCGACGCCGGGGAACGCTTCGACCGCCGAGCGCGACGCGTCGAAGGCGAGCTGCTCGTCAGCGGTCAACGATTCGCCGGGGTCCGCCGAGCGAGACGCCGCGGCCGACAGCTCCGTCACGCGAGCCAGCGACAGACGGGCGATAGCGGCGAGCTGCTCCGGTGTCGGATCGAACCTCACGGCGCTAAGTCTATCGCCCGCCCCAAGTAGGGCTTCGATCTGCTCGCGGGTCAAGTTCGGCCAGGCCTCGGCGCGGCCGCAGCCCGGCGATGTCGGCTGCCGACAGGTGGGTCACGAAGCCCGAGAGCGCACCAGCTCGGTCGTCGGCGGTGGCGAGCACGGTGCCCATCTTGCGCGCGGTGAGCTCGGACTCCGATACAGCGGCGGTGTGACCGAACGCCCGGCCCACCAACGCTCGGTCGGCGAGCCCCTTCGCGTGCAGCCGGCCGAGCACGGTCATCACGGTCGTGTAGGCGAGGTCGTGAGCGATGTGCCGGCGGACGTCGGCCGGCGTCAGCGGTCCCGATGCCCGCCAGAGGACCGCCAGCACCTCCAGCTCCAGCGCGCCATCGGGCAGTCTCGGCGTCATTCCTCCGGGGGCAATCCCGGGCGAATGTACCCGCACGCCATCCGTCGGCGCTGGGTGCGTCCGAGCCAACCGCCAAAGGACTTGAAGCCGCTGTACCGGGTTGCGCCGCTGACCCGCTACCCTCGCGCGAGGCGGCGGGGAACGAACTGCGCTACGGGGAACTCTGACACGATGAGCGGTGCGACGCTCCAACACCGACCACTGGAGGAATGCCAATGACGATCCGATTCCGACAGCCGCGCCGCCGGCGCTGGGCTGCACCACTCACCGCGCTGACGGCCGCCGTCCTGCTCGCCTCGGGAACGGCCGTCGCCCATCCCGACGACGACGGGGCCGTCTCCGACGGTGCCGAAGAGCGCGACACGCACCAGCACGGCTCGAGCGAGGGCCACCTCGCGCCGGTGGACACCCCGAGCGTCGAGCTGGTGAGCAAGCTGGCGTTGCGCAACGTCGAGCCGGAGAAGATCGCCGACGTGGGCGTCCATAACGGCTACGCCTACCTCGCCGCATGGGGCCAGGTGTCCTGCGGGTACAACGGTGTGCACGTCGTCGACATCAACGACCCCGCGAACCCTGAGGAGGTCGCCTTCATCGGCGCCAAGCAGGGCAGCTATCCGGGCGAGGGCGTCCAGGCGCTGAGCATCAGCACGCCGAAGTTCACCGGCGACATCCTCGTCACGAACAACGAGAAATGCAATGCCCGGGCCGGCTTCGGCGGCATGAACATCTACGACGTCACAAACCCCGAGCACCCGACGCCGCTGGCCAAGGGTGTCGGCGACTCGACGGTGGGCCCCCTCGGGACAGCGGCCAACGGTGCCGGCAAGAAAGCGGCGCATCAGACCCATAGCGTCTTCGCGTGGGACGCCGGCGACAAGGCATACGCCGTGATGGTCGACAACGAGGAGGGCTACGACGTCGACATCATGGACATCACCGACCCGAAGAAGGCGACGTTGATCGCCGAGTACGACCTCGACCTG
>Ga0136624_1000171_pt1 | contig 21669 bp, 22 predicted proteins | sample AntDrymUQ4692206_2_FD_104802 | JGI IMG/M metagenome (GOLD analysis project Ga0136624, IMG submission 104802) | Polar desert sand microbial communities from Dry Valleys, Antarctica - metaG UQ469 (22.06) | ecosystem: Environmental > Terrestrial > Soil > Desert | place: Antarctica: Dry Valley... | reverse complement strand
GGTTTCCTGCAGGCACACGATGTCCGGGCGGTGGACGTCAAGCAGCTCCAGCAGACGCGGCAGCCTGGCCTTGAGACTGTTGACGTTCCAGGTGACCAGCTTCATCGGACCCGCCTCACGCCCCATAGCCACACGCCCAACAGATAGCAGGGTTGGTCACACTATTGTGACCAACCCTGCTATCTGGCGATCAGCAGTTGGATGACCAGCGCCGCCACCATCGCCAGCAGCAGCGCCGCGAGGACGAAGGTTGTGCCCCGTCGCACCTAGCCGCCCAAGGGTGCGGTCGTGGCGCTGGCCTCGCCCGCGCCGGTGAACAGGTCCTCGGCTTTGCGCCGCTCGCCCTCCAGGAAGCCGACGAGCGAGTCGCGGCTGTCGAGGTAGGCGCGGCAATCCAGCTCCAGCGTGATCGTGCCCGCGTAGCCGCTGGCCCCGACATGACCCAGGAAGCGTTCGAGCGGCAAGATTCCCGTGCCGATCGGCGCGTGGCTGTCCTTGCCGTTGCCGAAGTTGTCCGACACGTGCAGGTGCACCACTCGGTCTGCCAGCATGTCCCAGGCCTCGAACAGATCGATCCCGGCCACGGCGAAGTGGCTGGTGTCGAACACGACGTTGCGGAACACCGACAGCTCGGCGGGTGTGACCACCGAGTAGAAGTTGCGCCCGGCGACCGGGAACAGGTTCTCCATGGCGAAGGTCGTTCCCAGCTCGTCGGCGACGCCGTCGGCTTCGGCGACGACCCAGCCTCTGGCCTTGCGTTCCCAGCGGAAGGGGGCGTGCGCGACCATCGTCTGCGCGCCCATGGCGGTGGCCAGCTCCAGGCTGGCGCGGGTCTTGTCGATGTAGCCCGACCCCAAGACGTTGCGCAGCAGGACCATGTACGGCCCGTGGATCACCGGGACGTCCAGGCCTGAGGCGGCTGACAGCGCCGCGATGCGCTGGGGGTCACGGGTCTCCGGATTGTGCGCCACGAGCAGCTCCAAGCCGGAGTACCCGGCGGCGGCAACGGTGTCGAACACCCAGTCCAGGGGACTGAGCAGCAGCGGGCCTGTCGACACCAAGAGGCGTGGTACAGGGTTCATGCAGCCCAGGGTACGCAGCGCACCTCAGGCTCCGCTTGCGTCCACATGGCCGGACGATGAACCGCGCGGCGTGGCTTACAGTGCTCCTCTTGATCCCTTGGCCGACGCTGCGCAACCTGGCTGACAGCCTCCACGACACGGCGGCGCGCCTGCCGGACCGCCCGGCTTTGCTGGGTGCTGCCACGCTGACCTATCGCGAGCTGGATGCCCGTGTCGATGAGGTCGCCGGGGCCTTGCAGGGGGCCGGGCTGGCGCCGGGCGACCGGGTGGCGCTGCTGCTGGGCAACTCTGGCTACTTCGTCGAGGCCTTCTACGGGGCGCTGCGGGCCGGGCTGGTGGCCGTGCCCGTCAACAACACCTTCACCGCCGAGGAGATCAGCGCCATCCTGGCCGACTCGGGCGCTCGGGCGGTGGTCGTCGGTGACGCCCACGTCCACCAGCTCGACGGCATCCGCGAAACCCTGCCGGCGTTGGAGCAGGTCATCGTGACCGGTGCCTCCAGCCCGCCGATGGGCACGCGGACATTGCGCCAGTTCCTCGGCGGCGGTGGAGAGCCTGCCGACACGGGGGTGGGTGGCGACGACCTGGCGTTGCTGTCCTACACCTCCGGTACCACGGGCAGGCCCAAGGGTGTCTGCCTGTCGCATGCCAACCTGCTGGCCAACCACGCGCAGATGTCCGGCACGCGGCTGAGCCTGAACGACGACGACGTCGTCTTGTGCGTCCTGCCGCTGTTTCATATCTACGCGCTCAACGTGGCGCTGGCCTTTTCGATCGCGCAGGGAGCTGCGGTGGTCCTCGCCGAACGGTTCGACCCCATCCAGACCCTTGCCCTCATCGCCGAGCAGCGGATCTCGGTGCTCGTCGGGGCACCGCCGATGTACACCGCGTGGCTCAACACGCCGACCGCGCAGGCGAGCGATCTGGCTGGCGTGCGGTACGCCGTGTCGGGTGCCGCGCCGCTGCCGCCGCGGGTGCTGGAGCGCTTCCGCAGCGAACTCGGGGTCGAGATCTGGGAGGGCTACGGGCTCACCGAGACCGCTCCGGTGCTGACCAGCGTGGCGGTGGCAGATCGGGTGGTTCCCGGCAGCGTCGGGCGCCCCTTGCCGGGGGTGCAGCTGCGCCTGGCCGACCGCAACGGCCAGGACGTGGGGCCGGGCGACCCCGGCGAGGTGGTCGTCCGCGGCCCGAACGTCTTCTCCGGATACTGGCAGCAGCCCAAGACCAGCAGGGCGGTGCTGGACGCCGAGGGGTGGTTTCGGACCGGTGACATCGGCATCGACGAGGACGGTGACCTGTTCCTGGTCGACCGCAAGGCCGACCTCATCATCGTCAGCGGCTTCAACGTCTACCCCAAGGAGGTGGAGGAGGTCCTGTTCCGCCACCCCAAGGTGGCCGAGGCCGCCGTGATCGGCGCCCCGCATCCGTACACCGGACAGATCGTGAGAGCGGTGGTGGTCCTGCGCGACGGCGAGGAGGCCACCGCCGACGAGATCAACGACTTCTGCCAGCGCTCGCTTGCCCGCTTCAAGTGCCCGCAGGTGGTGGACTTCGTTCCCGCGCTGCCCCACAACCTCAGCGGCAAGGTCGTGCGCCGCCATCTGCGCGAGCCACTCAAGTAGCCGTAGGCGGTAGTGGCAGAACTGACTGACCGGCGACACTAGGCTCGATGAGGTGTGGTCCTCGATCCTGTTGCCAGCGTTGGCCTCCGCCGTGGCGTTGGTCTTCGCCGGGCAGCTGGCGCGTCAGTACCTGCGCCGGCGCCGGCCACACGCGCTGGCCTGGGCGATGTCGCTGGCCCTGTTCGGGCTGGCCTCGGCGATGGTTGCGGTCGGGGTGGGGATCTCGTGGTCGTCACCGGTGTTCGGCATCTACTGGATCGGCGGCGCGCTGCTCAACGTGCCGCTGCTCGCCGTCGGCCAGCTGCTGCTCCTCGATCCCCGCAGGGCGGTGTTGTACTGGACGCTGGCGGGTGTCTGCGCCGCCTGGTCGGTGCTGTTCACGGCCATGGCGGGCTTTGACCGGGCCGTGCTGGCCGCGGCCTCGGCCGGCAACACGATCCCGCTTGGCAGCCAGGTGCTGGGCGGCATGACCGCGTACAAGCTGGTGGGACCGTTCAACGCCAGCTTCCTGATCGTCGTGGGCGGGTCCGTCTGGTCGGCCGTGCGCACCCGCCGCTGGCGCGTGCTGCTCATCGCCCTTGGCGTCACGGTCGCCGCGGCGGGGTCGTCGGCGGTTGGCTCCGGTCGCGACTTTTTGTTCTCGGTGTTGCTCGCCGCCGGCGTGTCGATCATGTACCTCGGCTTCCTGGCGGCGTCACGCCCGCCACGCCGCGTGCCGTCGCCGCTGTCCGCGTGATCGTCACCCTGTACACCCGCGCCGGCTGCCACCTGTGCGAGGTCGCTCGCGGCGTCGTGGAACGGGTGGCCGCCGGCCGCGCCGAGGTCGAGCTGGTCGACATCGACACCGATCCACAGCTGCTGGAGCGGTACACCGTGCGAGTTCCCGTGGTCGCCGTCGACGGGCGGGAGATCGCCGAGTACGAGGTCGACGCCGCGCAGCTCGAGGCGGCGCTGGCCGGCTGGCGCAGGCGTTGACGACCTCGCGCCGTCTCCTGCCCCGCAACCACGGCCTCCTGGCGCTGGTGCTCGTCGCCCTGCCCTTCGTGGCCGGCTTGGTGGTCCTCGTTGCGCAGCGGGGATCGGCTACCGACTTTGGCGGCGACGCCAGCCTCATCGAGCTGGCCACCATGGAGGCGGCCAGCGGTCGGCGGCTGCTGGGTGCCTACTCCCGCTACGGCTGGCACCACCCAGGTCCGGTCTACTTCTATCTGCTGGCCGTGCCCTACCGTCTGCTGGGCCCGGCTGCTGGTCTCCAGGCGGGGGCGCTCCTGGTCAACGCCGTGGCTGCGGTAGGTGTGGTGGCCGCCGTCCGGCACATGGCCGGCGCCCGCGCAGCCTGGGCGGCCGCGGCCGTGGTGCTTGCCATCTGCCTCGGCGTCGGACCGGTCTACCTGCGCGACCCGTGGAACCCGTTCGTGGTGATGCTGCCACTGCTGCTGTTCGCGGTGCTGTGCACCGCCGCGGCCGCCGGTTGGCCGCGCGCGCTGTGGGTCGCCGCGGTCGTCGGCTCGTTCTGCGTGCAGACGCACGTCGGCACCGGCCCGCTGGTCGCGGTCCTGGGCCTGATGGCCGTGGTCGTTCGGCTTCGTGGCCGCTGGGTTCAGGCGCCGGTCCACGCGGGGCGCAGCCCGACCGGGTCCCACCCGGTCCGCGCCGTGGTCACCGCGGCCAGCCTGACGGCGCTGGCGCTGGTGTGGCTGCCACCGCTGGTCGAGCAGGCGCGCGCCAGCGTTGGCAACCTGACCAGCCTCGCTCGGTTCGCGGTGGGCGCCCACGCCGGCCACCCCTTCGGCGAGGCGTTGCTGGGCTACACCGTCGGGGCCAGCGCCTTTCCGTTCGGCAAGCCGGGGTTGGAGCTGCCGGAGGTGGCCGGCCCAGGATCGGTGCTGGTCGTGGTCGCGTCACTGGGGGGTGCGATGATCTGCGTCCTGCTGGGCCGGCGAAGCGCTGACCGGCTGATGGCAGCCCTCGGTGCCACCAGCCTGCTGGCGGCGGCCGTCGGCGTCGTCGCGGCCAGCCGGATCGTGGGGCCGCTGCTCGGCTACCTGCTGTACTGGATGGTCGCGGCGCCGGGCTTGGCCTGGCTCGGCCTCGGCATCCTCGCTGCCCGTCGCGTGCCGCCGGCGCTGGGCGCCCCGGTGGTCGCCTGCCTCGCCTTCGCCGTCGCCGCTGGGCTGGCGATGTCGCCGGCCAGTTTGGACCGGCATCCACCGAGCGCGCTGGCCGGGTCGCTGGCCGTTGCGCAGGCGCGCTCGGTGACTGCGGACACCGTGTCCCTGCGCATCGCCAGCAAGGCGCAGTGGCCGACCGCCGCGGGCGTCAGCGCGGCTTTGGAACGTGCCGGTGTCCGGGTGCGGGTCCAGGGCGGGTGGATCAGCATGTACTCGGCGGACCGGCGGCCCAGGGGAGACGAGGACCTGGAGATCATCCTGTCCGACCCCGGAGCGATCGTGCCCGGTCTGGCCTCGGCACGAGGTTTCGGCGACCGCTTGGGCACGGTGGTCCACGTCCGGCGGCTACCGACGGCCGACGCCGGGATGACGGTGGACGCCCGCTGAGGGGCTGACGCCGGGCGACAGTACCGACCGGCCGGGTCAACCCGGCCACGCTCAGTGCCGATACAGCGCCAAGGGGCACCGCGATGGGCGGCGCCCGTTGGCGAGGTCGGCAGCGTGGAACCAAAGGCGTCCGGGCGGGTCATCGGCTACCCCCAGGCCGTACTGGCGGTGGCTGTCGCCTGCGCGCTGTTCTTCGCCTGGCTTGCGATCGCCCCTGGCTCGGACCGACTGAACCTCGTGGTGGACAACACCGTGCAGTCGTTGGCTGGCTGGATCGGGGCGGGTGCCTGCGCCGCCGTCGCGCTGCGGGCGTCCCGGCGCCGCCGATCGACGTGGCTGCTGCTGGCGGCATCTGCCGCAGCCTTCACGTTGGGCCAGGCCGCCTGGAACTACTACGAGCTGGTCGTCGGCATCACCACCCCCTTCCCCTCACTCGCCGACATCGGCTTTCTCGCCGCTCGTGGGCTCGCCGTCGCGGCGCTGATGTTCGCGGCGGTGTCCATGGGGGCGATGAGCCGAATCCGTTGCGGCCTCGATGCGCTCATGGTGGCCACGTCCCTGCTGTTGGTGACGTTGGCCACCTCCGTGCCGTCACCCCCAGGCGAGGTCGGCAGCATGCTCGGCCAGGTCGTCGCGCTGGGGTACTCCTTCGGTGACATCGCGGTCCTGTCGCTGGCGCTCACCCTGCTGTCGCAGGCTCCGGTGGCCAAGCGTGGGCCGTTGCTACTGCTGGTCGCCCACTCCGGCGTCCTGGTGATGACCAACACCATCTACGCCCACCGGTTGTTCTCCGAGCAGTACGCCACCGGCTCCCTCCTTGATGTCGGGTGGATGACGGCGAACCTGCTGCTGGCGCTGGCGGCGCTGCACCCCGGTGGCGACCTGAGCGCGGACGCTGATGAACGGTCGATGTCCGAGTTGGGACTGGCCCTGCCCTACGTGCCGGTGCTGGCTGGCATCGCCGTGGCGGGGTTCCAGCTCGTCACCGTCGGACGGCTGTTTCCGTTCATGGCCTGGACCGCCATCGCGCTCGGCGTAATCTTGGTGGCCCGCCACCTGCTTGCGCTGGGCGAACACCTGTGGCTGCGACGCACCCTGCAAGCGCAGGTCCAGGCCCGAACACTGGAGCTGCGTGGCCGTGAGGATCAGCTCCGGCATCAGGCCAACCACGACTCGTTGACCGACTTGCCCAACCGCACGCTGCTTCTTGACCGCCTCCAGCAGGTGTTGCTGCGGCGTCAGAACGACACTTCGTTGGTGGCCGTGCTGTTGGCGGACCTTGACGGCTTCAAGGACGTCAACGACAGCCTCGGTCACGCCGCCGGTGACCGCTTACTGCGTCAGGTGGCGACGCGGATGCGCGCATGCCTGCGCGCCGAGGACACGCTCGCGCGCATCGGTGGTGACGAGTTCACGGTGCTGTGCCCTGACCTGGCCAGCGAGCCACAAGCCGTCGCGGTCGCCGAACGGCTGGGTGAAGCGCTGGGGGCACCGCTGTTCCTCGACGGCCACGAGACCTACGTCACGGCCAGCATCGGCATCGCCATCGCCGGCCCACGCGGCTGTGTGCCCGACGAGCTGCTGCGCGACGCCGACGCGGCGATGTACCAGGCCAAGGAGCGTGGGACGGGTCAGGTCCAGGTGTTCACTCAGGCGCTGCACGTCCGTGCGGAGTCGCGCTTGCAGACCGCGGCCGCGCTGCGCCGAGCCGTGGCCGACGAGCAGCTGCGCGTGGTGTACCAGCCGGTCGTCTCGCTGCGTGACGGGACGATCAAAGGCATCGAGGCCTTGGTCCGCTGGGAGCATCCCGAGCGGGGGTTGCTCGGGCCGGGTGACTTCATCGAAGTGGCCGAGGACACCGGCCTGATCGTCGGGGTCGGCCTCTGGGTGCTCCAGCAGGCCTGCTGCCAACTGACAGAGTGGAACGCCGCCGTCCCCAACCTCGACGTCAACATTGCCGTGAACCTGTCGGCCCGGCAGCTGGTGGAACCGAGCCTGCCGCAGAGGGTGGCCGAAACCATCGAGTCCTGCGGACTCGAACCCCGCCGGCTCGTGCTGGAGATCACCGAGTCGGCATTGGTGCGCGACGTCACCACTGCCGCGATGGCGCTGCACGCGCTCAAGGAGCTGGGGGTCATCCTGGCCATCGACGACTTCGGCACCGGCTTCAGTTCGCTCAACTACCTCAAGCGGTTTCCCGTCGATGTGCTGAAGATCGACCGCTCGTTCGTCAACGGCCTCGGCGTTGACCCGGAGGACGGCGCCATCGTGGCCGCGGTTCGGGCGTTGGGCGGGGCCCTGGGCCTCGACGTCGTCGCCGAGGGCGTCGAGACCGAGCTGCAAGCCGCCAAGCTGCTGGAGCTGGACTGCCCCTACGCCCAGGGCTACCTGTTCGGCCGGCCGGTGCCCGCAGCGGCGTTGCTGCCGAGCCTGCTGCGCTCGAGCCGGGCGTCAACGCTGGTTGGCGCAGCTGGCACCACCGGCGCCACGGGGGAAGGTCTCGGCCCGCTGGGGGGAGGGTGATCAGCGCACGCACGGGGGAGCACGTACGCTTGTGAATGAGCGTCATCGGCATTCAGGAGCACACGCAGTGTGACCAGTCGGCAGATTCCCGAGGCGAGCGTGGCACGGCTACCCGTGTACCTGCGCGCCCTGGTCGACATGGCGGAACGTGGCACCCACACCGTGTCGTCGGATGCGTTGGCGGACGCCGCCGGAGTGAACTCGGCCAAGATCCGCAAGGACCTGTCCTACCTCGGTTCCTACGGCACCCGCGGCGTCGGCTGCGACGTGGAGTACCTGATCCACCAGATCAGCCGTGAGCTGGGACTCACCCAGGACTGGGCCACCTGCATCGTCGGGGTCGGCAACCTCGGCAAGGCGCTGGCGGACTACGGTGGCTTCGCCGAGCGCGGGTTTCGCATCGCGGCGCTGCTCGACGTCAGCCTCGGCAAGGTCGGTGAGGTGATCGCCGGCATGGAGGTGCAGCACTTCGACGACGTGGAACGCATCGTCAAGGAAGAAGAGATCTCCATCGCCATCCTGGCAGTGCCCGGCGCTGTCGCCCAGGACGTGACCGACCGCCTGATCAGTGCTGGCATCTCATCGGTGCTCAACTTCGCACCTGCGGTGCTCACCGTTCCCGAGGGCGTCAGTCTGCGGAAAGTCGACCTGTCGATCGAGTTGCAGATCCTGTCGTTCTATGAACAGCGCAAGGTCGCCGAGGAGTCGGTGCGCCGCGGGACTGCCCGGCGGCGCCTGGACGCGGTCGACCCACCGCTGGCGTAGCCGAAGCCAACTCGATGAGCAGGTCGGGGCCCTCCGACGGCGGTGTGCCGCTGCTCGTCGGCCTGGCGGGCCGGCGGGTGGTGGGCGTCGGCGGCGGCGCGGTGGCCACGGCCAAGTTGCTGCCCTTGGCCGAGGCGGGGGCCGAGGTCATCGTCGTGGCACCGAACGTCCAAGGGGAACTGGCGGCAGCTGCTGGTGTGGTGCACCGGCGCGCGTACTCCGGACCGCAGGACCTGGCCGGCGCATTCCTGGCGGTGGCGGCCACCGCCGACGCCTCGGTCAACGCGTGGGTCGCGGCCGACGCCGAGGCGTTGGCCACCTTATGCGTCCGCGTCGACCGCGACCCCGACGCCGCGACGGCGCCCCGGTCGGCGGCGGGGTCAGCCGCCTTCGCCGCGGCCGTCCGGCGCGGCCCCCTGACCATCGCGGTGTCTACCGGCGGGCAGGCGCCGTCCCTGGCCCGGCTGCTGCGAGCGGAGCTGGAGGACACCTACGGACCCGAATACGGTGAGGTTGCGGCCTTGCTGGGCGAGCTTCGTGGCGATCCCGCAGTCCGCCGGCATCTGGCGACACTGGACAGCGACGGCCGGCGCGCTGCTTGGCGGGCGATTCCACTGGCCGATATCCTGAGACTGATTCGCAAGGGCCTTGTACTCGACGCAAGAGAACTGGCGTTGGCTTGTCTGTCCTCGTCCTCGGACTGAACTACCGAACGGCCCCGATCGGCATGCTGGAGCGGGTAGCGGTGCCCGCCGAGCACTTGCCAAAGGCGCTGGCGTCACTGCTCAACCGGGAGCACGTCCTCGAGGCGGTCGTGCTGTCCACCTGCAACCGCGTCGAGGTCTACGCGCACGTTCCTCGCTACCACGGCGGCATGGCCGATCTGCGCAACTTCTTCGCCGAGTGGGCGGGGATGGCACCCGAGGACTTTGCCGATCTCGCCTACGACTACTATGACGAGCGCGCCGCCGAGCACCTGTTCGCCGTCGCGTCAGGCCTGGACTCGATGGTGGTCGGGGAACGCCAGATCCACCTGCAGGTCAAGGCCGCGTTCCGCGACGCCGAGGCGCAAGCCGCCACGGGTCGTGTCCTGTCGTCGCTGTTCGGTCAGGCCTTGCGAGTTGGCAAACGCTCGCGCACCGAGACCGGGATCGCCGAAGGCGCCGCCTCGATGGTGGATGTCGGGTTGGACGCGGCCGCGCGGGTCCTGGGCAACCTCGGTGCGGACGGGCTGCGGTCCAGCGCGGCCTGCGAGTCCAGTCGCGCCGCGCTGGCGGGCCGCACCGTGCTGGTGGTAGGCGCCGGCAAGATGGGTGGGATGGCCGCCACCCGTGTCGCGGGCGAGGCGGGGCGGATCCTGATCGCCAACCGCTCGGCCGAGAAGGGCGAGCGACTGGCGCTGCGCGTCGACGGTGACGTGCTGGACTTTAGAGATCTCCACGACGGTTTGCGGAGGGCGGATCTGGTGCTGTGCTCGACCGGCTCGCCGGCGCCCGTCGTCGACCAGGACGCCGTGGCCGAGGCCATGCAGCAGCGCCCCGGCCGGCCGCTGGTCCTTGTCGACCTCGCGGTGCCCCGCGACGTCGATCCGGGCTGCTCGTTCGTGCCCGGGGTCACGGTGCTCGACATCGACGCGGTGCGCGAGCTGACCGACGTCACCGAGACCGGGATCGAGGTGGCCAAGGCCCGCGAGGTCGTGGTCGACGAGGCCAGGCGGTTCGCGGCCTGGACCCGCGCGGTGCGCGTGGAGCCGACCATCGCGGCGCTGCGCACCCACGCCGAGGTCGTACGCCAAGCGGAGCTGCAGCGGGTCGCCGGCCGGCTCGGTGACCTCGACGAGCGTCAGCGCGCGACGGTGGACGCGTTGACCAGCCGCATCGTCAACACGCTGCTGCACGAACCGTCGGTGCGGCTCAAGGCGATCGCCGATGCCCGCGGTGGCGACCTGTACGCCGCGGCGCTGCGCGAGCTGTTCGACTTGCCTGAGTAGCGGCTCCAGCGTTGTTGCGAATCGCCACGCGTCGTTCGGCGCTAGCCAAGGCGCAGGCGTATCAGTTCGGCCTGCTGCTGGCCCAGCGTTCTGACTTCGAGCTGGTCGCGCTGGCCACCAGTGGCGACGTGGCGCAGGACGTGCCGGTCGACCAGGTGGACGTCAAGGGCATGTTCGTCGACACCATCCGCCAAGCCGTGCTGGACGGGGACTGCGACCTGGCGGTGCACTCCTACAAAGACCTGCCGACCGAAAGGGCGCCCGGTCTGACGATCGGCGCGGTCCCGCAGCGCGAGGACCCTCGCGACATCCTCATCAGCCGGGACGGCCACGCCCTGTCGACGCTCCCGGCCACGGCAACGGTCGGCACGTCGTCCCAGCGCCGCCGCCTGCAGCTGCTCCGCGCCCGCCCCTCGCTGCAGGTTCTCGGGATCCGCGGCAACCTCGACACGCGGCTGCGCAAGGTGGCCGACGGCGAGTTCGACGCCGTGGTGGTGGCGTACGCGGGGCTGCGGCGGCTGTACTCGCCGCCCGAGGCGATGGGTCTCGGTCCGCTCGGCCTCCCGCTGAAGGCGGCGCCGTTGGAACCCGGTGAGTGCTTGTCGGCCGCGGCCCAGGGAGCGCTGGCCGTGGAGTGTCGCAGCGACGATGACGACGTCCTCGCCAGGCTGCGATCGGTCAACCACCAGCCGACCGCGCGCACGGTCACCGCCGAACGGGCGTTCCTCGAGCGCTTCGGAGGTGGCTGCCTGGCGGCCGTCGGGGCCCTGTGCACCGTGACGGCGGCTGGCGGGCTGGAGCTGGCCGGCATGGTCGGCGATCCGGGCCGGCGGCGCGTGGTGCGGGGCTCGGACGTGGCGGGTTACGGCCAGGCCACCGAACTCGGGCAGCGACTGGCCGACGAGCTGCGCCGGATGCTGGACGGTTGACCGTGCCGCGGTCTTTCGGCGGGACGCCGGCGCACCCGGGCGCGGTGCAACCTGTCGTGACGATCCCCTTCGGCGGGCCGCCGGCGCGGCCGGGCACCGTGCACCTGGTCGGCGGCGGTCCGGGCGACCCTGGGCTACTGGGCCTACGGGCCGCCCGGCTGCTGGCCAGCGCCACCTTCGTCGCCTACGACCGGCTGTCACCGCCCGAGGCGCTCGCCCTTTGCCCGGCTGAAGCCGAGCAGGTCTACGTCGGCAAGCTGCCTGACCGCCACGCCCTGGCGCAGGACGAGATCAACAAGCTGCTGGTGGCGCGCGCCAAGGCCGGCGACGCGGTGGTGCGCTTCAAGGGCGGCGACCCGTTCGTCCTCGGTCGAGGGTCGGAGGAGGCCGCCGCCTGCGTCGGGGCCGGCGTGGACTTCGAGGTGGTTCCTGGCGTCACTGCGGGGGTGGCAGCCCCCGCCTACGCGGGCATCCCGGTGACGCACCGCGCCGTCGCCCCGGCTTTCGCCGTGGTCACCGGCCACGAGGACCCGACCAAGCCCGAGGCGCAGGTCGACTACGACGCGCTGGCCCGCTTCCCCGGCACCCTGCTGCTGTACATGGGCGTCGGCCGTCTGCGCGCCATCGCCGCCGCGCTGATGACGGCCGGGCGTGACGCGGCGACGCCGGTCGCACTGGTGCGGTGGGGCACGACACCTCGCCAGGAGACGATCAGCGGCACTCTGGGTGACATCGCCGACTCCGTCGAGTCGGCCGGCTTCACCAACCCCGCGATCATCGTGGTGGGTGAGGTGGTCGGCTTGCGCGACGAGCTGGCGTGGTTCGAGCGTCGCCCCCTGCACGGGGTGTCGGTGCTCGTTCCTCGCACCCGCCACCAGGCCGGCGAGCTGTCCGAGCGTCTCCGGGCGCTGGGCGCGGAGCCGGTCGAGGCGCCGACCATCGCGATCGAGGCGTCGCGCACGCCGCAGGAGCTGCGCGCTGCGCTGACCGAGGTGCGCGACGGGGCCTACGACTGGGTGGCGCTGACGTCGGCCAACGGCGTCGCCGCGGTGGTCGAGCAGCTCGCCAAGCTGGGCCATGACGCTCGGCTGTTCGCCGGCACCCGCCTGGCCACTGTGGGACCCGGGACGGCCGAGGCGCTGGCCGCCGTGGGCCTGCGCGCCGACCTGGTTCCGCAGGTCGCGACGACGCGCCAGCTGGCGACGGCCCTGGTGGCGTCAGGCCCGCCCGCCCGCGCGCTGCTGCCCCGCGCTGACATCGCCACGCCAACGTTGACCGAGGCGCTGCGCTCGGCCGGCTGGAACGTCGACGAGGTGGAGGCGTACCGCACCGTGCCGGTGAGCCAACTTGAGCCCGGTGTTCGTCAACAGCTTGAACGCGGCGAGATCGACGTGCTGGCGTTCGCCTCATCGTCCACCGTGCGCAACTTCTTCGACCTGCTGGGGATGCCGCTGCCGTCGGGTACCCGCGTGGTGTCGATCGGGCCCGTCACGTCGCAGACCTGCCGTGACCTCGGCCTGCGCGTGGACGCCGAGGCCGATCCCCACGACCTCGACGGCCTGGTCGCCGCCGTCCGCTCGGCCGCGGGCCGCTGACCCCGCACGACCCCGGGCGGATCAGGCGACGAAGGCCAGGTACAGCCCGCCGATCACCACCGCGACCATCAGCAGCTTGAGGGCCAACTTGGCGACCTTGAACAACACGATCAGGGCCAGCACCGCCACCACGAGGCCAAGGGGAGTCTGCAAGGTTTCCATGCCTGGGCAGGTTAGCGATCGAAGCTCGCCCGCGGGTTTGCCGGCGCTGGGCCGCATTAGTCTGGCGGTATGGAGCTGCCGCCGCCCACCGTCCGTCCTCGCCGGCTGCGCCGGACACCGGCGCTGCGCGACCTCGTCCGTGAGACCAGGCTGACGCCGGCTGACCTTGTCGCCCCGCTGTTCGTCAAGGAGGGCATCGCCGAACCGCACCCCATCCGCTCGATGCCCGGCGTGGCGCAGCACACCTTGGACAGCCTGCGCGTCGAGGCCAAGCAGCTGCGGGCGCTGGGCGTGACGAGCTGGCTGCTGTTCGGGGTGCCGGCCACCAAGGACCCCGAAGGCAGCGAGGCCGCCAACCCCGACGGCATCGTGGCGCAGGCGCTGCGGGCGCTGCGCGACGACCACGGCGACGAGGTGGTGTTGATGGCCGACACCTGCCTGGATGAGTACACCGACCACGGCCACTGCGGTCCCCTGCGCGCCGACGGGTCGGTGGACAACGACGCGGCCGTGGCCGCCTACGCGCGCGCCGCCGTGGCTCAGGCAGAGGCTGGGGCGGACCTGGTGGCTCCGAGCGGGATGATGGACGGCCAGGTGGCCGCGATCCGCGCCGCCCTTGACAGCGCCGGCTATGCCGAGCGCGTCGGGATCATGGCCTACTGCACCAAGTACGCCTCCGCGTTCTACGGGCCCTTCCGTGACGCCGCCGAGTGCGCGCCGCGGTTCGGCGACCGCGCGGGCTACCAGCTGGACCCCGGCAACGCCGACGAGGGGGTGCGGGAGGCGCTGGCGGACGCCGCCGAGGGCGCCGATCTGTTGCTGGTCAAGCCGGCGATGGTCTACCTGGACATGGTGTGGCGGGTGAAGGAGGCGACGGGGCTGCCGCTGGCCGCCTACCAGGTATCCGGTGAGTACGCGATGCTGCATGCGGCCGCCCAGCAGGGATGGCTCGACGGTGACCGGGCAATGGCCGAGGCGCTGCTCGGCATCCGCCGGGCCGGCGCCGACCTGGTCATCACCTACGCGGCCGCGTGGCTCGCGCGGCGCCTCCAGCAGGCATGACCGACCCGCTGGCAGCCGTCGAGGCGCACCTCGCGGCGTTCAACGCCCGCGACCTACAGGCCCTGTCGGCCGGCTTCCGCGACGACGCGGTGTTCGCCACGGGCGACGAGTTGGTCATCGGCCGGCGAGGGATCACGGCATTCTTCGCCGAGGCCTTCGCGCAGCCGCTGCGAGCCGAGCTGCGGCTGCAGCGCAGCGTCACCGACGATGACACCGTCGCCTGCGAGATGGCCGAACGGCTCACCCTCGACGACGGGCGCAGCCACGACCTGGCCTTGGCCACCTTCTACACGGTCCGCGATGGCGCTCTGGCTCGCGTCAAGGTCTACCGGGAAGACGGGTCGGCCTTCGCCTCAGGCTCCGACCCCTGGTCTTGACGCGCAGCCCTCCCACCCGGCGACGTAGCATCGAAGGTCAACCACCCCCCGTAGAGGAGCCTTTCGTCCATGCGCTACCGCCAGCTCGCCCCCGACCTTGTGGTCAGCGAAGTCGGCTTCGGCAACTGGACCTGCACCACCGGCTGGTGGGGTGACTACACCGAAACCGAGGCCATCGCCCTGCACCGAGCGGCCTTCGACGCCGGCATCACCTTCTTCGACACCGCCGACGCCTACGCCGAGGGCTATGGCGAGCAGGTGCTCGGCAAGGCGGTGGCCGACGTCCGCGACCAGGTGGTCATCGCCACCAAGTTCGGCTACGACCTGGCGGCGACCGACACCCGCCGGGGACAGCAGGAGCGGCCGCACCGCACGGACGTGGTCTCGGTGCGCAAGGCGTTGGACGACAGCCGTGCCCGCCTCGGCGTCGACACCATCGATCTGTGGCAGCTGCACAACCCTCGGATGGGCCACCTCGACGACGACGAGCTGTTCGCCTTCCTCGACGAGGCCGTGGCCGACGGCAAGATCCGCGCCTACGGCGTGGCGCTCGGCCCCAAGATCGGCTGGCTGGACGAGGGGTTGCACGCCATGCGGACCCGTCGCCTGCCAGCGCTGCAGATGATCTACAACCTGCTCGAGCAGGACCCCGGCCGCGAGCTGCTGGCCGCCGGGCACCAGACCGGCACCAAGATGATCGTTCGCGTCCCGCACTCCTCGGGGATGCTGGAAGGCAACCTGACCGCCGACACGGTGTTCCCGGCCAACGACCATCGCCGCCACCGGCCCCGCAGCTGGCTGTTGGAAGGCGTCGCAAAGGTCGCCAACCTCGACTTTCTGCGCCGCGACATGACGCTCGGCCAGGCGGCCCTGCGCTGGATCCTGGCCGACGACGGCGTCGCCACCACGTTGCCCAACATCTACGGCGCCGACCAGATCGACGAGTTCACCGCCGAGGTCGGTGACCTGACCCCCGAGGAGCTGGCGACCGTCGACGAGCTGTACGCGCGCAACTTTGACGTCGAGCCGGAGTCGGATCGCACCACCAAGGTGAACGCGTGACCGCCACTGCCGGGGGCGGTGGAGGCGACACCGCGTTGTCGCGGGATCTGTACGTCCGGGCCAAACGCGTCATTCCCGGGGGCGTCAACTCGCCGGTGCGGGCCTTCCGCTCCGTCGGCGGTACGCCGCGGTTCATCGCCAGCGGCTCCGGCAGCCACCTGACCGACGCCGACGGCAACGACTACGTCGACTACGTCTGCAGCTGGGGCCCGCTGATCCTCGGCCACGCGCACCCCGACATCGCCGCGGCGGCCAAGACCGCCATCGACAAGGGTTCGTCATACGGCGCCCCGACCGCCGCTGAGGTGGAGTTCGCCGAGACCATCACCGAGGCGGTGCCCGGCGTCGACATGGTCCGGTGCGTGTCGTCTGGCACCGAGGCGGCGATGAGCGCCATCCGCCTCGCACGCGGCGCGACGGGCCGCGACAGGGTGATCAAGTTCGCCGGCCACTACCACGGTCATTCCGACGCGCTGCTGGCCTCGGCCGGCAGCGGGGTCGCGACCTTCGGGCTGCCCGACAGCCCAGGGGTCACCGCCGGCGCGGCGGCCGACACCATCGTGGTCGATTGGAACGACCGCGCCGGGGTCGAGCACGCCTTCGCCCAGGCGCCGGGGGGCATCGCGCTGGTGGTGTGCGAGCCGGTCGCGGCCAACATGGGCGTGGTGCCCCCAGATCCGGGCTTTTTGGAGTTCCTCCGCGAGATCACCGCCAGCCGAGGGGCGCTGCTGTTGTTCGACGAGGTCATGACCGGCTTCCGGCTGGGTCGCGGGGGCGCGGTGGCGCACTTCGGCGTGAGTCCGGACCTGGTCGCCTTCGGCAAGGTGGTCGGCGGCGGCTTCCCGCTAGCCGCCTTCGGCGGCCGCGGCGACGTCATGCGCCAGCTGGCACCGGAAGGACCCGTCTACCAAGCCGGCACACTGTCGGGGAACCCCGTGGCCGTTGCCGCCGGCCTCGCACAGCTGGGCCTGCTGGACGACGCCGCCTACGCGGGGCTGCAGCGTCGCGCCGACCGGCTGATCCGGGGGCTGTCCGACGCCTTCGCCAGCGCCGGCGTGGCGGCGCAGATCCAGTGCGTCAACAGCCTGTTCAGCGTCTTCTTCACACCTGCGCCCGTGCGTGCCTACGACGCCGCGAGGGCCGCCGACCACGGGCGGTACGCGCGCTTCTTCCAGGGGATGCTCGCCCGCGGCCACTACCTGCCACCCTCCGGCTACGAAGCGGTCTTCGTCAGCCTCGCCCACTCGGAAGCCGATCTGGATGCCACCATCGCCGCCGCGAAGGACGTCGCGCCGGAACTTGTTGCGTAGCGCCGGCGGGCTGGCGGCAGCCACCGCGCTGGCCGGCTGCGGAGATCCGATGCCAACAGCGCGAGCACCGTCCGGGTCGCCGACGGGCCGGCCGCCGAGCGGCCCGGTGGCACTCACCGGCGGCCAAGTGTTCCGTGACGGTCGCTTCGCCCCGGCCACCGTCGTCGTCGATGGCGAGCGGATCAGCGCCGCCGGGCCGGACGTCGAAGTCCCCGATGGCGCCGAGCGGCTCGACTGCGCCGGCCGGTGGCTCATTCCCGGCTTCGTCGACGCCCACGTGCACGTCCAGTTCTCCACCCCCGACGCGATCCTGGCCGGGGGTGTCACCACCGTCCGCGACCTTGGCAGCCCGCCGTCGCAGGGGCTGGCGCTTGCGGCAGGGTCCTTGCCGCTGCGGGTGCTGGCGGCCGGGCGCATCCTCACGCCGGTTGGTGGCTACCCGACGACGACCTGGGGCAGTGACGGGACCGGTCGGGAGGTCCGCGACGCCGAGGACGCTGCCGTCGCGGTGGGCCAGCAGGCGGCCGGCGGCGCCTGCGCCATCAAGGTGGCGCTGGAGCCGGCGTCGGGGCCGGTCTTCGACGAGGCGCTCCTTCGTGCCGTGGTGGACGCGGCCCATGCCGAGGACCTGGCGGTCACGGCCCATGTGGGGTCGGCACCGCTGCTGGAACTGGCCATCGCCACCGGCGTCGACGAGCTGGCACACCTTCCGCTGCACGACGTGACCGTCGCCGAGATGGCGCGAGCAGCCGAGGCCGGCATGGTGCTGGTTCCGACGCTGGAGATTCGCGGCGCCGACCCCAGCGCACTGCGAGCGGTGGCGGCATTCCGCGAGGCGGGCGGCACCGTGGTGTACGGCACCGACCTCGGCAACGGCGGCACGGCACCAGGCATCGAGACGACCGAGGTGCGGGCGATGCTGGACGCCGGGATGTCTGCGACCGAGGTGTTGCACGCCGCCACGGCGACCGCCGCCGACCATCTCGGCCTCGACGACGTCGGGCGACTGCGGCCAGGGGCCAGCGCCGACGTGGTGGTGCTCGGCGCCGACCCGCTGGAAGACCCCGCCGGCTATGAAGAGGTGCGCTTGGTCATGGCCCGCGGCCGCCTCATTAGGCATCGGGTGTAGGAGCGACCACGCGGTTGGTAGGAACGACCACGCGGTTGGGAGGAGCGACATGCGGGCCGTGGTCTACGACACCTTCGGGCAGCTGCCGACACTGCGCGAGGTCACCGACCCCGCGCCGCCGCCGGCAGGAGCGGTGATCCGGGTCACCGCCACCGGGCTGTGCCGCAGCGACTGGCACGGGTGGCGAGGACACGACCCGGACATTCGCCTGCCACACGTGCCAGGTCACGAGCTGGCCGGGGTAGTGGAGGCCGTCGGACCACAGGTGGCGGGTTGGCAGTCTGGCAACCGCGTGACCGTGCCCTTCGTCTGCGGCTGCGGCGACTGCCCGCAATGCACCACCGGGAACCAGCAGGTCTGCGACCACCAGTTCCAGCCGGGCTTCACCCACTGGGGCTCGTTCGCGGAGTTCGTGGCGATCGATCACGCCGACGTCAACCTGGTGGCGCTGCCCGAGGCCTTGGACGACGTTGCCGCCGCCAGCCTCGGTTGCCGGTTCGCCACGGCCTTCCGTGCCGTGATGGCTCAAGGGCGGTTGGCGGCTGGCGAGTGGGTGGCGGTGCACGGCTGCGGCGGGGTTGGGCTGTCCGCGGTGATGATCGCTGCCGCGGCAGGTGCCCGGGTCGTCGCGGTGGACATCGACGACGAAACCTTGCAGCTCGCCCGCCGCTTCGGGGCCTGCGCGACCGTCGACGCGCGGTCCGACGAGCCCGTCGCCGCAGTCCGCTCCATCAGCGGTGGTGGGGTCAACCTGTCGCTTGATGCCCTCGGCAGTCCGGCGACCTGCGCCGCCTCCATCGCCAGCCTGCGCAAGCGAGGCCGCCACGTGCAGGTGGGCCTGCTGCCCGGCGGTGGCCCGGTCGTGCCGATGGCGAGGGTGATCGCCGAGGAACTCGAGATCCTCGGCAGCCACGGCATGGCCGCCTGGGCGTACCCGCCGATGCTGGCGCTGATCGCCGACGGCCGCCTGCGCCCGGAGCTGCTCGTCACGCGCCGGATTGGACTGGAGCAGGCCGGCGAGGCCCTGGCCGGGATGGGGCAGGCGCCGGTTCGCGGCGTGACCGTGATCGCCACGCAACACGAGGGGCTGTAGCCGGCCGTCCGCGTGGCAGGCTGGCCGCATGACGGCGACGGTGACGATCTACTCCGACATCCACTGCCCATGGGCGACCCTGACCGTGCACCGGCTGCGGCGCGCGCGCGACGCCAACGGGCTCGACGTCGTGTTCGACCCCCGGGCCTGGCCGCTGGAGCTGGTCAACAGCCATGGAACGCCGCGCGACACCGTGGAAACCGAGACGGCGGTGCTGGCCCAGCACGAGGAGGAGCTGTTCAGCCGCTTTCGCGGAGACTCATGGCCGTCGTCGTTCATGCCCGCCTTCGAGACCGTGGCCGCCGCCCGGCGCGCCCTCGGCGTGCCCGCCGCTGAAGACGTCGACTACGCCCTACGGCTGGCCTTCTTCCGCGACTCGGCCGATCTGTCGGTGCGTTCCGCGATCGCCGAGGCCGTCCAGGCCAGCGGCGTGGACGCCGAGGCGGTCATGAAGGTCTGGGACCGCGAGCCCGTGCGCGCCGACGTGCTCGACGACTACGCCCGCAGTGCCGAGCTGCCGATCCAGGGCAGCCCGCAGATCTTCTGGCCGGGCGGGGAGACGACCCACAACCCCGGCATGACCGATCACGAATGGGTGCGCGGCATTCCTCGGCTGCGCTCGGTCGACGGGGACGCCGTGGAACGCCTGCTCCTCAAGCACATCGCCGCCTGACCTCGCCAGGCCCCCGCACTCTCCGCCAACTGGCCAACCACCTCCTGCCGCCCGCGTTACGTTGGGGTCATGGTCGACGAGTCGCCGCAAATCCCCCAGCCCGCCCCTGCCAGCGGGTCGGGACGGCAGACGCTGCTGCTGGGCGTGGCGCTGGTCCTGCTGGTGTTGGTCGGCACGGGCGTGGTGACATGGTCGGGCAACCTCGGCGGCCGGTCCGCTGCAGGCCCGTCCGAGGCAGCGGCCGGCGTCGCCGGAGGCACGATCCTGGCCGAGCGGGGCGACCCCGAGGAGCGCTTCCGTCTCCCCGACCGCAAGCTGCAGGGCTTCGACGGCGCCCCCGACGTGGCCCTGGAGACCCTGCGGGGAGGCCCCGTGGTCATCAACTTCTGGGCCACCTGGTGCGCACCGTGTGTCAAGGAGATGCCGGCGTTCCAGCAGGTGGCGGCCGAGGTCGAGGGCAGGGTGGTCTTCCTCGGCGTCAACGTGCAGGACGCACCGGTCAACGCCACCTCGTTCGCCGAGCAGCTCGGGATCTCCTACCCGATGGCGACCGACCCGCGCGGCGCCTTCTGGCAGGAGGTCGGCGGCTTCGGGATGCCCACGACGTTGCTGGTGAACAGCCGCGGCATGGTGGTCTACCGGCACACGGGCGCGCTGGAGGCCGACGAGCTGCGCGAACTGATGCGTCAGCGACTCGGGGTAGTGGTCGACCGCGCTGGCAGTGTTGGCGGGTGGGGTAGGGCGCCGGTAGGATGAGCCTGGAGCGGAAGGGGCCGTTCTTGACCGCCATGGCCCGCATGCCGTCGCCGCCTCGAAGCGAACCGGTAGCGCGAACAGGTGACAACGACAGGGAAGGTCAGGTGAGCTGACTTGGGAGCGTTCTTCGGAGCCCTACCTGATGTCGTTGTTGCGCTGTGGGAGTTCGGCCGGGGCTGGGCGGGGATCGCGATCACGGTCGGCAGCATCCTGCTCACCGCCGCATTGCTGTTCGGCGCCAAGGCCCTGCGCGACACCCACGGCTGGCTGGCTTCCATCCTCGGGATGATGGGGGCGACGGTCGCGGCGTGGTGGGCCTTCGGGATCCTGCCGTCGGCGTGGGTCTACTTCATGGACGGCCAGCGCGACCTGCTCGAAGGTGTGGTGATCCCCGAGGCTCTGGGGATTGGCGGGCGCGTGATGTCGGCGAACTTCTACCAGGTGTTTCGTGACGTGGTGGTGATGGCCGAGACCACCGTCGCGATGTTGGCCTTCGCGGTGATGGCAGCGGCCGTGCAGAAGCGCTACCCCCGCGCGCTGGCTCAGGACGAGCAAGCGCGTCCGCAGTCCGGTGGCTACAAGTAGCCGAAAGGGGGAGCCGCAGTGGGTAAGACCGATCAGGGTTTGCATCCGGAGATCTTCGACGACTACCGGATCGAGACCGTCGATCCCAACTGGTTGCAAGAGCGTGTCAAGCCCAAGCGTCACATCGGCCTGACCCCAGAGCTGTGCATCCTGTGCCGGGCCTGCGAGGACGTGTGTCCGTGGGAATGCATTTTCATGATGTCGCCGCAGATCGTGCAGCAGGCTGAGAACCCGGAGGTCATGACCCTGGCGAATACCGCCGCGGCAGTTTTTGTCATCGACGACAACGAATGCACGCGCTGCGCCATCTGCGTGGAGCGCTGCCCGTCCGACGCCTTGTGGCTCGGTCGCGTCCAAGCCTGAGGAGACCCCTGGCGTGAGCAGGATCCCCGCCCC
>Ga0136624_1000170_pt1 | contig 21769 bp, 17 predicted proteins | sample AntDrymUQ4692206_2_FD_104802 | JGI IMG/M metagenome (GOLD analysis project Ga0136624, IMG submission 104802) | Polar desert sand microbial communities from Dry Valleys, Antarctica - metaG UQ469 (22.06) | ecosystem: Environmental > Terrestrial > Soil > Desert | place: Antarctica: Dry Valley... | reverse complement strand
GTGACGGCGCTGATGACCGGCTCAGCAGGCAGCAGATCGGGGTCTGCTAGGTGGGGGAGCAGGATCACCGTGCTGGTGTCGAGAAGGCCCCGCCCTTCTGCGTTCACAGTGCCCGATTCACAGTGCTCGATTCACAGGGCCGGATCCACAGTTGCATCCACGTCGGCGCGCAGCGCCGCTGGGTCGACCGGGGCAAGCTGGGCCCACCGTTCGAGCAACCGGGCTGCCGTCAACGGCTGGCTGCGCAGCGGACGTAGCTCTGCCACCGGTCTCCCGGCGCGCGTCACGGTGAACTTCTCGCCCGCTGCTACGCGGTCGATGACGTCGCCGCCATGGTTGCGCAGCTCGCGAATTGTGACCTGCTGCACCGGCCCACTGTATCACCGGTGATACGCCCTGCTGCGGAGCTTCGAGGTGACGGGGACGCCACTGCGGTTGCCAGCGGCGACAAGGCGTACCTTTCTAGGCGCCTAGAGGGGAGACGTCGTGGGCACGCGAACGTGGATCGAGTCGTGGCCGGTCTACCGGCAGCTCTCCGGCCTTCGGGACGGGGGAGACCCACTCGGCCGGGGGGCGGCCGCCCGCTCGCCGCGCACCGACGCGCTCCGCCCGCGCACGTCCACCGCCGACAGGGTCGTCGACTCCATCTGCCCGTACTGCGCCGTTGGCTGCGGACAGAAGGTCTACGTGCACGACGGCCGGGTCACCCAGATCGAGGGCGACCCGGCCAGCCCAATCTCCCGCGGACGACTGTGTCCCAAGGGCTCGGCCAGCGAGCAATTGGTCAACGCTCCCGGGCGGCAGTACCGCGCGCTCTACCGCCGCCCGCACGGCAGCGACTGGGAACCGATCGAGCTCGACCAGGCCATGGACATGATCGCTGACCGGGTGATCGATGCCCGCCGTCGCACCTGGCAGGACACCGACGAGGAGGGGCGGCACCTGCGCCGCTGCATGGGTATCGCCAGCCTGGGGGGCGCGACGCTGGACAACGAGGAGAACTACCTCATCAAGAAGCTGTTCACCGCGCTCGGCGCGATCCAAGTGGAGAACCAAGCGCGGATTTGACACTCCTCCACGGTCCCCGGTCTGGGGACCTCGTTCGGCCGCGGAGGAGCGACCACCTTCCAGCAGGATCTGCAGCACGCCGACTGCATCGTCATCGAGGGCTCCAACATGGCGGAGGCCCATCCGGTCGGGTTCCAGTGGGTGATGGAGGCGAAGCGGCGGGGTGCGACCGTGATCCACGTCGATCCGCGGTTTACCCGCACGAGCGCGCTCGCTGACCAGCACGTGCCGATCCGCGCCGGCACCGACATCGCGTTCCTCGGCGGGCTCATCAACTACGTGCTGGAGAACGAGAAGGACTTCCGCGAGTACGTCGTCGCCTACACCAACGCACCGGCCATCCTGCGGGAGGACTTCGAAGACACCGAAGACCTGGACGGTCTCTTCAGTGGCTTCGACCCGCAGCGGCGGGCGTACGACACGTCGACGTGGCAGTACGCGGGGGCGGAGCCTGCGGCAGCCAGCGGCGAACGCGACACCGAGTCCGACACCAGCTCTGCCGACGAGAACAGGGATAAGGAGTCGGGCCGGGGCGACCGCATGGGCGCGGCCGGTGCTGTCAGCGCACGACCGGAGCTGGACGAGACGCTGCAGCACCCACGGTGCGTGTACCAGGTGCTCAAGCGGCACTTCTCCCGCTACACACCCGAGCTGGTGCAACAGGTGTGCGGCATCGCCCCGGAGCAGTTCCACTTCGTCGCGGAGGAAATCACGCGCAACTCCGGTCGCGAGCGGACCACCGCCTTCGTCTACTCCGTCGGCTGGACGCACCACACCGTCGGCGTGCAATACATCCGTACGGCGGCAATCTTGCAGGCGCTGCTCGGAAACATGGGCCGCCCGGGCGGCGGCATCCTCGCGTTGCGCGGGCACGCCAGCATCCAGGGCTCGACCGACATCCCCACCTTGTTCAATCTGCTGCCCGGATACATCCCGATGCCGCATGCGCACGCCGAGCAGACGCTCGACACCTTCGTCGGGTCCGACGCCGGGACCACCGGCTACTGGGGCAACATGCGCTCCTACGTGGTCAGCCTGCTCAAGGCCTGGTGGGGTGACGCGGCGACCGCCGACAACGACTTCTGCTTCGACTGCCTGCCGCGGCTGACCGGCAACCACGCTACCTACCAGACGGTCATGGACCAGATCGACGGCAAGGTCCTCGGCTACTTCCTGCCGGGCGAAAACCCGGCAGTCGGTACGGCGAACGCGCGGCTGCAGCGCGCTGGGCTGGCGAACCTCGAGTGGCTCGTCGTACGCGACCTGGCGCTCATCGAGTCGGCGACGTTCTGGAAGGACGGTCCGGAGGTCGAGACCGGCGAAATGGAGCCCGCGGACATCGGCACCGAGGTGTTCTTCCTTCCCGCGGCGGCGCACACCGAGAAGGACGGTACGTTCACCAACACGCAGCGGCTGCTGCAGTGGCATCACCAGGCGGTGGAGCCACGGGGTGACTGTCGCAGCGACCTGTGGTTCTACTTCCACCTCGGCCGCATCATCCGTACGAAGCTGGCCGACTCCACCGACGACCGGGACCGTCCGCTGCTCGACCTCACCTGGGACTACCCGACCGAGGGTGCGTACGACGAGCCGAGCGCCGAAGCGGTATTGCGCGAGATCAACGGATGGGGGCCGGACGGGCGGGCGCTGTCGTCGTTCACCGAACTCGCGGCGGACGGGTCGACGCGATGCGGCTGCTGGATTTACTGCGGCTGCTACGCCGACGAGGTCAACCAGCCGGCGCGGCGCAAGCCCGGCAGCGAGCAGAGTTGGGTCGCGCCGGAGTGGGGGTGGGCGTGGCCGGCAAACCGTCGCATCCTCTACAACCGCGCATCCGCCGACCCCGCGGGACGGCCGTGGAGCGAACGCAAGGCCTACGTGTCCTGGGACGACGACAGCGGCAGGTGGACCGGCCCGGACGTGCCGGACTTCGAGGCGGACAAGCGGCCCGATTACACCCCTCCGGACGGCGCGCGGGCGGAGCACGCCATCGGCGGGGCGGAGCCGTTCATCATGCAGAGCGACGGGCGCGCGTGGCTTTACGTACCGACCGGCCTGCGCGACGGGCCGCTGCCCGTGCACTATGAGCCGCAGGAGTCCCCGGTCGCCAACCCGCTGTATTCGCAGCAGCAGAACCCGGCCCGGGAGACGTACGTACACCCGCTCAACCGCTACAACCCCAGCGCCGCGGAGCAGGGGTCGCAGGTCTACCCGTACGTGTTCACCACCTACCGGCTGACCGAGCATCACACCGCGGGCGGCATGAGCCGCGGGCTGCCGTACCTCGCCGAGTTGCAGCCGGAGTTCTTCGTCGAGGTCTCTCCGCAGCTCGCCGTCGAACGCGAGCTGGAGCACCTCGGTTGGGCGACGCTGGTGACGGCACGCAGCGCGATCGAGGCGCGGGTGCTCGTCACCGCACGAATGCGGCCGCTGCGGCTGGACGGCCGGGTGGTGCACCAGATCGGCATCCCGTGGCACTGGGGGCCCAACGGTTTGTCGACCGGTGACGCGGCCAACGAACTCGTGTCGGCGGCGCTCGACCCCAACGTGCACATCATGGAGACCAAGGCGGCCACCTGCGACATCCGCCCCGGACGGCGGCCGCGCGGGCCTGCACTGCTCGAACTCGTCGAGGAGTATCGACGTCGCGCCGGAGTCACCGAGCGGACCGGCACCGAGGGAGTGAGCACCTGATGAGCCCCAGTCGTAACGCGCTGTCCGGGCCGCTGCCCGACGTCGCCGCGGATGCTGGCTACGCCGCGCCACCCGAGCGGGTGGGTTTCTTCACCGACACCAGCGTGTGCATCGGGTGCAAGGCATGCGAGGTCGCCTGCAAGGAGTGGAACCTGGTTCCCGAGGACGGTCTGCAGCTCACCGGAATGTCGTACGACAACAGCGTGGCGCTCGGCGCGGACACCTGGCGGCACGTCGCGTTCATCGAGCAGAGCAGCCCGGTGGACGGCGACCTGCGCTGGCTCATGTCCTCCGACGTGTGCAAGCACTGCACGCACGCCGCCTGCCTCGACGTGTGCCCCACCGGTTCGCTGATCCGTACCGAGTTCGGGACAGTCGTCGTACAGGAGGACATCTGCAACGGGTGCGGCTACTGCGTGCCCGCGTGCCCGTACGGCGTCATCGACCAGCGCCCGGGAGACGGCCGGGTCTTCAAGTGCACGCTGTGCTACGACCGACTCGGCGCCGGCATGGAGCCGGCCTGCGCCAAGGCGTGTCCCACCGAGTCCATCCAGTTCGGCCCGCTGGAGGAGCTGCGGGAGCGGGCGGCGGAGCGGGTACAGGTGCTGCACGAGGGTGGGGTGGAGCAGGCCCGGCTGTACGGGCACGACCCGGACGACGGGGTCGGCGGTGACGGCGCGTTCTTCCTCCTGCTCGACGAGCCGGAGGTGTACGGGTTGCCCCCCGATCCCGTCGTCACCACGCGCGACCTCCCGGACATGTGGCGACGGGCAGCAGGTGCGGCGCTGGCGCTGGCTCTCGGGGCGACGGTGAGCTTCCTCGGCCGGCGGCCGTGAACCGGGGACGCAGGTGACCGGGCGGCGCGGCGGGGGCCGCGGGGAGCGGCTCATGGTGCCGGAGGCCGAGTTTCGTAGCTACTACGGGCGTCCGGTGCTCAAGGGTCCGGTGTGGAAGACGCCCGACGTACCGGTGTACCTCTTCGTCGGCGGGCTCGCGGGCAGCTCCGCGGTCGTCGCCGAGCTGGCGGCCTGGACCCGGCGGCCGGCGTTGGAGCGGGCGTCACGCGTCGCCGCCGCCGGCGGTGCGCTCGTCGGGGTCACCGCGCTGGTACACGACCTGGGCCGCCCGGAGCGCTTCCTCAACATGCTGCGGGTGTTCAAGCTGACCTCCCCGCTGTCGGTCGGCTCCTGGATCCTCGCGCCGTTCAGCGGGTTGGCCGTCGCCGCCGCACTGTCCGCGCTGACCGGCACGCTGCCGCGGCTGGGTCGCGCGGCCGGCGTCGGTGCGGCCGCTCTCGGTCCGGCGATGGCGACGTACACCGCGGTGCTGTTCGCGGACACTGCCGTCCCGGCGTGGCACGAGGCCTACCCGGAGTTGCCGTACGTCTTCGCCGCGAGCGCGGCCGCGGCGGGCGGTGCCGTCGGTCTGATTGCCGTACCGCTGAGGGAGTCCGGTCCGGTGCGACGGCTCGCGGTGGGCGGCGGCGCAGCGGAACTGGTGATGGAGCGGGTGATGGAGCGGCGGCTCGGCTTCGTCGGCGAGCCGTACCGCGAGGGGCGGGGCGGGCGGCTGCTCGGGGCAGCGCGGTTGTTGACCGCCGCGGGGGTCTTCGGCGGACTGGTCACCGGTCGCAGCCGAGCCGGTTCCGCTGCGACCGGCGCCGCCCTGCTGGCCGGGTCACTGCTCACCCGGTTCGGGGTCTTCGAGGCCGGCCGGGCCTCTGCGCGCGACCCGAAGTACACCGTCGTGCCGCAGCGCGCCCGCCTCACCCCCCACTGAGTGAAGGGTCCCTTCATCCAATAGGTTCGTATGAAGGGTCCCTTCACTCGAAGCGGGGGCTGGGGCGGCGGGACCGGAGCGGGGGCTGGGGCGGCGGGACCGGAGCGGGGGCTGGGGCGGCGGGACCGGAGCGGGGAGGTGGGGCCGCCGTTAGCGGAGGAAAAGGACCGGGCCGGCCGGTGGGACGAGTTCGCCGATGACGGGCGCGCCGGGCACCTCACCGGCCACCAACAGGCCGCCGGAGGTCTGCGCGTCGGCAAGCAGCAGCAGGTCCTCGGTCGCGACGCGCCCGGTGTCGGTGTGCGGCCTCACCCAGTCCAGGTTGCGGTGGGTACCACCGCTGACGTAACCGTCGCGGACGGCCTGGCGCGCCCCCTCCAGGTAGCGGACCGCAGCGGTGTCGATCACCGCGCTCACGCCACTCGCGCGGGCGAGCTTGAACAAGTGCCCCAACAAGCCGAACCCGGTCACGTCGGTCGCGCAGGTGGCCCCGCCGTCCAGCGCAGCCCGCGCGGCGTCGCGGTTCAGCTGCGTCATCGTCGCTACCGCCTCGGCGAACACCTCGCCGGTCGCCTTGTGCCGGGAGTTCAGTACGCCGATGCCCAGCGGCTTGGTCAACGACAGTGGCAGCCCCGCTCGCCCGGTGTCGTTGCGCAGCAGTCGCTGCGGATCAGCGAGCCCGGTCACCGCCATGCCGTACTTCGGCTCCGGGTCGTCCACGCTGTGCCCGCCGGCCAGGTGGCAACCGGCCTCGCGGGCTACGTCGAAGCCGCCGCGCAGCACCTCGCGGGCGAGGCTGGCCGGCAGCACCTCCCGCGGCCAGGCCAGCAGGTTGACCGCCACCAGCGGGGTGCCGCCCATCGCGTAGATGTCGGACAGCGCGTTGGCCGCCGCGATCCGGCCCCAGTCGTACGCATCGTCGACCACGGGGGTGAAGAAGTCCGCGGTGGCCACAACGGCGCGGTCGCCGTCGATGCGTACGACGGCCGCGTCGTCACCCGAGTCGAGCCCCACCAGCAACTCGCCCTCGGCGTCTGCCCAGGTGGTGCCTACCGCGCCGCCAGCCAGGCCGGCCACCATCTCTTCGAGCTCACCCGGTGGGATCTTGCAGGCGCAGCCGCCGCCGTGGGCGTACTGCGTCAACCGGTACGTCGACGTCGCGCTGCTCACTGTCGTCTCAGGATCCCTTCTCTTCGAGCAGCCAGGAGCGTACGGAAATGTGCGCTCCCTGGCGCTCGAGCTGAGCCGCGCCCTCGGCGGTAGTCACCCCGACCTGTTCGGCGAAACCGGGAGAGTGACTGACCACTTCGCCGTCGAAGCTCACCCGGTCGCCCGGCCGGATGCGGTGGTCCTGCTCCGCGCTGTTCATCAGCTGGACCCACACCCGGCGGGTCGGGGAGTCACCGAGCCAGAATCCTTCGTCCGCCGGGACCGACTCGACCGGCGTGTTGCGGGTGGTCAGTTGCGCGCCGAGGTGCTGGCCGAGCGCCGTGTCGTTCAGGGCCACCGTATTGCCGTCCGGGAGGACGAGAGCCCCGGATCGTTCGCCCGTTGGAGTGCCTGCCGAATCAGGTGTCGACGCAGCAGTCGCGCTAGCTGCCGACGAAGCCACCGACGACTCGGCGTGCCGCTGGCCGACTGCGACGCTGCTGGAGAGCGCGCCGCTCGCGACGACCGCGGTGGCCACCGCCGCCGAGGTGCCCGCGGCGGTAAGGCTCGCCTGCACCGGATGCCGCGCGATCCAGCCCCGCAGCGGTTCCAGGGCGGCGCCAAGGCCAAGCCACGGGACGAACGCGGCCAGCTGACGTCGGCGTTCGACCAGCGGTGGCGACAGCGCGGCGCAGGTGCGGCACGTCAGCAGGTGACTGCTGGCACCCACTCCCCGCTGCCGTCGCTGGTCCCCCGAGGACAGCGCCAGCAGTACCGAGCGGCAGTGCGGGGTGGGCAGGTCGACGTTACGAAGGGCCAAGAGGTAGTGCACACGTAAACGCGCGCGGGCGCGCGCCAGCCGGGCGGAGACGGCTCCGGAGCTGGCGCCGTCCTCGGTGGCCAACGAGGCGGTGTCCCGCCCCGACACTTCGTACTCGGTCAGCAGCCACCGCTCGTCCGCCGGCAGCGCCGTGACGGCTGCACCGATCGCCGCCTGCTCCTCGCGGAGCAGCACGACCTCGTCTGGCGCCGCCGAGGCGACCGGCTCGTGCAGCCGATGGGCGTGCTTGCGGTGTCGGTCGCGCTCTCGGTCCAGCGAGGCGATGAGGTTGCGGGCGACAGCGATGCCGTAGGGCAGCACGGCCGGGCGGTCCAGCCGGTGCCGGGTCTCCAGCAGCCGCGCGAGCGTTTCCTGGACGACATCCTCTGCGGCGTCCGGATCGCTGACTCGGGCACGCACCACCCGACGCAGCGGCTCGACCGTGGCTAAGACGTCACCGTCGGTAATAGCGTCGGCGCGCAGGCGGTTGTTCACTGGGCTGTCCTGTTGTTCGGCGGACGGTGACCTACCGCACAGATGTAGGACGTCATGAGGGGCACGCCAAAGCGTCTCATCTGGCCCCGCCTCTCGATACGCACCATGCTGTCAGTATCGGAGGTGCGGGATGCCCCCGGACGCACATCGCGCCCAGCCATCAACCACCTCAGCACCGACTCACAAGGAGCGCCGCACCCCATGACCACTCAAGCTATCGACTTCGGCAGCGGGATCGAGGACGCCTTTTCCCGCGTGGCGGCGTTCGTCCCGAAGCTCATCGTTTTCCTCATCATCCTGATAATCGGGTACTTCGTCGCGAAGATCCTCGCCAAGGTGGTGAGCAAGGTGCTCGACCGCGTCGGCTTCAACAAGGCCGTCGAGCGTGGCGGGATCGGCAAGGCGCTCGAGAGCAGCAAGCTTGACGCGTCGGACATCCTCGCGAAGCTCGTCTTCTACGCGATCATGCTCTTCGTCCTGTCGGCAGCCTTCGGCGTTTTCGGGGAGAACCCCATCAGTGGCTACCTGCGTTCGGTCATCGCCTACCTTCCGCTGGTCTTCATCGCCATCATCATCGTGGTCATCGCCTCGGCGATCGCCGCCGCCGTCAAGGCGCTCATCCAGAACAGCCTCGGCGGTCTGTCCTACGGCAAGATCCTGGCCAACGTGGTCTCCGGCCTGATCCTCGCCTTCGGTGTCATCGCCGCGCTCAACCAGTTGAACATCGCCACCAACGTCGTGAACGCGGTGCTCTACGCAGCACTCGCCGCGATCGTCGGCATCGTCGTGGTCGCTGTTGGTGGTGGCGGTATCCAGCCCATGCGCGAGCGTTGGGAGTCCTCGCTGCAGAAGTACGACGAGGAGAAGCCCAAGGTGGCGCAGGAAGCGAAGTCGGCTCCTTCCGTCCGTGAGCAGGCCGAGCAGGCGAAGCAGAAGGCCCAGCAGACCTCCTCCCAGCCGTCGAGCCAGCAGTCGAGTTCGAGCGGTAGTTCCGGAGGAGCCACCGCTCCCCGCCGCTAAGTCCTCCCGCCCCCAGCACGGGGGCCTCTCCCCACCTCACCTCACACGTACGAAGGGTTGTGTTTGCCATGAGCATGTTGTCCTACGACGACGCCCAGCGGATGCCGGGCGCGACGATGTACGCCACCGACGGCGACAAGGTCGGCAAGGTGACCGACGTCTACATCGACGCCGACACCAAGGTGGCCGAGTGGGCCCTCGTCGACACCGGCTTCTTCGGCACCAAAGAGAGCTTTGTCCCGCTCGCCGAGGCGCGGATGGAGGGCGACGACCTGCACGTGCCGTACAGCAAGGACCAGGTGAAAGACGCTCCCAACGCCGAACCGGACGGGGAGCTCTCCCAGGACGAAGAGGCGCGCCTCTACGACCACTACGGGCTCACCTACACCGAAGCGCCCTCCGACAGCGGCCTGCCGGCCGAGGCGACCACTGGGCAGGCACCGGTGGAGCCGATGCCCGTCGCCGCGCCGGCGCCGGTGGGCCGGGACACCTCCGGTCCGACGACGGATGACGCGATGACCGTCTCGGAGGAGCAGATGGACGTCGACGTCGTACGCCGTCCCTCGGAGTCCGTGCGACTCCGCAAGCACATCGTCACCGAGATGCAGACGGTCACCGTGCCGGTCACCAAGGAGAAGGTGCGCGTCGAGCGGGAGCCCATCACCGAGGCCAACAGGGACCAGGCGATGGACGGCCCGGACCTCTCCGAGGAAGAGCACGAGGTCGTGCTCACCGAGGAGCGGGCGGTGGTGACCAAGGAAACCGTCCCGGTAGAGCGGGTACGGCTGGACAAGCAGGAGGTCACAGAGAACGTGACCGTGCAGGAGGAGCTTCGCAAGGAGCAGGTCGAGGTCGACGACGACACGCGTCGCACCGAGGAGCTCTAGTCCATGACCACTCCCCGCGACTCGTCTAGTGCGGGCGCCTACAGCGTCGGAGCGGAGCGGCCGAAGCGCCGCTTCCCCTGGTGGTTGCTGGCGTTGCTGGCCCTGCTCCTGCTCGCCCTCCTGCTGCTAGCGCTGAGCCAGTGCGGGACCGACGACGACACCCGCGCCGTTCCGGTGGTAACGACCAGTTCGGCGCCGTCGGAGGAGCCGACCGTCTCCCCAGAACCGACCACTCCCGAGGAGACGCCCGAGGTGACTCCTTCTCCGGAGCCGACGAGCGATGTCGGGACCGGCGGGGATGCCAATCTCACGGCTGGCGGCACCGCCCTGCTGCCCCTCGCCGATGCGGCAGGTCCCGACGGCGATTTGTCGCAGTACGTCGGTCAGCCCGCGGAGGCCCGCGGCGTTGCGGTCCAGTCGGTGCCCGCCGACGAGGGCTTCTGGGTCGGGACCAGTGAGACCGACCGGGTCTGGATCCAGTTGATCGGTAGCGACGAAGAGACCGAGTACGAGGTCGAGCAGGGCGACACAGTCGACCTGGACGGTGAGGTCGTGGCAACGGGTTCGGGCTTCGCCGAGCAGGTCGGAGTCGACGACTCCGAAGGAGCGGAGCAGCTGCAGTCGCAAAAGGCGCACATCGAGACGCCGAAGAGCTCGATCACGCTCAGCAAGTAGTTTCTCGCCCAGGGCGGCGGTGGACGGAGTCGGCAACGGCTCCCTCCACCGCCGCTTCGCGCGCGTCTGGGCGAGTACGCCACCGCGATCCTTCGTTCGTACGCTCCCTGTATTCACCGCCGCCCTTGTGGTATTGCGGCGCACCCGAGGTCTGTCGCAACCCGGGCGAGGCGCTTGTCCCGAGTCCACAGTTGCGCGTCGCGCGTCAGCAATGTTGCTGCCAACAGCTGCGCGTCCACGTAGCCGATACCAAGGCCGTACAGCTGGCGACTTTCGACGAGGGTCGAAACCTCGTTAGAGGTAGCTACTGTCGCCTGCGGCAGGTTCCCCAGGAGCGCGAGGATCTCGGCGCGCGCGGAGAGGCGGCCAAGAGCGATCTCCCCGGTCACCCAGGGGTGGGCCAAGACGGCACCCGCTTCGAGCAGTTCGGCGACGGTGGACTGTCCGACACGGAGGTGATCGATCCAGATCGAGGTATCGAGGAGGATCACTGAGCCGGGGCACGTCGCCGGGGAGCATCGGTCAGTGCGGGCTCACTTCCCCCCAATTTTGCCAGCCGACGAGCGGTCTCTCGCTCGATCAATGCGCGCAGCGCCTGCCGCACGAGTGCGCTCTTCTCAGGAGTACCGGTGAGGCGTTGCGCCTCAGCCAACAGGTCGTCGTCGAGGGCGAGAGTGGTCCTCACGGGTGCACCTCCAGGCATCAATCACGGCACTGTTCGATGACTATATCCCTGCCTTACTGAAGCCGTTAGGGTGGTCTCGGAGGCGTGAGGGCGCCTGGTGGCCCCCGCGGTCTTCAAAACCGACGTGGCCGAGGATCTCGGTCAGGCGGGTTCGATTCCCGTCCGCCTCCGCTCGCCAGGACCGCAGCAGGAGGGGCAGCGATGGCCGACAACAGTCGTCTTCGGGACGTCACCGCGGAGGCCTTTGCACAGCGGGTCGAACCGGGGCGCCGGCTCGGCGCGGACGCGGCTGCTGTCGCGGCCGCCTGTCACGGCATGGCAGTCCGGTTTCACCGCGGCGGCAAGCTCATGGTCTTCGGCAACGGCGGACCCGCCACGGACGCCCAACACATCTCGGTCGAGTTCGTCCACCCGGTGATCGTGGGCAAGCGCGCGCTGCCGGCACTGTCTCTCGTCAACGACGTGGCCACTGTCATGGGAGTCGCCCGCCGGCACGGCATCGACGAGGTCTTCGCGCATCAGCTCGACGTACTCGGCGCGCCGGAGGACATCGCGCTCGGTGTGTCGGCCGATGGGGACTGTCGCAACGTGCTGCGGGGGCTGGAGGCGGCACACGACGCGGGCATGCTCACCGTGGCGCTCGTCGGCGCCGGGGGTGGAGCCATCGCGGCCAGTCCGGCAGTAGACCACTGCTTCGTCGTCGCCTCGGACAACCCGCGCATCGTCAAGGAGGTGCACGTCACGACGTACCACGTGTTGTGGGAGCTGGTGCACGTTTTCTTCGACCAGCCCGGCCTGTTGGGCGGGACCGATGGTGCCGTCGAGCAGCCCGCCACCGGCGGCGTCGAGTCGCTCTACCCCTTCCTGTACGCCGGATCGAGCAACCTCCCCGCCGTGCTCGCCGATGTCTCGCGCTCGACGGAGGAGAAAGTCGCCGAAATCGTTGCGCTGCGTCAGCTGGTGGCGGAGCAGGAGACGGATCGGTTGGCGGACTGCGCGGCCGTACTCGCCGAACGGTTCGTCGGCGGCGGCAAGGTCCTCGCATTCGGCAACGGTGGCAGCAGCACCGACGCGTCGGACGTCGTACACACGTTCCTCGATCCGAGTGACGGGGCACGTCCCTTGCCCGCACTGTGTCTCACCAACGACGCCGCGGTGATGACCGCGCTGTCCAACGACGTGAGCTTCGATGTCGTCTTCGCCCGCCAGGTCCGGGCGTTCGGACGGGGCAACGACATCGCTGTCGGCATCTCCACCAGTGGCGGATCGACCAACGTGCTGAGTGGTTTCGACGCCGCCAAGGAGGCGGGGCTGGCCACGGTGGGACTGTCCGGGTACGGCGGCGGAAAGATGGCCGAGCTCGAGTCCCTCGACTTCCTTTTCGCGGTGCCGTCGTCCTCGGTGCACCGTGTCCAGGAGGTGCAGACGACGCTGTACCACGTGTTGTGGGAGGTCACCCAGGCCGCACTGCGCGACGATGCGGCAGCGACCCCACCCCTGGCCGCCAGCAGCGCCTGATCCGACCCATCAGGCGTTGCCGCTGCGGTTGCGGGCGCCGGCGACGGCGGCCTGGCCGAGGCTGATCCCGCCGTCGTTTGTCGGCACCCGGGAGTGAGTGAGCACGTCGTACCCCTCGTGTGCCAGCGCAGCGACAGTGCGCTCATGCAGCAGCGCGTTCTGGAACACCCCGCCGGACAGCGCCACCGTCGACAGGCCGGTGCGGTCGCGCACGAGGCCGCAGATGTCGACCACGAGCCCGGCCACCGTGTTGTGGAAGCGGGCGGAGATCGTCGCCACCTCGGTGCCACCATGCAGGTCCTCCACCACCGCACGAACGATGTCGGCACCGCGTATGCGCAGCGGCCAGCCAGCAGCCACGCTGGCGGGGTAGCGGCCTCGCTCGGTCGGATCAGCGCGCTGCTCCAGCTCGATCGCGGCCTGCCCCTCGTAGGTGACGGTGTCGCGCAGGCCCACCACGGCAGCGACCGCGTCGAAGAGCCGGCCCATGCTCGAGGTGACCGGGGTGTTCACCCTGGCGTGGGCAGCGGCGAGCACGTGGGTCCAGCGCGCCTCGTTGCGTCGTACGACGTCAAGGCGCGCGGGCAGGTCGCGTCCGTACGCCCGCGTCAAGTACGCCGCAGCCATCCGCCATGGCTCCCGGACGGCGGCACCACCACCCGGCAGGGGGACGGGGTCGAGATGAGCCGCACGCTCGAAGTCGCAGAGATCGGCGACCAGGAACTCACCACCCCACATGGTGCCGTCCGTGCCGAAGCCCAGCCCGTCGAAGGCGACGCCGATGACCGGACCCACAGCACCGTTATCCGCCAGACAGGACGCGATGTGCGCGTGGTGGTGTTGGACACCAACTAGCTCGATCCCACCAGCCGCTGCGCCAGCATCGGTGCCGAGGTCCATGGCGTACTTCGTCGACAGGTACTCCGGATGCAGGTCGTGCGCCACCAGCTGCGGCTCCACGTCGAACAGCTGCCGGAAGTGCTCGATCCCGTCGGTGAAGGAGCGCAGCGTCTCATAGTTCTCCAGGTCACCGATGTGATGCGACACAAAGGCGTGCTGACCCTTCGCCACGCAAAAGGTGTTCTTCAACTCCGCACCGCACGCCAACACCGGTTGAGAAAAGGACCATGGCAGGCTGAGCGGACGCGGCACGTAGCCGCGAGAGCGGCGTACCAGCGCCGGCCGACCGCCGACGACGCGGACCACCGAGTCGTCAACGCGGCGGTGGATCGGCCGGTTGTGAGTGAGGAAGTAGTCGGCGATCCCGGCCAACCGGACGTACGCGTCGTCATCGTCGTACGCGATCGGCTCGTCGGAAACATTCCCACTGGTGAGGACACATGGCCGGTCGATCTCCACAGCCAGCAGATGGTGCAGGGGTGTGTACGGGAGCATGAGCCCTAGCCACCCCTGATCAGGCGCCACCGACGGCGCCACTTGTCCATCGGCGCGGCGGGGGAGCAGCACGATAGGCCGCTCCAGGCCGGTCAGTGCCGCCCGCTCAGCCGGCCCCACAGCGCAGAGCCGGTCAGCGGTCTCCACGTCCGGTACCAGCAGGGCGAACGGCCGGTCCTCGCGGTGCTTGCGGGAGCGCAGGGTCGCTGCGGCCGTGTCGTTCGTCGCGTCCACTGCGAGGTGGTAACCGCCCAATCCCTTGACGGCAAGGACAAAGCCGTCGCGCAGCAGCTCGGCGGCGCGCCGGATGGGGTCGCCGCCGACCTCCGCGCCGGCTGGCGTGGTGAGCCGCAGCCGCGGGCCGCAGCGGGGACAGCAGACCGGCTGGGCATGAAAACGACGATCAGCCGGGTCGTGATACTCCCGACCGCAGTCGTTGCACATCGGGAAGTCCGCCATGGTGGTCGCCGGCCGGTCGTAGGGAACCCCCCGAATGATGGTGAGCCGGGGCCCGCAGTTCGTGCAGTTGACGAACGGGTAGCGGTATCGGCGGTCGCCAGGATCGAAGAGGTCTCGCAGGCAGTCGGAGCAGGTGGCGGTATCCGGTGACAGCAGCACGTGGGCGGGCCCGCCGACCGCGCTGTCGACGATCGTGAAAGTCACCTCTCCCGTCGCTGCCATCGGCTCGGTCTCGACCTGCTCGATGGCGGCCAGTGGAGGCGCCTGCGCCGGCAGTGCGTCGAGGAACGCATCCAGCTGGGAGGGGGCGCCCTCTACCTCGATGAGTACGCCCTGAGCGTCGTTGCTGACCTGCCCAGCTAGGTGTAGCCGGTGAGCCAGGGAGTAGACGTACGGTCGGAAGCCGACGCCCTGTACGGTGCCGCGGACCCGTACCCGCCTGCGCACGGGAGCGGGCGTGGACGCTGGCAGTCGCCCGGTAACCGGTGCCCCCAGCGGATCCACCGAACGGTCCCCCCTCGGTTCGCCCCACGGCATTTGCCGAAAATACCTTTCGTTCCGGCCGCGGCCATTGACGCGACACTTTCCGGTAGGCCAGGCTAGACACGTCGTGCAGGTCGACGGCGTCGACCGCTCCGACGCAGCCGGGACTCAGGGTCAGCAGTCCAGGAGGTGGTGCGCATGTCAACTGTTGTCGACAACCAGGCCGCAACTCAGGCCGACGACCAGGCGGGGGGCGCGGCGGACGACCCGCTCATCCACGTCCTCTGGATCAATGCGGGTCTCAGCTGTGACGGCGACTCGGTCGCGTTGACCGCCGCGACGCAGCCCAGCATCGAGGAGATCGCCCTCGGCGCCCTCCCCGGTCTGCCGAGAATTGCGGTGCACTGGCCGCTCATCGACTTCGAGTGCGGGCCCCAGGGTGGCGCCGACTTCTTCCTCGAGTGGTTCTGGAAGGCCGACCGCGGGGAGCTCGACCCGTTCGTGCTCGTGGTCGAAGGCTCGATCCCCAACGAGGCGCTCAAGGACGAGGGCTACTGGTCGGGCTTCGGCAACAACCCGGAGACCGGCCAGCCGGTGACGACGAGTGAGTGGCTGGACAAGCTGGCCCCCAAGGCCCTCGCGATCGTCGCGGCCGGCACCTGTGCGACCTACGGCGGCATCCACGCGATGGCCGGCAACCCAACGGGCGCCATGGGCGTGCCGGACTACCTCGGCTGGGACTGGCGCTCGAAGGCCGGCATCCCGATCGTCAATGTGCCGGGGTGTCCCATCCAGCCGGACAACCTGTCCGAGACGCTCACCTATCTGCTCTACCAGGCCACCGGCCAGGCGCCGATGATCCCCCTCGATGAGGGGCTGCGGCCAACCTGGTTGTTCGGTGCCACCGTGCACGAGGGCTGTGACCGCGCGGGCTACTACGAGCAGGGCGACTTCGCGGAGGAGTACGGCTCACCGAAGTGCATCGTCAAGCTGGGCTGTTGGGGTCCGGTCGTGAAGTGCAACGTCCCCAAGCGCGGCTGGATGAACGGTCTCGGTGGATGTCCCAACGTCGGTGGCATCTGCATCGGCTGCACCATGCCGGGTTTCCCCGACAAGTTCATGCCGTTCATGGACGAGCCCCCCGGCGGGAAGCTGTCCACGACGGCGGTCGGCGTCTACGGCGCGGCCATCCGCAACCTCCGCCGGGTGACCACCAAGACGGTCGACAAGGAACCCAAGTGGCGGCGGCCTGGCAAGCAGCTCGTCACCGGCGCCAAGCGCACCTGGTGACGGTCCGCCACATGGTGTCCACCACGACCCGACCCGCATGCTTCGTACCTGCCCCGACAGTCCTTGAGCAGCAAGGGAGATCACTGTTATGACGGCCACGCCGACGCGGCAGAGCAGCAGCAGCAAGGCTCGCACGAAAGACAACGGCCTCGTCGAGATGGCATGGGACCCGATCACCCGCATCGTCGGCAGCCTGGGCATCTACACGAAGATCGACTTCAAGCAGAAGACGGTCGCCGAGTGTCACAGCACGTCGTCGATCTTCCGCGGCTACAGCATGTTCATGAAGGGCAAGGACCCGCGCGACGCGCATTTCATCACCAGTCGCATCTGCGGGATCTGCGGCGACAACCACGCCACCTGCTCCTGCTACGCGCAGAACATGGCGTACGGCGTACAGCCGCCGCACATCGCTGAGTGGATCGTCAACCTCGGCGAGGCCGCCGAGTACATGTTCGATCACAACATCTTCCAGGAGAACCTCGTCGGGGTCGACTACTGCGAGAAGATGGTCGCGGAGACCAACCCGGGAGTGCTGGAGCAGGCGAAGAACACCGAGGCCCCGCACGCGGGTGACCACGGCTACCGCACGATCGCCGACATCATGCGTTCACTCAACCCCTTCACCGGCGAGTTCTACCGCGAGGCCCTGCAGATGAGCCGGGTCACCCGGGAGATGTTCTGCCTCATGGAGGGACGCCACGTCCACCCGTCCACGCTGTACCCCGGTGGCGTCGGCACCGTGGCGACCATCCAGCTGATGACCGACTACCTCATCCGCCTCACCCGCTACGTGGAGTTCATGAAGAAGGTCGTGCCCATGCACGACGACCTCTTCGACTTCTTCTACACCGCGCTGCCCGGCTACGAGGAGGTCGGCCGTCGGCGCACGCTGCTCGGTTGCTGGGGCGCATTCCAGGACCCGGATTACTGCAACTTCAAGTACGCCGACATGACCGACTGGGGTCGCAAGATGTTCGTGACCCCGGGCATCATCGTCGACGGCAAGCTCATCACGACCGACCTCGTCAAGATCAACCTGGGGATACGCATCCTGCTCGGCAGTTCCTTCTACGAGGACTGGGACGGCCAGGAGACCTTCGTATCGCGCGACCCGCTGGGAAACCCGGTGGACCGCCGGCACCCGTGGAACCAGACCACCAACCCGCGCCCGCAGAAGCGTGACTTCGGCGACAAGTACAGCTGGGTCATGTCGCCACGGTGGTACGACGGCAACAACTACCTGGCGCTCGACACGGGTGGTGGGCCCCTCGCCCGGCTGTGGTCCACCGCGCTCGCCAACCTCGTCGATTTCGGCTACGTCAAGGCGACCGGCACCAGCGTGCAGATCAACCTCCCGAAGACGGCCCTCAAGGGGCCGGTCAGCTTCGAGTGGAAGATCCCGCAGTGGAGCAACACCATCGAGCGCAACCGGGCGCGGACGTACTTCCAGGCCTACGCGGCCGCGTGCGCGCTGCACTTCGCCGAAAAGGCGCTGGCGGAGATCCGCGCCGGGCACACCAAGACGTGGGAGACGTTCGAGGTCCCCGACGAGGCGATCGGCTGCGGCTTCACCGAGGCAGTTCGCGGAGTGCTCTCCCACCACATGGTGATCCGGGACGGCAAGATCGCCAACTACCACCCGTACCCGCCGACGCCGTGGAACGCCAGCCCCCGCGACAGCTACGGAACCCCCGGCCCCTACGAGGACGCCGTACAGGACCAGCCCATCTTCGAGGAGAACGACCGGGAGCACTTCAAGGGCATCGACATCATGCGCACGGTCCGCAGCTTCGACCCGTGCCTGCCGTGCGGTGTGCACATGTACCTCGGTGAAGGCAAGGAGCTGCGCAAGCTGCACACTCCGACCATGGCGGCCCCGGCGGAGTGACGTCGCCGCCGAACAGTCTGCGGGCCGCCGGCGACCGCATCGAGCAGCTGCTCGAGGCTAGCTCTGCCGGCGGCACTGCGGCACGTGAGCGGGCGGAAGAGCTGGTCCGCTTGGTGGTCGAGCTCTACGGCGCTGGATTGGAACGCACGCTGGACATCGTCCACGATGCGGGGCAGCTCAGTGACGACCTGCTCGATCAGCTGGCCGACGACGATCTGGTCGCCAGCCTGCTGCTGGTGCATGGCCTTCACCCACACAGCATCGAGACCCGGGTCGAGCGTGCGCTGGAGAAGGTCCGCCCCTACCTGGGTTCCCATGGCGGTGACGTGGAGCTGCTGGGGGTCACCGACGACGTCGTACAGCTGCGCATGCTGGGGACGTGCGACGGTTGTCCATCCTCTGCGGTCACGCTGAAGCTGGCGGTCGAGGGGGCCATCCAGGCGGCGGCGCCCGAGATCGTGCACATCGAGGTGGAGAGCGCCGACGGCGACCCGGCGCGAGGGGACGGTGCCGGTTCGCCGGCCACCTTCATCCCGGTCGAATCGCTCTCCGTCCGGTTGCGCGAGACCGCTTCGCCGCCCGACGGCGGACTGGGGGAGTGGGAACCCGTCGACGGCGCCGTCGACCTTCTCTCGGGTTCGGTACGACGATTCGCGGTCGGCCAGGTCGACGTCGCGATCGCCCGCGTCGGCAAGGCCCGCTACGCCTACCGGGACGAGTGCCCCGCTTGTAGCTCGACGCTCGCGGGTGCGGCGCTCGAACGAACTCCCGGGGCGCCCGTCGGGTCGGCCGTCCTGCGCTGCCCCGGTTGCGGTGATCACTACGACGTACAACGTGCCGGCGCTGGCGTCGACTCAGACCGCCACCTCGATCCGCTGCCGCTGCTCGAACGCGAAGGCGCCGTCCATGTCGCCGTGCCGGCTGCGGTGGGCACATGACCAGCCAGCACGGGGGATCCGGGGTAAGCGCGGGCGCGCTGGCCGTGCTGCAGCGGATCGCCCGCTCGAAGCCACCGCCTCCACCAGGGGAGCGCTGCGAGATGTGTGCCGAGCCGGTCGCAGCGGCCCACTCGCACGTCGTCAGCGTGACGAGCCGTGAGCTCATGTGCGCCTGCCGCGCCTGCTACCTGCTCTTCACCGCGCCGGGTGCGCAGCTGAAGTACCTCGCCGTTCCCGAGCGCTATCTCTCCTTCCCATCGTTTGGCCTCACCCGGCTGCAGTGGGACGACCTGCAGATTCCGGTCGGCATGGCCTTCTTCTTCCTCAACTCTCAGCTGGGGCGGACTGTCGCCTTCTACCCGAGCCCCGCTGGAGCGACGGAGTCCGAGCTGTCGCTGACCGCTTGGGAGGAGATCCGCGCGACCAACCCGGAGCTGGGCACGCTGACACCCGATGTCGAAGCCCTGCTGTTACGGGCCAGCATCGGCACCGAGTCCACGTTCGACTGCTACCTGGTTCCTATCGACGCCTGCTACGAACTGGTGGGGCAGTTGCGCAAGCTCTGGCGTGGCTTCGACGGTGGGTCGGCGGCGCGCGACGCGGTCGATCGTTTCTTCGCCGGTATACGCGCGAGAAGCCGTCCGGCCCCCGCCCACCCTGCGGCCGTGACCTCCTCACCGGTCATGGAGAGGCCGGCATGACGGAGCTCGACTTCGCCGTACTGGACGCCGTTCCGGACCGCTATGCCGCGGCGCCGACCCTCGCCCTGCGGTTGCGCATCACCGAGTCCACTGGCGCTCATCTGTGGGCCATCGCGCTGCGCTGCCAGGTCCGCATCGAACCGCAGCGCCGTCAGTACACCGGCGCGGAAATGGACGGTCTGGTCGATCTCTTCGGCGAGAGTGGTCGGTGGGGCGACACGGTCAAGCCCTTCTCCTGGCTGCACACCACAGTGATGGTGCCCGGCTTCTCCACCGACATCGAGTTGGACCTGCCGGTCCAGTGCAGCTACGACTTCGAGGTGGCCGGCGCAAAGTACCTGCATGCGCTGCGCGACGGCGACATCCCGCTGCTGCTGCTCTTCAGCGGTACCGCCTTCGCCAGGGAGGGAACGGGCTTTCAGGTCGAGCAGATCCCCTGGCACAAGGAGGCGACGTACCGCCTGCCGGTGCGGGTGTGGCGTGACCTGATGGATGCGTACTTCCCCAACAGTGGCTGGATCAGGATCGAGCGGGACACACTCGACGCGCTGCAGCGCTACAAGAGCGCGCGGGCCATGCCCACTTGGGAGCAGGCCTTCGGCGCCCTGCTCGCCGAAGCGGGGGAGACGGCGCGATGACCCTCGACCGGCTGTCCCACGCGCGGGCGGTTGCCGACGCCGTGCTGTACGAGGGCTACGTGCTCTACCCCTACCGCGCGACCGCACGGAAGAACCAGGTGCGTTGGCAGTTCGGCATCCTCGGGCCGGTCGGCGCTGCTGCGGCCGGAGTCGGCGAGGACGCCACCATGCGCGTCGAGTGCCTGCTGGAGACGTCGCCTGACACGACCGTCGACGTACGGCTGCGCTTCCTCCAGGTCCAGGCACGGACGGTGGAGGAGGCCGTCGACGAGTCGAGCTTCGCGCCGGTGCCCGAGCTGAGCGTCGGAACCGCCAGCTGGCTGCCGTGGGAAGAGGCCGTCGAGCGGGAGGCCAACCTGCCCGACCTGGTGCTCGCTGAGCTCTCTGCGGAGCGGATCGTGCCGGTCGAGGTCCCGGGCGGTGAGGACGTCGAGATGGTCCGCGGCGAGGATGGTGTGGTCGCGGGCCGACTCGTACGCCGGCGGGAGCCGCTGACCGCGCAGGTGCGGGTGAGTGCGGAAGTGGTGGACGCGCGAGTCCCGCTCACCCGTCTTCGGGTGTCGGTGGAGAACACGACAGACGTGGTGCGTTCGGAATCGCGGGGTGAGGCGGTCCGCCGCTCGCAGGTCGGCGCCCACCTGCTGCTTGCTGCTCGCAACGGCTCGTTCGTGTCCCTGCTGGAGCCACCGGAGGAGGCCACCGCCGCAGCGGCCGCCTGCGCCAACCACCGCTGCTGGCCGGTCCTCGTCGGTGAGGAAGGTCGACGCGACGTCATGCTGGCGTCCCCGATCATCCTCTACGACTATCCCGCGGTGGCGCCGGAAAGCGCTGGCGACATGTTCGACTCGACGGAGATCGACGAGATACTCACGCTGCGCGTTATGACGCTGACCGATGAGGAGAAGTCGGCGGCCCGGGCGACGGACCCGCGCGCCGCCGCCATCATCGATCGCTGCGACACGATGTCGCCGGCTGCCATGGAGGCGCTGCACGGCACCCTGCGCTACCCGCACCAGCCGGCCACCGACCTCTCGCCCGACCTCCCGACCGACGTCCCGCACGACCTGGGGGGCCTGCTGCAGGAAGCAGACGTCGATGCAGCGCAAGACCGTGAGCCGGACTGGGGCGGCTCGCAGCCCTGGTGGGACCCGGGCGCCGACGCGAGCGTGTCCCCGGCGACCGAC
>Ga0136624_1000169_pt1 | contig 21789 bp, 20 predicted proteins | sample AntDrymUQ4692206_2_FD_104802 | JGI IMG/M metagenome (GOLD analysis project Ga0136624, IMG submission 104802) | Polar desert sand microbial communities from Dry Valleys, Antarctica - metaG UQ469 (22.06) | ecosystem: Environmental > Terrestrial > Soil > Desert | place: Antarctica: Dry Valley... | reverse complement strand
GACGTCGAGTCGGGAGCCCAGAAGCAGCAGCGCGAGTACTTCCTGCGCAAGCAGATGGACTCCATTCGAAAGGAGCTCGACGAGGACGACGCCTCGGTCGTCGACGAGTACCGGACCAAGATCGAGGAGGCCGGCATGCCCGAGGCCGTGCGCGAGCAGGCCGACAAGGAGCTCGGCCGGCTCGAGCGCATGGGCGAGCAGTCCGGCGAGGCATCGATGATCCGCTCCTACCTCGACTGGCTGATCGCCGTGCCGTGGTCGAAGCGCTCCGAGGAGCGCCTCGATCCCGTGCATGCCCGGGAGGTGCTCGACGCCGACCACGCCGGCCTCGAGGACGTCAAGGACCGCATCACCGAGTACCTGGCCGTCAAGAAGCTGCGCGAGGAGCGCGGGATCGCGGCGGACAAGCGCTCGGGGGCGATCCTCACGCTGATCGGCCCTCCCGGCACCGGCAAGACGTCGATCGGCGAGTCGATCGCGCGGGCGACGGGGCGCGAGTTCGTGCGCATGTCGCTCGGCGGCGTGCGCGACGAGGCCGAGATCCGTGGCCACCGGCGCACCTACATCGGCGCGCTGCCGGGACGCCTCGTGCGTGCCTTGCGCGACGCCGACACGATGAACCCGGTGATCATGCTCGACGAGGTCGACAAGGTCGGCGCCGACTGGCGTGGCGACCCGTCGGCGGCGCTGCTCGAGGTGCTCGACCCGGCCCAGAACCACTCGTTCCGCGACCACTACCTCGACGTCGAGCTCGACCTCTCGGAGGTCATGTTCATCGCCACGGGCAACGTGGCCGAGACGATCCCCGGGCCGCTGCTCGATCGCATGGAGACGATCCGCTTCGACGGCTACACGACCGACGAGAAGGTCGCGATCGCGCGCGGCTACCTGTGGCCGCGCCAGCGCGAGCGCAACGGGCTGCGCGAGGACGAGGTCTCGATCTCGGACGACGTGCTGCGAGCGGTCGTCTCCGAGTACACCCGCGAGGCGGGCGTGCGCCAGCTCGAGCGCGAGCTCGGCACGGTGCTGCGCAAGACCGCCACGCGGATCGCCTCGGCAAAGATCGAGCCTCCGGTGGAGGTTGACCTCGCGACGGTGCGCGACGCCCTCGGGCGCCAGAAGCACTTCCAGGAGGCGGCCGAGCGCACGGCGGTGCCGGGCGTGGCCACCGGCCTCGCGGTCACGGGCACCGGCGGCGACGTGCTGTTTGTCGAGGCGACGGCGATGCGGGGCAAGGAGAACCTCGTGCTGACCGGCCAGCTCGGTGACGTGATGAAGGAGTCGACGCGGATCGCGCTGTCCTACGTGCGCGGGCACGCCGACGAGCTCGGGATCGACGAGTCGGCGTTCGAGGAGCGCGAGTTCCACGTGCACGTGCCGGCCGGGGCGATCCCCAAGGACGGCCCGAGCGCGGGCGTCACGATGGTGACGGCGCTCAGCTCGCTGCTGTCGGGGCGCCCCGTCAAGCACACGGTCGGCATGACCGGCGAGGTCACGCTCCAGGGTCGGGTGCTACCGATCGGCGGGCTCAAGCAGAAGGTGCTGGCGGCCCACGCCGCCGGGCTCACCGACGTGATCCTGCCGGAGCGAAACCGCGGCGACATCGACGACGTGCCCGAGCACGTGCGGGAGGAGATGCGCTTCCACCCGGTGATGACGGTGGGCGAGGTGCTCGAGCTCGCGCTCGAGCCGAAGTCGGTCGCGCTGACCACCTAGGTCCCGGCCGGCAGGCGCAAGTCCCGAGGGCCGACCTCCCCCCGGCCCTCGGGACGCGCGCCGTCGACCACTTACTCGATGAGGAACCCGACCTCGTCGACGTAGCACCAGTTCCGATCCTCGCCTCGCTGGGCCGAGTGCACGACCGGATGCGCCGTCTCGGCCGCGTGCGCGCGGGCATGGCGGTTGGGCGACGAGTCGCAGCAGCCGATCTGCCCGCGGCTCAGGCACTGGCGCGAGTGCACCCAGGTGCCGCCGATGCGCAGGCACTCCTCACAGCCATCTGCCGGTCTCCACCGGCCCGACGGCGATCCGGTCGAGGTGGGTGCAGCTCTGGGTCATGTCGTCTTTCCATCGTTGACTCGTTCGACCTCCATCCCGAGTGCAGGACCGAGCTCCTGCGCCTCGTAGGAGCCCTCGTGGCGGTGGCCGTCGATGAACAGCGTGGGCGATCCGCGAACTCCGCTCGCGGCCCCGCTCACTCACGCTCGACGCGAGCGAGATGCGTCGAGCCCTCGACCTCCGCCGCCAAGGGCTCGGCGCCGAGCCCGACTTGCGCGGCGTACTCGCGCAGGTCCTCGGCCGCGAGTGCCTTCTGGCGGTGGAAGAGCAGGTCGTGCATGTCCCGGAGGCTTTCGCCCTGCCGCCGCTCGAGCGCCTGCACATGGCGGTAGGCCAAGCGCGTGTAGGGCACTCGTAGTCGCCGTACAGCAGCAGCGTCGGTGCTCCCGGCGCCACCCCGCGCTGGTGGTCGGCTGCATCGACGGACACCGCCAGCTCGACCGAATCCCCCAGGTCCATCACCGTCCTCTCGCCCGCTGGAGCGCCAAGCGTACGCTGCTTCGATGACCCGCCACACGTCGGCCTCGCTCACCGTCGCCGCCTGCGCGGCTTCGTGGGGGCTCGTCGCGATCATCGTGCGCCGGCTCGAGATGCCGGCGATGGCGATCGTCTTCTACCGCGTGCTGTTCGCCGCCGTGGCTATCGCGATGGCGCTCGTGCTGGCACGGCGCGCTGAGCTGCTGCGCACTTCCAACCGCGCGGTGCTCGTGCTCGGGCTGCTGCTCGCGCTCCATTGGACGTGCTTCTTCGCGGCGATCCAGGAGACGTCGGTGGCGAGCGCCGTGCTCATCACCTACTCCTCGCCCGTGCTGGTGGCGATCCTCGCGCCCGCCGTGCTCGGCGAGCACGTGCCCGCGCTGTCGGTCGCGGCGCTCGTGCTGTCGCTCGCAGGGATTGCGCTGATCGCGCTCTCCGGGGAGGGCGGCGACGTACGCCCCACAGGTGTCGTCCTGGCGCTCGGCGCGGCGGCGACGAGCGCGCTCCTCTTCGTCGGTTTCAAGCGCTTCGCAGCCGACGTCGCGCCGGTCACCGTCGTGCTCTATGAGACGGCCGTCGCGGCCCTCGTGCTCAGTCCCGCCGCAATCGCCGGCGGCTACGCGCTGGGGATCGAGGCGGTCGGCTACCTGATCGTGCTCGGAGTCGTCCTCACCGGGCTCGTTATCGTCGTCTTCGTCGCCGCCCTGCGCGACGTGCCCGCGACGACGGCTGGGATAATCGCCTACATGGAGCCCGTGTCCGCTGCCGCGCTCGCCGCGCTGCTGCTCGGAGAGATCCCATCCGCGCCGGTGATCGCCGGCGGCGTCGCGATCGTCGCCTCCGGCGCGGCGGTGGCCCTGCGGGCGCCGGCGGCGCACACGTCGACCGCCGCCGCGCCGGAGTCGCCGTGAACAGGGGAGGCAACGGATCGTGGCTGGCGCTCCCGCTCGCGCTCTGCGCGCTTGCGCTAGCGCCGGCGAGCGCCGCCGCCCAAGGCGTCGCGACGAGGGTGATCGATCGCGCCGCAACTTCGTTGCGATCGGATCCGATCTACGTCGACCCGGGGGCCGAGGCGCGCCTCGACGAGGGCACCGCGGCCCGGATCCGCCAGCGCATCGAAGAGCGCGGCGCAGGCCCGATGTACGTGGCTGTGCTGGCCGACGAGGCGCGCAACGAGGCGGGCGGAGACCCGTCGGCCGTCGGCGCCGAGATCGCGCGGCGGCTGGGCGCGGATGGCACCTACGCCGTCGTGGTCGGCAACTCCTTCCGCGCCGGTTCGCGCGGCGTGCTCGAGAGCGGCGAGGCTCCTCGGCTCGCCCGTGCCGCGCTCGATGCCCACGGGGACGACGGCGTCGGACCGATCCTGCTCGACTTCGTCGACCGTGTCGGCGAGGCGCGCGCCGGTGGAGGCTCCGACGGTTCGGGCGAAGGGGGAGGCGGTCCGGGCGGTGGCTTCCTGATCGCCCTGCTCGCGGGCGGCGCGGCGCTCTTCGGGCTGCGGCGATTCATGCGCGAGCGCCGGCGGCGCCGGGAGCTCGACGACGACATGGAGGAGGTGCGCGGGACCGCGCGCGAGGATCTGGTCGCGCTCGGCGACGACATCCGCGCGCTCGACCTCGACGTCGAGCTGCCGGATGCGGACCCGCAGGGCAAGCGCGACTACGAGCAGGCGCTCGGCTGCTACGAGACCGCAAGCTCGCGTCTCGACCACGCCCGGAGGCCGGAGGACCTCGAGGCCGTCACGAGCGCGCTCGAGGAGGGGCGCTACGCGATGGCCGCCGCCAAGGCCGAGCTGGCGGGCGAGGCGCCTCCCGAGCGCCGGCCGCCGTGCTTCTTCGATCCCCGCCACGGTCCTTCGACCCGCGAGGTGGAGTGGGCGCCGCCGGGCGGCGAGCCGCGAGCCGTGCCGGCCTGTGAGGCCGACGCGCTGCGCGTCGAGGAGGGACAGCAGCCCGCTGCACGCGAGGTGATGTCCGGCGGGCAGCCGACGCCCTACTGGAACGCGGGGCCGGCCTACGGTCCGTGGGCGGGGGGCTTCTTCGGGGGCGTCGGCGGCGGGCTGCTGCCGGGCCTCTTCATCGGCTCGATGCTCGGTGGCGGCCTCGGGCTCGGCTTCCCCGGCGACGCCTTCGGGGGGGAGGGGGACTCCGGCGGCGGCGACTTCGGCTCGGATGACTTCGGCGGTGGGGACTTCGGCGGCGGTGGCGACTTCGGCGGCGGGGACTTCGGCGGGGGCGGCGAGTAGCACGACCGCCGCTCGACGGGGAGCGAATGTAGTCGCCGCCCGGCTTACCGAGCAATGGAGGCGATGGACGAGCTGGCCGGGGCGCTCCGGGGTCGCCTGATCGAGCGGGCACGCGACGGCGCCGCCGGCTCGGATGGGCTCGAGGCCGAGGTGCGCGCGCTCGTCGACGACGAGGCGGCCGCGCTCTCGGATGGCGAGCGCGAGGCGCTCGCCGGGCGCGTGCTGCGCCTCGCCACCGGCCTCGGGCCACTCGAGCCGCTGCTCGAGGACCCGACCGTCGAGGAGGTGATGGTCAATGGGCCCGGGGTCGTCTACGCAGAGCGCGCGGGCCGCCTCGAGCGGACCGAGATCGCCTTCGCCGACGAGGCCGAGCTGGGGCACGCGATCGAGCGCATCCTCGCGCCGCTCGGGCGCCGCGTGGACGAGGCGTCGCCCCTCTGCGACGCCCGCCTCCCTGACGGCTCGCGCGTGAACGTCGTGATCCCGCCGCTCGCGCTCGACGGGCCGTGCCTCACGATCCGGCGCTTTCGCCGTCGCGGCTTCTCGCTCGACGAGCTCGTCGAGGGCGGCACGCTGGCGGCGCCGCTCGCTCGCTTCCTCGCCGACTGCGTGCGCCGCCGCGCCTCGATCCTCGTCTCGGGCGGCACCGGCTCGGGCAAGACGACCACCCTCAACGCGCTCTCGGGCGCGATCCCGGATGGCGAGCGGATCGTGACGATCGAGGATGCCGCCGAGCTGCGCCTGCGCCAGCGTCATCTGGTACGGCTCGAGTCGCGCCCCGCCAACCTCGAGGGCAAGGGGGAGGTCACGATCCGTGCGCTCGTGCGAAACGCGCTGCGCATGCGCCCCGACCGGATCGTCGTCGGCGAGGTGCGCGGGCCCGAGGCGCTCGACCTGTTGATGGCGCTCAACACGGGCCACGAGGGCAGCCTCAGCACGGTGCACGCGAACTCACCCGAGGACGCCCTGCGACGGATCGAGACGCTCGCGCTGACGGCGGGGGTGGGGCTGCCGCACAGCGCCGTGCGCGAGCAGGTCGCGGGCGCGCTCGACCTCGTCGTGCACCAGTCTCGGGCGGCGTCGGGCGAGCGCCGAGTGGAGCACGTCGCCGAGGTCGTGCGAATCGCCGGCGGCACGGGCACGCGCGAGATCTACAGGCTGCGTGAGGGGCGCCCGATCTGGCGGGCGCCGCTCGGCGGGGGACTGTCCGAGCGGCTCGCGGGCGGGCGTTCGGCGGCGTGAGCCCGGCGCTCCTGTACGGCTTCGCCGCCGGTTGCCTCGGGCCGCTCGGGCTGCACGCGCTGATGGCCGGGCGCCGGGGCGCGCTCGGGGCGGCGCGGCTTCCGGGCGCGATGCGCGCGCTCGGGACGCTGACGGACGCGGTCGTGAGCGCGGGTCGCGAGGGGCGCGATCCCGGCACCGCGGAGCGGCGGCGGCTGCTGTTGGCCGGGGCGGCTGTCGCGCTCGCGCTCGGCACGCTCGTGCTCGGCCCGGCGGCCGGACTGGCGCTCGCGGCGGGCGCACCGTGGACGCTCGCGCGAGTGCTCGCCAGCCGTCGCGACCGCTACCGCCGCGCGATCGGCGGTGGGGCGTCGGCGATCGCGGGCGCGGTGGCGGACGCGCTCAGCGGCGGGCACTCGCTGCGAGGGGCGCTGTCGCAGGCGGCAACGGGCCTGACCGGGCCGCCGGGGCGCGAGCTCGGCCGCGTGGCTCGTGAGCTCGCGCTCGGCGTGCGCACCGACGATGCGCTCGAGGCATTGCGGGCCCGGGCCGGGTCGACGGCGATCGACACCATCGTCGCCGCGTCGCTGATCCAGCGTCGCGCCGGCGGCGACCTCGCGCACCTGCTGCGGGAGTGCGCGCGCTCGTTCGAGGACCAGGAGCGGCTCGCGGCCGAGGCGCGTGCGGCGACGGCGCAGGCGCGCTTCACCGGGCTCGTGGTCGTGCTGTTGCCGCTTGGCGGTGCGCTGCTGGCCGAGCTCGCAAACCCCGGCTACGCCGCGTCGCTGCTGCACTCTCCGCTGACGATCTGGCTCGCCGGCGTGGCGATCGCGCTTCAAGCGGTGGCGGCCGTCTCGATCCGCAGGCTCGCGCGGGTGCGAGAGTGAGCGCGCCGGTGCTCGTGTTCATCGCGGCGGCGCTGGTGCCGGTCGGCGCGGCGCAGCTGCTGCCCGCTTCCCGGTCTGGATGGCGCGTGGCAACCGGCAACGCCCTGACGCGGGCACTGATGGCGGCGGTGGCGCGGGCGGGCCGCCGCGCTCGCGCGCCGCGCGACCTCGCCGCGCGCATCACGGCCGCGGGGCAGCCGGCCGGTCTCGGGCCGAGCGAGCTGATGACGGCGAAGCTCGCCGGGGTGGGCATCGGGGCGCTCGCCGGCGCGGCGCTCGCGCTCGTGGCGCCCGGGCGGCTCGGGCTCGTGCTCGTGCCCGCCGGGCCGATCGCGGGCTTCCTTGCCCCAGACGCGTGGCTCGCGCGCTGCGCGGCTGAGCGTTTCCGGCGCGTGCGCCGAGAGCTCCCGACGCTGCTCGACCTGCTGCGCGTGACCGTCGAGGCCGGTCTTCCGCTCGCAGCCGCCTTCGCGGAGGTGGGCGCGCGCACAGGCGGCCCGCTCGGGCGAGAGTGGCGTGCGGTCGGGCGAGAGGTCGCCCTCGGAGTGCCGGTCGGCGAGGCGATCGCGGCGATGAGCGAGCGGCTGCCACTGCCGGAGATCGCCGCGCTCGCGACGGCGCTCGAGCGGGCCGCTCGTCACGGCGCGCCACTCGCCGCAACGCTCTCCTCGCAGGCGCGCGACGCGCGCGAGCGCCGCCGCAGGCGCATCCAGGAGGAGGCCGCCCGCGCCGCCCCCAAGATCCAGCTCGTCGTCGCGCTGCTGCTGGTGCCGTCCGTGCTGCTGCTGGTCGCCGCGGCCCTGGCCGGGGCGCTGATCGGTGGCGGCGATCTGCTCCGCATCGTCTAGATGAGGACGACAGTCGCGATCCTCGTCAGCGGCGTGCCGAAGCGAACAGCGCGGCGATGTCCGGTTCCATGAAGTAGTCGGTGCCGCCGTCGTCGCGGCCCTCGGTGGCGATCGGGAAGGCGCGACCGAGCTTGCGGCAGTAGCGCCCGGGCCAGGCGAGGATTCCGGCGACCCCGTGCGCGCCCTTCTCGAGCTCGAGGCGGGCGGCCACGTCGTTGCCGAGAAAGCGTTCGCCCGGGGCGTCGATGAGGAGGTCGAAGAGCGAGCGCGCCGGTGGTGCGAGCTTTGAGTAGAGCCAGGCGGCTTGGTCCGTGTCGTCCGCCGCCCAGGGCTCGGGCTCGCGCCGCGGCGGCCCGCCGTGCCGGCCCCAGCCGCGGCCGCGGCCCCGCCCGGGCGCGCCGCCCGGCTCGGCCGAGAGAAAGGCGGCGAACCAGGCGTAGAACTCGGGGACGCGCTCGGCGGGAACGGCGACCGTGACCTGCTTGTCCGCCATCAGACCTGCCGGACGTCGTCGGCCTTGGGCTCCTCACGCTGCTCGTCGCGGCGGCCACGGCACCCGTGGCCGTGCCTGCCAGGCCCGCGCCCGCGGCGCCCCCGGCGGCCGGCCAGGAAGCGGGCGTAGAAGGCGTAGAACTCGGCGACCCGGTCCTCGGGCACGTCGACGGTGATCTGCTTGTCCTGCGTGGTGGTGGTCTCGCTGACCATGTCCACCCTCCTTGGTTGCTTACGCTGATGAGTATGGCACAAGTAACTACTTAAGTAAAGGAAAGTGGCTAATCGACTGCTCGCAGCAAGACCGAAGCCCAGGTGCGGTAGGGCCTCCAGCGCTCGGCGAGGGCGACGAACGCAGCATCGTCGTCGACCGCCGCGGGCGTCTCGTAAGCGCCAGCCGCGCGCCGGCGCAACCGGGGCTCTGAAAGCGTAAGGGCGTCCGTGGGGCCGACCGCCCGCAGCAGGATGCCCTCGGCCCAGAACGGGCCGATGCCGTGCAGCTCACGAAGCGCGGCGAGCGCTTCGTCGTGGCCCCGCGCGAGCAGCGCCTCGCGGTCGAGGCGGCCCTCGAGCGCCGCATGTGCGATGCCGTGCAGGCGCCGGAGCTTCTCCGCGGACAGGCTCGCGGCCTCGCTCACCTCGAGCAGCCGGCCGGGGGCGGGGAAGGTGAGCAGCTCCTCGTCGCCGACGGTCACGCGGCCGCCTGCCGCGCGCGAGAGCTCGTCGCGCACGCCGGCGGCGACGGTCTGGCGCATGCGGGCAGATATCACCGCCCAGCACGCCGCCTCGTAGGGCGAGTGGAAGAGCACGGGTCGCAGCCACCCCGAGGCTCGCTGGCGCCGCCCGACGACGGCGTCGCGCTCGCCGAGCGCGCGGTAGCCCTCGCCATCGTGGTCGAGCGAGACGATCCGCGCCACCTGCTCGCGGATGCGCTCGGGGTCGACCGCGGTGGCCTCGACGATCGTCCCCTGGACCGGGCCGTCCGGCCGCTCCTGCCGCAGCGACACCCCGGCGTATCCGCTCCAGTCGTCGACGAGGAAGCCGAGAGCGAGCGCCGTCTCGCCGCCCCCCGCGCCGGGTCGCCCGGCGGGTGGCCAGCCGGCGATGAAGCGGGCGGCGGAGGCGAGCGTGAAGGGCCCGCGTGGCTCGATCGAGAAGTCTCCCACCGCCTGCGCGAGCGTACTCGGCGCCGCAACGCTGCCCGCGCCGGGCGCCTATGCAAGCGATCTTGCGACGCGGGCGCCGGCCGGCGGCGCGGCCGCTGACGCTCCCGCGCCGCACTGCAATCAGGAAACGCCGCCGCAGTGGGCGATCCGTTGCACCTCGGGGAGCGAAGTGGGGAGAAGTGTTGCAAGGTGGGGCTCAGTGGGCTAACGTGCCGATTCGTTACGGGACCGGGGTGGCGGGGCTCCTCCCACTCCGCCACCCCAGGTCCCAAGAACGACGCCAGGCGCTATGAATGACATTTCGCGGGCACTTCGACTACTCCCTCGACGCCAAGCACCGGCTGAACGTGCCGCCCCGGTTCCGAGCCGCCTTCGCCGCAGGCGTAGTCCTGTCGCCGGAGTTCGAGCCATGCGTGGGGATCTGGGCGCCCGACCGCTTCGACGAGTTCACTGCGGCGTTCCTTCAGCGCCTAAACCCGATCTCCCCGGAGCGGCGCAAGCTGGAGCGCTTCTTCGGGCGCGCGTTCGACACGGAGATCGACGCGGGTGGGCGCGTCACCTTGCCGCAGAAGCTGCTCTCGCACGCGGGCATCGAGCGCGAGGTCGCCGTGATCGGCCGCTTCGACCACCTCGAGATCTGGGATCGCGCCCGCTGGGACGCGTACGAGCCGGAGCTCGAGGTCGATGCACCCGCGATCGCGGAGGGAGTCGGCCATCCTTCTTGACATGACGCGCAGCCACGTTCCCGTGCTCGCCGGTGAGCTGATCGAGCTGCTCGACCCCGGTCCAGGCGAGACCGCCGTCGACTGCACCTTCGGCGCGGGCGGGCACGCCCGCCTGGTCGCGGAGCGTCTCGGCGCCGGCGGCATGCTCGTGTGCATCGACCGTGACCCGGCCGCCGAGGAGCGCTTCGAGGAGTTCGCGGGCGAGGTCGCCTGCCAGACGCGCTTCCTGCGAATGGACTACGCGGACGCGCTGGCGCTGCTGCTCGGGGAGGGACTCGCGGCCGATCTCGTCTACCTCGATCTCGGCATCTCGTCGATGCAGGTGGACGCCTGGGAGCGCGGCTTCTCCTACTCCTACGACGCCCCGCTCGACATGCGCATGGACCCCGCGCAGGAGCTCGACGCGCGCGTCGTCGTCAACGAGTGGGACGAGCGCAGGCTCGCGCAGCTGTTTCGCTCCTACGGCGAGGAGCGCTACGCCGGTCCGATCGCCCGCGCGGTCCTGCGCCGCCGAGTCGCCGCCCCGCTCGAGACGACGCACGACCTGGTCGAGACGATCAAGGCCGCGATCCCGGCCCCGGCACGCTTCGCCGGCGGTCACCCCGCGAAGCGCGTCTTCCAGGCGATCCGCATCGCGGTGAACGACGAGCTCGGCGCGCTCGAGCGAGCGCTGCCGCGGGCGTGGGATCTGCTGCGCCCCGGCGGTCGCCTGGGCGCGATCTCGTTCCACTCGCTCGAGGACCGGCGCGTGAAGCGCTTCCTGGTCGAGCTCGCACGCGGCTGCGTGTGCCCGCCCGAGCTTCCGATCTGCGTCTGCGGCCATGAGCCCGAGGCCGAGCCGCTCACCCGGCGTCCGGTCGCTCCGACCGCCGGTGAGGTGAGCGAGAACCCGCGCGCCAAGTCCGGCCGGCTGCGCGTCTCGCGCCGGCTGCCGACGGCGGCGGGCGCCTGATGGCCCGCGCCTCGTCGGCTGCCGCCGCCGAGCGCCTGCCGCGCGCCGTGGCGGCGCCGGCCCGCCCCGCTCAGTCTCCCCGGCGCCGCACAGGGCCCGCCACCCCCGCGGCACGACGGCTGCGGGTGGCCGTGCCGGCCGCGCCGTCGCCGACCGCTCTGCTCGACGGCCTCCTGCGCGGCCGGGCCTGGGTGCTGTGCGTGGGCGCGCTGCTGGCCGGGATCGTCTTTTTCAACGTCTCGCTGCTCGAGCTGAACTCCGGCATCGCCCGCACGAGCGAGCGCGCCGCCGCGCTCAAGCGGGACAATGCCTCGCTGCGCACCCAGGTGGCCGATCTCGGCTCGAGTGAGCGGATCCAGACGGCGGCCGCCGAGCGCGGCTTCGTCCTGCCGGCCCCCGGGGACGTCGCGTACCTGCGCGCGGATGCGACGCGGGACGCCGACCGGGCGGCAAAGACAATGACCGAGCCGAAGCCGCCGGAGGCCCCGGCGGCGGCAGCGCAGATGACGCCCGCCGCGCCCGCGGCGCCGACGTCCGCCGCGCCGGCCACGGCGACGGATCCCGCCACAGCGGCTCCCGCCGCGCCGGCTGCCACCACCGCCGCGCCGGCTCCCACCACCGCCGCGCCGGCTCCCACCACCGCCGCGCCCGCGCCAACCGCGGCTGTCCCGGCCACGGCTGCACCCGCACCGGCAACGCCCGCGCCGGCCACCGCCGGGGCCGCGATCGCTCCCGGGGGCTAGCTTGCGCCTGATCGAACGGCGTATCGGCCTGCTGTTCGCCGTCTTCCTCGCCGCGCTCGCGGTGGCGACCGTGCGGGCGGCCTGGCTCGGCACGGTGCAGGCGGCCGACCTGCGCGGCCGGGCCGTCGCCCAACAGGTCGAGGACCTGAGGGTCCCCGCCCGCCGGGGGACGATCAGCGATCGGCGGGGAGTCGAGCTGGCGGTCTCCGAGGACTCGGTGACGGTCTTCGCGAATCCGCTGCTGATCAAGGATCCCGCGGGGGTGGCCGCCAAGCTCGCGCCGCTGCTCGGGCGGCCGGAGCCAGAGCTGATCGAAGCGCTCGGCGACCGCCGCAAGGGCTTCGTCTACCTCGCACGCAAGCTCCCGCTCGCGCGCGGCGACCGCGTGACGAAGCTCGCCGTCGAGGGCGTCGGCACCCTCGTCGAGCCGCGCCGGCGCTATCCCCAGGGCCCTCTGGCCGCGCAGCTCCTCGGCGCCGTCGGGACGGACAACTACGGACTGGCAGGCATCGAGCAGACGCGCGACGACCGCCTGCGCGGCCGCGACGGGCGCCGCCGCGTGGTCAAGGACGCGCTCGGCAAGCCGATCAACATCGTCGAGACCGAGCGTGCGGTCGCCGGGCACGACCTGCGTCTGACGATCGACGCCGCGATCCAGGAACGCGCCGAGCGCGTGCTCGGCGAGGTGGCCGAGGAGTGGAAGCCGAAGGGGGCGACGGCGCTCGTGATCGACCCGCGCAACGGCGAGCTGCTCGCGCTCGCCAACTGGCCGCGCGTCGACCCGGCCGACTTCGGCTCGGCGCCCGACTACGCGCGCCAGAACCGCGCTGTCTCGGCGACCTACGAGCCGGGCTCGACGTTCAAGGCCTTCACGGTCGCGGGCGCGCTCGAGGAGGCCGAGATCACGCCCGACTCGCTGTTCGACCTGCCGCCCCAGATCCGGGTCGCCGACCGCACGATCGGCGAGGCCCACGACCGCGGCGCGATCACGCTCAGCGTGGCCGACATCCTCAAGCAGTCCTCGAACGTGGGCTCGGTGAAGGTCGGCCAGCGGCTCGGCGACGTCCGCTTCGACCGCTGGGTGCGCCGTTTCGGCTTCGGCTCGGTCACAGACGTCGACCTGCCCGGCGAGTCGAGCGGCATCGTGCCGCGGCCACGGGAGTACTCGGGCGCCTCGCTCGGCAACCTGCCGATCGGCCAGGGCCTCGCGGTCACCCCGATCCAGATGGCGACGGCCTACGCGGCGATCGCCCGCGGCGGCGTGGCGAGGCGGCCGCACCTGGAGCTCGGCGCGCCCGCGCCGGCTCGGCGCGTCATCTCCGCCCGCACGGCCCACGAGGTCTCGCGCATGCTCGAGGGCGTGCTCGGTCCGGGCGGCACCGCCGAGGAGGCGCGCGTGCGCGGCTACAAGCTCGCGGGCAAGACCGGGACGGCGGAGAAGCCGGACGCGCAGGGCGGCTACTCGAAGAGCGCCTTCGTGTCGTCGTTCATCGGCTTTGCGCCGGCCCGCAACCCGCGCCTGCTGGTGGCCGTCATCGTCGACGAGCCGCAGGGGGAGACCTACGGCGGCGTCGTGGCGGCGCCGGCGTTCGAGAAGATCGTCTCGTTCGCGCTCCCCTACATGCGCATCCCGCCGCACTAAGCTTGCGCCGCTCGATGACCCTCAGAGAGCTGATGGAAGACGGTGGCGCTCCCGCGCTCGAGGTCACCGATCTCGCGTATTCGAGCGACCGGGTCGCCCCCGGGGCGCTCTTCTTCTGCGTGCCCGGTTTCCGCTCCGACGGCCACGAGCACGCTCCGGCCGCGGTCGCGCGCGGCGCCGCCGCCCTCGTGTGCGAGCGCCCGCTCTCGCTCGGCGTGCCGGAGGTCCTCGTGCCGGACGTCCGCGCCGCGATGGGCTCCGTCGCGGCGCGCTTCTTCGGCCACCCGACGCGCGAGCTGAGCGTCGTCGGCGTAACAGGCACGAACGGGAAGACGACGACGGCGTTCCTGGCCCGCGACCTGCTCGAGGCCGGTGGGCTTCGCACGGGACTGCTCGGCACCGTCAAGTCCGTGATCGGCGGGCGCGAGGAGCCCGTCGAGCGCACGACCCCCGAGGCGATCGACCTCCAGCGCCTGTTCCGGCGGATGCTCGACGGCGGCGACTCGGCGTGCGTGATCGAGGTGTCCTCGCACGCGCTCGAGCTGCGCCGCGCGGACGGCATCGAGCTCGCCGCGCGCGTCTTCACGAACCTGACCCAGGACCATCTCGACTTCCACCCGACGCTCGAGCACTACTTCCTCGCCAAGCGCCGCCTGTTCGCGGGCCCCGGCGCCTCGATCGTGAACCTCGACGACGCCTACGGGCGGCGCATCGCGGGCGAGATCGCGGACGCCACGACATTCGCGATCGACCGCCCGGCCGACTACCGGGCGCTCGACGTCTCGTTCGACACGGCGGGGTCCTCGTTCACGTGCGAGACGCCCGACGGGCGGATCGATCTCACGACGCGCCTGCCCGGGCGCTTCAACGTTCAGAACGCGCTCGCCGCGGTGGCTGTGGCGCGCACGCTCGGGATCGACGCGGCGGCGATCGCGCCTGCGCTCGCGGCGGCGGAGCGCGTGCCAGGTCGCTTCGAGCCGGTCGACGAGGGCCAGGGGTTCGCTGTGCTCGTGGACTACGCGCACACGCCGGACTCGCTGGAGAACGTGCTACGCGCGGCGCGAGCGCTCACCGGCGCGCGCCTGCACGTCGTCTTCGGCGCCGGCGGCGACCGCGACCGCAGCAAGCGGCCGCTGATGGGTCGGGTGGCCGCCGCGCTCTCCGATCGCGCGATCGTCACCTCCGACAACCCCCGCTCCGAGGATCCCGAGGCGATCGTCGACGAGGTGATGATCGGGGCTCCCGATGCCGAGCGCGAGGTCGACCGCGCGCGGGCGATCGCGCGGGCGATCGAGACGGCCGCGCCGGGCGACGTCGTCGTGATCGCGGGCAAGGGCCACGAACAGGGGCAGGAGCTCGCCGGCGGGCGGAAGGATCCCTTCGACGACGTGGCAGTCGCCCGCGAGGCGCTGCGCGCGGCGCTCGGCGTGTCTCGGTGAGCGGCGCGATGCTCGTCGTCCAAGACGTCAATGGCGTCGCAAGGCCGGCACCACCGATCTATCGACTCGCCCGCCGTTCGGCGTGAGCTCGTGATCGACGTCGCGGCGAGCTGGGTGGCGCGCGCGAGCGGCGGGCGGCTCGTGGCAGGCGATGGCGCACGCACCGGGCTCCGCCACGCGGTGATCGACTCGCGTGAGGCCGGCCCGGGGGATCTGTTCGTGGGTCTGCGCGGCTCGCGCGCCGATGGCGCCGACTTCGCCGGGCGCGCGCTCGAGGCGGGAGCCTGGGGGGCGCTCGTGAGCGACGAGCGAGCGGCTGCGGTGGCGGAGGTCGCGCGCGCGAGTGGCGCCGTCGCGATCGCCGCGGCAGACCCCGTCCGTGCGCTCGCGGAGCTTGCGCGCGCCTGGCGCAGCGAGCTCGCCTGCCCATGCGTGGGCGTGACCGGCTCCACCGGCAAGACCTCGACCAAGGACATCCTCGCCGCCATCCTCGGTCGCCGCCTGCGCACGCATCGCAACCGCGAGAACTGGAACACCGAGATCGGCCTGCCGCTGTCGCTGCTCGAGGCCGAGCGCGGCACGGAGGCGCTCGTGCTCGAGATGGCGATGCGCGGCGAGGGCCAGATCGCCGAGCTCGCCCGCGTCGCCGAGCCCGACGTCGGTGTCGTGGTGAACGTCGGTCCCGTGCACCTCGAGCTGCTCGAGACCGTCGAGCGGGTCGCCGCGGCCAAGGCCGAGCTGATCCGGGCGCTCCCGGCCGGGGCCGGCTGCGTCGTGCCCGCCGGGGAGGAGCTGCTCGCCGAGCACCTGCGCACCGACCTCGACACGATCACCTTCGGCCCCGGTGGCGACGTCAGCCTGCGCTCGTTCGAGCACGGCCGCGCGCAGATCGACGCGCGCGGACGCCGGATCACGCTCGAGCTCGGCTACGGCGAGCCGCACAACCTCGTCAACACGCTCGCGGCGGTCGCGGCGGCGACCGCGCTCGGGATCGAGCCCGAGGGGCGCCTCGACGTGCGCTTCTCGTCGTTGCGGGGCCAGGTGGTCGAGCTCGACGGCGAGGTCACCGTCGTCAACGACTGCTACAACGCGAACCCGATGTCGGTGCGCGCCGCCCTCGAGCACCTGGCGGAGAGCCCGGCCGAGCGCCGGATCGCGATGCTCGGCACGATGGCCGAGCTTGGCCCGGCCTCCGAGCGCTTCCACCGCGAGATCGGCGAGCGCGCCGAGGTGCTCGGGATCGACGTGCTCGTGACAGTAGGTGAGCCTGCGCTCGCCTACGCCGCGGGCTTCGGCGGCACGACCTACGCCGTGCTCGGCCCCGAGGAGGCGGGGGCGCTGCTCGAAGAGCTCGCCCAGCCGGGTGACCGCGTGCTGGTCAAGGGCTCGCGCTCGGCGGGACTCGAGCGGGTGCTCGGCACGCCCGAGCCCGCGGCGCACAGCTGATGCTCGGCGAGATCCTGATCGCGGGTATGGCCTCGCTGCTGATCTGCATGTTCCTCGGGCCGAAATTCATCGAGTTCCTGCGCGCGCGCGAGTTCGGTCAGCACATCCGCGAGGACGGCCCCGAAGGCCACCATGGCAAGGCCGGCACGCCGACGATGGGGGGGCTCGTGATCTTCCTCTCGGTCGCCGTTCCCTTCCTGATCCTCGGCGACTACGACGTCGTCTCGCTGACGGTGTTTGGCACCGCGGTCGCGAGCGCGACGCTCGGGTTCGCCGACGACTGGACGAAGATCTCGAAGAAGCGCTCGCTCGGCATCTCGGCGAAGGGCAAGCTCGCGGCGCAGGCGCTGATCGCGCTGGCGCTGTGGTACGTGGCAACCGAGGTCGTCGGACTGCCGGGTGAGCTGCGGCTGCGCTTCCTCGATGTATCGATCGCCCTCGGCTACTTCTATCCCGTCCTGATCCTGCTCGTCCTGTTCGGGGCGACCAACGGCGTCAACCTGACCGACGGTCTCGACGGCCTGGCCGCCGGGTGTGGGGCGATCGTGCTGTTCGCCTATACCGGGATGACCGTCATCACGAGTGGCTATCAGGACCTGGCGCTGCTGTGCGCCTGCCTCGCCGGCGCGTGCGTGGGGTTCCTGTGGTTCAACTCGTTCCCCGCGGCGATCTTCATGGGCGACACCGGCTCGCTCGGGATCGGCGGGGCGATCGCCGCGCTCGCGATCATGACCCAGACCGAGGTGCTGCTGATCATCATCGGCGGGATCTTCGTGATCGAGGCGCTGTCGGTGCTGATCCAGGTGTTCGCCTTCCAGAAATTCCGAAAGCGGGTGTTCCTGATGGCGCCCATACATCACCACTTCGAGCTGATCGCGTGGTCTGAGACGAAGATCATCCTGCGCTTCTGGATCGTCGCGGCGATCTGCTCCGCGATCGGTTTCACGCTGTACCAGCAGTCGCTCTCGTGAAGCCGCGCCCGGCGCTGCCCGAGGGGCCGTATCTGGTCGTCGGGCTAGCGCGCTCGGGAGCGGCGGCCGTCGAGATGCTGCGCAGCCACGGTGAGGTGATGGGCTGCGACACGGGCGAGCCGCCGGAGGCGCGCGCGCTCGAAGGCGTCGAGATCGAGCTGCGCTCCGACGGGCTCGAGCTGCTCGGGCGCGCGCGGACGGTCGTCAAGAGCCCGGGCGTGCCGCAGGCCGCGCCCGTGATCGCGGCCGCCCGCGAGCGCGGCCTCACGGTGACGGGCGAGCTCGAGATGGCCTGGCGGCTCGCGCCGAACGAGCTCGTGGCCGTGACGGGGACCAACGGCAAGACGACGACCACAGAGCTGCTCGGGGCGATCCACCGCGCCGCCGGGATCGAGGTGGCGGTCGCCGGCAACGTCGGAACGCCGCTCTCGGCCTATGTCGGGCGGCTGGCTCGCGAGGCCGTCGTCGTCTGCGAATGCTCGTCGTTTCAGCTCGAGGACTGCTCCGAGTTCTCGCCCGAGTGCGCCGTCCTGCTCAACCTCGAGGAGGACCACCTCGACCGCCACGGCACGCTCGCCGCCTACCGTGCGGCCAAGCGGTCGATCTTCGCCCACCAGCGCGTGGGCGACGTGGCGGTGGCGCCACCGGCGCTCGCGCCCCCCGGGCCCGCGCTCGCGGTCACCTTCGACGGCGACGACGCCGACCTCGCCTTGCGCGGAGGGCTGCTGCTGTGGCGCGGCGACGTGCTGCTCGAGGCACGGGAGCTGCGCCTGCGCGGCGCTCACAACCTCGAGAACGCGATGGCGGCCGCCGCGGCGACGCTCGCACGAGGCGTCGAGCCCGCGGCCGTGCGCGCCGCGCTGCGCACGTTCGCGGGCGTGCCCCATCGCCTCGAGGAGGTCGCCGAGCGACGTGGCGTGCTGTACGTGAACGACTCGAAGGCGACCAACGTCGCCTCGGCGCGGATGGGCCTCGAGGCTTTCGAGGGCGGTGTGCACGCGATCCTCGGCGGGTCGCTCAAGGGCGGTGGCTTCGCGGGGCTGCGACCGGCCGTCGCGTCGCGCTGCCGAGCTGCCTACCTGATCGGCGAGGCCGCACCGAGGCTTGCGGCCGACCTCGCCGGGGCGGCGCCGCTGCGCGCCTGCGGCGACCTCGAGCGGGCGCTCGCGGCTGCGAGCGAGGCGGCGCGCGCGGGCGATGTCGTGCTGCTGTCACCGGCCTGCGCGTCGTTTGACCGGTACCAGGACTTCGAGCGCCGCGGCGAGCACTTCCGGGCGCTCGTCGCCGCCCTCCAGAGGCATGAATAGCGCGCGCCGCGTCGAAGAGCGCCCACGTGGCCGAGCGATCTCCGTCGAAGCCTCCGCTCGAGTACTCGATCCTCTACACGGCGACCCTCTGCCTGCTCGCGCTGGGCGCGGTGATGGTCTACTCGGCGAGCTCGGCGGAGTCGCTGCTCGACGGCACGGGCGATCCCTCGCGCTTCCTCAAGCGCTACCTGGTGCTCGGCGGAGTCGGGCTCGTAGCGATGCACGTCGTATCGCGCCTCGGCACGGGCGTGGTCAGGTCGCTTACGCCCGTGGCCCTGCTCGGCTCGTTCGTGCTGACGGCGGCCGTGCTCGTGCCGGGGGTCGGCGTGAGCGTGAACGGCGCCACGCGCTGGCTCGGCGCGGGGCCGCTCCAGTTCCAGCCCTCGGAGCTGCTCAAGGTGTCGCTCGTGCTCTACGCGGCGCAGCTGCTCGCGGCGCGCCCGAACGGGCTGCGCACGCTCGGGGGACTGTGCAAGCCGCTGCTGCTCGTCGTGGCGACCGCCTGCGGACTGCTGCTCGCCCAGCCCGACATGGGCACGGCGATCATCGTCTGCCTCTCGATCGGCGCGCTGCTGATCGCCGCCGGCGCGCGCCTGCGGGATCTCGCGACGATCGCCGGTGTGCTGTCGCTGCTCGCCTTCGTCGTGGCGGTTGTCGAGCCCTACCGGCGCGAGCGGCTGACCTCCTTCCTGGATCCGTGGGCCGACGCCGGCGACACCGGCTTCCAGGCGGTCCAGGCGATGATCGCTATGGGCTCGGGCGGCGTCTTCGGCGTCGGGCTCGGGGAGTCGGTGCAGAAGGTCTTCTACCTGCCCGAGGCTCACACCGACATGATCCTCGCGATCATCGGCGAGGAGGTGGGCCTCGTCGGCGTGACCGGTCTCGTGGCGCTCTACGGGATGATCGCCTACGGCGGCCTGCGCGCCGCGAAGCTCGCGCGCGACCGCTACTCCAAGCTGCTCGCCGCCGGCATCACGTCGCTGATCCTGTGCCAGGCGACGCTCAACCTGTTCGCGGTGATGGGCCTCGCACCGCTCACGGGCGTGCCACTGCCGTTCATCTCGTTCGGGAACTCGAACCTGATCGTCCTGCTCGCCGGGATGGGGCTCGTGCTGAACGTCGCGAGCGGCGGGCGAGCCGGGGCGGCGGGCGCGATCGCGGGCCACGGCGCGCGCCTGCGTGCGATCGCGGGAGGGACGGCCGGTGGCGCGGATAGCGATCGCCGCCGGCGGGACGGCCGGGCACGTGGTGCCGGCGCTCGCGATCGCCGACGCGCTGCGGGCTAGCGGCGCACACGTCGAGTTCGTCGGCGGTGAGCGTGCCGAGCGCGAGCTGGTGCCGGCGGCGGGCTACCCCTTCCACACGCTGCCGATGGCGGGCATCGACCGCCACAACCCGCTGCGCGCGGCGCGCGCGATCGCGCTGGCAGGCGCCGCGACCGCGCGCGCGCGGCGCCTGCTGCTCCAGATCGGGGCCGATGTCGTGCTTGGCGGCGGCGGCTATGCGGCGGGCCCCGTCGGCCTCGCGGCTCGCTCGCTTGGGCTGGGGCTCCTGCTGTGCGAGGCGGACTCGCACCTAGGGCTCGCGAACCGCCTGCTCGCGCCGCTCGCAGACCGCGTCTGCCTCGCCCTTCCGTTGCCCGGGCGCACGCCGCCGAAGTACCTCGTGACGGGGCGGGCGGTGCCTGAGGCAACGGCCCATCCCGACCGCGAGCGCGCCCGCGCGCGCTTCGGCATCGGCGCGCAAGAGACCTGCGTGCTCGTGTTCGGCGGCTCGCTCGGAGCACGGTCGCTGAACGAGGCGGCCGTGGCGGCCTTCGCCGGCGAGGCGTCGTGCACGGTGCTCCATGCCTGCGCGCGGCGCGACTTCGAGTGGCTCCGCCGGCGACTCGCCGCGGCGGGGTCGCCGCCGCACTACCACCTGCACGCCTACGTCGAGCCCTTCGCCGACGCACTCGGAGCGGCCGACCTCGCGGTCGCTCGCGCCGGGGGCTCCGTGTTCGAGCTCGCGGCCGCCGGGGTACCCTCGCTGCTCGTGCCCTATCCGCACGCGACATCGGACCACCAGGCCGGCAACGCTCGCTGGATGGTCGACGGCGGCGCCGCCGTGGTGCTGCCGGACGCCGACCTCTCCCCTCAGCGCCTGGCGCGCGAGGTGGTGGCGCTCGTGCGCGATCACGAGCGGCGGCAGCGGATGAGCGGGGCTGCGCTCGCCCTGGCGCGCCCGGACGCCGCGCAGCGGATCGCGGACGAGGCGCTTGGGCTAGCCGCGCGGCGAGCGGAGCCGGGCGGGCGGGCCGCGTGAGCGCGGCCGTCGGCGAGCGCGCGATCAGCGTGCGCCTGGGCGAGGACGCGACCGCCGTGGCGGCGGCGCGGCGAGCGCTGGGCGGTCTCGGCGGCGAGCTCGACGCCGAGCTGCTCGAGGACATGCGGCTGCTCGTCTCCAAGCTCGTGACGAACGTGGTCGATCGCCTCGCCGACCGCTGGGGTGTCGTGCGCCGCGGCGGGACGCGGGTCTGGGTCGAGATCGACCGCCCGCGCCCCGCCTCCTGACGAGCCTGCTCGCTACTCGGTGGCGCTCGAGGCGGCGCCCTGGCGGGAGGCCTCGGCCTGCGCTACCTGCCGGTTCACGTGGTTCCAGTCGAGGTTGCGGAAGAACGCCTCGACGTACTCCTTGCGCCCGTCCGGTGTCGCCCCGAAGTCGCGCGCGTAGGCATGCTCGTAGACATCGATCGCGAGCACCGGGACCATGTTGTAGACGGCCCACAGGTTCTGGGTGTCCATGATGTAGTTGAACAGCGAGCCGTCGTTGAGGTCGTAGCCGACCATCACCCAGCCACGCGCGGCCGACGTCGCCTTGCGCACGGCCTGCTGCCACGTCGCGAGCCCGCCCGGGTACTCGTCCTCGACCAGCTCGGCGAAGCGCCCCACGGGGTCGCCGCCCTCGCCGCCGAGGTGCCCGAAGTAGAGGTCGTGGTTCTTGTAGCCGAGCAGCGCGAAGGTGTAGTCCACCGATACGGCGCGCAGCTGCGAGTAGACCTGGTTGCCCTCGATCTCGGCGTAGTCGAACCCCTTCAACAGGCCGCGGCACTCGTTGGTCTTCTTCACGTAGCCCTCGTACAGCTTGTAGTGGTCCTGCATCGTCTGCTTGGAGATCCCGTCGAGCTCCTT
>Ga0136624_1000167_pt1 | contig 21984 bp, 22 predicted proteins | sample AntDrymUQ4692206_2_FD_104802 | JGI IMG/M metagenome (GOLD analysis project Ga0136624, IMG submission 104802) | Polar desert sand microbial communities from Dry Valleys, Antarctica - metaG UQ469 (22.06) | ecosystem: Environmental > Terrestrial > Soil > Desert | place: Antarctica: Dry Valley... | reverse complement strand
TCCGAGCTTGGACAGCGGCTCGTTGAGGTTCCCGCACTTCGGCGACTGCACGCAGGAAGGGCAGCCCTTCTCGCACGGGCACTCGCCGATCAACCGGTGCGCGTCGTCGACCAGCGCGTCGAAGGCGAGGAAGCCGCGGCGGGTGATGCCGATGCCGCCCGGATGCCCGTCGTAGATGAAGATCGTCGGCCCGCCGGTCTGCGGATGCAGGTTGGTGGACAGCCCGCCGATGTCCCAGCGGTCGCACATCGCGAGCAGCGGCAACACGGCGATCTGCGCGTGCTCGGTGGCGTGCAGCGCTCCCAGGAGCTGGTGGAGCGGCAGGTCCGCGCTCACGACGGCCTCCGGCAGCTCGTACCACAGCGCCTGCGTGGAGAACGACGACGCGGGCAGGTCCAGCCCGACGAGGTCGAGCACCTGGTGGTCGGCCAGGCGACGCGTCTGGTACGCCACGACCTGCTCGGTGACCACGACCGTGCCGAAGGAGAGGCGGACGCCCAGCCATTCGCGCCGGTCGGCGAGCCGCTCGATGTACATGTCGGTCTCGCGTTTGGCCTGCGTGTACCAGTCGCCCTCGAACGGCGTCACCATCGCGCGGCGCAGCTCGAGGTCGAGTTGCATGACCTCGAACGCGCGGCCGCCGTGCAGGTAGACCGCGCCCGCGTGGGTGGTGTTGAAGGCCCGGCCGGCGTCGACCGTGCCGAGCAGCTCGCCCGAGCCGCCGTCGACGATCGAGAATCCGTCCCGGCCCGAGGAGCGCAGCGACACCGCGCCCGCCGGGTACTCGCCGGCGTGGCGGGGGACGAACGTGCCACCGGGTCGCCGGCGCAGCTCTCCGGCGGCCTCGAGCCGCTCGGCCGTGAGCGACAGCGACGGCCCGAGGAACTCGGTGTCCGCGGGCTCGAGCGGGCCCTCGTGGGCGGCGCAGAGCACGTGCGCGGCATGGATCTGCTCGTTCTCCGGATCGAGGATGGCCGCCTCCACCGGGCGGTCGAGGAACTCGTCGGGGTGGCGGCAGAAGAACTGGTCCAGCGCGTCCTCTCCCGCCACGTAGACCGCCAGCCCGCGCCCGCGCCGTCCCGCCCGCCCCCACATCTGGCGCAGCGAGGCGACCGTGCCCGGAAACGTCACGCAGATGGCGGCGTCGAGCGAGCCGATGTCGATCCCCAGCTCCAGCGCATCGGTCGAGACGACGCCGAGCAGCTCGCCCTGGACCAGCCGGTGCTCGAGCTCGCGCCGCTGCTGGGGCGTGTAGCCCGCGCGGTAGGGGGCGATCCGCTCGGCGAGCTCGCCGCGTCCCATGTCCTCCAATGCGATCTGGGCGAAGCGCGCGATCAGCTCCACCGCCTTGCGCGACTTCATGAACACGATCGTCCGCGCGCCCCGGCTGACCAGCTCGGCCAGCAGGTCCGCCGCCTCGGCCAGCGCGGAGCGCCGGGTCGCGAGCTGCTCATCGACGATCGGGGGGTTCCACATCGCGATCGTCTTGCGCGCGCCGGGCGAGCCGTCGCGCGCGACGACCGTCACCTCGGGCAGCCCGGTGAGGCGCTCGGCCAGCTCACCCGGGTTGGCGATCGTCGCGCTGGCGAGCAGGAACCGCGGCTCGGTTCCGTACGCGGCGGCGATGCGGCGCAGCCGGCGCAGCACGTTGGCGACGTGCGATCCGAAGACGCCGCGGTAGACGTGCGCCTCGTCGACGACGACCACGGCGAGGTTGGCGAACACGTCGGCCCACGCCCGGTGGTTGGGCAGGATGCCCAGGTGCAGCATGTCCGGGTTGGTGAGGATGACGTTCGCCTTGCCGCGGATCTGCGCCCGCTGCTCGCGCGGCGTGTCGCCGTCGTAGATCGCCGGGCGTGCTCGCTTGACCCCGAGCGCTCCCAGCGCGCGCGCCTGGTCCTGCGCGAGCGCCTTCGTCGGATACAGGTAGAGCGCGCGAGCACGCGCGTCGCGGCACAACGTGTCGAGCGTGGGAAGCTGGAAGCAGAGCGACTTGCCGCTCGCGGTGCCCGTCGTGACGATGGTCGGCCCCGCCCAGGCGGCGTGCAGCGCCTCGGCCTGGTGTGACCACAGCCGGTCGACGCCCCGCGCCCGCAGCGCGTCGGCGACGTCCGGATGCAGCTCCTCGGGCAGCACGACGGCGCGGGCCGCCCGGCGGTTCTGCGCCGTCTGCATGACCAGCCGCGCGTCCTCGCGACCCGCCGCCAGCAGCGCGTCCCACGGCTCGATGTCGCGAACGACGGCCATCCGCCTCGGAGCCTAGACGTGCTCGATCAGCGGACTACGGCAAGCGCCCGAACCACACGAGCGAGAGCGCCCCGCCGATCAGCAGGAGCACGAACCCCCCGCCCGCGAACGCCACCGTGATCTCCCGCTGCTCGGGCTTGGAGGTCAGGCGCGTCCCGATCCGGCTGTAGATCTGCTCGGCGTCGTCGGCGCTGACCGCCTCGAAGAAGCGCCCGCCGGTGAGGCTCGCGATCTCGCGCAGCGTGTCCTTGTCCGGCGGCACCGGTATGCGCTGGGTGAATCCGAAGGGATCCGGCTGGATGACCTCGCCGCGGTCGGTCCCGAGCGCGATCGCGTAGACGGGGATGCTCGCCGCCTTGGCCTGCTCGGCCACGTCGAGCGGGTCGTTGGCGCCGAGCGTGTTCTTGCCGTCGGAGAGCAGAACTATGATGGCCGGCAGCTTGCGGGTCCCCTTGCCGTCCTGCGTGGGGACCGGGATCTGCGCGGACTGCAGCCCGCGCGCCAGCCCGTCGCCCATCGCGGTGCCGCCGTCGGCCGTCATGCGCTCGAGCGCGCCCGTGACCGCGTCGCGGTCGGTGGTCGGCGCGACGATCTGCTCCGCGTAGTCCGAGAAGGTGACGAGCCCGAGCCGGAAGTTCTCGGGCGTCGTGTCCGTGAGCACCTTGGCCGACGTGACAGCGGCGGTCAGGCGGTCCGGCTCGACGTCGTCCGCTCGCATCGAGCCCGAGACGTCGTTGACGAGCACCACGGTGGCGGCCCGCTGCGGTGCGGCGACGCTGCGCTGCGGGCGCGCGACGGCGAGGATCAGCGTGGCGGCGGCGAGCAGGAGCAGTCCGGCGGGAACGTGGCGGCGCCAGCCCGGACGGCCGGTGAGGAGACCGGGCAGGAGCGCCGGGTTGCCGAAGGCGCCCGCGTCACGCCTCCGGCGCCGCTGGATCGCGAAGTAGGCGAGCATCGCCACGGGCAGCAGCGCCAGGCCGAGCAGCACGGCCGGCTCGCGGAAGCTCACCTCTCCGCCCTCGCCCGCCGGCGACGACGGCGCCGTGCGACCTCGGGCGCGGGTGACTCCGCGGCGCGGTCCACCGGCGCGGCGGAGCGACCGCGGCGCATCTGGTCGCCCCGGCGCAGGTGGCCCGCGAGGTCGCGCAGCCAGTCGCCGTCCGTCGAGAGGACGAGGTGATCGGCGCCCGCGCGTCGCAACGCGGCGGCGACTTCGGCCCGCTCGGCCGCCGCGGCGGCCTTGAAGCGCGCGCGAACCTTGCGGCGGCTGGTGTTCACCACGAGCTGGCGGCCGGTCTCCGGATCGACCATCCACACGTCGCCGACGGGCGGGAGCTCCAGCTCGCGCGGGTCGCGCACCTCGATGGCCAGCACGCCATGGCGGGCGCGCATCGAGCGCAGGCCCGCCTCCCAATCGCGCGGACCGCGGAAGTCCGAGACCAGCACGACGAGGCCGCGCGTCCTGGCGAGCGCCGCCATCGACCCCGTCGCCGCACCGAGTGACGTGGCGCCAACGCCCTCGCCGACGGGCGCCCGCAGCTCGGCGAGCAGGCCGAGGAGCCCGGCGCGACCCTGACGGGGCCGCAGCACGCGCGGCTCGGGCCCGCCGAACGCCACCACCCCGAGCCGGTTGCCGCGGCGCGTCGCGACGTGGCCGACCGCCACACTCACGCCCTCGGCCACGTCGGCCTTGCGCCGCAGCGCCGTGCCGAAGCTCATGGAGGGCGAGACGTCGAGCATCAGCCAGGCCGTCAGCGCCCGCTCGCCGACGTGCACGCGCACGTGCGGCTCACGCATCCGGGCCGTCACGTTCCAGTCGATGTGGCGGACGTCGTCGCCCGGCTGGTAGGGCCGGATGAGGGCGAGCTCGGTTCCGGCCCCGACCTGCGGGGTCACGTGATCGCCCGGCACCAGCGACTGGATCCGCCGCATCACGGCGAGATCGAGCGAGCGCAGGACGGCGTCGGGAACCGGGCCGGGCCCAGGCCGGTCGGGCGTGCGCTCGAGTTGCAGCGAGGAAGAGCGCGTCACGGCAGCCGTCCTGTCCGCACCAGCCCGGTGACGATCCCGGCCAGCAGCAGCGCGAGCGCGCCGCCGGCGAACGCGGCGGTCACCTCCTGCTTCTCCTCGCGCGTCGCGAGCCCGCGGCCGAGGTTGGCGTAGACCGCCTCGAGGTCGCGCTCCGTGGGCGCCGTGAAGGAGCGCCCGCCGGTCGTGCGCGCGATCGAGTCGAGCGTCGCCGTGTCGGGCGGCACCGGGGTCATCGAGCCGTCGGGCTGCTCCAGCCGCCCGTTCTGGGTGCCCAGCGCGACCGCGTAGATCGGGATCTTCAGCCGCTTGGCCTCCGCGGCGACCCGGCGCGGATCCTCGCCCTTGGTGCTCGCGCCGTCGGAGAGCAGCACGATCGCGCCGGGCAGCCGCTGGGGCCGGCCGTCGGTGCCGACCACCGGCGTCCGGATCGCGTTCACGCCCATGCGCAGGCCGTCGCCCATCGAGGTGCCGCCCTGGACCTTCAGCGAATCGATCGCCCGCAGGACCTGCGGGCGATCGCTGGTCGGCTCGGACACCTGCTCGACGCGCGTGTTGAAGGAGATGACGCCGAGCCGGAACTCCTCGGGCAGGGAGCGGACCAGCGTGCGCGCCGCGTCGCGAGCGGCGCTGAGCCGGTCGGGCGCCACGTCGGTGGCCTGCATCGAGCCGGAGGTGTCGTGGACGAGCATCACGGTGCCCTGGCGCTGCTCGACGGCGATCGTCCGCTCGGGACGCCCGAGCGCGATCCCCAGCGCCGCCAGGGAGAGCAGGGCGAGCAGCGCGGGCAGGTGGCGTCCGCGGGCCTTGCCGGCCACGGACGCCAGCACGTCCACCGCCGGGTAGCGCACGGCGTAGCGCCGGCGCCGGCGCTGCGCGCGCCAGTAGGCCAGGAGCGCGAGCGGGACGATGACGAGCCCGGCCAGGAGCAGGGGCTCGCGGAAGCTCATCGCTCCCGCGAGCCGTCCTCGGCCAGCTCGATGCGCGGAACCGGTACGCGCTCGAGCACGTCGTCGAGCACCCGGTCGGCGTCGACACCGGCGGCGAGCGCCTCGTAGGTGAGCACGAGGCGGTGGCGCAGGACGTCGCGGGCGAGATCGCTCACGTCGGTCGGCAGCACGTAGTCGCGTCCCCGCAGCAGCGCGAGGGCCCGGCCGGCATGCACCAGGTTGATCGACCCGCGCGGGGAGGCGCCGAACTCGACCCAGCCGTCGTCCCGGTGCGCGCGCGTCGCCGTCGTCAGCGCCACGGCGTACTCCATCACCCGCCGGTCGACGTAGACCGTCTGCGCGGCGCGCTGGTGGCGTGCCAGCGCGGCGGGCGAGAGCACCTCGCGCGTCTCCCCGCCGCCGGCCAGCGAGCGCTCCACCACGGCGACCTCGTCGCGCTCGTTCGGGTAGTCGACCACGAGCTTGAACATGAAGCGGTCGACCTGCGCCTCCGGGAGTGGGTAGGTGCCCTCCGACTCGATCGGGTTCTGCGTCGCCAGGACGAGGAACGGCGCCGGCACACGGTGCGTCTCGTGGCCGATCGTCACCTGATGCTCCTGCATGACCTCCAACAGCGCCGACTGGACCTTCGCGGGCGCGCGGTTGATCTCGTCAGCCAGCAGGAAGTTGCAGAACACCGGCCCCAGCTCGGTGTCGAAGCCGCCGGTGTCGGCGCGGTAGATCCGCGTTCCGACCAGGTCGGCCGGCACGAGGTCGGGCGTGAACTGGAGGCGCTTGAACGAGCCCCCGAGGACGTCGGCCACCGTCTTGACGGTCAGTGTCTTGGCCAGGCCCGGCACGCCCTCAAGCAGCACGTGGCCGCCGGCCAGCAGGGCGACGAGCAGGCGCTCGAGCATCCCCTCCTGGCCCACGATGACGCGCTTGACCTCGAACAACGCGCTCTCCAGCGCGGCGTGGGCCTCGCGGGCGGGGTTCTCCTCACGGCCGTCCAGCGCCCGCAGGCGGTGGTCCTCGGTGCTCACGTGCTGTCCAACTCCCATGTCCGGGTGGCGGGCCGGCTCGGCGCTCATCCCTGTTCCAGCTTGTTCGGGCGGGTACCGAGGCGCACCTCGATCGTACGCTGCTCGCCGTCGCGCTCGACCGTCAGCTCGACGGTGTCGCCCGGCTCGTGCAGCAGCACGGCGCTCGAGAGGTCCTCCGGCCGCCGGATCGAGCGGCCGTCGACGTCGGTGATCCGGTCGCCCGGGCGCAGGTCGCTCGAGGCCGCCGGGCCGCCGCTGGTGATGGCGGCCACGACCGCACCCTCCGCCTCCGGATCCTCGGTGGAGGAGACGCCCAGGTAGGCGCGCTCGATCTCACCGCCCTCGAGGAGCTGCGGCACGATCTGCTTGACGGTGTCCACCGGAACGGCGAAGCCGACGCCGCTCGACTGGCGCGAAGACGAGGCGATCTGCGAGTTGACGCCGATCACGCGGCCTTGGCCGTCGAGCAGCGGGCCGCCCGAGTTGCCCGGGTTGATGGCCGCGTCGGTCTGCAGCACGCCCGAGATCTGGAAGCTGTTGGGCGCGGTGATCTCGCGATCGAGGGCGGAGATGATGCCGGTGGTGACCGTGCCCGAAAGGCCGAACGGGCTGCCGATGGCGATCGCGGCATCACCGGGGCGCAGCGCGGCCGACGAGGCCAGCTCCAGCGGCTTGGTCTCCCCGGAGACCTTCTTGGGATCGATTTCGAGCACTGCGAGGTCGGTGGAGGCGTCGCTGCCGATCAGCTCGGCCGGCAGCTCGTCGCCCTCCTCGCCCAGGCGGACGGTGAACGACGTGGCGCCGTCGACGACGTGCTGGTTGGTCACGACGTGGCCCTGGCCGTCCAAGAGGAAGCCCGAGCCGCTGCCGCCCGAGCCGGCCTGGATGAAGGCGACGCCAGGCGCGGTCTCGGCGTAGATGTCCGCGACGCTGCCCGAGGCGGTGCCTGGATCGGACACCGGAATGCCGGCGGCAACGCGTGGCGCCTCGGTGATCACCCGCTCGGTCTGGTCGAAGACGCCGACGAGAGCGAGCACGGCGATCACGAGGCCGACCGCTGCCGCCCCCAGGAAGGTGAAGAAGACGTTGGAGGCACGGCTGGATCGGTTCATGCCGGACATAGAAGCGCGAACTAAGAAACCCCGGGTAAGCGCGTCCTTAGCCGCAGGTGAAGTTCGGCTATGAGAAAGCTGAGGATTCGGCGGCGAAGACCGAGGGGCATCTGATCGCCGGCTCAGGCGCTGCCGTCGGCCAGCGCGCGGCCCAGCGTCTCGCCCGCGGCCTGGATTCCGGCGAGGTCCGTCGCCTCCTGCACGAGCTGGAGGTCGATGATCCGCTTGCCGAACGCGTCGAGCCGGTCCGCGCCGACGATCGCGTGCAGCGGGACGCCGGCCTGGCGGGTGCGGGTGCCGATCTCGCCGACCAGCTTGCCCTCCAGCGTCTGCTCGTCGAGCCTGCCCTCGCCGGTGACGACGGCACGGGAAGCATGCATGCGGGCGTCGAATTCGAGCGCGTCGAGGATGAACCGGGCGCCGGGCTCGAGCCGCGCGCCGTGCGCCGCCCAGAGGCCGCCGCTGAGCCCGCCCGCCGCGCCCGTCATCGGGACGCCCCGCGGGTCGCGCGGCAAGCGCGCCGCGAGCGCGTCGAGCCGCGTCTCCAGCCGCGCCACCAGCGCGGCGTCGGCTCCCTTCTGCGGGCCGAACACCGCGGGCGCGCGCTCGAACGGCGTCCGCACGTCGGACAGCACGACGAGCCGGACGTCCCCCAGGCCGCCGTGCGCCTCGATCGCCTCCAGCGCCCCCGCGCCGCCGTCGGTGGTCGCCGAGCCGCCGACGCCGAGCACCACGACCTGCGCGCCGGCGTCCACCGCGGCGCAGATCAGCTCGCCGGTCCCGTAGGTGGAGGCGGCCCAGGCGTCGCGCTCGGCTTCTTCCACGAGTCCCAGGCCGGAGGCGGCCGCCATCTCGATCACCGCCGTGCCACCGTCCTCGACCAGGCCGAAGGGGGCGCGCAGCGGTCGCCCGAGCGGGTCGTGGGCGTCGGCGGCGACCGCCTCGCCCCCGAGCGCCAGCAGCAGCGCCTCCATCGTGCCCTCGCCGCCGTCGGCGAGCGGGCAGAGGTCGGGGGGCATCAGGCCCGCGCGCTCGAGCCCGCGCCCGATCGCGCCGGCCACCTCAACCGCGCGGAACGTGCCCTTGAAAGAGTCGGGCGCGACGAGGACGGGACGCTCGGGGACAGTCACCATCGCCGCATCCTGCCAAGCTTCGCGCGTGGCGCGCACGGAGCAGCGGATCTACGAGCTCGCCGGGCAGGAGGTCAAGCTCTCCAGTCCCGACAAGGTCTACTTCCCACGGACCGGGGTCACCAAGGGGCAGCTCGCCGACTACTACGTCGAGTGCGCCGACGCGGTGCTCAACCACCTGCACGAGCGCCCGACGGTGCTCAAGCGCTACGCCGGCGGGGTCGAGAGCGAGCCCTTCTACCAGAAACGGGTCCCCGCCAAGCGGCCGGACTGGCTGCAGACCGTGGTGTTGAAGTTCCCGTCGGGCCGCAGCGCGGAGGAGCTCGTCCCCGTCGACGCCGCGCACCTCGTCTGGGGCGTCTCGCTGGGCAACGTGGACTGGAACCCGCATCCGGTCCGGCGCACGGACCTCGACCACCCCGATGAGCTGCGCGTCGACCTCGACCCGATGCCGGACGCCGGCTGGGAGCGCGTCCGCCGCGTCGCGCTCGTCGCGCGCGACGTGCTGCAGGAGCACGGGCTGCGCGGCTATCCCAAGACGTCGGGCTCGCGGGGCATGCACATCCCGGTGCGCATCGAGCAGCGATGGGACTTCACGACGGTGCGGCGCGCGGCGCTCGCGCTGGCACGCGAGGTCGAGCGGCGCGTCCCCGAGCTGGCCACGTCGCGCTGGTGGAAGGAGCAGCGCCCGCCCGACGCGGTGTTCGTCGACTACAACCAGAACGCCAAGGACCACACCGTGGCGAGCGCCTACTCGGTGCGGCCGGTCCCCGACGCGCGCGTCTCCTGCCCGCTGGAGTGGGACGAGGTCGCGGCGTGCGAGCCGGAGGCGCTCCGGATCGACACGGTTCCCGCGCGGCTGCGCGAGCGGGGCGATCCGAGCGCCGACATAGACGCCCATCCCGGCTCGCTCGACGCCCTGCTCGACCTCGCCCGACGGGACGAGGAGGACCGCGGGCTCGAGGACGCGCCGTGGCCGCCGCACTTCGCCAAGCAGCCCGGCGAGCCCAAGCGGGTGCAGCCGAGCCGCGCGCGCGACGATTGAGTCGTAGTTAAGGCCGAGGCGCGACGTTTCCCACTCGCGCGCGAACGTGGCACACTCCGCGTCGTCGTGCAGCCGCGTCCCGCAACGGCAGGTGTCGGTGGCCCCTGGGTGCCCGGCGGCCCGGGGCTCGACGCGCTCCAAGGCGCCCTCGGCGTCCTCGGCGCCAAGTGGAGCCTCGTCGTCCTCGCGCGCCTGACGAGCGGGACGTACCGCTTCAACGAGCTGCTGCGCCAGATCGAGGGCGTGTCCCGCCGCATGCTCTCGGCCACGCTGCGCCAGCTCGAACGCGACGGCCTGGTCCTGCGCCACGTCTACGCGCGGGTGCCGGCCCGCGTCGAGTACGAGCTGTCCGACACCGGAGAGGCGCTGCTGCAGGCGCTCGCGCCGCTGCTGGACTGGGGCAAGCTGCACCAGGACGAGATTGCCGAGGCTAGGGTGCGCTTCGACCGTCTGCAGCTGTGGCGCGCCGCCGGGCAGGAGATGCAGCAGTCGCACGCGGCCCGGCAGCCACGGGTGCCCGGCGTCTATTAGCAGCCGACGGCGTCGCGCAGAGTGCGGCAGGCCTCGGCCATGCGCTCGGTCGACAGCGTGACGACCGGTCGGCGAAATGCCGCTCGTGGGAGGGTGTGCACGTTGTCGAAGTTCACGACGCAGTCGGTCGGGACACCGTCGCGCTCGATCGTCAGATGCAGTTCGGAGACGAGCTCGCGCGTGGTTCGGGTGAGTGCGGCGACCACGACCGCTCCGATCCGGTCGGCGACTGGATCCCGGGTGAGCACCAGCACCGGCCGGTCACCACCGGGCGTGGCGGCGAACCAGATCTCACCTCGCCGCATCGTTCCAGTCGGCCCAGTCTTCGGCCGCCCCCCACTCTGCGATCTCCGACAGCGAGAGCTCCGCATCGGTTAGCGGAGCCCGCTCCCAGCCCAGGGCATCGAGGTCGCTGCGAAGCGTCACGAGGTGGCGGTGCAACGCTTCGCGCAACAGCTCGGAGCGGTCCACGCCGAGTGATTCTGCCCAACGCTGGACTTCGGCTGCCTCGGAGTCGGGAACGCGAAAGCTGAGCATTGTCATACGCTTACGATATCGCGTATGACACGCACTTGAAGCGCCGCTCGCCTCGCGTCAATGGGGTCACCTACTGCTCGAGCTGATCGACCAGGCAGTGCCGCGGATCCTTGTCCTTGCGCCAGCGGCTCATCTTCGTGCCGTGGCGGATGCGGTCGTTGGAGACGTGGTCGAAGGAGACCTCCACCACCAGCTCGGGGCGTAGCTCGACCCACTCGAGCTCGCGCTCGTTGTTCCAGCGGCTCGGCTCGCCCGCCCCGCGCAGCCCGGTCTCGTACGGTGCGAGGCGGGCGGGCAGCTCGCGCTTCTCGGCGGCCTTGAAGCCGGAGCAGTGTCCGACCACGCGCAGCGCGCCGACGCCGTCGTAGAGGCCGAGGATGAGCGAGCCGAGCGTGTTCTCCTCCTTGCCCGGCCGCCAGCCCACGACGACCGCGTCGATCGTGCGGACCCGCTTGATCTTCACCATCCCGACGCGCTCGCCGGGGCAGTAGCGCGCGTCCTGGCGCTTGCCGATCACGCCCTCGGCGCCGTGCAGCCACGGCTCGGCCTCCACCGGGTCCTCGGTCGCGGGAGTCAGGTCGACCGGGGCGGCGACCAGCCGCTCGAGGCGGTCGCGTCGTGCGGCCTGCGGCGTTTCGAGCAGCAGCTCGTCGGCCTCTGCGAGCAGGTCGAAGGCGATGAAGCGGGTGGGCGTCGTCTCGGCCAGCATGTTGATGCGCGAGACCGCTGGGTGGATCCGCTGGCCGAGCGCGTCGAAGTCCTGCCGGCCCTGCGCGTCGAACAGGACGATCTCGCCGTCGAGCACGTAGCGTCCCGCGGGAAACCGAAGCTCGGGGAAGTAGCGCGAGAGCGGCCTGCCGTTGCGCGACTGCAGGTGCACGTCACTGCCGTCGACGAACGCGATCGCCCGGAACCCGTCCCACTTGGGCTCGTAGACCCAGCCGGCGCCCGTCGGCAGCGCGCGCGCCGTCTTGGCGAGCTGAGGTAGGACGGGCGGGGAGAGCGGCAGGGGCACCGAAGGCGCGATGCTAGCTGGTGTCCTGACCCGCCCCTCGCTCATGCGAGGGGGCAGGGTGGGGAGAGGACCGGAGTCAGGTGTGGGTCAGCGGATCGGCGACTTCTCGTCGAAGCCGGGCCGGGTGTCGGCGCCGAACTTCGCTGCGAGAGCGTCGAGCGCGCCGAGGACGGCAATCGGAGTCGCTATGGCGAGGAAAGTGATCATGCTCCTAGTATCGGGCGATCCCACCTCTAGGTGTAGGCTGAGTTGACTACATGATCGAGAGGCTCAGCCTATGACTCTGCAGCAGCTGCGCTACTTCCTCGCCGCGGCCGATCGGGGCTCGTTCTCCGCTGCCGCCGCCGCGCTGCACATGGCGCAGCCGAGCCTCTCCGATCAGATCCGCAAGCTCGAGGCGGAGCTGGGCGTGGCCCTCTTCGCCCGCGCGGGGCGCAAGCTCGCCCTCACGGAGGCCGGGCGGATGCTGCGGCCCCATGCCGAGAAGACCCTGGCCTCCGCCGAGGAGGCGACGGAGTCGGTCAAGGAGGTGCGCACCCTCACCGGCGGCACCGTGAGCTTCGGCACCTTCGGCAGCGCGCACCACTACCTGCTCGGCGGCCTCGTCCAGGACTTCCGGCGCCGGCATCCGGATGTGCGCGTCCGTGTGGTGGGCCAGAACTCCGCGGAAGTCGCCGACGCGATCCGCGACGGCAGGCTGGAGGCCGGCCTGATCACGCTGCCGATCGACGATCACGGGCTCGAGGTCCGCCCTTCCATCCGCGAGGAGAACCACTACGTCAGCGCGAGCCCGCAGCGGGTGGCGAAACCGAAGACGATCGAGGAGATCGCAACAGCGACCCTGATCCTCTACGACGCTCGCTGGGGTACGGTCGACCCGATGCGCCGCCAGCTCAACGAGCGCGCTCAGCGCGCCGGCGTGCGCATCGAGCCCCAGATCGAAGTCGAGTACCTCACCGCCGCGCTCGACCTCGCCGCGCGCCGGCTCGGCGACACGATCGCGGGGCCGAGCGTCCTCGTGACACGCGGCTACGCACGCAAGCTCTCGAGCATCTCGCTCGACCCCCCGCTGTACGACACGTTCGCGTTCATCACCCGCCGCAACGCCCACCTGTCCCCGGCCACGCGGGCCTTCATCGCGCTGGCCGAGCGGAGGGTCGCGGCCATGGGGAGCGGTGCGTAGGCAGGTACGATGCGACCATGTCCCACGAACACGCGACCGTCGCCGAAGAGGAGTACCTGCAGACGATCTTCTGGCTCCAGGAGGCTGGTCTGCCCATGACGGGCGCGAACGTCGCGCGCGCCATGCAGCTCTCGGCGCCGACCGTGCACGAGATGATCGGGCGGCTGGAGCGCGACGGCTACGTCACCCGGGGCGCCGACAAGGCGCTCGCCTTCACCGAGAACGGCCGCGAGCACGCCGAGGGCGTCGTACGCCGTCACCGGCTGATCGAGCGCTTCCTCACCGACGTGCTGAAGATCCCGTGGGACGAGGTCCACGAGGAGGCCGAGCGGCTCGAGCACGCGATGTCGCCGGTGCTCGAGGCGCGCATGCGCGAGGCGATCGGCGACGCCAAGACATGTCCGCACGGCCATCCGATCAGCGTGGGCGAGCGGACGCTGGGCGTTCCGCTGGCCGACGTCGAGCAGCGCGCGAGCGTGCGCATCCTGCGCTTCGAGAACGAGGCTGAGGACCTGCTGCACTACCTCAAGGACGCCGGCGTCGAGCCGGGCGAGGAGGGCACCGTGGCCGAATCCGACGACGAGCACGTCGTGGTCGACTTCCGCGGGCGCCGTTCGGAGGTGTCGCGCTCGGTGGCCGAGACGGTGTCCGTGGTCGCCGACCCGTCCCCGCCGCCCCGCACCGCACTTCCGGAGCAGCTCGTCCTCTCCAAGGACCGCTACGGGCGCTGACCAGCTCCGATCACGTCACACGGCCGGGAGCGGCGTCGAACGCCGCGTGCTCGCCGCGCGTCACCAGGCCGCGTAGGCGGTCCATGGCGTCCCACACGTCGGCGTGGCGGGTGTAGAGCGGGGCGATGCCGAAGCGCACCGAGTCCGGGCCGCGGAAGTCGGGGATCACGCCGGCGCGCTCGATCAGCGCGCGGGTGATCGGCCACGCGTCGGCGTGGCGCAGTGAGACGTGCGAGCCCCGCCGCGCCGGGTCGCGCGGACTGTCGAGCGCGAAGCCGAGCGGCTCGAGCCACGCGTCGTGCAGCGCGACGAGCCGCTCGCAGAGCGAGGTCGCCTTGGCGTGGAGAGCGGCGACCCCGGCCTCGGCCGTCAGGCGTGCGCCCTCCTCCACCGCCGCAAGGCCGAGGATCGGCGGCGTGCCGGCGAGGAAGCGGCGGATGGAGGGCTCGGGGTCGTAGGGACGCTCCATCGCGAACTGCTCGCGCTGACCGAACCAGCCCCAGATCGGCGAGCGCAGCCGGTCCTGCAGCCCCGTCGCCACGTACAGGTAAGCGGGCGCACCGGGCCCGGCGTTCAAGTACTTGTAAGTGCAGCCGACGGCCAGCTCGGCGCCCGCGGCGCCCAGGTCCACCGGCACGGCGCCGGCCGAGTGGCTCAGGTCCCAGATCAGCGTCGCCCCGCGCGCGTCCGCCGCCGCCTGGAGGGCGGGCAGGTCGGCGAGCGCGCCTGAGCGGTAGCCGACGTGGGACAGCACCACGACGTCGCCCCGATCGCACTGAAGCGTCGCGGCGTCGGGCTCGCCGTCGAAGAGGCGCAGGTCGAGGCCGCGCTGGGCGGCGATTCCCTCCAGCACGTAGCGGTCCGTCGGGAAGTTCGCGCGGTCAGTGACGAGCGCTCCGGGGCCGCGAGCGTCGAGGACCGCGCCGGCGAGCTTGAACAGGTTGACCGTGGTGGAGTCGCACACGACGACCTCGCCCCGATCCGCGCCGACCACCTCTGCGATCACGTCGCCGGCGCGGAGCGGGGCGTCGATCCAGTCGGGCCAGCCGCTCACCAGCCGCTCGCCCCACTCGGTGGTCAGCGCGGCGAGCCGGTCGCGCGTGGCGACCGGAAGCCGGCCGAGCGAGTTGCCGTCGAGGTAGATCAGGTCCGGATCGTCGTGCACGCCTGTGCCCCCTGGCGCAGCCAGGTGGGTGAAGCGCGCGCGGAAGCCGGCGAGCGGATCGACCGCGTCGGCCGCCTCGGCGTCCGTGCGGCTCAGCGGATCCACGCCGTCACCGCCCGCCACAGGGGGTTCTCCGGGTCGAGGTGGCCGAAGTGGTCCTCGCCGGGCTCGATCACCAGCTCGACGTCGTCACCCGCGACCCGGCCGGCCGCCGCGAAGCGCTCGCTCATCACCGGCGGGACGATGTCGTCGCGGCCGCCGTGCGTCAACAGCACCGGCACGCCCAGCGGCAGCCGCTCGGCAGGGGAGGCGGCGGCGTAGCGGTCGGGCGCCTCGGCCGGCGTCCCGCCGAGGAGGCGGTGCACCACGCGGCCCGAGAGCGCCAGCTCCGACGCGAACCGCAGGTCGAGGACGCCGGCCTGCGCGACGACGCCGGTCACCCGCACGCGTGGCTCTCCGCGCGTCGCGAGCCACGCCGCCAGATGCCCGCCGGCGGAGTGCCCGATCGCCAGCACGCGGCGGAGGGCCAGTCCCTGGGCGGCGACAGTCCCGCGCCCGCGCCCGCGCCGGCGCTGCCGGGAGGCGGGGACGGTCCCCTCCCCCTCGGCCAGGGCGGCCAGGTGGTCGACCGCGGCGCCGACGTCGTCGAGCGTCTGCGGATACCCGCCACCGGAGCCGCGCCCCAGGCGGCGATACTCCACGTTCCACGCCGCCCACCCGCGCTCGGCCAGGTCGGCGCAGAGCGGGTGCATCAGCCTTCGCCCGTATCGCGCCTTCCAGAAGCCGCCGTGCAGGACGACGGCAACCGGATGCGGCGGGTCGCCGGCGGGCAGGAAGAGCTCGCCGTACTGCGATCGGCCTGGTCCGTAGGCATGGCGCTCGGGCTTCAGGCCGCGACACCCAGCGAGCGCGCGGCCTCGGCGAGCCGCGTGATCCCCTCGTCGATCTCGGCCGGCGTGACGCCGGAGTACGCGAGGCGCAGGGTGTTCCCCCCTCCCTCCAGCAGGAAGTCGGTACCCTTGACGAACACGACGCCGCGCTCCTTGGCGGCCGTCTCGAGCTCCGCCACGTTCGCGCCCTCCGGGAGCTCGACCCACATGAAGTAGCCGCCCGAGGGTGGCGTGAAGCGGGCCTCGGGCAGCTCGCGCTCCAGTGCGGTAACGAGCGCGTCGCGACGGTCGCGCAAGGCGTTCTTGACCGTCTCGATCGCGCTGTCCATCCGCCCGGAGCGGGCGAACTGGTTCACGATCGACTGGGCCACCATGTTCGGCGAGATGTAGGTGTTCGTCGCGATGCCCTGGATCTGCTTGATCAGCGCCTGCGGCCCGACCAGGTAGCCGACCCGGATGCCGGGGCAGACCGTCTTGGAGAACGAGGACGCGTAGACGACCTTGCCGGCGTCGTCCTGCGACAGCAGCGTCGGCAGCGGCTCGCCCTCGAAGCGGATCGCGATGTATGGGTCGTCCTCGAAGAGCGTGAAGTCGTGCTCGGCGGCCAGCGCCAGCAGCTCGGCCCGCTTGCCGGCGCTGAGCGTGTAGCCGGCCGGATTCTGGAAGTTGGGGATGATGTGCGCGAGCTTGGGCTTCACGCCGCCCTCGAGCAGCGAGCGCAGCGCGGCGGTGTCGATGCCGTCCGTCTCGAGCTCGACCATGCGCAGGTCGGCCTCGCGATTGCGCAGGTTCAACAGGGTTCGGTCGTAGGTCGGCGACTCCACGACCACAGGGTCGCCGGGGTTGACGAGCAACTGGAAGAGGAACGCGTCGGCCTGCATCGACCCGTTGGTGACGAGCACCTGCTCGACGGCGACGCCGTGCTGCTCGGCGATCCACTCGCGCAGCGGCACGTAGCCGACCGACGTGCCGTAGGCGACCGTGCCGCCCGGGTCCTCGTCGAACGCCTTCTGCGCAGCCTCGCGCAGGCCCTCGACGTCGACGATGTCGAGCGACGGCGCGCCCCGGGCGAAGGAGATCGTGGACATGCCCGGAGCTTACGCGGCGTGACCGGGGCTTGACCTGGCAGGCAGGTCGCCCGCCGGTGACGGCGCAGGCCCTAGCCTGAGCCGGCGGCGCCTTCGGCGACGATGGCCGCCACCTCGGTCGGTGTCTGGCCGACCCGTACGCCGCAGGCCTGGAGCGCCTCCTGCTTGGCTCTCGCCGTCCCGGCCGTGCCCGACACGATGGCGCCCGCGTGCCCCATGGTCTTGCCGGGCGGCGCCGTGAAGCCGGCGATGTAGGCGACCACCGGCTTGGAGACGTGCTCGGCGATGTACTGCGCCGCCTCCTCCTCGGAGGAGCCGCCGATCTCCCCGGCCATCACGATCAGCTCGGTCTCCGGGTCGGCTTCGAACGCGGCGATCACGTCGATGAAGCTCGTGCCGGGAACGGGATCGCCGCCGATGCCGACGATGCTCGAGTTGCCGAAGCCGCGCTGGGCCAGCTCGTTGCCGATCTGGTACGTCAGCGTGCCCGAGCGCGACACGACGCCGACGTTGCCCTCCTTGAAGAACGACGCGGGGATGATTCCCACGTTGGCCCTGCCGGGTGAGAGGATGCCCGGGCAGTTGGGCCCGACGAGGCGGACCGGTGGATTGCCTGTGCCCGCCGGCGAAGCCGGCCGGGTGCGCGCGAGGTGGTTGTAGACGCGCAGCTCGTCGTGGGCGGGGATGCCCTCGGTGATCGCGACGATGAGTGCGATGCCGGCGTCCTCGGCCTCCAGGATCGAGTCGGCGGCGAAGCGGGGCGGGACGAAGATCATCGCCGTGTTGGCGCCGGTCTGCGCGACGGCGTCCCGGAACGTGTTGAAGACGGGAATGCCCTCGACGTCCTGGCCGCCCTTGCCGGGCGTGACGCCGCTTACCACGTCCGTTCCGTAGCGCCGGTTGTTCAGCGTGTGGAACGTGCCCTCCCGCCCGGTGATGCCCGAGACGCAGAGCTTCGTGTCGGTGCCGACGAGGATGCTCATCCTGCCTCGCGCCTGCCCCGGCCTGCGGCCTCGTCACCGCTTGGCTCGGCGCTCGTCACCGCTTCGCTCGCCGCCAGCTCCACGACCTTCTTGGCGGCGCCGAGCATGGTGGCCTCCGCGTGCACGTTCGGGAGGTTCGCCGCGGCGAGCAGCGCCCGGCCCTCCTTGTCGTTGGTGCCGTCGAGGCGGACGACGAAGGGCACGTCCGGCTCGATCTGCGCGAAGGCCTCGATCAGGCCCGTCGCCACCTCGTCGCAGCGGGTGATGCCGCCGAAGATGTTGAAGAGCACCGCGGTGACCGCGACGTTCGAGAGGATCACCTCGACCGCGCTCGTGATCTCCTCCGCCTTGGCCCCGCCGCCGGCGTCCAGGAAGTTGGCCGGCGAGCCGCCCGCCTGGGCGACCACGTCGAGGGTGCTCATCACGAGCCCCGCGCCGTTGCCGAGGATGCCGACGTTGCCGTCGAGCTTGACGTAGGTCAGGCCGCGCTCGCGGGCCATGCGCTCCTGCGGGTCCTCCCCCGAGAGGTCGCGCAGCTGCGCGTTCGCCGGGTGGCGGAACAGCGCGTTGTCGTCGAGCGTCACCTTCGCGTCGAGCGCCGCGACCGCGCGGTCGGTCGTGACGATCATCGGGTTGACCTCGACGAGCATCGCCTCCTCGGCGACGAACGCGGCGTAGAGCCTGGCGAGCAGTGCGCCGACGCCGCGGACCACGTCCGAGTCGACGCCCGCGTCGAACGCCAGCCGGCGCGCGTGGAAGTCCTGGAACCCGAGCAGGGGGTCGACGTGCAGCTTCGCGATGGCCTGGGGATCGCGCTCGGCGACCTCCTCGATGTCCATCCCGCCGTGGGTGGAGAGCATGACGAGCGGGCGCTTGGCCGCGCGGTCGAACACGATCGAGGCGTAGTACTCGGCCGCGATGTCGGACGCCTCCTCGACCCACACCTCGTGCACCGTGAAGCCGCGGATGTCCATGCCGAGGATCGCGCGGGCGTGCTCCTCGGCCGCCGCGCGATCCGCGGCCAGCTTGATTCCACCGGCCTTCCCGCGCCCGCCGATCAGGACCTGGGCCTTGATGACGCAGGGATAGCCCAGCTCGTCGGCGGCGGCCACCGCCTGCTCGACGGTGCTGGCGGGCGCGCCCTTCGGCACCGGCACGCCGTGCCGGGCGAAGAGCTGCTTGCCCTGGTATTCGAGGAGGTCCATAGGGCGGGCGGTGACTCTAGCCAACCGATGGCCCCCGGGGATTCTGTCCGAACGCTGTCAGAATGCTCGGTCGCCCATGCCGCTCCCCAAGGAAGTCACCTACGTCACCTTCGATGTCTACGGCACGCTCATCGACTGGGAGACCGGTGCCTACAACGCGTTCTCCAAGGAAGCCGAGGCGGACGGCTACACCCTCTCGCGCGACGAGCTGATCCCGCTCTTCAAGCAGACCCAGCGGGACATCAAGGGCGGGTCCTACGAGCTCTACGCCGAGGTGCTGCGGCGCAGCGCCGTCCAGATCTCCAAGCAGCTCGGCTGGCCGCTCGAGCCCTCGCGGTCCGGCTTCCTGCCCGATTCGGTCAAGCGCTGGCCGCCGTTCAAGGAGACCAACACGCAGCTCGACCGCTTCGCGAAGAAGTTCGAGGTCGGGCTGGTCTCCAACGTCGACGACAAGCTGCTGGGCGAGACGCGCAGGCACTTCAAGGCGGACTTCGACCTCGTCGTCACGGCGCAGCAGGTCCGCTCCTACAAGCCGGACCCCGCGCACTTCAAGGAGGCCGAGCGGCGGATCGGCGGCAGGAAGGGCTGGGTCCACATCGGCTCCAGCTACTACTACGACGTCGAGCCGTGCTTGGTGGCCAGGGTCCCGGTGATCTGGCTCAACCGCTCCAAGGAGACGCTCGAGCCGAGCCAGAAGAAGCCGACCGCCGAGGTCAAGACCCTCCTCGAGGCGGCCAAGCTGCTGGGCGCCGCCTGATCACCACCGCCGCCCCTCGGCGCAGGGCGGAGGGTGGTGCGGCGGTGTCCGGACGATGAAGGCCGTCGGGCTGCACCCCGACGTGTTCGTGGTCACGTCGCGCTTCTGGCAGACGACCTGCACGCTGGTGAAGTTCGAGTCGGAGGCGTTCTGCGTCGACTCGCCGGTGCTGCCCGACGAGCTCGAGCTGCTGCCGGCGATCGCCGCGCAAGCCGAGTTCCGCGTGGTCGGTTGTCTCGCGACCCATGCGGACTGGGACCACCTGCTCGGCCGGTACGCGTTCGCCGACGCGCCGCTCGGGCTGGCCGAGTCCAGCGCCGCGCGGCTGCGCAACGAGCCGGGGGCGGCGCAGCGCGAGCTGCGCGACTTCGACGAGGAGCACTACGTCGAGCGGCCGTTCCCCCTCGCGCTGCCGCGCGCACAGGCGCTGCCGGTGCCGGGGCGCTGCGCGATCGGAGAGCGCGAGCTCGAACTGCACCCCGCCGACGGTCACACGATCGACGGGATGGCGTTGTGGGTCCCGTGGGCATCGGTGCTGATGTGCGGTGACTACCTGTCGCCCGTCGAGATCCCGTGGATCTCCGAAAGCGGGTCGGTGTCGGCGTACCTCGCGACGCTGGCGCGGCTGGAGCCGCTCGTGGAGCTGGCCGCGCACGTGGTGCCGGGGCACGGGACGGTCCTGGACTCCGCGCGCGCGGCTGCTCTGCTGCGGGAGGACCGTGCGTATCTGTCGGCGCTGGTGGAGCGCGGTCCCGACGCTCCCCTGCCGCTCACCCGGCGGAACGGCGCGATGAAGAAGATCCACGCGGAGAACGTCACGCGAGTTTCGTCGCCAGCCAACGAGCGCGCGTCGTGACCTGCCTGTAGGTGAACCGGAGGGTGGTCAGACCGTGGGCGTGCAGCTCGGCGTCGCGCTCCTTGTCGCGCTCGAAGGCGGCGCGCGTGCCGTGGAAGCGCCAGCCGTCGAGCTCGACGACGAGCTTGCGCCCCGGCCAGATGGCGTCGACCAGGTAGCCGTGCAGCATGGTGTTCATGTGCGGGCGGGGGATCTCGTGGCGATCGCAGAGGTCGAGGAAGGCGGCCTCGAAGTCGCTGTCGATCCGGTCTCCGATCTGCCGCCGTGTCGCACCGAGCGCACGAAGCTGGTCGACGTCCACGACGCCGTAGCACTGGTCGGCGAGCCCGGCGATCCGCCGATCCAGCCGCCGCTCCTCCTGCACATAAGCACCCATGTTGTGCTTATGTGCAGGAGGGGTTGGGTTCGCCCCCTAGTCCGGGGACTTGATGACCGCGAGCGCGTCGCCGGCCGAGACCGCGGCGCCCTCGGAGATCGGGAGCTCGGCGATGACGCCGCCCTTGTGGGCCGCGATCTCGTTCTCCATCTTCATCGCCTCGATGATGCAGATCAGCGCGCCCTCATCGACCGTGGCGCCCTGCTCGACCAGGACCTTGAAGACGTTGCCCTGGAGGGGGGAGGCGAGGGTGTCGCCGCCCGCACTCGCGCCGGCGCCGGGCTTGCGCTCGCGGCGGGACGCCTTCGGCGCCGGCGACGCCGGTCCGCTCGCCGGAGCGCAGATCGCGTCGCCCCGCACCCGGACGTCGAAGCGCTTGCCCGACACCTCGACCGTGTAGCTGCGCTCCAGCGGCTCAGGCTCGCCCTCGCGCCCGTCGGTCCGCACGGCGTCGAACGCCAGGGTCTTCAGCCACTTCCGGTCCTCGACCAGATCGCGGCAGGTCTCCGCGCGCGCCCACTGCCCCGAGGCCATGATCGCCTTGTGGAACGGGATCAGCGTCCGGACGCCGTCGACCTCGAACTCGTTCAGCGCCCGCGACATCCGTCGCGTCGCGGACTGGCGGTCGACGTCCCAGACGATGAGCTTCGCCGCCATCGGGTCATACAGCGGCGTGATCTCCGAGCCGGCCAGCACGCCGGAGTCCACGCGTACGCCGGGTCCCGACGGCTCCCGGTAGCGCAAGACGGTCCCGGGTGCGGGAGCGAAGTTCCGCGAGGCGTCCTCGGCGTTGATGCGACACTCGATCGCATGGCCGCGCAGGACGACTTCGTCCTGGGTCACAGAAAGCGGCTCGCCCGCCGCGATGCGGATCTGCTCGCGCACTATGTCGATGCCGGTCGTCGCCTCGGTCACGCAGTGCTCGACCTGCACACGGGTGTTCATCTCGAGGAAGAAGTACTCCCCGTCTTGCAGCAGGCCCTCGATCGTGCCCGCGCCGCGGTAGTCGACCGCGCGCGCGGCGTCCGTCGCGATCCGGCCGATCCGCTCGCGCATCTGCTCGTCCACCAGCGGCGCCGGGCACTCCTCGATCAGCTTCTGGTGGCGGCGCTGGATCGAGCAGTCGCGCTCAC